>Ga0209692_10001087_pt1 | contig 41543 bp, 34 predicted proteins | sample tdDd472_FD_187129 | JGI IMG/M metagenome (GOLD analysis project Ga0209692, IMG submission 187129) | Marine sediment microbial communities from the Atlantic coast under amendment with organic carbon and nitrate - tdDd47.2 (SPAdes)... | ecosystem: Environmental > Aquatic > Marine > Coastal >...
CAGGGCGGCCAACTCGTCAAAGAAACACTCGTTGGCCAGGGCGTTCTGGGTGTTGTAAACCGACCGCAGCCAGCAGGTGGGCACCGGCGTGTTGACCATGGAATACAGGACCTGCAGGGCGTCCACCTCGTAGGGGAGGTTGGCCGCCCCGTCCACCGCGCTTTCATCATAGCCGTCGGGCACGCTGTCGGGGTTCAACTGTCCACCGATGGACGGACAGGCCAGGTGGTGCTCCCAGGCGGTGATCCGCCCGTAGCTGTCGATGCCGCCGCGCAGGGTGTGACGGCTGGCGGGTCGGAACATGCCGGCCAGGAAGTCGTCCTCCCGCGTCCAGAACAACTGCACCGGATGGTCCAGGTGCGTGGCGATTTCCACGGCTTCGCTCACATAGTCCACCATGAGTCGACGGCCGAAACCGCCGCCGGCGTAGGTGGGCTGGAGCCGCACTTTCTCCCGGGGCAGCCCGGTGATCTGGGCGGCCACACCCTGGCCCCAGGAGACGGACTGGATGGGCGCCCAGATTTCGCAGCTGTCCGGGCCCAACCGCACCGTACAGTTCATGGGCTCCAGGGGGGAGTGGGAAAGGAAGGGCAGTTCGTACACGGATTTTTGGATCTTGTCGGCGCCCAGCAGGACGTCCTTGAAGTCCCCCTCCTGGCGCATGACGCGCGCGTCCTCGGGGGCGGCGCGGGCCATCCATCCGGAAATCGTCCTGGAGTCCAGATCCGCGGCCTCTCCCTGGGTCCAGGTCACCTTCAGGGCCTCGCGACCCTTCAGGGCGGTCCAGGTGTCGTCGGCGACCACGGCCACGCCACGGCCGATTTTGAACACTTGGCTTACACCCGGGATTTTTAGGGCCGCATCGGCGGAAAAATCCGCCAGCTCGTCGCCCAGACGGGGCGCCCGGGCCACCACGGCGAACTTCAGGCCGGGCAACCGTTGGTCGCACCCGAACTCGGCCTGGCCGGTGATCTTGGCCATCGTGTCCACCCGCGGCAGGGATTTGCCGATGAAGGTGCGGTCCGCCGGGTCCTTCAGGGGGACGTTCGCGGGAACGGCCAGGCCGGCGGCCGTGCCCACCAGGCGGCCGTAGGCGACAGTCTTGTCTGAATCCAGATGGGTCACGCGCCCGTTGACGGCCCGGCACCGATCCACAGGCACGCCCCAGGTCCGGGCCGCGGCTTCCAGGAGCATGACCCGGGCGGCGGCACCGGCCTGCCGCACGGGATCCCAACTGGTCCGCACGCTGCGGCTGCCGCCGGTGCCCATGTTACCGAACTGCGGGTCGCTCCAGGCTTTCTGGATCTCGATGCGATCCCAGTCGGCTTCCAGTTCATCGGCCAGAAGCATGGGAACGGCGGTCAACGGTCCCTGGCCCAGTTCGCTCCAGGGCACCCGGATGACCACGCGGTCGTCGGGGTGGATTTCCAGCCAGGCGTTGGGCGCAAAGAGGGTGGCGGGGTCCGCGGCGGCCTCTTCCAGGCGGAAACCCAGCACCAGGGCGCCCGCGGCGGCGGCCGAGGCCTTCAGGAAATCACGACGGCTGAGATTGACGACGGCCATGCTCAATCCTCCCCGGCGGCGCGGGCCACGGCCCGCTTGATGCGATGATACGTCCCACAACGGCAGAGCACGTCGGACATGCCGGCGGCGATCTGATCGGCGGTGGGGTGGGGGGTGGTTTCCAGGAGGTTCACGGCGGTCAGGATCTGGGCCGGCTGGCAGTAGCCGCACTGGGACACTTCCTCTTCCTGCCAGATTTTCTGCACCGGGTGGAGATCATCCGGCGCCCCCAGGCCCTCGATGGTCCTGATCTCGGCGCCCTGCGCGTCGGCCACGGACAGGGAACAGGACCTCTCCAACTGGCCGTCCATGACGATGGTGCACGTGCCGCACTCACCGATTCCGCAGCCGTATTTGGTGCCCTTCAGGTCCAGATGATCCCGCAGGGCCCAAACCAGAGGCATGTCCGGGTCCACATCAATCGGGTGGGTCGTCCCGTTAACGCGAAGATTGAGGGGGGCCATGGCGGCTCCTGTCTGCTGGAGATCGAATGACTTTGGCAGAGTACAGGGCCACCGGCCGGGGGGGGAATAAAAAAAGCCGGCGGCCCCGGGGGCCGCCGGCCGATTCAAGCCGAGCCTATTCGCTCCAGCGGGTCAACCAATCCATGACCTCGGTGTGCCACTGGATGGAATTCTGGGGCTTCAATACCCAGTGGTTCTCGTCGGGATAGTAAAGCAGCCGTGCGGGCACGCCCTGACGCCGCAGCGCCGTGAAGGTGCTCAGGCCCTGGGTGTCCACCACGCGGTAGTCCAGGGCGCCGTGCACCACGAGGGTGGGCACGTGCCAGTTCTGCACGAAGTCCACCGGGTTGTGCTTGCCGAAGCCGCTGCCGGCCTGCCACGGGGTGCCGCCGTGTTCCCATTCGGGGAACCACAGTTCCTCGGTGTCATAGTAGGCCATGCGTTCGTCCAGGTTGCCGTCGTGGTTGACGAAAGCGCGGAACTTGCGACCGAAATCCTGGCCGTGCATCCAGTTGATCATGTAGCCGCCGTAGCTGGCGCCGGCGGCCACCACGCGGTCGCCGTCCATCCAGGTGTAGGTGTCCAGGGCCGCGGCGAGGCCCTTTTCCAGGTCCTCGAGGGGGCGGTCGCCCCAGTGGCCGGTGATGGCGTCTGTGAAGGCCTGGCCGTAGCCGGTGGAGCCGTGGAAGTCGACGGCCACCGTGGTGAAGCCGGCGCCCACGTAGGCCTGGGGATTCCAGCGGTAGTGGAAGTCGTTGCCGAAGCTGCCCTGCGGTCCGCCGTGGACCAGGAAGGCTACGGGCCAGGTCTGGCCGGCGGCGGCCTTCTCTTCGGTCCAGTCGTAGGGTTTGACCACGTAGGCGTACACGGTCTCGTCGTTCCAGCCGGTGAAGGTGAACTGCTCGGGCTCACCCATCAGCGTGGCGGCCAGTTTCTCGCCGTTGAAGTCGGTGATCTGCTTCAGGTCCTTGCCGTTGGTCTTGAGGGTGTACAGCTCGGTGGGACCTTCGAGGGACTGCCGGCCGAACAGCAGGCGGCCCTTGAGCAGACCCAGGCCGGAGTGGCGGCCCATCTTGTCGATGAGGGTCACCTTGCCGGACTTCACGTCCATCTTGAACAGGGAGCGCTGGCCGAGGTAGCCGGCGGTGCAGTAGGCGGTTTTGCCGTCGCCGGAGAACTTGAAGCCGTGGGCGGTCAGGTCCAGGCCGTCGTACATGAAGTCGATGCGGCGCAGGTCGCCGGTGGCCCAGTCCATGAGTTCCAGATGGAAGCGGTCGGCCTCGAAGCCGGCGCGGTCCATGGCCAGGTAGACCAGGGTCTTGCCGTCGGGCGTGAACACGGGCTCGGTGTCCCAGGCCTCGTTGGCCTCGGTGAGGCAGCGCATCTCGCCGCTGCCGTCGGTCTTCACCGCGTAGAGGTCGTAGTCGGTGCTCCAGGCCGGTTCGCTGCCGGCCAGGATCTTGGCCGTGAAGACAATTTCGCTGCCGTCGGGGCTGACGGCGGTTTCCTCAAGGCCGCCCCAGGGGCGCGTGGGCACGTCGGCGTCGAGGTCGGGCATGAGGTCGACAGGATCTTCACTGCCGCCCTTCAGCAGGAACAGGTGGCTGCGTTTGCCGTCTTCCCAGGTGTCCCAGTGACGGAACATGAGCTCGTCGTAGACCATGCCCGTGGCGGGGTCGGCGGCCTTGGCCGCGTCCTTGTCCAGGGTGCCCTGGATGCCCAGCCCGGGATAGACTTCCAGGGTGAGCAGGAAGCTGTGGAGATCGGGCACGAGGTTCATGCCGCCGATGTCCAGCGGCAGGTGGGTGACCTGCACGGCCTCGCCGCCGGCGGGGTCGATGTTCCACACCTGGGAACTGCCGCCGCGGGTGGACAGGAAGTAAATCGTGCCGTTCAGGCACCAGCGGGGATTGAAGTCCGTCGCGGTGTGCGTGGTCAGGCGACGGCTGCCGCTGCCGTCGGTGGCGGCGACCCAGAGGTCGGTGCGGCCGCGATTGGCCTCCAGATCGGTGCTGCGCACGTTGAAGGCGACCCATTTCCCGTCGGGGGAGATCTGGGGATCGCTGAGGCGGTCCATGGCCAGCATGTCGTGCACGCTGAAGGGATGGGGCTCTTCGGCCACGGCCAAGCCGGCCAACAGGATCGAAGCGAGGGAGAACATGAGGATCAGATGGCGCACGAGGCAGACCTCCGGTTGGAGCGGGGGGATTTTGAACCGGCCCAATATAACCCGTAGGGGCCTCCGATGGAAGTCAGAGCAGGGCCACGCTCTTGACCTGGGCGTGAAGGGAGAGCCCCGGCGCCAGGTTCAGTTGCTCGGCTGAGCGCCGGGTGATCATGGCCAGCATCCTGGACCGACCGGCGGCCAGTCGCACCAGAACCCGGGCCGGGCCGGCGTCGATCAGGGCTTCGACCACGGCGGGGATCACGTTCAGAATGCTGGATTCCGGGGTGGGGTTGCGGGTCAGGCTCACATCGCGCGCATTAATCCGCACCCGACGGGCCGCCCCCACGTCCGCGGCCACGTGGGGGACCAGCAGGTCGCCGCCGTCGAAATTCAAGCGGGTCAGGTGATAGACGGGGTCGTGTTCCGCGACGGTGGTCATCAGGACACTGCGGGCCTCGTCCCCCGCCGCCAGCAGGGGATGAGGGGTGTTGAGAATTTCCAGCAAAGGGCCCTGGCCGGCCACCCGGCCGTCCTTCAGCAGGACCACCTGATCGGCCAGACGGCAAACCTCGTCCAGGAAGTGGGTCACGTAGAGGACCGGGCCGGCGGTCCGGTTTCCCAGTTGCTCCAGAAAAGGGAGCAGGCGCAGGCGGGCGGGCTTGTCGAGGGAGGCCAGCGGTTCGTCCAGGAGCATGAGGTCCGCCCCGGTCAGAAGGGCCCGGGCCAGGGCGGTCCGCTGACGCTGCCCGCCGCTCAACTGATCGGGTTTGCGGGCCAGCAGGCTGCCCAGTTCTGTCTGGTTCACGATGTCGTCAAGGGTGGCCCGACGGCGTTCGACCGGCACCCGCTTGAGCGCGTAGGCCAGGTTGTCGGCCACGGTCAGATGGGGGAAGAGTCCACCCTGCTGAAACACGTAACCCAGGGGCCGCCGGTGGGGCGGCCGGTTCACGCCGCGGTCGGTATCCAGCCACACGGCCTCACCCAGGGCCACGCGTCCCCGGGCCTTGGCCTCAAGCCCGGCCACGGCCCGCAGCAGACTGGTCTTGCCGCTTCCCGACGCCCCGTAGAGCGCCGTGATTCCCCGGGCCGGCACGTCGAAGTCCACGTCGAGATGGAAGTCATCCCGGCGAAGGTCCAATCGCACATGCAGCTTGCCGCTCATGGCCGAACTCCGGTCCAGCGGCGATTCACCAGGTTCACCGTCAGCAGCAGGACGAAGGAGAGAAGGAGGATTCCGCCGGACATGAGGTGGGCCTGGCTGTAGTCCAGAGCCTCGACGTGATCGTAAATGGCGATGGACAGCACCTGGGTTCGGCCGGGGATGTTCCCGCCGATCATCAGCACCACGCCGAATTCGCCCAGGGTGTGGGCGAAGCCGAGGGTGGCCGCCGTGAGGAAACCCCGCTTGGCCAGGGGGACGGCCACGGTGAAGAAGCGATCCCGGGGGCCGGCGCCCAGAGTGGCGGCGGCATCCAGCGGGTCGTCTCCCACGGCGGCGAACGCGTCCCGCAGGGGTTGGACCACAAAGGGCAGGGAGTAGACCACCGAACCAATGACCAGTCCGGCGAACGTGAAGGCCAGAGGACGTCCCCCGATCTGGATCATGAGCCGGCCGAGAGCCCCCTCCGGACCCAGGAAGATCAGCAGGTAGAAGCCCAGCACCGTGGGCGGCAGGACAAGGGGCAGGGACACGACCGCGTCCACCACGGGCCGCAGACGGCGGCGGGTCCGGGCCAGCCACCAGGCCAGGGGCGTTCCCAGCAGCAGGAGGGTGGCCGTACTGACGGCGGCCAGCTTCAGGGTGATCCACAGGGCGGTCCAGGCTGCCGGCTCCAGGGTCATTCGATGTCTCCTGACGGCAGAAAGTAACCGTGTTTCTCAATGAAGGCGCGGCTTTGCTTTCCCTTCAGGAAGTCCAGGAGGGCCCGGGCGCCGGGGTTGTCCGCGGCGCGGGTCAACAGGACGGCTTGCTGGAGGATGGGGTCGTACAGGTTGGCCGGCACAGGCCGGACTTCCAGAGGCCGGTGTTTTGTTTGATCGAGCAACAGGACCTGACCCCGGCTGACCAGACCCAGTTCGGCATTCCCCGAAGCCACGAACTGGAAAGCCTGGCCCACATTCTGCCCGCGGACAAGCTTGTCCTGCATTTGATTCCAGAGGTTGAGCCGTTCCAGGACCTGCTGGGCGGCGCGGCCATAGGGCGCCAGGCGCGGGTTGGCGATGGCACAGTGATCGAACTGCAGGGACGTCAGCACGTCCGCGCCCGCCTCATCGGTTAAGGTTCCGAAGAAGACCAATTGGCCCATGGCGTAGGTAAAGCGGGAGTCCGCTACGGCCAGGCCCTTTTCCACAAGCAGGCGCGGTCGACGGGCGTCGGCGGCCAGAAAAACATCGAAGGGGGCGCCCGCGCTTATCTGGGCAAAATGCCGTCCGGTGGAGCCGGAACTGACGATGACGGTGTGGCCGGTGGCCAACTCGAACTGGCGGGCGATCTCCCGCAGGGCGGGCACGAAGTTGGCGGCCACCGCAACCTGGACTTCCGGGGCGGGGGCGGAAGCGGCCCCGTCGACCGGTCCCAGGCAAAGAAGAAGCCCGCACAAGAGAGAGATCATCGCTTTACTCGGGGGGACAAGCCGGCCATACAGGCCGGGTGAAGGGGAGGGAGACCCGTTGGAACTGGAAGAGGATGGTTCATGGCGGAAGTATCTCTCCGCCTTTGCTCGCCAGCAAGCCAAAAGCGGCTCCGTTCTTTTTGCCCCCTGACGGGCCGGGGTGCTATATATGCGGAATCCGATCCCTGTCCCCGACTCCAGGAGCCGTGCCATTGATCGTCCTGACGGACAACCGGGAATGGGCCCGCCGGCTGCGGCCCGAATTGGGTTTCCCTTTCCCCGGGGCCGCTCCGGTGGAGGACTGGCAGGATCTCCCTCCGTCGGGTTTGCCGGCGGCCGAGCAAAAACTTTGGCAGGCGCTGGGCCCTGACACACGCCTGTCCCGGGGTGAAATCCAGGTCGGGCCCGAGCTCTCCGAATGGGATTACCTCGTCCTGATTGATGAGGCCCCTGAGTCCCAGTACGACATCCTGCGTAAAATGGACCCGGCCGGCCTGCCCGGATCGGTGGCCTGCCTTGCGGCCACGGGCCGCGGATTTCATGGGCATCGCCAGCGGGTCTGGACGGCCCGGCGGGGCAATCTCCATCTGAGCACCTTCTGTAACCCGGACCTGGACGCCACGCGCTGCGGCCTGGCCATGACCACCCTGCCGGCGGTGGCGGTGATGGATGCCCTTGCGGCCTTGGGACCCTGGGCCGGCCCACCCGGCATCAAATGGGTGAACGATATCCTGATCCGGGGCCGCAAGGTGGCCGGCGTTCTGACCGCCACCCAGAGTTTGCGACGGAAACTGGTGACCCTGACCCTGGGCATCGGCTTGAACGTCGAGGTTTCCCCCGCCGTCCCTGCGACGCCCTTCGTGCCCGCCACCGGCTGCCTCGCGGACCTGGTGGACGCGGGCAAGCCGCCTTCGGTTGGGAGTCTTCTGGCCGGTTGTCTGGCGGCGGTTTCCCGACGGCTGCAGGCCACGCGACGGTCCGGCCCGGATGCCTTGATCCAGGCTTACATCGCCAACAGTCTGGTTATCGGGCGCCGGGTGGAAATATGGCCGGACACCCTGGATGCCGACACGCCGGGGGCGCCTCTGGCGCGCGGGGTGGTCAAGGCGATCGCTCCGGATCTATCCCTGGCGTTGGAAGGTCATCCGGACCCCATCCACAGCGGCCGTTTGGCCTTCCCCGAAATTTCCGAATCCCACTGATTTAGTGGGTTTCCAGCGAATTTTTTTCGGGTTCCTCACCCAAAGGCTTGCCCTTTGAAACCACTAGTGGGATTCTCATCCCGTAAGCCTGCTATGTCTTGGCCCATCAGATTATCCGTTTGGAGCTGAGGGATAAAAACTCCATGCTCAAGCCCGCCGTTCGGACGGGATTGACAGAAAGGTGATCCCTTGAACCTACTGACCGCCTGCGGCACTGCCTTCCTGGCCGTTTTTCTCCTGCTATCAATTCTGGCCGGGTTGATGCAATTGATCACGCGCATTTTTCCTGAGCGGGACTCAAAGGTGGATTCGGGCCTCGTGGCCGCGATCACCAGTTCCGTCGCCGTCCTTATCCCTGGAGCCCAGGTTACGAAAATCGAGGAGAAATCATGATCTTCACCGACACGCCCAAGACAATCAGAGTGATGTTCACGGCCTTCCGGGATGGCCTGCAGAGTTCGTTCGGCGGAAAGGTGCGGCTCAAGGATATCCTGCCCGCCATGGAGTTCTCCGCCCAGCGCGCGGGAATCCGGCATTTCGAGTTCGGGGGCGGCGCCCGTTTCCAGGCGCCGTACTTCTACGTGGGGGAGAACCCCTTCGACTGCCATGACAAGATGCGCGAAGCCGTTGGACCGGACGCCGACCTGCAGATCCTGACCCGCTCGGTCAGCGGCGTGACCCTGACCACCCAGGCGCTGCCGGCGCTCACCATGCAGGCCCAGTTGATGGCCAAGCACTGCACCACCTGGGACCGGAACTTCGACTTCATGAACGATGTGGAAAACCTGGTCAAGACGGGGCAGCCCATCATCGATGCGGGCATGCACCATCAGGTCTGCGTGTCCATGATGGGCCTGCCGTTTGCCGACGACAAGGTCCACACCCCGGAGTTCTACATCGACGTGGTGCGGCGCCTGCTCAAGAGCGGCCTGCATTTCGACTCCGTCTGCATGAAGGACGCGTCCGGCACCACGGATCCCCTGACTGTCTACAAGACGGCTAAAGGCATCCGCGAGATTCTGCCGCCCGAAGTCCTCTTGTGGCAGCACTCCCACGATACGGCCAGCATCTCGGTGGCCCAGTACATGGCGGGAATCGAAGGCGGCGTGGACGGCGTCGATCTCTCCGTGCGCCCCATGGCCAGCGGGACGGTCCAGCCGGACGTGCGGTCCATGGCGCACGGTTTGAAGGGAACGGGCTACTCCCTGGATCTGGACGTGTCGCGGATGAATGAGATCGAGAACCTGCTTCTCGAGGGGATGCACGACTACTACTTCAATCCGGTGACCACCACCGCCGACGCCCGCGTGGTGGGCTTCCCCATGCCCGGCGGCGCCATCGGACCCAACGTGCACATGATGAAGGAAGCCGGCATCCTCAACAAATACGACCAGGTCCTCGCCGAATTCCCGGTGGTCGTGCAGGCCGGCGGCGCCTGGACCAGCGTGACGCCCGGCAGTCAGCAGTACTGGCTGCAGGCCTTCAACAACGTGCTGCACGGTCGTTGGAAGAAGATCGACCAGGGCTACGGCAAGTCAGTGCTGGGCTACTTCGGCCGCACGCCGCTGCCGTCGGACCCGCACGTGGTGAAGATGGCCTCCGAGCAACTGGGCCTGGAGCCCTTCGACGGCGACCCCCTCGAAGCCGCCCCGGACAGTCTGGCCCCGGCCCGTCAGGCCCTTCATGAGCGCGGCCTGGATCTGTGCGACGAGAATGTCTTCCTGGTGGCCGCGGCCATCATTCCGGGCAAGAACATGGAGTTGAACGAAGGCATCCGCCTGCTGACGGGGAAGCCCAGGATCGTGCTCCCCCTCAAGGACAAAAGCAACACCCCGGAAACGGGCCAGACTGCAGCGGCCCCCGCCGCGGCCCCGGCCCCGGCCTTTACCCAGCCGGTGACCACCACCTGTACCGTGGTGGAGGGATCCACCACCCGGAATTTCGAGGTGACCATTGCCCCGCCCGGTGGCAGTGCCAGCGCCTCGGCGGCGGTTGCGACACCCGCGGCCGGGACCACGCCGGTGTTCTCGCCCTTCGAGGGCAAGACCGAACTGGTCGAGATCAACGTGAAGGCCGGCGACAAGGTGACCGAAGGCCAGGTGGTGGCCTCGGTGGAGGCCATGAAGGCCAAGCATGATGTGAAGGCGCCCTGTGCCGGGACCGTTGTCAGTGTCGATGCCGATCTGGGCGCCGATATCGAGTCGGGCCAGGCCATCATGACCCTCGCCGCGAACGGGGGATGACATGGAGTCCCTCATGACTCTTCTGATGGACTCGGGTTTTGCCGGCCTCGGTTGGCAGAACCTGGTCATGTTCGCGGTGGGCGGAGTGCTGATCTATCTGGCCATCAACAAGCACTACGAACCGTTGCTGCTGATTCCCATCGGCTTCGGTGCCATTCTGGCCAACCTGCCGTCGGCCAACCTGTCCGCCGCCCACGGGTTCGTGCAGGATCCCCAGCATCCGACGCATTTCCTGCTGCAGATGGTGTACGACGCGGGTATCCGCACGGAATTCCTGCCCCCGGTGATCTTCCTGGGGGTGGGGGCCCTGACGGATTTTCGTCCCTTGCTGGGTCGGCCCATCACCTTCCTGCTGGGGGCCTCGGCCCAGTTGGGGATCTTCGTGGCCGCCCTGGGCGCGTACTATCTCTTCGGCGATACGTTCACCCTCAAGGAAGCCGCGTCCATCGGCATCATCGGCGGGGCGGACGGACCCACGTCCATTTTCCTGGCGAGCAAGCTGGCGCCGGAACTGCTGGGCGCCATCGCGGTGGCCGCCTACAGCTACATGGCCCTGGTGCCGGTGATCCAGCCGCCCATCATGCGTCTGCTCACCACCCAGCATGAGCGGGAAATCGAGATGCGGCAGGCCAAGCCCGTGTCCCAGACCGCGGTCATCCTGTTCCCCATCCTGACGGCGGTCGTCGCCATCCTGGCGGTGCCTACCTGCGCGCCCCTGGTGGGCATGCTGATGTTCGGCAATCTGCTGCGCGAGTCCCAGGTCACCGACCGCCTGTTCAAGACAGCCGGCGGCACCCTGGTGAACATCGTGACCATCTTCCTGGGCATCACGGTGGGGGCCACCATGGAGGGCCATTCCTTCCTGCAGTCCCGGACCCTATTCATCCTGGTCATCGGCGCGGTGGCCTTCAGCTTCTCCACCTTCGGCGGCGTGGTCTTTGCCAAGGCCCTGAACCTGATCCTGCCGCAGGGCAAAAAGATCAACCCCTGCATCGGGGCGGCCGGCGTGTCGGCCGTGCCCATGGCGGCCCGTGTGGTGCAGACCTTCGTGTCCGACAGCACCGGCGGCCGCGTGAACCCGTTGATGGCCGCCATGGGGCCCAACGTGGCGGGCGTGATCGGCTCGGCGGTGGCCGCGGGGGTGTTCCTGCAACTCTTTGGCTGAGCCGGACATATCCGTTTGGATGAGCGTGGGGGGCCAAGCCTCCCGCGCTTTTTTGTGTCCTGTATAAAACAAAATGGATTTTATAGTGGACAAAAAGTTCGCTGTAGCGTACATTCTGGTTCATGAAGTTCATCAATCACATTAAGCAGCACCGCGCCCGACTCGACCTGACCCAACAGGATCTGGCCGAACGGGTGGGCGTGCGTCGCCAGGCGATCCTGGCGATCGAGAAGAACAAGTACGTGCCGTCGGCCCAGCTGGCGTTCCAGATCGCCCGGGTGCTCGGCATGAAGGTGGATGACCTGTTCGAACTGGTGGAGGAGGATTGACGATGATGACCCAGATGACACGCAGGCTTCCATCTGCCGACTGGATCGCTTTCGGACTCGGCATCCTGGCCCTTCTGTTGAGCCGCTTCTTTGCGCCTCTGGTCGGGTTGACGGCTCTGGCGGTCTTCGCACCCTCCCTGCTGCGCGAGTTGGGTTTGCTCAAGGACGGGGACGAGTTCTCCCGCCAGATCATGTACCGCGCCGGTTTTCACGCCATTCTGATGGTGGGACTGCTGCTCATCGTGAACAGCACTTTTCAGGGTGGGCCGGGTTTGGACCCGGCTTCGCCCTTCGGCCATCAATGGGCCTTTCCCATGGACAGTTTGCGTCAGTATCTGGTGCTGGTTTTCCTGCTGAGTTACCTGATTCAGTATTGGGGGCCGGCACGAGGTGTGTTCAGGATCCTGCTGGGTGTGGCCCTGGTCTCCCTGGTTGAAACCGGGGTCATGGTTTTCCGAACGGCCTCCTATGCGGATGGGGCCTTGCCGGTGATGTTGGGCATTACCCTTCTGGTCGTCGGTCTGGCGTTCGCGGTTCGTCGCTGGCCGACTCCTGCCGGCTACCTGCTCTCCCTGCTGGCCTTGGTCAGCCTCGGGTTCTCCATCCAACAGCTGGACGGCGCACCGGATCGCGTGGTCTGGCCCATTATCAACGGCGCCGTGCTGGGCCTGGTGTTCTTTGGCGTCACGGGCCTGAGCCTGGTGTTGTCGAGTCGGGAGGTCGAAGAATGAGCCGCAAACTTCTGCCGGCCGATTGGATCGCCGTGATGGCCGGTGTTCTGGGTCTGGTCCTTGGCCGGTTCGCCTTCCCGGGTTTGGGTCTTTTGGGTCTGGCGGTTTTCGGACCTTCGGTTCTGCGGGAATTCGGGGTCCTCAAGGACTCCGACGAGTGGGTCCGTGGCCTCACCCACCGGGCGGCCTTTCATGCGGTGGTGGTGGCTGGGAGCTTCGGCGCTCTGAACCAGATCCTTCTGCTGATAAAGGGGCCCCAGAGGCCCGCGCTAAGTGCGGACGCCCATTACTTCGACATGACCTTCATCTGGACCCTCCTGATCCTGGTTTTTCTGGTCAGCTACCTGCTCCAGTACTGGGGCCCGGTGCGGGGAACTTCCCGCCTGTTGGTTGGTTTTGCCGCCATCCCTGTGTTGGACCTGGCCATCTCGCTGATCTTTCTGCAGGCCTTTCCCTCGAATGGGTTCCTGCGTCTGGGGGCGGTGGGTTTGATCCTGCTGATGGCCTGGGCGGTCCGGCGAAAGCCGCGTCCGGCGGGGGCGGTTCTGCTGGGACTGTCTGTTTGCATGCTGGGCCTGGGCTTTCTGGCCGTGGACGATTCGCCCGCCAACACCACGGCGTGGGTCCTGGCCACCCAGATCGATGTTTTCCTGCTCTTCGGGGTAACGGGATGGATCCTGCTCCGCACCAACCCGGACCTGGAGGGATGACATGATGAACCAGATGACTCGCAAGCTCCCTTCGGCCGACTGGATCGCCTTTGGGTTGGGCGGGCTTCAAGGCGGCCCTCATGTCTCCGCCCCAAAACCTGTTCTTCTTCATGTCCGGCCGGGAGGGGTCCGAATGAAAACCGCGTTGTTGCTCTTTGTCCTGCTGACGGTCGCTCCGCTGCTCCACGCCCAGACGGACGCCGGCCCCGCCGACACGCTCTGGGACCTCTATCAGCAAGGCGCCTTCGAGGAGGTGGCCAAGCAGGGCCGCGCCCTCATCGCCACGGACAACGGCACCGCCCAGGTGAACCTGGCGGTGGGCCGCGCCCTGGTGGACATGCAACGCTACGAGGAAGGTCTGCCCTACCTTCTGAAAGCGGCTGAAGGCGATCCGGACCGCACCTGGGTCTTCGCCTGGGCCCAGGTCTACATCAGCGGTTGCCAATACCAGGCGGGGAACTACGACGGCGCCCGCCAGGCCCTGGTCAGCGCCCGCAACAGCAGCGCCACCAAAAACGTGGTGAACACCGCCCGCCGGAACCTGGTGTTCCTGGGGTTTGCCGAGGAATACGATGAATGGCTCCCCTTCGAGACGGAGCATTTCTCCTTCCGCTTTTCACCGCGGTTGGCACTGTTTGACCGGGTGGAATTCGCCCGGGAGCACGAGGCGGCCTACGAGACCATCAGCACCTGGTTCGGCGGCGGACCGGACCGGAAGATCCGGTTCTTCGTGTGGATGGACAACGCCGAGGCCCAGGCCATGGGACTGCCGCCGCTGGGTTTCGCCCGTCCGCCCTACCATCTCATTCACGCCTATGAGAAACAGACCGTCGGTCACGAGATGACCCACATCATCAGCGACTACGCGGTGGCTTCGGAGTTCAAGTGCGGCCTCATCAACGAGGGGACGTCCATCTATCACGACCAGACCGGGCGCGACACCCTGGACCGGGCCCGCACGGCCATGGCGGCCTATCCGGCCGAGGCGCCGGCGGTCAGTCTGGCGGCCTTGTGGGAGGACTGGAGCCTGCTGGAGGACACCTATTCCTACCCCGTGGCAGGGGCCTGGATCACCTGGCTCATCGAAAAGGGTGGCCGGGAAAAATTCCTGACCTTCTTTCCCAATCAGAGCCTGGCCAACGCCCGCGCGGTGTACGGCCCGGATCTGTCCGACTGGATGACCGCCTTTGAAACGGCTTTGGCGGGGGACTAGCCCCCGCCCGCCCATTCAAGTGGCGAAAAACCCACCCTTTTGCTTATCTGGGCTTGCCCCTCCCCATAAAATGTTTAAATTAGGACAAAAGGGTCCACTTTAAGTCGGATGCTTCGCCGAGTCGTATTTTACGCGGTTTTCCGCAGGAGGATAAACATGGCTGACACAACTGCCGGCATTTCCATCACCCCGGAAATGACCCTCTTCGACATCACCGAAAAATACCCCGCCACCATCGATGTGTTCGTGTCCAACGGCTTCGAACACGTGGGCGACGAGGCCAAGCGCACCCAGCAGGGCAAGATGGTCACCCTGGGGCAGGCCATGACCCTGAAGAGCAAGGACCTGACGGCCTTTACCGCCCTGCTGGCCGGAGCGGTGGCGGAGAGTCTGGACACCGGGGATGTGACCCTGAACATGGCCCAGGACGAAAACGAGATCTTCCCCAGCAGCGGGGACATCCGGGTGGCCGGGCTGCTGCCCTGCCCGGTACGCATTCCTCTGCTGGAGGCCTTCGAAAAAGTCAGCAAAAAAGTCACCGCCGAGACGGGACAGACGGTGGGGGTGAAGCTCGCCGCCGCGTCGGTGGGCGCCGATATCCTGGATGCGGGCATGCAGAAGATCCAGTCGCAGGACGACCTGCCGGACCTGTTCCTGTCCGCTGGATTCGAAGCCTTTTTCGACACGAAGAGCCTGGCCCGCTTCAAGGACAAGGGCGTGTTCACCGACCGCAGCTGGGACACCCACAACACCCTGTTTGCCGAATACGGTCTGAAGGATCCCGACGGGCACTACGCCATGCTGGCCGTGGTGCCGGCGGTGTTCCTGGTGGACAAGACCCAGCTCAAGGACGGCGAAGAGGTGCCGCGCACCTGGGCCGAAATCCTGGGTCCCCGCTTCGAGAACAAGATCGCCATGCCGGTGGGCGATTTCGACCTGTTCAACGGTATCCTGCTGACCATCTGGAAGTACTTCGGCGACGACGGCGTGAAGGCCATCGGGCGCAACCTGCTGGCGGGCATGCACCCCAGTCAGGCGGCCGGCCGGTTTGCGCCCAAAGGCGGCAAGGGGCCTCTGGTGTCGGTGATCCCCTACTTCTTCAGCAAGATGGCCCAGTTCAACCCCGACGCGGAGATCGTCTGGCCCAGTGACGGCGCGGTCATCAGCCCCATCTTCATGCTGCTGAAGGACGGGGCGCCCAAGGGGGCCGAACAGATCGCCGACTTTTTCGCCAGCCGCGAGGTGGGCGAGATCCTGTCCCATCGCGGCCTGTTTCCCAGCTGCCATCCCGAGGTGGAGAACAAGGTGCCGGTGGAGGCGCCCTTCATGTGGCTGGGCTGGGACTTCATCCATGACAACGACCTGGGGGATCTCATTCCCCGGGTGAACGACATCTTCCTCAAGGCAGGCAAATAGCATGAGGTTCGTCACCGTGAGCGGGCCGCCCTCGTCGGGCAAGACCGCCGTGATCATCAAGACCCTGGAGCACCTCCAGGGCGCCGGCCGCAAGGTGGGGGTCGTGAAGTTCGATTGCCTGAGCACCGACGACGACGACCTCTACCGCAAGAACGGCATCATGGTGCGCAAGGGCCTGGCCGGGGCGCTCTGCCCGGACCACTACTTCGTGAGCAACGTGGAGGAGTGCGTGCAGTGGGGCATGGCCGAGGGTCTGGACGTGCTGGTGAGCGAAAGCGCCGGCCTGTGCAACCGCTGCTCGCCCCATATTCGCGAGGTGCTGGCCATCTGCGTCATCGACAACCTCAGCGGCACGGGCACGCCCAAGAAAATCGGTCCCATGTTGAAGGCCGCCGACCTGGTGGTCATCACCAAGGGCGATATCGTGAGCCAGGCCGAGCGCGAGGTCTTCGCCGCCCGGGTGCACATGGTGAATCCCAAGGCCCGCATTCTTCATGTGAACGGGATTACCGGTCAGGGGAGCTTCGAGCTCAGCACCGTGTGGGTCGAGGGTGAGGAAACCGCCACCGTGGAAGGCAAGCGCCTGCGCTTTTCCATGCCGGCCGCCCTGTGTTCCTATTGCCTGGGCGAAACCCGCATCGGGTCGGATTTCCAGATGGGCAACGTGCGGAAGATCGATCTGGAGATGCCCACCGGCATCAAGAACGACGGCGGTCCGGGAGGTCAGGTCTGATGCCCGACTTCACTCACCTGACGGTGGAGACCGCCCTGGGACGCTGGCCCTTCATGGCCCAGTTCCTGGCGGACAAGGGTCTGGCCGAGTTGACGGACCGCCCGGAGGCCCGGTTGACGGAGGCGCTGTCGGCGGATCAACTGACCGACCTCGACGGCTTCATCGCCGGTATGGAAGCCTTTCTCGGCACCAGCGACGAACAGGTGACCGAATTGACCATCCGCGGCGGCCGCGCCAAGGACGGCAGCCGTGAACCCGTGACGGAATTGATCGCCCGCGTGGGCGAAGTCATCTGCATCGTGGGGCCCACCGGCAGCGGCAAGAGCCGTCTGCTGGCGGATATCGAGTGGGTGGCCCGCGGCGACACACCCACCGGCCGCCACGTGCTGATCAACGGCCAGGTGCCCGAGGACAAGTGGCGCTTCAGCACGCAGTACAAGCTGGTGGCGCAGCTCAGTCAGAACATGAACTTCGTGATGGACCTGTCCGTGCAGGAGTTCCTGGCCCTTCATGCGGAGAGCCGTCAGGCGGCCGACACCGAGGAAAAGATCCAGCGCATCTGGACCTGGGCCAACGAACTGGCCGGCGAGCCCTTTGGGTTGGATACGCCGGTGACCAGTTTGTCGGGGGGACAATCGCGGGCCCTGATGATCGCGGACACGGCGGTGCTCAGCGCCAGCCCGGTGGTGCTGATCGATGAAATCGAAAACGCCGGCATCGACCGTCAGCAGGCGTTGGACATTCTCATCCAGCAGGAGAAGATCGTGCTCATGGCCACCCATGATCCCATCCTCGCGTTGATGGGCGACCGGCGTGTGGTGATCGGCAACGGCGCCATGCGGCAGGTGATCGAGCCGAGTGCGCAGGAGAAGGCCAACCTGGACGAACTGCGGGCCATGGATACCCGGCTGATGGATCTGCGACACAGGTTGCGCATGGGGGAGCGGCTGGATCGGATTTGAGAGGATGTTCCAGCCCTCTCGGTTTCCCTCCGAATGACCAGGGCTTGGCGGTCCCGGTTTAACAGGCTATCGTGTCGGCAAGCCGCGGGGCCAGGGGTCCATCAGGCCCGGTCTGACCGCTGACCACACGAGATATCCCTCGCCATACGGAGACACGAATGTCCACGAGCCTGCCTCAGAATTACACCCGGACTCTGCGCACCCTGATCCGTTTCGCCATTGCCATGGCGGTCTTCGGCCTGCTGGTCGGCATCGCTTTTCAGGAGTCGGCGAAGAAGCTTCCCCTTGAAGCTGTGCCGGCCGGACTGCATCTGGCCGCGGTCATGCCGCTGGCCTTGGTGCACGGTCATATCTTTACCCTGGGCGTGCTCCTGCCGTTGGCCCTGGCGGGGGCTCTGGTCCTGGGGTTGAAGGCCGGTGGCCGGCCGGTGGGTCCGCGTTCCCTGGCCTGGCTGCGGTGGGGATTCCTGCCGTTTGCCACAGCGACGGTGCTCCTTCAGTTGTTCAAGGGGTATTTCGTGCTTCTGGCCGTGCGCCACGGCCAACACGACCTGGCCGCCGTGGATGCGGCGTTCCTGGCCGGTTCCGCCACCCTGCGCTATGCCCTCTACGCGGGGATACACTCGGGTTTGGGCATCACTCTGTGCGTTTTCCTGGTGGCTCTCTGGCGCAGCCTGGGCGTGCGTGAGCGGGGATAGGGCTTGGACAACACCCACCTCATATTGGCGAAGGACGGAGCCCGTTGCAGGAATTAACCTATCTGACCGGATACTCGCCCACGATCATCGACCAGGTCCGCCAATTGCTCGCGGACGACAAGCTCGGGCCCTGGCTGTTGAAGCAATACCCGACGTGTCATCCCTACCGCAGCGAGAAGGCCCTCTATGGATACGCCATGGAGCTGAAGAATCGTTTCCTGCGTCAGAGTCCGGCCCTGAGCAAGGTGGTGTATGATCCCAAGCTCCACGTGATCCACCATTCCCTGGGGGTCCATGCCAAAATCTCCCGGGTTCAGGGCAAGAAGCTCAAGGCGAAAAAGGAGATCCGGGTGGCCACGGTTTTCCGGCAGGCCCCGCAGCCTTTTCTGGATATGATCCTCGTCCACGAACTGGCCCACTTCAAGGAAGTCGATCACAACCGCGCCTTCTATCAGCTCTGTCGCCACATGGCTCCGGACTATCATCAGCTGGAGCTGGACCTGCGACTCTATCTGACCTATCGGGACTGTGTCGGAGACCTCTACTAGGCCGGTTGGTCTTGGCGGCCCACGGCGGGTCCGGATCCCGTGTGGGGGGCGGTGGGCCTTAATCGTTGCCCGGTTCGGTCCGATTCAAATAGGCCTGCAGGCTCCCCGTTTTTCCGGTGAGTCCCAGTTTCCGCCGAATGGTATTGCGGTGGTTGTTGATGGTGCTGGCCGAACAGCCCAGGGCCATGGCCAGATCCTTGCTCGTCATGCCGTCCCGGATCATTTCGCAGATCAGGATCTGGCGCCGGGTCAGGTTGGCCTGGAAGGAGCCGGCGGGTTCCGTGATCCCGATTTCCCGGGTGAGTTGGGTGATCCGCCCGATCATGTAGTCCAGGATCTCCCTTTGACCGGGGGACGCCGAAATCTTCAGCTGATCGATCAGAGGGAACAGGACCATTCCCAGGTTGTCCCGGATGTTTCCGGTCATCTGCTGCTTGCCCTTGTCGATCAGGGTCAGCATGCCCAGCGAACTTTCCCGCGACCGCTCCAGGGCCGTTTCCATCTCCTTGAACGCGCTGAGGTCGTGGTGCTCTGTCAGCAGGCAGGGGCCGTCCTCACCATCAATCAGGGTCATGTGCAGTTTGACGGGAATCGCCGTATTGGAGTTGTCCAGCAGGGTCGACTCGGTGGAGAAGCTTCCCTGCTCCCGAATCATCCGGTTGACCTGCTGGATCAGGGCCCGGGTTTCCCGGCTGGCCTGCAGGGTGGGTGGCTTGCTCAGGATTTCTTCCCGCGTGAACCCCGTCATCCGGCAGCGGGCGTCGTTGATGAACACCCAGGTCATTTGGGTCGGGTCCTCCGGGTACCAGGTGACTATGGAAATGCCCACCTTCAACTGGTTCAGAAGTGGCGTATCCTCCCAATTTGTTGCCATTTAAGGACTCCTTGATGAAACACTCTGAAAACAAAAGACCTACATTTTAGATCGGGCTTTATGTCTCCATACCTTAATGCCTAGGATTATAGTTATTAATTAGGTAATATACTATCATTGATCAAGTCGGGGTCCAACCCTTATAATCACCCATCACAAGGGTGTTCAGACGGCTGGTGCGACATGGTGCCGGTGGGGGTTTAGAGGGTCCCGTCGACTGGACCAGTATTTCAACAAAGCCGGGATTTTCCAAACGGGTGGTACTGGGCGAGGACCATCCTGAGGGGACTCCCGGCTATGTTTTTGGCCTAGAAAGGATTCGTGGCAAACACCGAAAATTCGGGGATGAAGCCGCGGTCGTCGATTTCCAGGGCCCCCACAATGGCATCGGCAATTTCACTGGGGCGGAGCTTCTTCTCCGACGGTTCCTGATTGTAACCCACCTTGGCAAAGAACGGCGTCTGCACTTCGCTGGGGTTGACCAGGGTGACCCGCACATTGTGGGGCCGAAGTTCGGCGCGCCAGCATTCGGTCATGCCGCGCAGGGCGAACTTGCTGCCCGAGTAGGCGGAGGAGGTCTTGCCGCCGGCCAGTCCCGATGTGGACGCGATGTTCATCAGGTGGCCCTTGTTCTGGGCGATGAAATGTCGGGCGGCCTCGCGCCCCATGAGCATGGCCCCGGTCACGTTGGTGGCAAAGACGGACTCGAATTTCTCCCGGTCCAGTTCAACCAGCGGCGCAAAATACCCGAACCCGGCATTGTTGATCAGGATGTCGATGCCGTCGAAGGCGTCCACGAACTGCTGGACGGCGGCCACGGCGTCGGCCTCCCGGCTCACATCGCCCTGGAGGGCCATCACCTTCAGTTCGCCTGCGGCTTTCTTCAGCTTGGCGGGGTCGCGGCCCATGATGGCCACCTGGGCCCCCTTGTCCGTCAGGGCCTTGGCGATTCCGTAACCGATGCCTTCACTGCCGCCGGTGATCAGGGCGCGTGCTCCGTTCAAATTCATTTTCGACGTCCTCTCATGGAATTCAGGGGCCGGTTTCGATGGGCTAAACCATAGCCCCAAACGCCGTCGTCCACCAGATGAGCCCTTGCCGGATTCCGCGGATTCCGTAGAATGATGTGAGTGGACAAAGCCTGGTTTTGTTTGCTCCAATCCAGTTCGCGGCCACAGAGCGCGACGGTCCAGCGAGGTCAGGGCGGCTTGCGGGATCGGATGAGGTGGGTCTCATTGCGGACAGTGCGCCCAACGATCCGGCCTGGATCCGGATCGGATAGGAGGTGATCCAGTGAGTTACGATTTGTCAGGCTCAGTGGAGGTGGTGTTCCTGCGGTAACGGAAACCGTATGCAGGACCACTGACGTGAGTGGCTGAGGCGGGCGTTCCCGAGCGGGACAACCCAACGCCACCATCGCTGATGCTTTTTGCGGCGCCGGGACCCTGAGGTTCCGGCGCCGTTTTACATCCTGTGCCCGCCTAGGGGCACCGGGTTCCCATCCCCGAGGCAAACTTCCCCAGATCGGAAAGATTCAGGGCGCCGTCGCAGTGAAAATCCGACCGGAAACCGTAAGAACCGAAATAGTCGCTGGCGAAGGCCACAATGTCGGGAAGGCCGACCACCAGGTCTCCGTTGATATCCGCACTGTTGACCGCGAGAGGAAGCCCTGGGCCCTGGATCAACTGGCCGTTCACGCTGACCTGCATGAACGCCAGGCTCGACCCACCGGCCATTAGGGGGGCCTGCCAAACGGTTTGGCCGAACGGATCCGTGTTGTAGTCGGGGTTGGTCCCGCCAATACAGGGGGCCATGCCGCCGTCCGTGGACCTTAACCAGATGTCCTCCAGGGGGAAATCGGAGACGGGGTTGATGTTCCCGTCGAGGAGGGTCAGGGTGATGGTCCCGTCGACCAAAGTGGCCTGGCCGCCGGGGGAATTCACCAAATAGGCCTGGGTGAGGGGGTTCCCCGATCCATCGGGCAGGTTGAACAGGGAAAGGGCTCCCGCGCCGGGATAGGCCAGGGTGGCCACCGAGTGGCTCAGGTCGGGAATGCCGCTGCCGAGGGCGATCGAGGCCGTGGCGATGGCCAGGATACCCAGCAGGCCGGTCATTTTTATCGTCTTCAACATCTGGATGCCTCCAAATTCGATAGTTATCGGTACAGGGACTTGATGAAATCCCAGGGCGCCTGGTTCGTATGGACAACGGAATCTTCCCCGTTGACCGTGGCGGCCGGGCCGTCGGGGACGGACAGGCCGGTGGGCAACAGGGCGAAATCCTCGCCCATCACGACGGGCAGGCCCGATCCCAGAGATGCCGGTTCGGCCGGACCCTGGTAAAAGAGAAGCGGCGAGCTATCCAGATAGAACAGATTGACCTGGGCCAGCACCGTGGCCGGCGTGGTGGGTATGGGTTCCGTGAAGCCCACAATATACATGGCCCTTGATTGGGATTTTGACCCGATGTCCACCTGGGGAACGGGATAGGCCGTATCCAGAATGATGGATTGGGTCGGGCCATCGGAGTACATGGCCAGATCGCACTCGAACCCCCGGATGGATTCCAGGGTTGGGTTGGTGTAAATGATGTAGAGCGTGAATGGGGAAAAGGTGGCCAATTCGAGGTCGATCGTTTCCCCAAGGGGATCGAAGTAGAATCCCATCTGGTCCGGGGTCGGGTCCAGGCCGGCCCACACACCGGCAGGAAATAGAACCAATAGCCATACAACGATTGTGATTTTCATACTGAATCCCCCCATTTGACCGGTGGACCATTCGATACTTCAGCGAGGACCGGGATTTTACCTGATTGAAATTTCGGTGTCAAATTTGCCCCAATCCGGGAGCGGGTATGGGAGGCGGGCTGTCCGGATATTTCGTAAACTGCCCTTTCGCGGAAAATCATCTCAATGGGGGGCATCATCATTCTGGAATTCATTGCCATGTGTCTGAAATCGGTTCCCCGTTCAGGTCGGGTGTGGCTGATGGTCATGTTGACGACCGTGGCCGGCTCCGCTCTGGGGCAGCCGGACCTGACGCCCCTGTTTTCTCCGTCCACACCCGCGGAGATCGCGGCGGTCGAGGCCGACTGGTCGGCCCGATCCACCCAGGGAACCAACTTCACGGTCGAACGCACGGCCCTGGTGAACGGTTTTACCATGGCCCGGGTGAGTTTCCAGTTCGACGGGTTGACCCAGTACGGCTTTCTCCGCTATCCCCGCGACCACGACCCGACTGGTGATTTTCCGGTGATGGTCCTGCATCACGGGGGCGACTCCGGGCTCTACTACGGCTGGGTGGGCGACTTCGACCAGGACTGGCCGGGCGGCTGCGTGGCCGACAGCTTCTTCGTTCTGGCCCCGACCTATCGCTCGGAGGCCTGCAACGGCTCAAGTGTTCTGGGTATCAAGTTGTCGGAGGGGGCGCCGAGCCTGTGGGACCGGGACTGCGACGACGCCATGGCCATGCTGCGCGCTTTCCTGAACACCGAGCCCACCGCCGACACGGGGCGCATATTCAGCGTGGGCCGCAGCCGGGGGGCCCTGGTGGCCTACCAGCAGGCCTTGCGGGATCCCTTGATCCAGCGGTCGGTCATTCTTTTCGGCGCCAGTGATTTCCGTCATCCGGACATCCTTGCCGACTGCCAGGTGGAGGTGGACGGCGGGCCGGTTGCGACCAATGGCCTGTCCAGCCGGGTCATGACACATATCCTTCAGCCTTGGCTGGACGGCACCCTGACCTTGACTGAAGCGCGCCTTCAGATGTGCCGCTGGTCAATTCTGCAGCACCTGCGGGCCGATGTGCCCCTGCAACTGCATCACGGGCTGCTCGATCCCGAAATCCCCATCCAGCACGCCGAGTGGGTTGAGGCGGAAATGGCGGCTCTGGGCGCCTCCCAACCCGCCTTCGAATTCTTTCCGTATCCCCAGGCCGCCCACGGCACCGACGGCATGACCGAGTTGGGCCTGCGGGTGGAGCCGTACATTTGCGATAACGCGGGTGAAGTTTCGGCGGTGGATACGCCGCCCCTGCGGCCGGAATTGCGGGCCTGGCCCAACCCCTTCCAGGGGCAGGTGGATATTCGACTGAGCGGGTCGGATGCAGACAAGACCCGTGGCCTGGCGCCCATCCTGGAGATCCTTGACGTGCGCGGGCGGGTGGTGCGCTCCCTGAGTATGGAAGCGGGCCTGGCCCGCTGGGATGGACGGACCGCGGCGGGGCGGATTGTGCCGGCGGGGGTCTATCTGGCGCGGACCCGGCTCTCGGGCCGGCCGGTCGAGGGCTCCGGGGCCCCACCCCTGCTCAAACTGCTGGTGCTCCACTGATCCGGCTCGTCCCGTCAGCCGACATTGTCCTTCCTGTTTCGGACCAATAAAATTCCCCCCTTAAGCAGGACTACTTTTATCTGCTATCTTGGGTTGTCTACCAAAACGCATACCGGGGGAGATTTCCATGATACGTCGATGTTGTATTCCGATGGCCGCGCTGTGTGCCAGCCTGATTCTGCTGGCAGGCTGCAGCGACAAGAGTTCCGAGTCAACCGGGGCCGCCCTCTTTCCGGGCGTTGACACCTACAGCAAACCCATCACCACGGACTCAGCCGAAGCCCAGCAATGGTTCGACCAGGGGCTGCTGTTTCTGTACGGCTTCAACCACGACGAAGCCGGCCGCGCCTTCCGTAAGGCCGCGGCCCTTGATCCCAAGGCGGCCATGCCCTGGTGGGGGGTGGCCTACGCCGTGGGCATGAACATCAACGATCCGGAGATGACCGAGGACCGCTGGCGGACGGGCCATGACGCCGCCCAAAAGGCTCTGGCCCGTCTCGACGGGGAAAGTGATCTCGAACGGGCCCTGGTGGAGGCCGTGGCCCAGCGGAATATCTGGCCCGCCCCGCCGGAGCAGCGTCCTTTTGACGAGGCCTATGCCGCCGCCATGGAAGACGTGTACCAACGATTCGGCCAGGATCCCGATGTCGGGTCGCTTTATGCCGAGGCCCTCATGGATCTCCAGCCCTGGCATTACTGGACCGTGGACCTGGAGCCGTATGGGCGCACCCCGGACTTCATCGCGGCCCTCGAGGGGGTTCTTGAGGCTCACCCCGACCACCCCGGGGCGGCCCACTTCTATATCCACGCCATGGAGGCGGGACCGACTCCTGCCAAGGCGGTGCCATACGCCGAAATGCTGGAGGCGCGCGTGCCGGGGGCCGGGCATCTGGTCCATATGCCGTCGCACATCTATGCCCGGGTGGGGCGCTACGGCGATGCCGCCGACGCCAACGTGCGGGCTGTCCAGGCCGACCGGGCGTACTTCGCGCAGGCCGGGGACCAGGGCATGTACTACATCTACTACGCCCACAACCAGCACTTCCTGGCCTATGCCTCGATGATGGAAGCCCGCTATGAACCGGCTATGAAAGCGGCGAGGGAACTCGAGGCCGAGATGCCGGCGGAGGTCCTCCAGACCTTGAATTGGTTGATTGAGGGAATCATGCCCACCAACTACCATGTGATGATACGATTCGGGAAGTGGGACGACATTCTGGCTGAGCCTTTACCGCCTGAGGACCGGTTGGTGACACGCACGGTGCACTCCTATGCCCGCGGCATCGCCTTGTCCGTTCTGGGTCGCACCGAAGAAGCGCGCCTGGAGATGGCCCGGTTCGAAACCGCCGCCGCGGCCGTGCCTGAAGAGTGGTGGGTCTTCAACAACCGGATGCATGACGTTCTGCCCATCGCCATGGCCATGCTGGAAGGGGAAACAGCCTACCGGGAAGGCCGGCTGGAGGCGGCCTGGGCGGCCCTGAGGCGGGGCATCGAGGCCGAGGACAAATTGATCTACGACGAACCCCCGGCCTGGATGTTGCCCGTGCGGCATTCCATGGGGGCCCTGATGCTGGAGGCCGGTGAATTCGCCGCGGCCGAAACGCTGTATCGGGAGGACCAGGAAAGGCACCCGGGCAACGGGTGGTCACTTCTGGGATTGAGTCAGGTCCTGGAGGCCCAGGGACGAACCGGCGAAGCGGCCGAGTATGCCGCCGCCGCCCAAACGGCTTGGGCGCGGGTAGACGAGAAGCCTTCAAGTTCTTGTCTTTGCGCCCCCCGGAACTAGATTGAGCCGATGCGCCGGTCCCCGGATCCTATGGGCCGGGATGGCGCGGAGCGAAACAACCCGAATGCCTAAGGAAGGCCCATGACCCACAACGACGTCCTGATTCGCCTGCGGTACATGTTCGATTACAGCGACGCCGAAGTGATCTCGGTCTTTGCCGCCGCCGATCATGTCGTTTCGACGGATCAGGTCGGCGGGTGGCTGTCCAATGAGGACAGTGAAGGGCATGTGCCGCTGGAAGACCGGGATCTGGCCCTGTTCCTCAATGGCCTGATCAATCACAGACGGGGACGGCGCCCGGGGGAGCCGCCCGTGCCCGAATCCCGTCTGGACAACAACCTCATCGCCAAGAAGCTGAAAATTGCGATGAACCTCAAGGGCGAGGATATGATCCGGCTTCTGGACCTGGCCGGTTTCAAGCTCAGCAACCACGAACTGAGCGCCTTCTTCCGTAAACCGGGCCATAAGCATTACCGCAAACTCAATGACCAAATCCTGAAGTATTTTTTGCGGGGTCTGCAAATGGAAATTCGGCCCGGTGGGCCGTGATGGACATTCCCCTGGCTCCAAGCCGTCGGGACCCCGTGTGGGCCAACTGGTTTTTCCGCGTGGCGATATGCGTCGGTCTGGGGGTGCTGGTTTACTTCACTGTTGAATCCCTCATCAAGCGGTATCCCTGGGATCTGAAAGTCTACCAGGAGGCCATGGCCCTGTACCTGGCTGGCCACTCGCCGTACGTGGTCGGTCCGGGGATGAATTTCGTCTACCCGCCGGTCTTCCTGTCCGCCTTTTCCTGGGCGGGGTCTCACTTCGGCCACCTGTTGCTGACCCTGTACGCCGCCGGTCTCACACTCCTGGCCCGCAAGTCCATGCGCCCTGTGGTGATGGGACTGGCCCTCTTCACCCTTACGGTTTTCTTCCATACGCGCCCGGCGGTCATCGCCCTCGGCAGCGGCAACCTGACTTTTTTCTGTCATGTGGGGCTCATCCTGGCTTGGCGGGAGGGGGGCAAAATGCGGGCCTGGGTTTTTCCCGCCCTCATTGTCCTGTTCTCGACCCTGAAGCCCTACTACCTGGCGTACGCCCTGGTGCCGGTGATGGTGCAGGGCCTGGGGCCGGCGGTCCTGGTCCGGTTGACCGGGGTGGTGGCCGTGACCGGGATGGCCTGGGTGGCGCAATATCTGGCTGATCCGGAGACCTTCCGACAGTTCCTGGCGGCGCTCAGGATGCAGTCGTTCAAGGGGGAGGCTTCCTTGTTGTCCGGGGATATCGGCTGGGGGTTCTATCGCTTTCTGGCGCCGGTTTCCGGGGGAAGCGCGAACGTGGCCCTGGGGTTGCACGCGGTCCTTTCCACGCTCTGTGTGGGGGCGGTGATGCGCTGGCGGAGGTGGCTGGCGGCCTGGGGGGGGCGACAAGGCGTGGATGCCTTGGGACTTGTGGCCCTTATCGTGGTGATCCTCGTGAACCCGCGGTTGAAGATCTACGATTACTGTTTCATCGGGTCCATGGCGGCCTACCTGGTGGCTTTCCTGTTGCGGGATTGCCGGAAGATCTGGCTCATCCTGATCTGGCTGGCCATGCACTTCGCCGAAAAGAAAGTTGGCCCCCAGGCTGTTCCCCGGTTCCTGGACGCGCATTTCCTCACGGTGGTCCTGGTGGCCTTGCTGGTTCGTACCGGGATGGCCAAACCGTCCGCGGTGGCGTCCGAGTCACCCGTGGAAGCGGGTCGCTGACCCGGCCGACCCGCGGGAATCCTCCCCTTTATCCCCAAAATTATTTTCCATCAGTGGCGGTGTCCGGGCCTTTAGGTAATACTGGATAAAATTAGTCTTCCTAATTGGACCGTTTATTGAAAGAGGAGACCCGGACATGACCGACGACCGCCCGCCCCATCCCAATCCTGAGGATCCTCAGAACACATCGTCCGACCCGGCGGCGTCCACGAACCCGACCATGGGGACCGATGCCAACCTCACCCGAGGCATGGGCGGGGCGGACGAGGCCGCGATCCAGGAAAAGCCGGGCACGCGGATCGGCCGCTACAAGCTGGTGCAGGTCATCGGGGAAGGTGGGTTCGGCACGGTATTCCTGGCCGACCAGTTGGAGCCGGTTTCACGGCGCGTGGCCCTGAAGATCATTAAGCTGGGGATGGACACCAAGCACGTGATCGCCCGCTTCGAAGCGGAGCGGCAGGCCCTGGCCATGATGGATCATACGGGTATCGCCAAGGTCTTCGACGCCGGGGCTACCGACACCGGACGGCCCTACTTCGTGATGGAACTGGTTAAGGGCGTTCCCATCACCACCTATTGCGACATGAACCGTTTGGACACGCGACAACGGCTGGACCTGTTCAAGCAGGTGTGCGCGGCGGTTCAGCACGCCCACCAGAAGGGTGTCATCCACCGGGATATCAAACCGTCCAACGTGCTGGTGACCGATACCGGCGGCCAGGCCGAACCCAAGGTGATCGACTTCGGCATTGCCAAGGCCACCAACCAGCGCCTCACCGAAAAGACGGTGTTCACCCAACAGGCCCAGTTCATCGGAACACCGGCCTACATGAGTCCCGAACAGGCGGGCGTGACCGCCATGGATATCGACACCCGCAGCGATATCTACTCGCTGGGTGTGCTGCTCTACGAACTGTTGTCCGGGGCCACGCCTTTCGACAGCGAAAAGCTTCTGAGTGCGGGCTACGGGGAACTCCAGCGCATCATCCGGGAGGAAGACCCGCCCTGGCCCAGCACCCGGGCCAGCAGCCTGGGCGAGGTGCTTGTCAAAACGGCGGAACTGCGGCAGTTGCGCGGTGCCCAACTGATCCGGAACCTTCGGGGCGAGCTGGACTGGATCGTGATGAAGTGTCTGGAAAAGGATCGCTCCCGGCGCTATGAAACGGCCAACGGCCTGGCGCGGGACGTGGATCGCTATCTGGACAACGAACCGGTTGCGGCTTCGCCGCCGAGCCGAACCTATCGCCTGAAAAAACTGATCGTCCGCAACCGGGCCGTGTTTGCCGTAGGGACGGTCATGGTGGCCCTCCTGGGGGCCGGGGTGGTGGGCACCAGCATCGGTCTGGTTCGTGCGCGGCAGGCGGAGCGGGCGGCGGTCTCCGAAGCCGCCAAATCGGATCAGGTGGCGGGCTTCCTGACCAGCATGCTGGCCGGGGTCGGGCCCTCCGCCGCGCGGGGGCGGGACACGGAGATGCTTGAGGAGATCCTGCAGGAAACCCATGCCCGGCTCGGCGAGGAACTGACGGGGCAACCGGAGGTGGAAGGAGAAATCCGCTCCCACCTGGGCATGACCTATTTCGAACTGGGCCGGTACGACAAGGCCAAGGAGCAGTTCCGGCTGGCGCTGGACCTGTTGCGCGAGGCCCACGGCGAATTGAACGGCGATGTGGCCCGCCAGTACAACAATCTGGGCCTGGTGCACGAGTCGCTACAGGAGTTGGAAGAAGCGGAAGAGAATCATCGAAAGGCGCTGGCCTTGCGACGTGAATTGTTTGGCGAGGTCCACCCGGATATCGCCAACAATCTGGTCAACCTGGCCAATCTGTTGGTCAATGCCGGGCGTTACGCCGAGGCCGAACCCCTGCTGCTCGAAGGTCTGGACATGCTGCGCAAGCTCCATGGACCCAGCCACGAGGATGTGGCCATCAGCCTGAACAGCCTGGGCAACCTGATGCAGCACCTGGGCCGTTACCCCGAGGCGGGACCCTATTACCGGGACGCCCTGGCCATCCATACGGCCATTTTGGGGGAGGATCATCCCTATGTCATGACGGACATCGTCAACATGGGCTGGCTGGCCTTCAACACCAGCGATTTCGACAGCGCCTCCATCTTGTTCAAACGGGCGGAAGTCCTGTCCCGCAGAGTTTACGGCGATGCCCACCCCAAGCTGATGGACGCCCTGAAGGCCCGGGCCCGGTGCGAGCAGCAGCAGGGCCATTTCGACGTGGCCGAGGCCCTCTATCGGGAAGCCTGGGCCATGGGGGATGAGGTCTTCGGTCCGGACCATCTCTCCACCGCCGATGTGATGAGTGACCTGGCGACCTGCCTGTCGGATATGGACCGTGACGAGGAATCCGAGGAACTGGTTCACCGGGTTTTCGAGATCCAGAAGGGTCAGCTGGGTGAGCATCATCCGACGACCCTGTCCACTCTGCACAACATCGCCTATTCGGTTTACGAGCGCGGCGAGTATGAACGCGCGGCCGACCTTTTTCGGGTTTCCCTTGAGTCCTACGAGGCCGTTTACGGCCGGGACCACAAGAACACCTCGCTGGTCATCAACAACCTGGGGCGCGCCCTGCGCGGCCAGGGGGATCTGGATGGGGCGGCAGCCAGTTTCGAGGAGGCCGGCACGATCCGGACCAAAATCCTGGGCCCCGACCACCTGATGGTCGCGGTGTCCAATCACGACCTGAGTCTGACCCGGTACGCCCAGGGGCGTTATGCCGTGGCCGAAGAGCTCGTTCGCGGGTCCCTGACCTGCTACGTGGCGGTTCTGGACAGCACTCATTCCGCGTGCTATGCCGGAATGCGTCACCTGGCCTCCACGGAACTGGAACAGGGGCGCCCCGATGAAGCGCTGGCGCATGTCGAAAGGGCGCGGGAGTTCGCCGCGGCGGCGATCGGGGAGGACTCCCTGAAGTTGGTCGAATACGATGTGATCGCCGCGGTCGCCCTCGGGCGACTTGGGCGCCTGGACGAAGCGTCGGCCCGCTTTGGACCCGTGCGGCCAAGGCTGGCCGACCTGAAACGCCTCCAGGGCGCCTTGGTGGGTATCAATGCAGGACGTCATCAAACCCTGGTCGGGGAATTCAAGGACGCGGAGGACCTCCTGCTGGGGTCCTACGAGGTTTACATGGAGGAGTTCGGCGACACCCACCCGCTGACCCGCAAGGCCGCCGGCGCGCTGGCGGATATGTATGAGGCCTGGGCCGCGGCCGGGTCGTCCACGGCCGCCGGTGAGGCCACTCGCTGGCGAAATAAGCTGGGCGAGGGCTAGGCGAACGCCCTTTGGAATTCGGCCGGGACGCCCCTCCCTTCGGGTGTCGGCGCCGAAGTTGATGAACCTGGCTGTTCAATTGTGGTATGATGTCGGGCCAGACCGCCCATCGGGCCTGGCCTCGGAATCGACGGCATCATTGAACATTCTCGCCCGGAATGTGCCAGGTCCAACCATGATCCGGACATGTGACAGCAGGCATGTGGTGGCGGGGGTCCTGATCCTGTGCGGACTATTGTCCATGGGGGACTCCGCCTCGGCCACCACGTGGCAGGTGGGGGGAGCCGGCGGCGGTGATTTCGCCCTGATCCAGGATGCCGTGAACGCGGCGGCCGAAGGCGACACCGTCCTGATTGCGGCCGGCCGCTACCTTGACCTCGCCGACACCGGCTTCTACATCGACGCCTATATACTCGTCCCTCACGAACAACTGACAATCCTGGGCGAGTCGCCGGAATCCGTGGTGATCGGACCGGTGGTGGAAGACTTTTCCCAATTCAGTCCCGTGGTGGTTTATACGGAAAACGGATCCGGGACCGGAGTGGTGCTGGAGAATCTGACCCTCACCAACTGCGTGGTCGGCGTCGATATCGACGGCGGGCGGGTTCAGGTCAAAAACTGTCGCTTCGAAAACTGCCCCACGGGAATCGACACCTGGGTGGCCGCCAGCTTAACCGTGACCGGGTCCATCTTCAGCGACGGCCTGGGATACGGGGTTCGCACCGACGGCGGATCCGGAGCCACCGTCCAGGGCTGCGCGTTCAGCAACTGCATGACAGGTGTGGAGGTTTCAGGTGGGGCGGAGGCCCGGATCGTCGATTGCACTTTCGTCGGGGGCGTGGCCGGGGTCGATATCGCCTGGTGTGACCAGGCCGAGGTCCGGTCCTGCGGGTTCTCTGGCGCCAGTGACTGGGGGATCGTGGCGAGAGGTCAGGCCACCCTGGGGCTTTTCGACAATGTAATACAGGACGGCCGCTACAACTTGGGCGTCTATTACTACAGCCAAGTCACCGGAACCGGGAACGTGTTCCAGGGCGGGAGCGTGGCGAGCCTCCTCATCCAGGAAGGCGGCGCCGTGACCCTGACGGGCAACGACATTCTGCCCGGCGGATCCTACTCGGTCTCCCTGGGGTGCTGTTTCCCCAGCGACGACTGGGTGATCCAGCACCTGGAGAACAATTTCTGGGGCACCACCGACCCGACCCAGATTGACCAGTGGATCCAGGACAGCCATGACAACGCCACCATCCGGTCCGAGGTAAGCTATCTGCCGTTCAGGGGGCAGACGGTCCCCACGGAGCGACGCACCTGGGACAGCCTGAAGAGCTTGTACCGCTGAGCCGGGTTAACTCAGGGCCGCCTGGACCAGAACGGTATCGGTGATCTGCCTGAAGGTATGGGCCTTGCCGTCCCGCATCTTCCAGATGTGCGCGAAGGGCGAGGCAAACCGTTTGCCGGTAGCCTTGAAGGTGCCGCTGTATTCCCCGAGGGCCACCACGGTGTCGCCCTCGGTCACCAGATCCTCCGGCACCGCGGCAAATCCGTCCCACTCGATGCTCAGGTGTTTTTGGGGGCCAGTCCCGCGAGCCAGCCCGACTCGCCGAGATACCGGTAGAGGTGTTGAACGGGTTCGGCAAACCGGATGTTCTCGGCGGTGACCAGACCCTCGGTGGGGACCGAGACCCCGGCGGTGAGCTCGAATCCCACCGGCAGGGCTCCGCGGAAGGCTTCCACCGGCATGGCGTAGATGTAGAGCTTGACCCGGTCGGCCAGAAGCTTGCCGAGGGCCTCGAGCATGCCTCCCATGAGGTCGTCGTACTGGGCATGGTTGAGGATCTGCACCCAGGTGGATATGCCGAACACGAACCGCATGGGGGCGTCGGTATATCGCCTCAGGTACTCGGTCAGGTGGTAGGCCTCCGGCAGGCGGGTCAGCAGAATGGGCTGGCCCAGGCCGGTCAGTTCCTCCAGGCGGCGCAGGGTTTCGGCCTCGTCGGGAGCCTCCATGCCGGCCACGGGGTTGACCGACAGCTCCGGTAGCAGGACGGGGTCCAACTCACAGGGCTCCTCTTTTTCCAGACGTACCAACGAGTCCTCCAGCATTTCCCGGTGGTAGGGGAAGGTGTGCATGAACATGCCCCGTTCCACCACCAGGGGTCGCTTGCGGATGATATCCGCCGGCTGAACCAGGTGCCCGTCCTTGCTCAACAGGACGGCCTGGGCCAGGCCCGCCCGCACGAGCTTGGTGCCCAGGACGTAGGCGTCGTTGGTGCCGTGCTCCGGACCCCGTGCCTCGATGACGTCGATCTCGATCCGGTTCAGGCTCAGGTCGCTGACCAGGGTTTCCAGGAAGTCGTCCACCCCCTTGGGCCCGAGCAGGGCAGTCCAGATCAGGTTCACGCCCAGGATGCCCAGGGCGTCCTGCTGCCGGGTGTTGGACGGGTCCCGCATGTTGACGTGGAGCAGAAGTTCGCTGGGTTCGCCGTGGGGCTCGGACTGGTAGCGTAAGCCCAGCCAGCCGTGGCATTCGTTGGTGCCTTGAAAGTTGCGGGCCGAGACGCTGTTGGCGAAGACGAAGAAATTCGTTTTGTCGCCGCGTTCGTCGTCCAGGCGCTGGATGAGCAGATCATACTCATGATCCAGCATGGCCAGGATGCGTTCCCGGGAGACATAGCGCGTTCCGCGGCCGTAGATGTCGTCGCTGAATTTCATGTCGTAGGCGGACATGGTCTTGGCCACCGTTCCGGCGGCGCCGCCCACGTGAAGGAACCAGCGGGCCACTTCCTGGCCGGCCCCGATTTCGGCGAAAGTGCCGTAGAACCGGGAGTCCAGGTTTACCTGGAGCGCGCGGTTGCTTGTGTCGATTTTTTCCGGCATGGCCTCTCCGGGGTAACAGGGGCGGGTGAATGGGTGTTGGATCGCTGGACAAGATAGTTGTGGTCCGGGAGGACCGGCAACCCGGACAGGTGGCCGGACGGCTGGGGCCAGGCCCAGGAAGTGCAGGATGGCCGCTCGGGTGGCGGGTGTGGTAGGGTGGCGCGAGAGTCAGGTCCTGTCCGGGGGGCGAGGTAAAGTCCCATTCCCGGCCCGGGGACCTGATGTGCCCAGCCGTCACCCAATCCCGCCGGGGGGACCCATGCCGGAATCGACTCGCCCGACCCCAAAAAACGGTACACCCATAACGTCCGAGGTTGTCCAGCATCTCGACCCGGGCGGCGTGCACCGCCTGCTCCGGGTGGTGGTCGGGACCATGTTCGTGGGGTCCCTGGTGATCCTGGCCATCGGCGTCATTCAGGGTTGGACAGCTACGAAAGTTCTGGGAGGCATCGGCTCCGTCGCCTTTTTCGGGATTGGCATTGCCCTGAGGCGGGGGCACATCCAGGGGGTCAGTGTGGCCCTGGTGGGCGTCCTGCTCCTGATCACCCAGGGGGCGCTCCTTTTCGGCGACGGCATCCACGATGTGGCCGCCATCCTCCTGCCCATGATCATGGTGGTGGGCAGCCTCCTGATCAACGTGCGGTACTTCGGGGTCATCCTGGGGCTGGCCATCGCCACGGTTTCCCTGACGGCTTTCCTGGAGCTGCAGGGATTCGTCACCAATAAATTCAGCGAGCTGTACGACATCGGTGATCTCCTGGTCCAGGTCGTTATGCTGTTCACCTTCGGGCTCCTGTTGCGGTTGCTCACCAATGTCATGGGCCGGAGTCTGAACCAGGCCACCACCAACCGTCAGGACTATTTGGAGATTTTTAATACCACCGGCGAGGCCATTTTAATCCACGACGCGGGTACCGGGGACATCATCGATGTGAACGATACCGCTCTGCGCATGTTCGCCCTGACCCGTGAGGACATCAAGACCCTGGCGGTGGAGGATATCAGCGCCAACCGACCGCCCTGGACCGGGGTCGAAGCCGCCCATTTCGTCCAGCAGGCGATGACCCAGGGCCAGCAGGTCTTCGAATGGCTGGCCAAGCGCACCGACGGCACCGAATTCTGGGTGGAAGTGTCCCTGCGCAGCACAGTGATTGGCGGTCGGGGACGGGTGCTGGCGGTGTCCCGCGACATCAGCGAACGGAAGGCCCTTCAGGAACGGCTGCAGCAGGCGGAGAAACTCGAGTCCCTCGGCAAGCTGGCCGGCGGTATCGCTCACGATTTCAACAACCAGCTGGCCTGCATCATCGGTTTTGCGGACCTGGCCCGGGACGACCTCCAGGACCGTCCCGAGGAAAGCCAGCATATTGACACGATCCTGTTGGCGGCCAAGCGGGCCTCCGACCTGACGGCCAAGCTGCTGGCGTTCGCGCGCAAAGGCAAGCACCAGTCCGTGCCCGTGGACCTCAACGGGTTGGTGAGCGAGGTCCAGGAAATCGCCCGGCGCAGCCTCAACCCGGGCATCCGCATCGACTCCGGGCTGCAGATAACCCCGGCGGTCACCCTGGGGGATCCCACCCAACTCCAGAATGCCATCCTGAACCTGGTGTTCAACGCCCGCGACGCCATGCCCGAAGGCGGCGCGCTGGATCTGGCCACCCGGACCATCGATCTACCCAGGGACGGGGAGCAGTATCCCTCGGTGACCCTGGCGCCGGGTCGGTACGTGGAGCTATCGGTGCGGGATTCCGGGGTCGGCATGACGCCGGAGGTGATGCAGAACATTTTTGACCCGTTCTTCACCACCAAGGCGGCCGGCAGCGGCACCGGCATGGGACTGGCGGCGGTCTACGGCACGGTTCACCATCACGGCGGGGCTATCGACGTGGAAAGCGCCCCGGGTCTGGGATCCACCTTCCGGATCCTGTTGCCGCAGACTGAAGGCTCAGCGGCCACGGCGGCGCAGGTTGTCGACTCACCGGAGAGGGTAAAGATCGCCGGAACCATTCTGGTGGTGGAAGATGACAAACTGGTGCGCCCGATGATTGTCCGCACCCTGAAGAGCGCCGGCGGGACGGTGACCGCCTGTGCCGACGGGGTGGAAGCCGTGGAGGTGTTTACGGAAGCGCCGCACCGCTCGGACCTGGTCATCCTGGATTTGAACATGCCGCGCAAGGCCGGACCGGAGACTTTCAAGGCCCTGCGCCGTATCCGACCGGAGGTGAAGGTCCTGATCATTTCCGGCTACGCCATCAACGAACAGGTGCAGGCGCTGCTGGACGAGGGCGCCGCCGGGTTCCTTCAGAAACCGTTCCGTCCCGATGCCCTGTGCGGGGCGGTGGCGGCCATCCTGTCGGAGCACGATTAGGGCACGGGCCTGTGGCCTGGAGGGGCGCGCTCAGGCGTCCGGATCGGCCTCAAGCAGATGGGCCGCGATTTCCGGCCACTCGGCAAACGCCATGTGCGCCACCTCCTCCTGAACAAACTGACGGGCCAGGCGGCCGGTGACAAAGCGCCGGGAAGGCGGCACGAGCAGGGCCCCCGCCCGGTCGGTGTGACTGTCGCCGGCATAGGCCACGTGCGGAGATTTGGCCAAGGCGTCGCGCACGACCGCGGCCTTGTCGATGCCGGATTCGGGATGGAAATATGGCCCCTGCGGATCCGGGTGCATCACCAGGCCCGTGGCCGGGGAAAACACCCCCGCGCTGGCGTGGACCTGGATTTCCAATCCCAGTTTTGTCATGAGACGATCTATGTACCAGCCGCACCCGGCCGACGCCACCACGATCTCCCAGCCGGCCGCCTGCAGTTTTTTCGCCGCCTCAGCCGTGCCGGGGGCCGGGTCCAGGGCGGTCACCAGGGCATCGGCGCCGCCATCATCGGTGCGGAGGGCGGAAAACACAGCGTCCAGCCCTTCGGTGAGCGTGAGTTCGCCGGTCACAAAACGCCGCCATTGTTTCCGGGCTCCCGGGGGGTCATGCCGCTCCAGGATCAGGTCGAAAAAATCCCGCCGGGCGAAGGTGCCGTCGAAATCGGTGATGAGAATGGGCATGGTGTGGGTCTCCTCAGCGGATCAGGCTCATTTTTCCCGACTGGACGCCCTGATCGGTGGTGATGGTGTACAGGTAGACACCGGACGGCAGGTCCTGACCCTGGTCTCCGCTTCCGTCCCAGAGGACCGTGTGAGGGCCCGGTTCAATCAGGCGCGGGGCAATCAGGCGGCGCACCAGGCGTCCCGCCGAGGAGTAGATGTTCACGGCCACCAGACTGTCTTGGGTCAGGGAAAAGCGGATGTGGGTCCGGGGATTGAAGGGATTCGGCGTGTTGTGGGGCGCCTGGAAGGCGTCCAGGGCCGGGTGGTCACCCACGGAAACCGCCGCGTCGAAATCCACTTCGATGGGGTTGGTGTAGGCTCGGTGGCCGGCCCGCCCGTCGGCGGTGACCAGCTCGGCCCGGAAGGAGACTCGGCCGGCATATCCCAGGGGACTGAGGGCGACGGTCTCACTGCCGGAAAGGCCCGCCCCGGGATAGAAGGTGGCCACCACGGCTGAACCGGCGGCGGTCACCGCCACCAGTTTCACCGCCGACACGCTGCCGAACTCTGGCAGGGTGCTCCAGCGCAGGTGCAACAGGGCGGGTGTTTCCGGGTTCAGACGCCCTGCCTGTCCCACCCCCAGGTCGGACGCACCGTACCAGTCGCCGTTGTTATCGGTATCGATGCCGATTTCCAGGAAGGGCCCGTCAGTGATGATGGTGCGGCCGGCCCGGTAGGCGGCCAGGATGTCGGCCATGGGCGGCAGATTGCCCGGGCCCCAGGGGCCCGGCACGTAGGCCACGGTCTGGGCCTTGCCGATGGCGTTGTCCTCGGCGAAATCATCCAGGCTCAGGTGGGTGGAATAGTTGAAGTCGCCGTGGGCGTCGCTGCCGCCGGCCACAAACAGGCGGCGCGGATCCTCGTTGGCGATGAGGCCCGAAACCAGGCTGTCCCAGAGGTCCACACCCGCCAGGAGCTCCTGGGGGTAGGGCTCGTCCACGGCCACGCCGGCGTCGAAATCCTGCCAGGGATTGTTCTGGTCGGTGGAGGTCACGGTGGTGCGGGTGTTGAAAATCTGAAGACCGCGGAAGGCCTCGTGGGTCATGGCCTGCTGGAGGGTGACCGGCCCCCAGGAGGTGCCGTTGGCGCCGATCTCGAAGCCGAGAAACTCGGTGGACAGGTCGCTCAGGGGATGGGAACTGTAGGCGAAACCATCGCCCTGGATCTGGCTGAGGGCGCCGTTCACGTCGGGCGAAACAGGGCTCTCACCCGGGGCGCCGCTGTCCGGGGAATGGATGTAGGCCTCGTTGTAGATCAGGCAGTGCAGGGTCTTGCCCCAGGTGCCGGGGTCCACGGAGGAGAGGTTCAGTTCCACCGCGCGGTACAGTCGGAAGTCCGGGCCGTCCAGCTGGGCCACGTCCACGCCCAGACCCTGCCAGCTGCCGCCGTCGGCGGCCACGTTGCGGTAGTAGGTGTGGGGCCCCGTCTGGTCGAATACGGTGTACTCCCACTGGGGAGTGGCGTAGGCGTAGGTGCCGTCGCCGGTTTCGTCCAGGTCGCAGCTGTGATCGGTCGCCGTTAGCCAATGCAGACCCATGGCCTTGGCGGCTTCCTCCACAGCCGGCAAAGGCGCGCCGTATTCATAAAGATTGTTGGTGTACATGGTGTGGTAGTGAACGTCGCCGCCGTACCAGTCCGCAGGCCAGGGGAAAGGTCCGTCGCCCACCCGCACCCGGAGGTGGCGGGTTTCCGTGTAGTTGAAGAAGTCGTCCCTGTAATAGATCTCCACCCGCAGGGGGATGACGTCGCCGGCGGAATAGCCCAGGTTGGCCGGGGTCAGGAGGGTGCCGTCGGACAGCAGAGGGTACCCCTCGGTCACCTTGGTGATGACGGTCCAGAAATTCTGTTCGCTGGCGTCGTCACCGATTTCCTCGTCGTTGAAATCATGGTTCCAGAGGGGCCAGGGACGCGTTTCGTCATAGACGCGGATCCAGTGCAGCTGACGCACGTCGTCCACATCGCAGTCCTTGATGATGACCGTGACGGGGATGGGCGTGTTGGCGTCCACCACCCGCCAGGGGGCGTCCATAATGAAATCCTTGGCAAAGGTGTTCTCGTAGCGGGGATCCTCGGGGTCGATGTGGGCCAAGGCCGCGGGCGTTCCCAGGGTGGCGAGCAGGGCGATGAGGAGCAGTGGGCGCATGGCGAGGACCTCCGAAAGGACGATGACGGAATTTCCATCCAGTATAAAGTCATGCCGATGAATGGCCACGGAGGGACAAAAAAATGAGGGGCGCCACCGGCCCAAGCACCCACCGGAAGTGACGCGCAATCTTTTGCACCCTTCCGGGACCGGGTTGGGCGGGGGAATCCTCCTTCCGGAGCTGTTTTTTTTTAGTAGGAGTTTTAGGTCAAAATCTCCACTTATTTGAGGGAATCTCATTTAAAGAAACACACTTAATAACACATTAAACAAATAGGTTATAAGGGGTTGCAGGCGGAGAGGTAACAAGGGTCAAAGTCCATTCTCAATATACATGAAAATGCGAATCATTTTTAGCTGTTAACCTACTAACATATGCTTGAGTTGAACTTATACCCGTCCGATAGTTTTCCCGTTAGCAGTTTGGACACTCTTTACATCCTCACCAAATCCCTGGAGGTGCCCGGTGAATACAAAGCATTTACTCTGGTTGCTCGTTCTTGTTTCTGCCATCGCTCTCATGGGTTGTGAGGGTGAAACAGGCCCCGCCGGTCCGGCCGGTGCCGATGGGACCGACGGTGTCGACGGCGCCAACGGAACCAGCCTGGCCGTTTGCCTGGATTGCCACACCGACGCGGCCTTCCTGCAGCTCGGCCTGGAGTATGTCCAGTCCGGCCACAAGGCCGGCAATTTTGTTGACTACGCCGGCGGCCGCGGAAGCTGCTCCCGTTGCCACAGCAAGCAGGGCTTCATGAATTACGCCGCGGGTCTTGATGCGGTGAATATCGGTGAACCCGGCGAGATCGATTGCGCGACCTGCCATATCGTGCACCCGGCCGAGGAATTCGTCCTGCGCCTGGACGATGCCTTCTACATGATCTGGGACGACACCTACCTTCTGGAATTCGGTGACTCCAGCAACCTGTGCGCCAACTGTCACCAGAACCGCCGGGCAGAGCCCAACGTGGCGGCGCCTGCGGACACCTTCACGATCACCAGCACCCACTACGGCCCGCACCACGGCCCCCAGGCCAACGTGCTCGAGGGCGTCGGGTTTGCCGAGATCGCCGGCTCCACCTCGTACCCGGAACCCGGCGCCGGTCATAAGGCTGCGGGAATGACCTGCTACGAGTGCCACATGGCAGAGGAGTACGCCGACGGTGTGAGCGGTCACACCTGGTGGCCCACGACCGCGGCCTGCACGGATTGCCATGGGGCCATGGATGATTTCGACTTCCACGGTGTTCAGACGTATACCCAGGGTCAGCTGGACGAACTGCGTGACCTCCTGCTTGACCTGGGTGTGCTCGCGCACGACGAGGAAGATGACTCCTACCATCCCGTCGTAGGGACGTATCCGATGGTCCAGGCCCAGGCCTTCTTCAACTGGGTCGGTCTGGAAGAGGATCGCAGCCTGGGTGTGCACAACCCCAGTTACGTCGATGCCCTCCTGACCAATACTCTTGAGGCTCTCACGCCTGAGGACTAGCCCTGGACCCGGTCTGAGGCGTTTTTAAGGAAACGGCCGAAGCCTTCGGGCTTCGGCCGCTTCTTTTTCAGGCGGGTGCCGTTCAGATAGTTGCCCCGGTTTCGTCCTAGTCCTCCAGGAGGATTTCCTCAAAGAGTGCGACGACCTCCGGTGTATTGTGCTCAGCCAAAGCAAAAAAGGCCGCTTGCTGCAGTTGGGGCACGTCATCGTCGCGGGCGATTTTCATCAACAGGGGCAGGGTGTCGGGCCGGTCCATCCGGGACAGGGCAAACACGGCCGACTCCCGCAACTCCATGTCCTCATCCTCTCCAAGGATGAAATCGCGCAGCGTCTCCAGGGCCTTTTCCGAGGCCAGGACCGCAGCCCAGAACAGGGCGCTTTGGCGTTTGTCGGTCCCGTGTGACGGATCGCGGACCACGGCGAGCAGGGGCGCGGCCACCTCCGCCTCCCGGGCGATGACGGCTCCGAGCATAGCGTCGCCAGCCGTGTCGTCACTCATCCGGGGGACCTGCTCCAGGAAGAAGGCCGCCACCCACCCGGGGTGGAGGGTCCCCAGGTCCAGATCCGGTCGCCGGGTCTGACGGGGCGCGCCGATGGTGATCTCCAGCGCCACGATTTGCCCTCCGCGGACTGTGGCCAGGGCCACGGCCGGGCCCCGGACCATGGCTTGGTCCCCTTCAAAGTGTCCATTGAAAAGGCACCGTTGCCGGCCTTCGCCCAGGATTATCTCCACCCCATGGCTGTGACCCCGCACGTCGTCGCGGGTCGGATACCGGAAAACCAGGGTGCCGGTTCCCTGGGTTTCCACGATCCGATTCAGGTCAGGCCGGGCCATTTGGGCCGTGTCATGGGCCGGACCGGGGGCGCTGACGGCCAGCAGGGCACACCAGCATGAGGCCAGGAAAGTGAGAACGGAGATCATTGGGTTCCTCCACAGTGTCGATTTCAGGTCTGTCTACATGGATGACATCCGAAAACCGGAAAGGGTTGCACCGGAGGTTTCGCGGGGTAAGGGCCCAAGGGGGAAGGGCAGGTCGGCTTACAGGCGCTCCACCTGGCAAAGCCGACATTCGGCCCCCTCCGCCGTCAGGTGCAGGGGGGCTTCGCAAAGGGGGCACTGGTGGTCCTGGCAGGGCTCAACCCTGGCCAGGTGCGGCTTCCACTCCGGGGCGTTCCGATGGGAG
>Ga0209692_10001091_pt1 | contig 41443 bp, 39 predicted proteins | sample tdDd472_FD_187129 | JGI IMG/M metagenome (GOLD analysis project Ga0209692, IMG submission 187129) | Marine sediment microbial communities from the Atlantic coast under amendment with organic carbon and nitrate - tdDd47.2 (SPAdes)... | ecosystem: Environmental > Aquatic > Marine > Coastal >...
AAGGCAACGCCGATCAGCAGGCTGGTATGGTTCGGGAAGCTCGCCGAGATCCGGTCGAACAGGATCGTGAACGGGATGACGCCGAGCAAAGGCGCCCACAGCCGCCCTGTACCACCGAGCAACGCCATGATGACCACCTGGAAGGAGATCACGGGGTTGAAGGCGGATGGCGGTTCGACATAGGCGAAGCGCGGCGCGAGGATCGCCCCGGTAATGCCGATGAAGGCGCCCGAGATCACGAACAGGATCACCTTGGCGCGCGCGACGTCGATGCCGACATGGCGGGCCACCGTCTCGTCATTGCCGATGATGCGCATCGCGAAACCGAGCCGCGACCGGTTGACCAGCCAGCCGGTGATATAGACCACGGCCGCAAGCGCCAGCAGCATCCAGAAGATGTGCTTTTCGGTCATATCGGTGAAGACATAGAGTCCGACCGCGCCGAGGAACTTGACCTGCAGCCAGGTGACGACCTGGCGCACGAGCTCGGCGAGCCCGAGCGTGAAGATCACGAAATAGACGCCGGAAAGCCTGAGCGTCGCCACGCCGACAAGCCCGGCGAGAATGCCGCTCGCCACGGCCGCGATGGCGACGAGAAGCGGGAACGGCAAGGTGTCGATCCCGAGACCGACGGAATAGGTGCCGACACCGAAGAAAGCCGCGGTCGCCAGCGAGATGTAATGCGTCGGCCCGGAAAACAGCGTCCACGCCGTGCACAGCACGGCATACATGACGATGTTTACGCACAGCGACAGGTAATAGCCGTCATCGGCGAAGGGGATCATCGCCGCAGCGCCGAAGAGCACCAGCGCGATGGCCGCGATCCTTTGTTCCTTTTCGTTCATCAGGCTCATACGGTCTGCCTTCCGAAAATGCCCTGCGGGCGGAACAGCAGCACGAGGATGAACAGCGTGTAGGTCGCCGCGAGCGTCAGGCCCGGATCGATCAGGCTGGCAACGGCAGTCTCCGCGAGGCCGAGCAGCAGCGCCGCCAGGACCGCACCGCGCACATCGCCGACGCCGCCCATGATGACGATGATCAGCGCCTTCATGGTGAAGATCACGCCCATCGAGGAATTGAATGTGTAAAAGGTCGACAGCAGCGAACCGCCGGCCGCCGTCAACCCGCCGCCCAGCGCGAAGGCGAAGGCAGACATGCGCGGCACGTCGATGGCGACGAGGCTCGCAGACTGCGGACTGACCGACACCGCGCGCACGGCCGTGCCGAAGCGCGTGCGGTAGAGGAAGAGATAGAGAGCGATCGCGATCAGCGTCGCCGCGCCGAGCGACACGATCCGGTTGAGACCGTAATTCTCGCCGAGAATGCGGACCGGCTCGGACAGGAAATTATAGGAAAAATACTGGCCGCCGAAGACCAGCAGCATCACGCCCTGCATGATAAACATCAGGCCGAATGTTGCGAGAATGCTGTCGATCTCGAGCTGGCCCCGGTTCTTGGCCCGGTCCACCAGCGGCTTCATTGCGAAGATATAGATCGCCCAGTTCAGCGCGAAGGCGGCTGGCGCGATGATCAGGATGCCGAGGATGGGATTGATCGAGGCGGCCGTATAGAGCCAGAACGCGCAGAAACACGCCAGGACGAGATTCTCGCCATTGGCAAGATTCATGATCCGGGCGACGCCATATTGCAGCGTCAGCCCGAGCGCGATCAGCGCATAGGTGCCCCCCAGCACCGTCCCCGTAACCAGAATATCCATCGGCCGAATTCTACGATTTTCGCCGGTGCGGCAAAAGCCGCACCGGTTTTTGTGGTTAAGGCTTTAGTTCCAGCCCGACTTGACGATCGGATCGAATTCGCCGCCAACACCGGTCGAGGCGATGCCGTGGAAGACGCCGTCCTGCCACTGGCCGACGGTCCAGAACTTCTTGATGATGTTGTCCTCGAACTTCCACTCGCCCATGATTGTTTCGAAGGTCTCGCTGCCGAGCGCCTCGATCACCGCCGCCTTGTCGAGCGAGCCGGCTTTCGTGATCGCCTGTTCGAGCACTTCCAGGCTGGCGTACTGAACCGGGCTAGCCCAGTAATCCGGCGCCACGCCCGTCACATCGACTTCGCGCTTGGCGAAGTCCTGATAGGCTTCGCTTGCCGCGTTCACGCCGCCGACGCCCATGACACCGTTTGCGGCAGCGCCATTGGCCTGTGCGAAGGCCGGGAATGCCGTCGCGACGCCGACATAATAGGCCTTGACCGGCAGGTCGGTGATGGTGGCCTGCTTGGTCAGTCCGAACGTGTCACCCGGATAGGAAAAGGCGATGAACGTGTCCGGACCCGCGTCCTTGGCGCCCGAAATGATCGGCGCGAAATCCTGCTGCTGCAGCGGATAGGAAGTCTCGTAAACGATGTCGAAACCCGCTTCCTTGAGCTTCGGCTTGCCGGTATTGGCGAGCTCGATGCCGAACGCGTCGGCGACGTTGACGACCGCGACCTTCTCGTTGATCTGGCCGGCTTCGCGCATTTTCGTCAGCACATCGACGAGCGAGCTCGCCATGGCTTCGGAAGTGCCCAGCGTCCAGAAGGAATTCGGCCAGCGCTCGGCAAAGCCCTCGATGCCATCCGCGACGGCGGTGACGGCGATATGCGGGTAGCCGTATTTGGCGATCAGCGGCGCGGTCGCGAGGTTGATGCCGGTGCCGTAGGGCGGAATGATGAAGTCGACCTTGTCGACCGTCGCCATCCGCTGAATGTTCTTGATCGCTTCCTCGTTGGAGGTGCGGTCGTCATATTCGATCAGCTCGACCTTCATCTTCTCGCCGCCGACATCGATGCCGCCGCGCTCGTTGACGTCATGCACCCAGAGCTGCACGGCCGGCCAGTAGGTGACTGCTGCGCCACCGGCGAGCGGGCCGGTCTTCGGCGCGCTGGCGCCGATCTTGATTGTGCCTTCCGCCATGGCCGGGCCGGCCAGAACGGCGCTTGCGAGGAGCGAAGCTGCGAAGGTCTTGATAAGGGTTCTACGTTCCATTGGTTTCCTCCCTGGTGAACGTCGGTTTCAAGTCTTCCCGATCCATTCAGATCGGGTATTGCGTCTTGCCGTCCTGGATGGTGATCCAGCGCAATTCCGTGAATTCGTCGATGCCGGCCTTGCCACCGAAACGGCCATATCCCGATGCCTTGACGCCGCCGAAGGGCATTTGCGGCTCGTCGTGGATGGTCGCCGAATTGATGTGGCAGATGCCGGATTCGAGCCGCTGCGCGATCGCAAGCGCTCGCGACACGTTTCGGCTGAACACCGCCGCGGCAAGACCGTATTCCGTGTCGTTGGCGACGGAGACCGCCTCGTCTTCGCCGTTGACCCGGATGACCGAGGCGACCGGTCCGAAGCTTTCCTCGTGGTATATGCGCATTGCCGGCGAGACATTGTCGAGGATCGCGGGATCAACAAACACACCCTCCTGGCGTCCGCCGGTCACCAGCGTCGCGCCTTTCATGGCTGCATCGTCGATCAGGCCCTTGATCCGCTGCGCAGCCTGTTCGGTGATCATCGCACCGAGCACGCATTTCGGATCCCGCGGATCATTGGCACGGATCGCATCGGCGCGTGCACGAAACTTCTCGACGAACGCGTCGGCGATACTCTCGTCGACGACGATCCGCTCCGTCGACATGCAAATCTGTCCCTGGTTGAAGAACGCACCGAACACAGCCGCATCGACAGCGGCGTCGATATCCGCGTCGTCGAGGACGATCAGCGGCGCCTTGCCGCCAAGTTCCAGCAGGCAGCGCTTGAGATGGCGCGCGGCCTTTTCGGCGATCATCCGGCCGACCCGTGTCGATCCGGTAAAGTTAACGCGCCGAACGGCCGGATGGGCGATCAGGGCCTCGACGATATCCGGCGCCTTTTCGGGCGAGGAATGGATGACATTGACCGTGCCCTTCGGCAGGCCGGCTTCGTTGAGCACCTCACCCAGCAGGCCATGCGTCCGCGGGCAAAGCTCCGATCCTTTCATTACCACCGTGTTGCCGCATGCCAGCGGCATCGCGACGCTGCGGGTCGCAAGGATCACCGGCGCGTTCCAGGGAGCCATGGAGAAGACAACGCCGCACGCCTGGCGCACGGCCATCGCAAACGATCCGGGCTTGTCCGCCGGGATGACTTCGCCCGTTATCTGGCTCGTCATCGAGGCCGCTTCTCTCAAAATGTTTGCGGCGAGACGGCAATTGAACTGCCCCCATGCGGCGGTGGCGCCTGTCTCCATGATCATCGCTTCGACGAAATCGCCTGTGCGACGCTGGAGAATATCCGCCGCCTCGTTCAAGAGCGCGCGGCGCTCGCTGGGCGGCGTCTGCGACCAGGCAGGAAATGCCCGCGCCGCGGCATTGGCCGCGCGTCCTGCGTCCTCGACATTCGCCGCCGATGCCCGTGTCGAAATCTCATGCGACACAGGGTCCATCCGCTCGAACGTTTCCCCGCCCGAAGCCGATACGGTCGCACTGTCGATAAGGAGCGCTGCTTCCAGCATTCCTCCTCCCGTTTCCTCCACCGCGCTGGCTCTTGCGGCCGCTGCGGATGTGTACAACGCGCCGGTTAGCGCATCGCTTTCATTCCTCAAACGAAGGATAGCGTACACACGCGGAAAGGAAATGCAGTTTATTGGTCGATTATTGCAATTTACTGGGCTAGAGAACGAATCAGGGCCGAAATGGAAAATCACTGATGGCGTCGAGCCTGCCGAACTTCACGAAACTACCCGTCTATCTCAGCCGGATCGAAGGCGGATTGCAGCGGCGCATTGAGACATTGAAGCGAGGTCTTGGCGCCAAGGCGTGCATCCTGGTCCTCTTGTCCGATGGCGAAGCACGCATAGAGGGGCGCGGCGGCGAGACTGTACTTTCGGGGCCTTCGATTGCGTGGCGAAAGACCGCCGGAGACTTCAGGCTCGTCATCGAGGCCGGCACGAGCGGTTATGTCGCCGAGATCGCTGAGGAAACCCTTGCCCGCGCGATCGGCGACTTCTTTGAATCCGCCGCGATCCAGTCGCTGTTCGATCGCGACTGGTTTCGCCATTTCGATGAGGATAGCGACGCCCATGCCGATGTCCGGCGGCATCTCGAAAGCATTCGCCGCGAACTGGCGCAGCCCCAGCCGGCAAGCGGCATGATGGTGGTCGCGCATCTGCGCATCGTGCTTGTCACGATCCTTAGGGCCTCGGGCGCCGAGGAAGTCGCGCGTGTCACCCATGGAAACAGCGCCCATTACCTGCAGCGCTTCCGGCAATTGCTCGAGGCCGGCTTTCGGGCTCACCATCCCGTGGGCCATTATGCCCATGAACTCGGCATTACCCACGATCGCCTGCATGCGATCTGCATGCGCGAACTCGACAAGACGCCGAAATCCCTGATCGCCGAACGGCTGGCGCGCGAAGCCGCACTCGGCCTCGAGCGCTCGACACTCTCGATCAAGCAGTTGAGCTATTCGCTCGGCTTCCGCGACCCCGCGCATTTCTCGAATTTTTTTCGGCGCATGACCGGACTGACGCCCGGCCGGTTCCGCAAGCTGATGGCCACCGCAAGCCCCGACTCCGACGAATTCTCGCCGCCCAGTTTTGCCGACTGGCCGTAATTGTGCGATCGCTGTTGCGGGTCCCCCGCTTCGCGCTTACAAGCGCCGCATAATCATTCCATATGTTCGGGAGAAAACCATGACCGTTGCCAAACCGCCCTATCGCGCCGACCATGTCGGCAGCCTTCTGCGGCCGGATTCCATTAAGACGGCACGCAAGAAGTTCTATGAGGACAAGTCGATCTCGGCCGACGAGCTCAAGGCCGTCGAGGACGAGGCCATCAAGGATCTCATCAAGCTGCAGGAAGATGTCGGCCTGCTGGCGGTCACCGACGGAGAGGCCCGCCGCTCGTTCTGGCATTATGATTTCATGGGCATGCTGACCGGCCTCGACCTCGAGGAACGCGACGAAGGCGTCCAGTTCGCCGGCGTGAAGCTGCGCCCGATCTTCCCGACGATCACCAGCAAGCTGGACTTCCCGGCCGATCACCCGATGATCGAGCACTTCAAGTTCGTTGCGGAGAACACCACGGTCACGCCGAAAATCTCGATTCCCGGCCCCTCCTGCTGTCATTTCCGGACCGCGGTCGAAGACATTCACCCCGCCGAATACAAGGACCCGCAGGTTCTGTTCGACGACCTCGCAAGAACCTATGCCAAGGCCGTCCAGGCGTTCTACGATGCAGGCTGCCGCTACCTGCAGATGGACGACATCTTCTTCGCCTATCTCTGCGACCCGAAGCACCGCGAAGCCAAGAAAGTCGCCGGCCAGGATCCTGACTGGCTGATCGACCGCTACGCCTGGATGATGCGCGAGGCAATCAAGGACCGTCCGGACGACATGGTCATAGGAATGCATATGTGCCGCGGCAATTTCCGTTCGACCCATGCCGCCGAAGGCGCCTACGATCTTGCCGCCGAAGCGATTTTCTCGACGGGTGTCGACATCTTCTTCATGGAGTACGACACCGACCGCTCCGGCGGGCTGGAGCCGCTGAAGCTGCTCCCGAAAGGCAAGCAGAGGGTTCTTCCCGGCTTCATCACCACGAAAGTCGCCGATCTGGAAAGCATCGACTGGCTGAAGCAGAAATTCGACGAAGCGTCGAAATATTGCGACATCGACCAGCTCGGCATCGCTCCGCAGTGCGGCTTCGCCTCCACCGAGGAAGGCAACGCGATCACCTATGACGACCAGCGCCGCAAGCTGGAACTCGTGGTCAAGACCGCAGAAGCGATCTGGGGCGGCGTCGACGCCTGATCCCCTCATTTGCGGACAGAAGACAAGCACCGGCCTTCGCGGCCGGTGTTTTCGTTTTCGCGCCATAATTTTCGGCGCTGTATACATTTAGCCTCATCCCGACTTGTCTTTCCCGTTCCAAGCGGCGAGAACAGCAGAATTCGCCGCGTCGAGGATACGCGGATGTACGCACAAAGGGAGAGGAAGCATGCAATCCATCGAGGGCAAGGTAGCGATTGTCACGGGCGCAAGCAGCGGCATCGGACGCGGAATCGCGCGGGAACTGGCGCGTGCCGGAACGGTTACCGTCCTCGCCGCGCGCAGTGCCGACAAGCTGCAATCGCTGGCGGCCGAGATTGCTGCCGACGGCGGCATAGCTCATGTCGTGCCGACCGACGTCACGAGGGAAGAAGACCTCCTGAAACTGTTCACCGAGACCGAGCGCCTCGCCGGGTCCGTCGATATTCTCGTCAACAATGCCGGGATCGCCGACGCCACCCCTCTTCCCGATCTCTCGACCGAGCGCTGGCAGGAAATGCTGGCGACCAATTTGACATCCGCCGTCATCTGTTCGCGCGAGGCGATGCGATCGATGAAGGGCCGCGGTGGCCGGATCATCAATATCGGCTCGCTTTCGGCCAAGATCCCGCGCCACCATTCGCCGGCCTACACCATGACGAAATTCGCCATCGAAGGCCTGACGAAACAAATCTGCCTCGACGGCCGCGACGACAACATCACCGCGTCGACCATCCATCCGGGCGCAACGCGTTCGATGCTGGCGCCCGGCAGCACCGACAAGCTGACGGAAAACTGCCTTGAACCGGAAATGCTCGGCGAACTGGTCGTCTATACCTGCCGCCTGCCGCCGGAACTTACCATTCTCGACACGGTCATCCTGCCGGTGAAAAACCCGTTCCTCGGGCGGGGCTGAGCCCCTACCCCTCCTGCCCCATCTTGCCGGGATTCATGATCCCGGCGGGATCGAGCGCGGTCTTAATGCGCTTCATTACATCGACCGCCGCGCCGTGCTCCTTGCGCAGATATTTGATCTTGCCCATGCCGATGCCGTGCTCGCCGCTGGCCGTACCGCCGACGGCAAGCGCCCGCTCGACCAGAAGGCCTGACAGCCGCTCGGCTTCCTCCAGTTCTTCCTTCGAGTTCGGATCGATCAAATAAGCCGTGTGATAGTTACCGTCACCGACATGCCCGATGATCTGGCCCTTGAGGAAGGACGCGTCGATATCCTCGCGCGCCGCGACGATGCTCTCGGCCAGCCGCGAGATCGGCACGCAGATATCGCCGGTGAACAATTCGCAGCCGGGACGCTGCGCCTTCGTCGCCCAGTAGATATCGTGCCGCGCCTGCCAGAGCTTTGCCCGTTCGTCCGGGTCGGTCGACCAGCGGAAATCCGAGCCGCCATGGCCCGCAGCGATCTCCGAAACGAGGCGCGATTGCTCGCCCACCCAGTCCGGCGTGCCGTGGAATTCGAAAAACAGCGTCGGCGTGACTTTCAGCCCAAGACCCGAATAGGCGTTGGCGCCCTCGATGGCGACCTCGTCCATGAATTCGACGCGGGCGACAGGGATGCCGTACTGCACCGTCTCGATCACCGCCTGCACGGCTTCGCCGACATCCTCGAAGGCGCAGATCGCGGACGATACCATTTCCGGGATCGGGTGCAGCCTCACGGTAAGTTCGGTGATGACACCCAGCGTCCCCTCGGCGCCGACGAAGAGATGCGTCAGATCGTAGCCCGTCGAGGATTTGCGCGCGCGCGATCCGGTGTGGATCGGCGTGCCGTCCGGCGTCACCACCCGCAGCGCCATGACATTCTCGCGCATCGTGCCGTAACGTACCGCTGTCGTACCGCTGCCCCTCGTCGAGGCCATGCCGCCGATGGAAGCGTCGGCGCCGGGGTCGACGGAAAACATCAGTCCCGTGGCCCGCAGTTCCTCGTTCAACTGCTTGCGGGTGACGCCAGCCTGGACCACAGCGAGCCCGTCCTCCGGCCTTATCTCGACGATCTGGTTCATCTCGCGCGTGTCGATCGTGATGCCGCCGCGCACCGGAATGGTGTGCCCCTCCATTGACGAACCCGCTCCGAAAGGCACGACCGGCACACCATGCTTCGCGCATGACCGGACGATCGCCACAACCTCTTCCTCGTCGCGCGGGAAGGCGACTGCGTCGGGCATATGCGGCGCCAGCCAGGACGTGTCATGACTGTGATGCTCGCGCACTGCGTTGGAGGTCGCGAGCCTGTCGCCGAGAACGGGTTTCAGCTCTTCAACGACGAGGCTGGCGCTGGTCTGGATGTGGTTCATGGATATCCCTTCGGCATGATGCGCGACGCATCGATTTCCTTGCAGGTGATGAACTCGAGCAGGGTCGGAATGCCCTCCTCGGTCTTGGCGATGCCGCGCTTGATCGCCGGCACGATGTCGGCCGGATCGGTCACCCGCTCGCCATAGCCGCCAAGCGCGACCGCGAAATCGGCATAGTGACCGGAAATGTCGGTCGCGCGGTATTTTTCCGTCGAGACCTTCATGATCGGCAATTCCATCGCCATCGAGAAATTGTTGAGAAGAATCGACAGGATCGGGATGCGCTCGCGCGCCGCCGTTTCGAAATCCATGCCGGTAAAGCCAATGGCCGCATCGCCCCAGACATTGATGCAAAGCTTGTCGGGACAGGCGAGCTTGGCGCCCATCGCAAGACCGAGCCCGTAGCCGAGCTGTGTCGACTTGCCCCAACCGATATAGGAAAGCGGCGTCACCGACTTCCAGAACGGCGAAAGCTGGTCGCGCGGGCTGCCGGCGTCGTGGGTGATGATCGTATTGGCGACATCCACGGTCTTCTGCAGGTCCCAGAGCACCCGGTACGGCGAAAGCGGCGCGTCATTCGACGTCAGTTTCGGCATCCACTGCTTTAGCCATGAGGCGCGCACCTGCGCGATCTCGTCGGCGAAGTAGGTCCAGGAGCGGCGGGCCACGCCGCGCGCACGGATCTCCGCCAGCATCGCGTCGAGCGTCAGCGCGGCGTCTCCGACCAGCGCGATTTCGGACTCGTAATCCTTGTTGATGTGATCGGCATCAAGCGTGGCGTGGATAACGCGCTTCGGCGCTTTCGGCATCTGCACGCCGAAGGCCGTCTCGGTGAAGGCGCATCCGACGCCAAAAATGACATCGGCCTCATCGAGGAAGTGCCGGATCGTCATCGGTATGGCCGCACCGCCGGAGCCGAGCGCCAGCGCGTGGTCTTCCGGAAACGCGCTCTTGCCTTCGAGGCTGGTCGAGACCGGTATGCCCAGATGCTCCGCCAGTTCCTTCAGTTGCGGCCACGCCTTCGCGTAGTGAATCCCCTGCCCGGCATAAATCACCGGACGCTTCGCTTCGAGGAGCAGGTCAACCGCTTTTTTCACCGCGTCTGGATCGGGGCCGCTGAGCGTCGAGACGACCGGCTTGTAGGTCAGCGGATCGGGCACCTCTTCGTCCCAGATGTCGTTCGGGATTTCGACCAGCACCGGCCCGCCGCGTCCATTGCGCAGTTTCGAGAAAGCCCGCCGCATGATGTTGGCGAGTTCGCGCGCATCATTCACCGGCTCAGTCGACTTCGTGACGTCGCGCATCGAGATTGTCGGATTGAAATTCGGATCGATATGGGCCTGCCGCCGCGCATACCCTCCGGGCATGACCAACACGGGAACCGACTCCGCATAGGCCTGCGCAACCGCACCGTAGGCATTTTCGATCCCCGGACCGGACTGGCAGACGAATACGCCGATCTTCTTGCCCGATGTCATGCGCGAAATCGCGTCTGCCATGTGCAAACCGGTACGTTCCTGACGCACGATGATCGTGCGAATGTCGGCAATCGCCGCATGTTCCAGCACGTGATTGACCGGATAGCCTATCACGATCTCTATGCCTTCCCGTTTCAGGATTTCGGCAATCGCCTCTCCGAATTTCATCACTCAAATCCCTGTTTACTCATACTCTTATTATTTATTCCGGCCCCACAGCCGCGAAATCATCGGGCGTCCAAGCGCTGCGATGCCTTATCGTCAGCTCCCTGGCGCCGGAGACCGTGCATGCACCGGTCTGAACCAGGGCAATCCGGAACTCCTCCATCAGGGCCGCGCAGACATGACGAGCACCATCCGCTCCAAGAGCAGCCAGGCCCAGCATGAAGGCACGCCCTACCATCACACCGTCCGCACCGCAGGCCAACGCCTTGACCATGTCCAACCCGGACATGACCCCACTATCGAACAAAATCGTTGATTTCTCGCCAACAACCGCTCTGATCGCCGGCAGGACATCGATCGTCGCGGGAGCCGGATCGAATTGGCGCCCGCCATGATTGGATACGATCAATCCGTCGAGGCCGAGCGATAACGCCTTCTCTGCATCGGCGGGATGCAGGATTCCCTTGACAGTCATTGCGCCGGGCCATGCGTCGCGGAACCGCGCCACCATGTCCCATGTCGCTCCGCCGCCGGGGCGCCCCTTGCTGACGAACGCGTCGAGTTCCGGCTTGCCGGCTCCCTCACGGCAATAGGCCGCGAAATTGGCAAAGCGGGGCATGCCGTTGCGCGCCAACGCCGCCAGCCAGGCGGGCCGAAGCAAAGTGCCCAACGCCATTTTCGGCGAGATCCGGAGCGGAACGCCAAGGCCGTTGCGCATGTCGCGCACACGCCGCCCCGCTCCCGGGATGTCCAGTGTCACCGTCAGCATGGTGGCGCCGGCTTCGCGGGCGCGGCGGATCAGGTCGAAGCTGACCGCGTGGTCGTTTTCGGAAAAAGTGTAAAGCTGGAACCAGAAATTGTCCTGCGCGATCGCCGCAGCGTCTTCGATCGTTCCGGCGGACATCGAGCTCATCATATAGCCGAGGCCGGTATCGCGCGCCGCCGTCGCCAAATGCCTGGATGCATTCGGCCAGATGGCTCCGTCCATGCCGATCGGGGCGATCGCCAACGGCGCTTTGAATGTCTTGCCGAACAGGGTGGCTGACGTGCCCACGGAGGAAACATCGACACCATAGCGTGGCACGATTTCTATACCGCGCAGCGCATCGAGGTTTCGCCGTCGCGACAGTTCCTCGCTGGTTCCGCCCTGCAAGTAGTCAAACACATAATAAGGGAGCCGGCGGCGCGCGGCCTCCTCCAGATCACCCGTAACCGGATAGCGCAATCGCGATTTAGCGAGACGTGCGTCGCGCGCCTGCATGCCTGTTTCCTCCCCAGGGACGGGCGTATCGAGCCTAAATATCCCAGTCCAATTTATGCATACGATGTATGCATGTACACGTCCATTCGGTTTTCCGGCACCGTAGGGCGCCAGCATGCCACGCATGCCGGGAAACCCGTCTTCCGAGCGTTATCTCGCATTGGTATCCTAATATAACCTTGCCGTCGCTTTCGTTCTGTGGTGATACTTAACATGAGTTGCATATTGATGCCGCCTGGGAGGATGCAGGCCGGCGCGCAACGCTAGGGAGGAAACATGTATACAAAATCACTGACTGCAATTGCGCTTGCCTTTGGACTGGCGACATCGGCTTCCGCAGCCGAAGTCAATCTCAGCCTTGCCCATTGGGTTCCAGGCACGCATCCGCTTCAGACGCTCGGAATGGAGCCCTGGATCAAGTCGATCAACGAGGCGTCGAACGGCCGGATCGGTGTCACGATCTACCCGGCTCAGCAACTCGGCGCAGCCGCCGACCACTACGACATGGCCCGCGACGGCATCTCCGATATCAGCTTCATCAACCCGGGCTATCAGCCGGGCCGGTTTCCGATCATGTCGGCTGCCGAACTGCCGTTCAACTTCGCCAACGCCAAGGGCGGCGTGCGCGCGCTCACCGAATGGTACAAGCAATATGCCGAAGACGAGATGAGCGACGTCTATTTCTGCATGGCGATCTCCCATGATCCGGGCACAATGCACGGCAAGGAAAAGATCCTTGTACCCGAAGACATCAAGGGCAAGACGGTCCGGCCGGCTAACGCCACCGAGGCGCGTTTCGTGAACCTGCTCGGCGGCGCATCGGTGCAGGTCCCCGCCCCGGCCATGCGCGAGGCACTGGCCAAGGGCACCGCCGACATCACCCAGTCGCCCTGGGAATCGCTTTACATCTTTGGTGCGGATTCGCTGGTCAAACATCACCTCGATATGCCGTTCTATGCCTCCATCAACGTCTTCGTGATCAACAAGGGCGTGCTGGCGAACATGGAGGAGCAGGACCGGCAGGTGATCGAAAACCACTGCACGCCGGAATGGGCGGAAAAGATGTCCGCCGGATGGGCGGATGTCGAGGCCGCGGGCCGCGAAAAGATCGCCGCCGATCCGGAACATCAGCTCTATACGCCGAACGCCGAACAGGTGAAGATGTGGCAGGCCGCCGCCGCGCCTCTGACGGATGAATGGAAGAAAACCATTTCCGACATGGGCAAGGATCCCGATCTGATGCTGAACGGCCTGATCGACGCGCTGAAGAAATACGACTCCTATTACGGAGACAATTGAGACGCATTCAAATTCGGCCGCGACCGGCCCCCCCGTGTCGCGGCTGACCAATGCCCCGTTCGTCGGAACAGGTCGACGGGGTGAAAAAGAGATCGTCCGGCAAGAATGGACGGTACACAGGAGGAACACATCATGAAACGCATACTGCTTGCTGCATTGGCAAGTACCGCCCTGATGGCCGGCTCGGCTCAGGCGGCCGAGGTGGAACTCGCGCTCTCCCATTGGGTGCCGGCGACCCACCCGCTGCAGCCTCTCGGAATGGAGCCATGGGCCAAATCGATCGAGGAAGATTCCAACGGTCGCATCAAGATCACCATCTACCCGTCGCAGCAGCTTGGCGCCGCGCCGGACCATTACGACATGGCGCGCGACGGCATCGTCGACATTGCCTTCATCAATCCCGGCTATCAGGCCGGCCGCTTCCCGATCATCTCCGCGGCGGAACTGCCATTCCAGGCTTCCAATGCGAAAGGCGGTTCGCGCGCCGTTGCCGAATGGTATGCAAAATATGCCGAAAAGGAGATGGGCGACACTTACGTCTGCATGGTCCATTTCCATGATCCGGGCACCATCCACTCCAAGGCAGGCCCGCTCGCGGTCCCGGCCGATCTTTCCGGCAAGAACATCCGTCCGCCAAACGGCACGATGGCGCAGATGTTCGCCTCTCTGGGCGCCGCCAACGTACAGGTCCCCGCCCCCGAGATGCGCGACGCGATCGAAAAGGGCACGGCCGACATGACCGGTTCGCCCTGGGGTTCGCTGTTCACCTTCAGCATCCAGGACACGGTGAAGTATCATCTCGATACGCCGCTTTACGCGACCGTCTTCGCCTTCGTCATGAACAAGGCCAAGATTGACAGCCTCGAGCCGCAGGATCGCGAAGTCATCGACAATCACTGCACGCCGGAATGGTCTGAAAAGATGGCTGCAGGATGGGCCGACGCGGAAGCGGCGGGTCGCCAGAAAATCATCGATCTCGGCGGACACACGCTCCACAAGCCGAACGAGGAAGAGATGAAACTCTGGCGCGACGCGGCCGCCCCGATGACCGACAAGTGGAAGGAAGCGGCGGCCAAGACCGGCATCGACACGGACGCCGCGCTTGCCGATCTGCGTGACACGCTGAAGAAATACGACTCGCTCCTTGAGGAGTAAGCCTGCTTTTCGCGACTGAACCGGGGCAGGCAGCCATCGCTGCCTGCCCCTCAACTGTACCGGACCCTCGAGAGTTTCGGATGATCCCAATCCTTGAACGTTTCTGCAAGACGGTGGAGGTCGTAGCCGGCCTGCTGCTGCTGGCCTGCACCATTCTGATCGTCGCTTCGGCCACCGGACGCTATCTCTTTACCTGGCCGGTTCCCGACGCCTTCGACATTTCCCGCCTGCTGATCGGTGCCTGCATCATGTGGGGATTTGCTTCCGTCGGCTATCGCGGCGGACACATCAAGGTCGACCTCTTCGCGGAGATGATGTCACCGCGGCTCCGGCGGATCGTCGACGTCTTCGCATGGGCGATGCTGCTGTTCTTCGTAACTCTCCTGACCTGGAAGATGTTCGAACGCGTGGAAAGCGCCATGCGCAGCCACGAAGCGACCTTCGACCTGCGCATTTCGGTCTGGCCGCTTATGGCCCTGATCTGGGCCGGGACGGCGGTAACGATCATCACCGTGCTGGTCCGGCTTTACCTCATCGCCACCGGCCGGGGCGAACTTGAACACAGCGAATCGAGCGAATTTGGAGACGAGCCCAATGGCGGCCGGTGACTGGATCGCCCTTGCGGGCTTTATTGCGCTCTTTGCGATGATCGCATTGCGCGTGCCGATCGGCGTCGCGATGGGACTGGTTGGCGTCTTCGGCTTCGCCTCCATCCGCGGCATCAATCCGGCGCTGAACCTTCTGGCGACTTCGCCGATCCGCGTGATCGCGGACTTCAACCTCAGCCTCGTGCCCTTCTTTATCCTGATGGGCATTTTCGCGACCAATTCGGGCATGTCGCGCGAACTGTTCAGGGCGGGCAATGCATGGCTCGGATCGTTCCGAGGCGGCCTTGCCCTGTCGACCATCGCCGCCTGCGCCGGCTTCGCCGCCATCTGCGGATCGACTGTCGCCACGGCGGCGACGATGACCAAGGTCGCACTGCCAGAAATGCGCCGCTTCGGCTATCGCGACGAGACAGCCACCGGCGTCATCGCGGCGGGCGGCACGCTCGGCATCCTGATCCCGCCATCCGTCGTCCTCGTCGTCTATGGTTACATAACCGAAACGGACGTCGGCAAGCTCTTCATTGCCGGCATCCTGCCGGGTATCCTCGCCATGGTGATGTATATGGCGACGGTTCTGATCGGCCACCGAAAGGGCCTGCCCGAGGGCCGTCCGTTCAGCGGACGCGAGGCGCTCGCCTCCCTGTCGGGCATCTGGGCCGTCATGCTGCTCTTCATCGCCATCATAGGCGCGATCTATTCGGGCGTGGCGACACCGACAGAAGCCGCCGCCGTCGGCGCCTTCCTGACCATGGTCATCGGCATCGTCCGCGGACGGCTGAATGTCCGCCTGATTGTCGACAGCCTGACGGAAGCCCTGCGCACATCGGTCGCGGTTTACACGATCCTGATCGGCGCCGTGCTGTTCGGGTATTTCCTGGCAATCACCCAGTCGCCGCAAAAGCTGACCGCGATGCTGATCGCTTTCGACCTTGGCCCCTATGGGACGCTGGCCCTGATCCTCGGGCTGTTCGTCATCGCAGGCTGTATCCTCGACTCCATGGCGATGATCATCTTGCTCGTGCCGATCGTCTTCCCGGTGATCGTCCAGCTCGGATTCGATCCGGTCTGGTTCGGCATCATCATCGTCATGACCGCGGAACTCGGATTGATCACGCCGCCGGTCGGCATCAACGTCTTCGTTATCAACACGATCGCCAAGGACGTGAAACTGACGACGATCTTCAAGGGAGTCGTACCCTTCATCGTGTCGGACCTGTTCCGGCTGGCCATACTTGTCATGTTCCCGGGCATCGTGCTGCTGTTGCCGATGACGATGAAATAGGAGGCGCAAGATGAATGCACCGGAACTCCGCCCTCTTTGCGTGATCACCGCCGAACTGGCCGCCCCTATGGAAAAGGGTGCGGCACCGGGCGGGATGGCGCGGATCATCCCGATCATCGGCGGCACCGTCGAGGGCGAGCGCCTGAGCGGCAAGGTCCTCAATCTGGGCGCCGACTGGCAAACCGTGTTCGACGATGGCTACGCCGAGCTCGACACGCGTTACGCCATCGAGACGCATGACGGCGCGCTGATCGATATCCGCAATTTCGGCTTCCGGCACGGCCCGAGCGACGTGCTGGCTCGTCTTGCCGCAGGTGAGGATGTCGACCCGTCGCTTTACTACATGCGCACGCAACCCCGGCTGCAAACCGGCGATCCGCGCTATGCCTGGCTCAACCGCACGGTCTTCGTCGGCACCGGCGAGCGTCACGCCAGCGCGGTCCGGATCGGCCTGTTCGAAGTTCTCTGAACGCCCTATCGCAGAAATGAAAAAGGCCGCCGGATCGCTCCGGCGGCCTTTTCGTTTTCGTGTTCTTTTCCTCAGGCGAAATGGATCGTCTTGGTCTCGATGTAGTTGTCGAGGCCTTCCGGTCCGCCCTCGCGGCCCATGCCCGACTGCTTGAAGCCACCGAAGGGATGTTTCGGATCGACGATCATGCCGTTGACCGTGACGCTACCGGTGCGCATGCGCCGCGCCATGGCATAGCCGCGCTCCGGATTGGAGGTGAACACCGCGCCGGAAAGCCCGTAATCGGAGTCGTTTGCCTTGCGGGCCGCGTCCTCCTCATCCGTATAGGAGATGATCGAGACGACCGGGCCGAAGATCTCTTCCTGTGCGATCTTCATCGACGGATCGACATCGACGAAGACGGTCGGCTCGATATAATAGCCTTTGTTCAGGCCGGCGGGGCGGCCTCCGCCGCAGGCAATGGTGGCGCCCTCTTCGCGGCCGGCGGCGATATAGCCCTGAACGCGTTCGAGCTGGCGCTGCATGGTCAGCGGGCCCATCTGCGTTTCCGGATCGAACGGATCGCCGACCTTGATGTTCTTCACCGCGCCGACATACATGTCGACGAATTCCTGCTTGCGTGATTCCGGGACGAGGATGCGGGTCAGCGAGAAGCAGACCTGCCCGGTGATCGGCATCGAGTAGATCATCAACGGCATCATCGCCGCGCCGAAATCGGCGTCATCGAGCAGCACCGCCGCCGACTTGCCGCCGAGCTCGAGGCTGACGCGCGCCAGGCGGTCGGAACAGGCCGCCGCGATCTTCTTGCCGGCCATGGTGGAGCCGGTGAAGGCGACCTTGTCGATACCCTTGTGGCGAACGAGGTAGTCGCCGCTTTCGCGACCGGCCGGCACGAGATTGAAGACACCCTTCGGCAGACCGGCCTTCTGGATGCATTCGGCCAGGATATAGGCTTCGAGCGGCGTTTCCGGCGACGGCTTGGCGACCATGGTGCAGCCCGATGCCAGCGCGGCCGAAACCTTGTAGGCGAGCAGCACGAGCGGAGCGTTCCACGGCGTGATCGCCGCGCAGACGCCGACCGGCTCCTTGACGACTTTCACCTTGCCGCCATCGTCGCGCGACCGGTCGTCAACAAAGGGATAGGTCTCGATCAGGTCTGCATAGTAGTTGAAGAGCGTCGGGTTCTGTCCGACCAGCTTCTTGGTCAGCATGATCGGCGCACCCACCTGCAACGTCCAGGAATGGGCGATGTCGTCGAGCCGCTCGGTCAGGAGATCCGCCACCTTGCGCAGGTAACCGGCTCGTTCCGCCGGCGACATGCGCGGCCACGGACCGTTGTCGAAAGCGTCACGTGCGGCCGCGATGGCGCGATCCATGTCGGCGGTCGAAGCCTCGGGATAGCGCATCACCAGTTCTTCGGTGACAGGCGAGATGACGTCGAGCGTCTTGTTCGACAGCGGCGTGACCCATTCGCCGCCGATGAAGAACTTGTCGGGCGCGCCCGGGGTGACTTCATTGTTCAGTGATACGTTCACGTTCATTTCGGATTCCTCCTCTGAGAGAATGATTTCGAGCAGTCGCGGCCCCTTTTGCCGCAGCATCTCTTCAATGCATGACGACAGTTTGGCGCCGTCGTCACAACGCCGGGCCGGACAGCCCTGCGCCTGCGCTATTTCCACGAAATCGATATGGCCGATATCGACGCCGTCGATGCGGCTGTCCCGGCTGGCCATGCCTTTCAGCGCGCCGTAACCGCCATTGTTGAACACGACGACGAAAAGGTCCGCGTCATATTCGGCCGCCGACCAAAGCGACTGGATCGCATACATACTCGATCCGTCGCCGACGATGCAGATGACCGGCTGGTCCGGCCGGGTCAGAGCAGCTCCGACAGAGGCCGGCAGTCCGTAGCCAAGACCACCGCTCGCCGTCGCGAAAAACCCGCGCGGCCGCTCGATCGGGAAATGGTCATGCAATGCACCGCGGCCGGTCGGCGCCTCTTCGACGATAATGCTGTCGGGCGAACGCAAATCGGCCAATGTCTGATAGGCGAATTGCGGCGTGATTGCGCGCGTGACCGGCACCCGTGCGATCTTGCGGGCCGGCTGGATCGCCCCCTTGTCGCGCGCGCGAATACGCCAATGCAAGCCCTCGGCCGCTGCCTTGATGTCCGCGCGCACGGCGGAGCCCGAGACTGCTCCCGCGATCTGGTTCGGGTCGTCGGTGATCAGGCAGAGTTCCGCGCCCTCTGGGATGTGACTGCCTGTTCCGGGAAAATGGTAGGTAAAGGCCGGCCCGCCCAGAACGAGAATGTAGTCAGAACCCTCCAGGCACTGGCGCAATCCCGGCTGTTTCGCCGGCAGGAAACCGGCAAACAGCGGATGGCGTTCGGGAAAACTGCAGCGCGACGAAAGCGGGGTGGCCCAGACTTTCGCCCGCAACTTCTCGGCCAGCCGGACGGTCTCGTCCCATGCATCGTCGATATCGACGCCGGGGCCGACGACGATGACCGGCTCGCGCGCGGCATCGAGTTTCGCGGCAATATCGTCCAGCGCCTGCGCATCGCATCCGAGCGCTGTCTCGACCTTGCGGTGCGGCACCTCGATGGCCGGCTTGTCCCAGTCGCTGAGCGGCACGGACACGACCACCGGCCCGCGCGGCGCCTGCATTGCCATGTGATAGGCACGGGCGATCGCCGCCGGCACATCCTCGGCGCGTGCGGGCTCGATCGCGAACTTGACATAGGGCTTGGGAAACTCGACCGGGCTTTCGTTGAACAGGAACGGATCATGTGGCAGCAGATCCCGCGTCTGCTGACCGGTCGTCACGATCAGCGGCGCGCGGTTGCGGAAGGCCGTGTAGAGATTGCCCATGGCGTGGCCGATCCCGGCCGCCGAATGAAGATTGACGAATGCGGCTTTCCCGGAAACCTGCGCATAGGCGTCCGCCATCGCCACCACAACGGATTCCTGAAGACCTAGCACATAGGAGAAATCTTCCGGCAGATCGACGAACATCGGCAGTTCGGTCGACCCCGGATTTCCGAAGACCCGATCGATCCCCTGCCCGCGCAGGAAATCAAAAACGGCGTCGGCAACCGTCAACGCGCCAAGCTTCGTTCCGGACAGGACGTCCGTCGACATGCGGTTCATGCATCCTCCCTGCGGCCCTTGTTCGGGCGCTTATTCCTTTACCGGCATTGTCGCAGACAAAGCCCTGACATGGAATTGAAGAATTCATTCACATGCATTACAAAAAGGCATGACTTTAGGAGTTCGATCCGCCGCCATCATTCTGGAATGCGCTCGCCGAGGCAGCCTCGGCGCCGCCGCGAATGCGCTCAACATGACGCAGCCGGCGGTCACCCGCATGCTCAAGCGCCTGGAGGACAGCTACGGCGTGCCGCTGTTCGACCGGACCACGCGCGGCGTCGTGCCGACGGTCTATGGCGAAGCGCTGCTGCCCTATGCCAAGCTGATCGTCTCCGAGATCGGCAATGCCGATGACGTCATCCGCCAGATGCGAGGCGCAAGCCGCGGGGTCGTCCGCATCGGCGGTGTCGGCAGCGTGGTCGGCGGCTACATCATGGCTGCCGTCACCGCGATGCGCGCACAACATCCGGAGGTGCAGTTTCAGATCGTCGAGGATCTGGAGGACCGCGTCCTCGAAGGCCTGAAGAGCGGAAGTATCGATATCGCCATCTCGCCGGAGCCCTATGTCGATGACGAGATCACGCTGGCGACGCCTGAAGCCATGCACGATCTGGTCGCCGTGTTCTGCCGTACCGGCCATCCGATCCTCGAGATGAAATCCGTCTCGCTTGCCGATGCCGCCGAGCAGGACTGGATATTGCCGCCCTACGGCACACCCACGGTGCGCGAGTGGCAACGGCGTTTCCATGGCCAGGCGATCGAGCCTTTGCCCCCGAAGGTGGTTTCGCGCTCGGTTCAGGTCGTCAAATCCGCTGTCATGACCGACGCCCTCCTATGCTGGATGCCCCTGCCCCTCATGCGCACCGAAATGGAACGCGGAGAGATTGCCCGCGTGCCGATCCCGGATCTGGAGTGGCGGCGGACGTTCCGGGTCTATCGCCGCAAGAAGGGATTGCTGACGCCGTCCGCGGCGATCCTGATCGACTGCCTGCGGCAAACCGCGGAAGACTGGTCCAACGAGGTGCGCTGACGCGCTACAAGGTGCCTATGAAAGCCCGCATGACGGCAACGAGGGTTTCGGGCTGTTCCACGCATGGCAAGTGGCCCGCATCGGAGATCACTTCGTAATTGGCGCCCGGGATCGCTTTCGCCATGGCAAGCACGATTTCGGGCGGGGTCGACCCGTCCTGATCGCCGACGACGCATAAGGCCGGCACACCGATCAGTCCCGCATCGCGCGTATAGTCGGCATCCCGCAGCGCCGCGCATGTGCCGGCATAGCCCTCCACCGACGTCCGCGTCAGCATGTTGCGATAGCCGGCGAACTCGCCATTTTCGGGGCTGCGGAATGACGGCGTGAACCATTTTTCGAGGATGCCATCGGCCAGCGCAGCGATGCCGCTTTCCGTGACCGTCCTTATCCGGGCGTTCCAACCATCCTCGTCGCCGATCTTCGGCGCCGTATTGCAAAGGATCAGCGCGCGGACGAGATCCTTGCGGCGCGCGTAGAGCCCCTGGGCGATCACGCCACCGACAGACAGACCGCAAATGATGGCTTCGCGGACCTGGAGGTGGTCGAGCAACGCCTCGAGATCGGAGACATGATCGTCCATCGAATAAGGCGTCTCGCCGGTATCGCTGAGGCCGTGGCCGCGCTTGTCATAGGTAACGATGGCAAAGTCGCCGGCCAGCCGCACGATCACATCGCGCCAGATGCGGAAATCGGTGCCGAGCGCGTTGGCAAAGACGATGACCGGCTTGCCGGCGGGCGCGCCGATCGTCTGGTAGTGGATCGCGACATCGTTGAGATAGGCGAACTGCATAGACCGTTTCTCCCTTCGCGCCACTGCCTATCGGCAGATAGCCGGCGTCGCAACTCCCCGATCGGGATTGCCCGGCGAAGGTCAAAGCCGTAATCAGCTGCAATAGATGCCGTTCAGGGTCCGCAGGACGGATTCGACCTCCTGCCCCTTGAGCGAATAATAGATCGTCTGGGCATCGCGCCGCGTCTGGACCAGATTGGCGTCGCGAAGCTTCTTGAGATGGTGCGAGATGGCCGGCTGGGTCAGGCCGGTATCGTCGGCGAGACTGCAGACACTGCGCTCGCCTTCCGTCAGGAGGCAAAGGATCTTCAGCCGCTGGTGATGTGCCATCATTTCCAGCAGTTTGGATGCATCGCCTATCTTGTCTTCGAGGGATGTCACGTCCATTTTATATTCGCGCCCTTGCATATTTGTGATTGCAAATATATGTGAGGCAGAGCCAATTCGCAAGACACCGCCCCCAAATCCCCATTCCGGCGGTTTGCGACAAGCAAATGGAGGAAATCCAGATGACGATGGAACCCGGATTTATCCAGATCGCGACCCTGATGGGAGCCGCCTTGACCGCAATGGCGGCGTTCTATTTCACTCGCCTATATCAGCGCCGCGACGAACGGCAGCGCGCAACCGTGAAGGTTCGCGCGCAGCATGACACCGTGGCGATAGCCGCGAAGCGAACCCGCTGAAACTCGTGGACGACAAGGAGACCGACATGTCGAACCATACCGTCAACCTGGACGTGAAGCCTGAGGTCAAGGCGTTCTTCGACCCGGCGACCAACACCATCAGCTATGTCGTCAAGGATCCGCAGAGCAATGCCTGCGCGGTGGTCGATTCCGTCATGGATATCGATTACGCCGCCGGCCGGATCACCTACGACCATGCCGACGAGATCATTAATTACATCACGTCGAACGGCCTGAAGCTGGAGTGGATCATCGAGACCCATGTCCATGCCGACCATCTTTCGGCCGCCCCGTACATCCAGCAGAAAATCGGCGGCAAGATCGGCATCGGCGACAAGATCATGGTCGTCCAGGACACCTTCGGAAAGATCTTCAACGAAGGAACCGAGTTCCAGCGCGACGGCTCGCAATTCGATGCGCTTTTCAAGGACGGCGACACATACAAGGTCGGCAATCTGGAGGCGTTCGCGATCTACACGCCGGGCCACACGCCGGCCTGCATGACGCATGTTTTCGGCGATGCCGCCTTTGTCGGCGACACGTTGTTCATGCCCGACGGCGGCTCGGCGCGCGCCGATTTCCCCGGCGGCGACGCCGCGACGCTCTATGATTCCATCCAGAAGGTCCTGGCCCTGCCCGACGAGACACGCCTGTTCATGTGCCACGACTATGGCCCGAACGGCCGCGACATCAGTTGGGAGACGACCGTCGGCGAGGAAAAGGCGCACAACATCCATGTCGGCGCCGGCAAGACCAAGGAAGAATTCGTCAAGATGCGCACCGAGCGCGACGCAACGCTCGACATGCCGAAACTCATCATTCCGTCCCTGCAGGTGAACATGCGCGCCGGCGCGATTCCCACCGACAAGGACGGCCGCCCGATGCTAAAGGTTCCCGTCAACGGACTTTGAGTAACGGAGCGCAACGATGGACATCAAGAAACTGGACGAGAAGGTCGCGGTCAGCGCGCAGATCGCGCCGGCCGACATCGCGGAGGTCGCTAGGCGCGGCTTCCGCACACTGATCTGCAATCGTCCGGATGGCGAGGATGCCACCCAGCCGCATTTCGATGAAATCGCCGCAGCCGCACAGGCTGCCGGAATGGAAATAGTGTTCCAGCCGGTCACATCCGCGACGATGAGTGTCGAGGATGCGCGACGCTTCGCCGAAGCCGTCGAAAACAGCGACGGCCCGGCCTTCGCCTACTGCCGGACCGGAACGCGCTGCACGATGCTCTGGACCATAGCCGGCGTGATCGCCGGCAAGCCGAAAGACGAATTGCGCGAAGCAGCCGCCCGCGCCGGTTACGACATGTCCAATCTCCTGGATAGCCTGCCCGGCTAGCGACTGCGATGAACCTCAAGCTCCCGCCAGCGGTTACGCGCCGGATCCCGATCCTCGATTGGGGCCGGAGCTACGATCGCGCGACATTCGCCAATGACGGGCTGGCCGCCGTGATCGTCACGATCATGCTGATCCCGCAATCGCTGGCCTATGCGCTGCTCGCGGGCCTGCCTGCACAGATGGGCATCTACGCGTCGATCCTGCCGATCGTCCTTTATGCCATATTCGGCACCAGCCGGGCGCTTGCCGTCGGCCCGGTGGCCGTGGTCTCCCTGATGACCGCAACCGCCGTCGGCAGCGTGGCAGCCCAAGGCACTCCCGAATACATCACGGCCGCACTCACGCTCGCCTTCCTGTCCGGCCTGTTCCTTCTCGGCCTGGGGATATTCAGGCTCGGCTTCCTCGCAAACTTCCTCTCGCATCCAGTGATCGCCGGGTTCATCACGGCTTCCGGCATCATCATCGCCGCCAGCCAGCTGAAACACATTCTCGGCATATCGGCGGGCGGCCACAACCTGCTCGAACTTGTCGCTTCGCTGTTTAGCAATCTGGGCGGCATCAACTGGATCACGCTGGTGATCGGCGTCTTTGCCACCGGCACGCTCTTCTGGGTGCGCAAGGGGCTGAAACCCCTTCTGATGGCGCGCGGGCTGAACGCCCGCCTCGCCGACACCGCCGCGAAATCCGGCCCCGTCGCGGTGGTCGCACTCACCACGCTCGTTTCGTGGCTCTTTTCGCTGGACGAACACGGCGTCCGCACGGTCGGCGAGATTCCGCAGGGCCTCCCGCCGCTCACGGCTCCATCCTTCTCGCTCGATGTCTGGACCGGGCTGATCGGTTCGGCGGTGCTGATCTCCGTCATCGGCTTCGTGGAATCCGTCTCCGTCGCACAAACGCTCGCCGCCAAGAAGCGCCAGCGCATCGATCCGGACCAGGAACTGATCGGCCTCGGCATGGCCAATCTTGGCGGCGCCTTCACGGGCGGATATCCGGTCACCGGCGGTTTCTCGCGCTCCGTCGTCAATTACGATGCCGGTGCCGAGACGCCCGCCGCAGGCGCTTTCACCGCAATGGGCCTGCTGATGGCCTCCCTGTTCCTGACGCCCCTCCTCTATTATCTGCCGCAGGCGACCCTTGCCGCGACTATCATCGTCGCCGTCCTGTCGCTGGTCGATTTCTCGATCCTCAGAAAGACCTGGATCTATTCACGGGCCGACTTCGCCGCCGTCTCGATCACGATCCTCGCGACTCTGGGCATCGGCGTCGAGATCGGCGTGACGATGGGGGTTGCCCTGTCCGTCCTGATCCATCTCTATCGCTCGTCCAAGCCGCACATGGCGGTCGTTGGCCAGGTTCCGGGCACGGAGCACTATCGCAACGTCCTGCGCCACGACGTGATCACCCAGGACACGATCCTGACGCTGCGTGTCGATGAAAGCCTCTATTTCGCCAATGCACGCTATCTGGAAGATCGCGTCTACGACATGGTCGCCCAGAGGCCGAAACTGAAACACGTCATCCTGATGTGCCCGGCCGTCAACGAGATCGACATGAGCGCGCTGGAATCGCTTGAGGCGATCAATGACCGGCTGAAGGAACTCGGCGTCCAGTTCCACCTGAGCGAGGTCAAGGGACCGGTGATGGACCGGCTCAAACGCTGCGACTTCTTCAGCCATCTGAACGGCAAGGTGTTCCTCAGCCAGCACCAGGCCGTCCGTACGCTTGCAGGCGCAGCAAATAGCAACCAGGCCGCCGCCTGACCGCCGACCGTCTCGGAGGAACAGGATTTCGCCCTGGCGCGCGTTAGCAGAGCGATTTTTCTCCCATTGGCCGATATTTGAAGTCCGCTTCCACGCCTTTCCGCGGTCCACCCTGTAGTCAGGGAGGATTGTCAGGAGGCTCATATGGACTTCGTTCCGCTCATCGACGCGATCGGTGAACCTGCCACATTCGCCGTCATCGGACTTGCGCTTGGCCTTGTCTTCGGCGTCTTCGCCGAACGCACCGGCTTTTGCACCCGTTCCGCCGCACTGGAAGTGTCGCGCGGCAAGCCGGGAAGCATGTTGCCGCTGTGGCTGATCGCCTTCGCGGCGGCGGTCCTGACCACCCAACTTCTGGTTCTTTCCGGCCGGCTCGACCTCGCTGATACGCGCTTTTTCGGCACGCCCCAAAGCCTCTCGGGCGCGATCGTCGGCGGCGTTCTGTTCGGTATCGGCATGGTGCTGACACGCGGCTGCGCAAGCCGCCTGCTCGTGCTCGGTTCTTCCGGCAATCTGCGCGCCATATTCTCCATCACGATCATCGGGGCCGTGGCCTGGGCGACCTATCAGGGCCCGCTCGTCCCGCTGCGCAACGCCGTCTCCGGCCTGCTGATGACCTCGTCCATCGGCACGAACGATCTTGCCTTCGTCACCGGCTCAACTGCGACTGGACCGATCCTTGGCGCTGTATTGGCCCTGCTGGCGCTGTCGGTCGCATATCGGCGTGGGCTTTCGCCGTTCAAGGCCGTCTCGGGCGCGATCATCGGCGTTCTGATCACGGGCGGCTGGTACCTGTCCTACCAGTTCTCGCTCCAGGTGTTCGATCCGGTCCAGCCTGACAGCCTGTCCTATATGCGTCCCCTCGCCAACACGATCAATTTTGCGGCGTCGGGCGGCGATAAGTCATTCCTGTCGATGGATGTCGGCCTGATTGCCGGAACCGTTATCGGCGCGCTGGCCGCTTCTGTTGTCGCCGGTTCTTTCAGGATTCGCACTTTCGCGGAGGCCGGCACACCGCATTGGCTGCGCTATGCCGCAGGCAGCGCCCTGATGGGGTTCGGCGGCATCCTGGCGGTCGGCTGCACGATCGGAGCCGGCTTCACCGGCGGAAGCGTGCTGGCGATCACATCGCTGGTGGCGCTGCTTTCGATGATCGTGTCGGCGATGATCGCCGACCGCGTTCTGGATGGAGAGAAGGCCGCGGCAACGGCATCGCAGCAGCCCGTCACCATGCCAGCAGAGTAACCTGCGGCAGCGCGAAAGCCGCCGCAGGAACATGAGTCGAGCTAAAATCAGCCGAACATGTCGGCCGTAATGCCCGCATACCAGCCGATCGATTCCTCGTAGGTGGCCTTGCGGGTAGCCGCATCTTCTCCGGTCTGGCTGATGAAGGAGGATGTAGACGCAATCGCTCCGTCCTGCGGGGCGTATTGCGCGCCGACCTTCACACCGTCATCCGTCTCGATCAGGCTCCAGCAGGTGTTGGAGTATTTTGCCGGGAACACTTTCGAACCGATGAGATCGCCGCGAATATTCATCGCCGCGACCTTGGCTTGGCTGTTCGCCGAGAAGCCCGATTTCGGCATCGCGCCTGCAATCGAGGCATCGCCGATAACGAATACGTTCTCATCCTGCGCCGATCGCATCGAAGCGGCATCGATCGGGCAGTAACCGCTGTCGTCCGTCAGGCCGGCCTCCGCGGCGATCTTGCCGGCTTTCTGCGCCGGGATGATGTTGAGCAGGTCGCCTCTGAAGGTATCGATCCCCGTTTCGACTGCTCCCGTCGACACATCGACGCTTTCGATGCCGCCGTGAACCGTCGGACCGTACCATTCGATCATGCCAGGGTAATGCGTCTCCCAGCCTTCCTCGAAAAGACCCTGCTTGGAGAATTTATCCTTAGGGTCGAGGATGATGATCTTCGCATCAACGCCCTTCGTCTTGAGTAGATGCGCCATCATCGATGCGCGCTCGTAAGGGCCTGGTGGGCAACGATAGGGATTGGGCGGCGCGACCATAACGATCTGCTGGCCGTTGCTGATGCTGTCGAGCTTTTCCTTCAAGAGCTGCGTCTGCCGACCGGCCTTCCATGCATGCGGCGCAATCTGCGACGCTTCTTCGGAGTATCCCTCCACGGAGTCCCAGATCAGGTCGATACCGGGTGACACGACCAACCGGTCATAGGGAATGGTCGATCCGTCGGCCATCTTCACCAACCGCGCATCGCGATCAACCGAGACGGCCATTCCGGTGACCTTGGTGATTCCGTAATCGGATTGCAGCTTGTCATAGGAATGCGTGATCGAGCCGAAGTCCCGGTAACCGCCAATATACAGATTGGAGAAGAAGCAGGTCGTGAACTGCTCGGAATCGTCGATCAGCGTTACGTCGATCGCACCCTCGGAATCCTTGGCGATATAGCGCGCAGCCGTTGCGCCCCCGGCCCCGCCACCGATAACGACAACCTTTGGCTTTTCCTGCGCCCGCAAATAGGCGGGCATCGTCAAAGTCGCCGAAGCCGCTCCGACAAGCAGCCCGAATTGGCGTCTGTTCATGTAGGTCATGGGTACCTCCTCCCGTACTGGTTGCTCCGATTGCGTCTCCCTATTGCGGTTCGAGCCCGGAGAAATATGCGGCCAATGCCGCGATCTCTTCATTCGCCAGATTGACGACGCGCAGTTTCATGACTTCGTTTCGACGCACATTTGTCTTGTATTCGAACAGTGCGGTCACGAAGTACTCCTTCGGCAAACCAACGATTGACGGAATGCCGTCGGCGTGGCCTGAAGCTTGATGGCAAGTCACGCACTCTCCCGCCAGATATTCCCCGTAATCCGGGTCGCCTTCCAGGGCGAGGACGATATCGGCAAAGCTGCGCGCCGGCCCGGATACGGCCCCGTCATCGCTTTCGATTGGATCTCCGGGCTGGCTGACGGACGTGGCCGCCAGCCACTCGATCAGTACGGAACGATCCTCGGGATCACTCATGCCGCGATATGACATGCGATTGCCCCGGATGAAATCACGCGGCTTTTCCAGATAGGTATCGAGCGCGTCGCGGTCCCAAACCAGGCCATTTTCGCCCGCCTGGCGCATGGCTGCCGAGTATTTGAAATCGTCAAGCGAACCGGCCAAACGGCCGATAATGCCGTCGAGATGCGGACCAATCTTGTGGCGGGCGCCCTCACCAACCTCATGGCAGGTCTTGCATTGCGCGAAAAGACGCTCGCCGGCCGTGTCAGCGTCATCGGCGGCGAGCGTTTGGGAGGAAATAGCAAGACAAACCGCGAAGGCCGACCCCGAAACAAGGCCGGCCCAGGCAGTTCGCCTGTTTACTTCGCCATGTGGCATCGGCCTCCTCCCAAAAGCCGGCATGCCCCTCAATCAGGTCACGCGGTCAGTCGATTTGCCCACCAGCGCTATCGTCATCGGTATCCGGCGTCACGTCCAGTACCTGGGCGCGCATCGTGATCGTGACAGGAGCGGGTTTGCAATCGGTCATGCAGGGCTCGTCCTTCTTGGCGTAATGCGCCTCCTCGAAACGATCGTCCGGGATGAAGTTGTCCTCGTTCGGCAGATGTATCTCCTCGAAATTCTCGTTGGAGAGCTCGAATTCCTCGTCGTCCACCACGTCGTTCAGATAGAGGAGATAGGCGGTGATCGCATAGACATCGTCATCCGACAGCGAGCGCGCATTGCCGAAGGGCATGGCCCGCTTCACATAGTCGTAGACTGTCGAGAGATAGGGCCAATAAGAACCGATCGTCTTGATCGGACGCGAATCCGTAAGCGTGTCCTGGCCACCGGCCAACACCGGCCAGCGTCCGACGCCCTCGCCGAAATCGCCGTGGCAGACGGCGCAGTTGTCCGTGAACAGGACCTCGCCATCAGCGACGGTGCCCTTGCCAACCGGGAGACCGAGACCATCGGGGCGCACATCGATATCCCACGCGGCGATCTCATCTTCCGTTGCTACCCGCCCGAGACCGAAAGCCCCGTCGTGATCCGGCGCATGATCTTTCGCCACCGCAGGCGGCGTCTCGTCGGCCATGGCCGTCTGCACTTCTTCGCCAGACGTCTCTTCCTGACCAACGGTTCCGGCCATCCTGGAATCGAACGTCTTCAGATATTCGATCACATTCGCAACATCGGCCGATTTCCGCAAACCGGCAAATGCCATCTTGGTGCCGCTGACGAAGTCGCGCGGCTTGACGAGGAACTGGGTCAGGGACTGCTCGTCCCAGGTCACGCCAGCCTCGCCGGCGGCCACCATCGCAGCCGAGTATTTGAACTCGTCGATCGTGCCCGCCTGCCGGCCGAACACATCGTTGAGCTGCGGCCCGACCCGGCTCTTGGCGCCCTCGCCCACGGAATGGCAGGCAGCGCATTTGCGGAAGACCTTCTCGCCCTCGCTTACATCCGCGGCATGAGCCGTGGTCGCGGCGGCGACGAAACCGGTTGCGAGCAGTCCCGCCTTAAGAAACTTCAACATTTTCAACCACTCCGTCGGCTTTGACATACCAGGTCTGGATGCCGTTGTTGTGATAGATCGAGTTCGCACCGCGCGCTGCGCGCAGCTCGTTCTTCGTCGGCTGGATGTAGCCGTCTTCGTCGACCGCCCGCGACTGGAGCATCAGTTCCGAGCCGTCCCAGTTGAAGTCGTAATAGAAGCGATGCAGCGCCTTCGGCAGGCTCGGTCCGTCGACACGCGCCTCACGCCAATTGCGGCCGCCATCGAGTGAGACATCCACCCGCTTGATACGGCCACCGCCCGACCAGGCAAGACCACTGATGACCGTCGGGCCGCGACCATGGGTGATCGGCGCCTGCGGGCTCGGACTGGTGATGACGGACTTCACCTCCATCTGCCAGGTGTGCCGGCGCGCCTTCCCGTTTTCGAGAAGGTCGGTGTATTTAGAGGTCTCCTCGCGCTGGGCCCAAGGCTCGTCGCCCACTTCGAGGCGGCGCAGCCATTTGACCCACATATTGCCTTCCCAGCCGGGGACGACGAGGCGGACCGGATAGCCCTGTTCGGGCCGGAGCGCCTCGCCATTCATCTTGAAGGCCACGAGGCAATCGTCCAGCGCCTTTTCGATCGGGATCGACCGCGTCATCGCAGAGGCGTCCGCACCTTCGGCGAGAACCCACTTGCCGTTCGTCTTCACGCCCGCTTCCTCGAGGAGGTATTTCAGCGGCACGCCGGTATAGACGACGCAATGCACCATGCCATGGGTGAACTGGCAGCCATTGAGCTGCGAGCCGCGCCATTCCATGCCGGAATTGGCGGCGCATTCGAGGAAGTAGACGCGGTTCTCGCGCGGAAAACGCATCAGATCCTGCATGGTGAAGACGAGCGGCGTGTCCACCAGCCCGTTGATCATCAGGCGATGCTCGGCCGGATTGAGGATCGCCGTACCGCCATGATGGCGCTCGAAACACAGGCCATTCGGCGTGATGATGCCGTCCAGCTCATGCAGCGGCGTGAAATTGACCGAGGAAACCGGGTCAGCCGTCAGCCACGGCACGTCGCGACGCACGACATGCGCCTCGAACTCGGACGGGGCGCCGTAAGGGGCGGCATCGACGCCGTCGCCCAGATAGCGGTTCCAGTCCTGGATTTCGGTGATCAGCGGATCGCCCGCCGCGCGGGCCGCCGTTGCGCCGGCCAATACGGCCCCGCCTGCTAGCCCAGCCTGCAAGAAGCGCCGCCGCGAGGCGGACGTCTTGTCCAGAGTTTCTTTTGTCTTGTCGCTCACACGGTCCTCCCGGATGGTCGGTACATATTCAATTTTTTCTATATATCAGGAAAAATCCTGCATGTCGAATGCAACTTTGCCACACTCACGCGTTGACGATGACCGAAGTGTTTTCCTGCAGTTGCACGACAGGGTTCTTCTGGAGGTAGTCTTCCACCACGTCCCAGATCGCCGGTCCCTCGGTTCCCTCATTGACCGACGCCCACCCGGCGACGGCATATTCCTTGTTCGGGTCGACCGCCTCACCCGTCTTCAGGATCGTCATTTCGGAAATGCGCGATCCCATCTGTTCGTGAACGTCGATACGGTAGCCCATGCCGCCGATGCGGACCATGTCGCCGCCCTGCTGGTAATAGGGATCGGTATTGAAGAGGTTGTCCGCGACATCCTCGATAATGTCCTTGATCAACGTACCCGTCATCATCGACCGGTAGGCCGCAGGATAGGTCATCGAGGTGGCGTTATGCAGATCCTCGACCGTGATCGCCTGGCCCGGCAGGAGGCTGGTCCCCCAGCGGAAGCCCGGGCTCAGCGCTATGTCCGCCTCGCGCTCCGCCAGAAGCGCATCGCAGATCAGGTCGTCGAAAGTGCCGTTGAAATTCCCGCGCCTGTAGAGCAGCGAATCCGTTTGACCGAGCTCGCGCGCCAGTTCGTCGGCGAAAGGAGCGCGAACCTTGTCGATCAGCGCCGTCATGTCTGCATCCGGCGTGATCACGTCGGAGAAAATCGGGATAAGCCGGTACTTGTAGCCCTGCACCGCACCGTCGCGCACGTCGAGATCGACGCGCGACACGAACTTGCCGTTCGAACCGGACGCGATCACCAGCGTATTGTTGACGATCACCGGCTCCGGCAAGGCGTCATGTGTATGCCCCGTCAGGATCACGTCGATCCCTTCGACGCGCGAGGCGAGCTTGCGGTCGACATCGAAGCCGTTATGCGACAGGAGCACAACCACGTCGGCCCCCTCCTCGCGCGCCGCTTCAACATTGGCGACGATGTCTTCTTCGCGAATGCCGAAGGACCAGTTCGGGAACATCCAGCGCGGATTGGCGATCGGCGTATAGGGGAAGGCCTGGCCGATCACGGCAACATTGACGCCGCCCTTCTCGTACATCCTGTAGGCCTCGAAGGCCGGCTCGTTCCACTCGGCGTCATAGATGTTGCTGCCGAGGAACGGGAACGGAAGGCTGTCCACCAGTTCGGTGACGCGGTCGGCGCCATAGGTGAATTCCCAGTGGCCGGTCATCGCGTCCGGCATCAGCGCGTTCATCACCTCCACCATGTCCGCGCCTTCGGTCTGCAGCGAGGTGTAGGAGCCCTGCCAAGTGTCGCCACCGTCGAGCAGGAGGCAATTGTCCTCGCCGCGCTCGGCCCGGATCCGCTTGATCACGGTCGCGACCCGGTCGAGACCGCCCATCTTGCCATAGGCCTTCGCCAGCGAGACGAAATCTTCCGACGTCAACGCATAGGCGTGCGGTGTGCCCGGTTCGATATTATAGAGCTTGAGGAAATCCATGCCCGTCACATGCGGCGGAAGGCCGGTCGCCTCTCCGACACCCAGATTGATCGACGGCTCGCGGAAATAGAGCGGCTTCAGCTGGGCGTGAATATCGGTCACGTGGATCAGCGTGACATTGCCCGTCGCATCGAAGGACAGCAATTCGTCCTCGGTCAGCGCCTGCTGCGCCATGGCGCGCGACCACTGTCCGATCATGCCGGGTCCGGCAACGGCGGCCGCTGCGACGGAAGCCATCAGAAATTCGCGACGAGAGAACATGCCAATCCAACTCCGGGCAATAGGAAACCGTCCAGCCGAAGCCGGAGGCTCACCAAGATGAAAATTGCTGGGCCGGGACGGCTCCTCGCCCCGGCCGGTTCAAACGGTCGAAACCGTTACTGGCGCACTGCCGGCGTCTCCACCGACAGGCCTGTACCGCGCCAGGTCACATAGACTTCAAGCGCCATCAGATCGTCCGAGAAGGCGGCCGGGAACTCGGCGCGCGTATCGCGGATACAGCCGCGGAAGCGGTTGTGAATGGACACCAGACCCGCGTTCTTCAAACGGTAGGTCGGAAAGCCGTTCGCCTGCCCTTGGCTGAGGTGGTCCGCGCGAATGTAGGAACCATTGTAGTCCTCATGGCAATTCGAGCAGGACAGGTTCAGCTGACCGAACCGGGTGTAGTAGAGTTCCTTGCCCTTGTCCCACCAGCTCTGCATGTCGCCTTCGGCAAGATCGATCGAGACCGGCTCACCCAGCGACTGATGCTTGATGTAAGTGGTCAGCTCTTTCTGGCCACCCTTGTCGAAGGGATAGGCTTCCGCACCCATCTGCTCGGTACGGCATTTGTTGATCTGAAGTTCGATATTGATCGGCTTGCCGCTGTCGGCATCCCATTTCGGGAAATGCGCGCCAACGCCTTTCATCGACTCGGCGGCATCGCCGTGACACGTCGCGCAGGACTTGCCCTCGGTGCCCTCCACCGTGTTCCAGATATCGGCTCCGGCATCAACGCCGAGCATGGCCGGATTGGCGAATGTATCGGCTTCCAGCGCCCTGGTTTCCGGCTCGCGGAACAGCCAGCCCGACAACACTTCATCAAGTGGATGGCCTTCCGGGGCCGGCGCCCTGGTGATGATTTCAACTTCGCCGTCGATCACGAGATCTTCATCGACGGGACCGCCAGCGAAAGCCGCCGTGCCAGCCGATCCGGCCAGCATGATTGCTGCTGCTACTATGAGTTTATGATGCTTCAAGGTGTTTCCTCCCGGCAAGGGTGATGCGGCCTGCCCTCCCGCGCAGGCCGTGCGCGCCTTACTTGAGCGCGATTTCCTTCTCATCCGTGTAGACGGATCCGTCATCGTCCACCCAGGTGAACTTGAACGTTCCCGCCTCGTTCACCTTTGCCGTGAACTCCAGATAGGGGTTCGCGGAAACGGCCGGATCGATGTCGCAGGTGAACACCGTCTGCCCGTTGAATTCACAAGTGAACTTGTTGATGATCTGACGCGGGATGGCATTGCCATCATTGTCCTTGCGCTGACCCGATTCCATCGGATGGCTGATCAGCGTCTTGATCGTGATCACCTCGCCCGCAGAAGCGGACTTCGGCACTTTGACGCGTGGTTTAACCGCTGCCATTTCTTATTACCTCCAGTAGGGATCAGCCGCCGCAGCCGCCGATGGTCACCTTGACCTCTTTCTTGTCCATGAACACCTGCCCCGTGCTCGTCTTCGCCACGGCGATGACGTTCTGGGTCTTGGCGAGCCGCATGCGCGTCGTCGCCGTAGCTTCACCGCTCATCGGGGTGAAGTTGAAGGTGATCACTTCCGGGCTCGGATTTCCGTCCGCGAAGATCGCGACGGATTCCACATAGTCGCCATCCGTCATCGGGCTTTCGACGGACACCGAGATCGGGACGGTGTTGCCGTTTTCCGCGATTTCGGGTGCATCGAGCGTGATCGTGCCCATTGCCGGCTCGCTGCCGCCCGCAAACTCCATGACTTTCGCCATGGCGTCTTCGGCGGAGGCCGCTGCCGGCCCGCTGCGCACGCCGGCAACAACGCCGATGGCCGCGCCCACCGACAAGGTGAGCATCGAACGTCGAGTTATTGTCATTACCATCTCCTTCCTTGGAAGATTATTCCTTGAGAGTCGCCAGATAGGCGACCACGTCTTCAACCTGCTGTGCGCTCAGGATCGTCTTGCCAACGAGATCCTCGCGCACGTCCTTGCCGACATTGAGCGAATAAAAGCCCGGCATGATCGTGTCCTCGGAGAAAACCGCCTTGGAATTGACCACGATCGCGCGCAACTCTTCCGGCGACCAGCGATCGGCCACACCGTTGAGCTCCGGCCCGACATCGCCATGGAAAAGCTGCTCGGACTGATCGGAGACCGCATGGCAGGCAAGGCAATTGCCCAGCTTGCGGTCGGCGAACGCCTTGCGCCCTTCCGCGGGATCGCCCGGCTGCCCCGTGAGGGAAGCGCTGACGACACCGTCATCGACCTTCACGTCGCCCGGCGCGGTTTCCGCATTGGCGACGGCCGCGGTCGCCGTGATCGCGACTGCCGCCGCGAGCCATGTTCTCGTTTTGAAAGCCATCGGCAGTTGTTCCTCCTCCTTGTGACCGCCCCTCCATAGGTGGCCCGATTCGAGCGGGCCGCACGGCGGCGCATCGCCCTTCCCACGCAAGCTATCGAAAAGACGTCCGGCAATCAATGGACGAATATGATTTCTTGAATGTTTTTTCAAATCACTCGTTCCGCGCTTCGTCAGCACCCGAAATCTCCACGAAATGCGGCTCGATAATCGAACCACCTCCCGCGCCGGCGCACCCGACAGGGCCTATTCCGGCTGTGATGTATCTCCATGCTTTTCGCGCCAACGACGGTTGTAGTAGGTCTGGAAGCTCTCCTCGCCCTCATAGCCCTTGTCGTTCACCCAGATGAACATTTCCAGGAAGGTGCCTTTCTTGAAAGCGCCTGGCATCATTGCTACCGCGGCCTGCCCGGCGTCCATATCCTCGGGCGCCTCCTCGGGCATGAACATTATCGTGGGTGTAAAAAGCAGGCGCCATTTCTTCGCGGCCTGTTTTTCTGTCAGCGTCTCGCCATCGGTGTCGGTGACCTCTTCAGAGCCATGCATGTTGTATTGCACGACCATGAAATGCTCCTTGATGTAGTCGCGAACCTCGGGATCGGCGAGCACAACTTCGTGTATTTCCTTGCAATAGATACAACCGCGCTGCTCCACGATGAGAGCAAGACGCTTGCCGTTTTCCTTTGCAGCCGCAATGTCTTCCGCTATGTCTTTAAACGTCAGAGAGAACCACTCCTCCTTGTGAAGACCGTCATCGCCGATTTCCCATGCGGCGGCTTGCAGCGTAAACGCCATGAAAATCGCGCTTGTGAATGCAATCATTCGCTTCATGATCGTTTCTCCTATCCGATCGTCGAAAATGCCGGGAATGTATCGAGCAGCCACTGCGCGATGCGCGACATCTGTCCGGTTACAAACAGCAGCCCCGTTATCACCAGAAGCGCACCCATCGCTTTCTCGACGGTCGCCATGTGACGTTTGAACCGGTTGGCCCAGCTGATGAAGCGGCTCGCGAAAACCGCCGCGATCACGAAAGGTAGCCCGATCCCAAAGGAGTAGACGGCCAGCAATCCCGCGCCGCGCAGCGCCGTGTCCTCTGCGCCGGCGATAAAGAGAATGGCAGCCAGAACCGGTCCGACGCAAGGGGTCCAGCCAAATGCGAAGGCGAGTCCCATGACATAGGCGCCGACAAAACCGGCCGGCTTGTTGCGCACATCGACGCGCGCCTCGCGATAGAGGAATCCGATCCGGAACAGGCCGAGGAAATGCAGCCCCATGATAATGATGATCACGCCCGCGATGATGGAAAGTATGCCGAAATACTGCGCGATCGTCTGACCGATGAAGCTCGCGGTCGCGCCGAGCGCGACGAAGACGGTGCTGAACCCCGCGACAAAAGCGATCGCCGAGAGAATGATGCGCCGCGCCCGCTCCCGTTCCACTTCGGCGCTTTGAAGGTCGGAAAAGCTTACCCCGGCTAGGTAGGCCAGATAGGGCGGGACAATCGGCAGAACGCAAGGAGAGACGAATGACAACAGGCCGGCCAGAAAGGCGGCGCCAAAACCGATATCGAACAAAATAATCCTCCTCGCGACGGACCGTTAGAATGAACGGGCTGTCAAACATGCATACAATGCTATATATGAAGCCGAAATCAAGTCCTGCAAAATAGGGATCATCAAAATGCGGCGTTTCATCCCGGCATTACTCGCACTTGCCATATCTTCGCTTGCCGGCGTCGCGTCGCTCAAGGCGGCGGAACTGGTCATGTTCGAACAGGCCGGCTGCGTCTGGTGCGCCAAGTGGAACCAGGAGATCGCGCCCGCCTATGCCAAGTCGGCGGAGGGAAAGATCGCGCCGCTGCGCCGCGTCGACATTCATGAGCCTCTTCCCGGAGACCTTGCCGGCATCCGAGTCGAGCGCTTCACCCCGACCTTCGTGCTGGTGGAGAATGGCGAGGAAATCGGCCGCATGCGCGGTTACACTGGCGACGAATTCTTCTGGTTCCTGCTCGGTGAGATGCTGGACAAGCTCGACGGAGCGAAAGCCGGCTAACTACCCTGTTTCAAACAGGTTCCTCTTCATATATAAGAAACAGGATATCTGACGAACGGAACTGACGATGCCTCTGCCGAAGTTCAACCCTGACATGAAAGCCGGCGATGCCGATGCGCTGATCGAACAGGCCCGGCAGGCAAGCGACCTGTTGAAGGCGCTTTCGCATGAGACCCGGCTCCTGATCCTGTGCATTCTCTCGGAAGGCGAGAAATCCGTTTCCGAACTGGAAGAAATCCTGTCCATGCCGCAGGCCGCGGTATCGCAGCAACTTGCACGGCTGCGCTTCGACCGCCTCGTGAATACGCGGCGCGAAGGCCGGATGATTTACTACAGCGTTGCCGGCAAGGAGGTCTCTTCGGTGGTCGAGACGCTCTACGAGCTTTTCTGCCGTCCGGTGCGCAACTGACAGCGCTTCAAGCCGTTGCGGAAAAACCCGGCTTGCTTGCCAAGCCCGTGCAAAACGGGCAGCATTCCCTGATTAAAGCGCCGTAAAAAGCGCGGGAGGAGACGCGATGAATCTGCTCGATAGCGCATGGGCGCTACCGATGGCCGGCGTCGGTATAGGCACCGTCATCGGCTATGTCGCACGGCGCAACCATTTTTGCACCATGTCCGCGCTGGAACGCCATTGGTATGCCGGCGACAGCAATGGCCTCAGATCATGGGTTCTTGCTGCCGCGGTGGCGCTGACGCTGACGCAGTTGATGCAGTTTCTCGGCTGGATCGACATTTCCCGAAGCTTCTACCTGACAGAACCGCTGCCGATCGCCGGGGCGATCATAGGCGGCCTGATGTTCGGGTTCGGCATGGCCCTGGTCGGCACCTGCGGCTTCGGCGCGATCATCCGGCTCGGCGGCGGCAGCATGCGCGCCCTTGTGGTACTGACAGGCATCGCGCTCGCCGCACTCGCGGCCCAGCGCGGCCTGCTCGGCCATCTTCGCGTCGCGGTCATCGATCCGCTTTCGGTCGACCTGAAGGGTGTCGGCGGCCAGTCGGCCGGTGCGCTCCTGTCGCATCTCGCCGGCATCGATCTCGCATTGCCGACCGCGGCGGCAATCGCCGCCGGACTGTTCTACTGGATTTTCCGCGACCGGCGGTTCCGTGGCGACCGGGAAAAGATAGCGTCCGGCCTCGTTATCGGAGCCGGCATCGCAGCCGGCTGGTTCGTTACGTCCGGCTTCGCGACCCGGCTATTCCAGCCAGTGCAGATCGAGGCCGGTTCCTTCGTCATGCCGCTCGGCGACGCCATTCTCCAGATTATCACCGTCACGGGCGCCCTGCCCGACTACGGCGTCGGGCTCGCGGCCGGCGTGCTGATCGGCGCGATGCTGCGGGCATGGTATTCGAAGGACATTCGCTGGGAAGCCTGCGACGACGCCCGCGAACTGAGCCGCCATCTGGCCGGCGCATTCCTGATGGGAACCGGCGGTGTCTTCGCGCTCGGCTGCACGATCGGCCAAGGCGTCAGCGCCGTCTCGGTCATGGCATTGTCGGCACCGATCGCGATGCTTTCGATCGCGTTCGGCGCACGCATGGGGCTGTCATACCTTCTGGAGGGGTCGCCCTTCGCCTTCATGCGGGATCACGGCGAACACAGCCAGCCTGCCGAGTAAAGTCCGCCTATTCTGCGACGAAGCGATAGGCGCCGCCGTCCTTTTCAACACGACCAATTCCGCCCTCCGGCAGGTGGAAGCCGACGAAACGGCTCTGCTCCTGCGCCAGGCGGTCGAGGAGCTTGGTGCGGGTCTCGATCCCCTGCTCGGTATCCTGGTCCGAGCCTGACGGCCATTCCGGATGCGCAAAGGAGACGATGGAACTCGTCGCAGCATCGCCGATCACCATCACGCTGTCGCTGCCGTCATGAATGGCAAAGGACGTATGTCCGGGCGTGTGGCCGTGCGTGTCGACCGCCTCGATGCCCGGCAGCACCTCATCGCCCCAATTGAAGAACTGGATGACGTCTTCCAGCGCTTCCAGCCGGTTTTGCGCGCCGACGACGAATGTCTTGCGGGCTTCCGGCATCTTGGCGAGCGTGTCGTCGGCGCGCCAGAAATCCCATTCGACCTGATTGATGAAATAGTTCGCCTCCGGAAACACGAACTCGTCAAAATCGTCCAGCAGGCCCCAGATGTGATCCGGATGCGCATGGGTGAACACGACATCCGTCACGTCCTCCGGCGCAATCCCTGCCGCATCGATATTCTCGAGAATCTTTCCGGCGCTCGGCATGAAATTCGGTCCTGATCCGACGTCGAAAAGCACGACGCGGTCGCCATCCTTGAGCACCGTGACATTGCAGTCTGGCTCGAGCATCTCGGTGCTGTGCCCCGCCGCTTCGAGCAAGGCGATCAGTTCGTCATGTGGCGCCTCGGGAAACGAGAAATCGAGCGGCAGCATCAGATGGCCGTCGCTGACCGTGGTGATCACTTTCTCGCCGAGTGCGATATCCGCGATCGCCTTCGAGGCCAGTCCGGGCAAAAACGGCAATGCCGACGCCGTGCCGAACAGGGCCAGGGTCTCGCGACGCGTCAATCCGTTCCGTTTCATCGGTCTCCTCCCGCTGAATATATCGCTGCATTTGAATATATGCGTATGGTCTTGATCGAGGTCAACGTCAAGCGACGCTCCCGAGACAATCATTCCGTCGAAGGAATGTGACATGGAAATGGTGACCGAATTTCTGATCGCCGTCGTCGACCGGGTGGGAGAGAACTGGACGCTCGCCCTGGGGGGCGCGGTCATCGGCGCGTTGTTCGGGGCGTTTGCGCAGCAAAGCCGCTTTTGCCTGCGCGCGGCCGCCGTCGAGTTCTCGCGCGGCAAGATCGGCGAGAAAGTGTCGATCTGGCTGATCGTCTTCACCGCGGCAGTCGCGGGAACGCAACTCCTCTCCGCCACTGGCCTGATGGTCACGAGCGAGGCGCGCCAGATCGCCTCTCCGCAAAGCCTGACCGGCGCGGCGCTCGGCGGCCTGCTCTTCGGCACCGGCATGGTGCTGGCGCGCGGCTGCGCCAGCCGCCTGCTCGTCCTGTCAGCGACCGGCAATCTCCGCGCCCTCCTGTCGGGGCTCGTTTTCGCGGTCGTCGCGCAGGCAAGCCTGCGCGGCTTCCTCTCGCCCTTGCGCGAGGCGCTGGCCAGTCCGCTGACCACGACCGCGACGGGCGGAAACGACCTCATGGCGATGATCCATCTCGATTCGACCCAGACGGCTTCCGCCGCGGTGATCGCGCTCCTCCTCGCCGCCATGACGGCGACTTGGAGCCGGTCGCGCCCCTGGGTCATTGTCTCGGCTTTCATCGTCGGGCTGATGGTGCCCGCCGCATGGTTTTTCACCCACACCATGCGCGGCATCGCCTTCGAGCCGATCACCATGAACTCGCTAACCTTCACAGGCCCGTCAGCCGATACGCTGATGCTTTTCCTGACACCTCCCGGATCGATGATCGACTTCGATGTAGGCCTCGTTCCCGGTGTTTTCCTCGGCTCGTTTCTGGCGGCCTTCTTGACGCGACAATTGCAACTGCAGGGCTTCCATGACGGCGCGTCGATGCGACGCTACTTGTTCGGCGCGGCGCTGATGGGTTTTGGCGGAATGCTGGCCGGTGGCTGCGCCGTCGGCGCGGGCGTTACCGGCGCATCCGTTTTCGCACTCACCGCCTGGATCACGCTGTTCTGCATCTGGCTTTCGGCAGGGCTTACAGACTGGCTAGTCGACCGCCGAAACGAAAAGCCGGCCCCGATGGAGCCGGCTCTCGGAACGTTACCCGCCGAGTGAACCGTTATGCCACGGCTCTTGCGAGGGCGCACTGGGACCACAGGTCGCACAGCGCCGAAGCGAGGTGATCGATGTCGGCCTGGGTGTGCGACGGGTTCGGCGTGATGCGCAGCCGCTCCGTCTTCACCGGCACCGTCGGATAGTTGATCGGCTGAACATAGATGCCGTACTGGTCCAGCAGGATGT
>Ga0209692_10001094_pt1 | contig 41332 bp, 40 predicted proteins | sample tdDd472_FD_187129 | JGI IMG/M metagenome (GOLD analysis project Ga0209692, IMG submission 187129) | Marine sediment microbial communities from the Atlantic coast under amendment with organic carbon and nitrate - tdDd47.2 (SPAdes)... | ecosystem: Environmental > Aquatic > Marine > Coastal >...
GAAAGCGCGGCATCAGCGCATCGTTGCGTCCGCCGGCCATGGCATGCGCGAAAAACTCCGGCGCCTCGGCCACGTGGTCGACCAGCCAGTCGAGCGTTCCCAGCGGATCGCCGGGGCGGACGGAAAGCCGGATGTCGTCCATCCGATCGGCGAATATCTCGTCCAGGACATCCGCTTTTGTACCGAAATGCTCATAGAACGACGACCGGGCGATCCCGGCGCGGCGGCATATCCCGACAATCGTGATCTCGTCCCAGTTCATCGCTTGCAGCATCTGCATGAGCGCCTGTTTCAACAAGGCGCGCGTCCGCATCACACGCGGATCGGCGGACAATTCGTGCCGGTTCTGTCCGGAAAGCGTCATCGGGGACTGTCGCCCTTTCATCTTCGTGCCTATCCCGATGTTATCGGACATCTGTCCGGAAACTCAAGGAGCATGAAAGATGAAGAAGATTGGTCTGCCGCGGCAGTTGGTACGATGGGGCCTTTATCCACTCTCCTGGGCCTGGATCATTTTCGGGCTCTCCTGGTTCCTGCAAATGGATATGGACGAACGCCCGGCCTGGTTCCTGATCACCCTGCCGATTCTGTTGACCTGCCTGGTCATTGAACTCGTCCTGCCCATGGAGCGGCGCTGGTCGATGAGCTGGCGCAACCTCCTGCCCGATATCGTCTATATCGGCCTTTCCAGCGGTTCTCTCGGCCTCATGTCCGCGGCATTGGCCATGGTGTCGATCGGCATATCCGGTCAAGCGGACGGCCCGGCGCGCGGCTGGCCGCTTTGGCTGCAACTGCCGGTTCTGTTCCTCGTCTTCGAGTTCATCAATTACCACATCCACCGCGCCATGCATGAGTTGCGCGGGCCGGCTGGACGGGTCCTCTGGAATATCCACGCGGCGCACCATCTGCCACGGGGCCTTTATCTGCTGATGCATGCGGTCGCCCATCCGCTGAACACCGTGATCATTCAGGCCCTGGCGATCATTCTGCCCATCTGGGTCATGGGCTACTCGCCCGAGGCGGTGCTTGTCTTTCTCGTGGTCAATGCCTTTCACGGCATCATCAGCCATTTCAACGCAGACCTGCGCATGGGGTGGGCGAACTATCTTTTCATCGGCCCCGAGCTTCACCGTTATCACCATTCGGCCGATGTCAGCGAAGCTATGAACTACGGCGCAACACTGTCTGTTTGGGATCAGCTGTTCGGCACTTTCGTTTATCGCCCGGGGAACAGGCCGTCGGAACTTGGCACTGATCCGCAAGCAGCAATGCCGGACTATCGGCAGGTGTTTACGGTGCTGTCACTGCCATTCCGTCGCAGCTGATGACGAAGGCGTCCTGCCGGAAGGGCCGGAGATTTGGTGTCTCGAGAGAACCGGAATTGCCGCCTTGAACGGAACCGGCAATTACGCGTCATCCCCGGCTCAGCGTCCGTCCGACCGCATCCTTCCAGCCGGCATATTTGCGTGCCCTCTCCTCCTCGCCCATCTTCGGCGTGAACTGGCTTTCCAAAGCCCAGCTCCTGGCGAAGTCTTCCCGGCCCGGCCACACGCCGACATGGGACCCGGCCAGCCACGCCGCGCCGAGCGCTGTCGTTTCCAGCACCACGGGTCGGTCGACCGGGGCATCGAGAATGTCGGCGAGGCACTGCATGGTCCAGTCCGACGCCACCATGCCGCCATCGACACGCAGTGTCGTGGACGTATGTCCGGGCGCGTCCCAGTCGTCATGCATGGCTTCGAGGAGGTCGCGCGTCTGGTAGCACACGGCTTCCAGCGTCGCCTTGGCGATCTCGTTCGGGCCGGTGCCGCGCGTCAGGCCAAATAGCGCGCCGCGCGCATTGGCGTCCCAATGCGGCGCGCCCAGCCCGACAAAGGCCGGCACGAGATAGACATCCTGCTCCGGATCGGCCTTGGCCGCCATCTCGCCGCTCTCCGCGGCGGACTTGATGATGCCAAGCCCGTCGCGCAGCCATTGCACCGAAGCTCCGGCCATGAAGATCGAGCCCTCCAGAGCATAGGTCGTCTCGCCACCAAGCCGATACGCGATGGTCGTCAGCATACGGTTCTTCGATGCGACCCGGTCCCTGCCCGTATTCAAGAGCGCAAAACAGCCCGTACCGTAGGTCGACTTGAACATGCCGGGTTCGAAACAGGCCTGGCCGATCGTCGCGGCCTGCTGGTCGCCGGCGACGCCACAAACGGGGATCTCCGCGCCGAGGATCTCGGCCTTCGCCGTGCCGAAATCGGCGGCGCAATCCAGCACCTCCGGCAGGATCGCCCGGGGGATGCGCAGGATATCGAGAAGGCCGTCGTCCCAGTCCTCCTCGTCGATATTGAAGATCAGCGTGCGCGCCGCATTGGTCGCATCGGTGACATGGCGCTCTCCGCCGGTCAGCCGCCAGATCAGGAACGTGTCGATCGTGCCGAAGGCGATCTCCCCGGTCTCGGCGCGCGCGCGCAGGCCTTCGACATTGTCGAGAAGCCAGGCGATCTTTGTGCCGGAGAAATACGGATCGAGGAGAAGGCCGGTTTTCGCCGTGAAATCAGCCTCATGGCCTTCGGCCTTCAGGGAATCGCAGAAGTCGGCGGTACGCCGGTCCTGCCAGACGATGGCGCGATGTACGGGTTCACCGGTCGCCCTGTCCCACAGCGCCACCGTTTCGCGCTGGTTGGTGATGCCGATCGCCGCGATATCGGAAGCCGGAATGTCCGCATCGGCAATCGCCGCGCGGCATGTCTCGACCACGCTTTGCCAGATATCCTCAAGCTCGTGTTCGACCCAGCCGGACTTGGGAAAATGCTGCGGGAACTCCTTCTGGGCGGTCCCGACGATTTTCTGCCTGCCATCGAAGACGATGGCGCGCGACGATGTCGTGCCCTGATCGATCGCCAGGATATAGCCGGACATGAGGTTCCTCCCGAATTGCCGCTTTGCTTGCGGCGGGATTAGAACCAGATCGGCGGGACCGCATCAAGCCGCTTCGCCGGCCTTGTCTCTTTCGGCGAGCAGCCAGCGGCAAATCGCGAAGGCCGCAGCGGCGCCGATGAACTGCATCAGGATGAACCACGGCATGTCTATCGGCCGGATGCCGGCAAAGGTGTCGGAGAAGGCACGCGCCACCGTAACCGCCGGGTTGGCGAAGGAAGTCGAGGCGGTGAACCAGTAGGCCGCCGTGATATAGAGCCCGACGGCAGCGGCAACGGATTTGGGGCTCGCCTTCAGCGTCGCGAAAATGGTGAAGACGAGGCCGAACGTGGCGACGATCTCGGCGAACCATTGCGCCCCGCCGGTGCGGATCTTTGCCGACGACTGGAAGATATCCTCGGCAAACATCGCATGCGCCGCCCAGACGCCGACGAGGCCGCCGGCAATCTGCAGAACAACATAGATCAGGCTCTCGCGCGCCGCGATCTCGCGGCGCAGCCAGAAGGCGAAGGTCACCGCCGGATTGAAATGCGCGCCGGAAATCGGCCCAAGCATGGTGATGAGCACGTAAAGGATCGCTCCGGTCGGGATGGTGTTGCCGAGGAGCGCAACGGCGACATTGCCGCCCGCCAGCCGCTCGGCCATGATCCCGGAGCCGACGACCGTGGCGAGGAGGAAAGCCGTGCCGATGAACTCGGCGGCATATTTGCGGGAGGCGTTCATCGCGTTTTCCGATATATCAATAATTCTTGAAATATCGATGGAAAACCCGCTCGTCAACGGCCCCGACGGGTCTGCCCCCGCAATTTAGCCGTCACCGTGGATGACGCGTGCTTCGATCTCCAGATCATAGGCATTGCCCGCCGCAGCCCAGCGTTCGAGGATCGCCTGCCGCACCTCGTCGAGGCGCTCCTCCGGCAGATCGACGCGCTCGCGATTGGCGTAATAGGTCAGGCGCAGGATGGACGGTTCACGCTGCAACGCGCTGATCAGCCGGGTGATCCCCTCCAGAAAGCTCTCATCCGGCGTCGTTTCGTTGCGATCGAAGGCGGCCGCGTTCAGGTCGACACGCAGGATGCGGGCCGACGCGACGCCGAAGGAGACCGAGCCGCTGCCCCCTGCCTCGACGCGAAGCGACACCGGATTGGTCGTCGTCGCGTGATAGCCCTCCGGCAGCGTCGCCTCATCGAGTTCGAACATCATCCCGACTTCGCCAAGCCGCGACACCTCCATGCAGGGCGTGGCGTATTGCCCCTCGACATCCGTCGTCAGCAGCGTGTCCTGCCCGGCGGTAATCCGTGCGCCCGAAATGCCGGCTTCGCTGGCGTCGGCGAAACCGTTGCGGTTCTCGTCCTGGTAGACGAGCAGCGAAATCTCGGTGCAGCCTGGCGGATTGTTGCTCGTCCGTACCGTCGCCAGCGATGGCGGCAGCAGGGGAATCAGCGAATCGGGATCGGCGATCTGCGCCGTGTTGAGGAGATAGCCGCGCGCCGGCGCGTCGACGATCTCGCCCAGATAGCGAAGCGAAACGGAGCTGCGCGCCGCGATCGAAACGACACCTAAATCGACGCGCTGACCCTCAACCGCTACGTCGGCGACCTCGCCATCTTCCAGAACGCTGCCGGGGATCAGCTTGACGCCGTCGGCGAGAAGCGCCCGGAGCCTGACGGAGACGGGTTTGGCGCTGCGATTGCTGATCGTCAGCGTATAGTCCACCTGATCGCCCGGACCGGCCGTGATCGCGCTCGGCGTATGCGCAAGCGACACATCGGTCCGCGCGATGCCTTGCAATGTCGGCACCTCGGTCGCAAGCGCTCGCTCATCCGTTGCCGACCGGTCTCTGGCGCGGCCTGCCCCGGACACTGTGGCCAGTATGTCGCCGCCATTTTCCAGATTAGGCCGGGCCAGCTTGTAGCTGGCCGTATAACGCCAGGTCTCGCCCCGGTCGAGTACGCCGGGATTGGCGGTGTCGCCGCCCTCGTAGCGCGGCGGATCGCTGGGACCGAAACCCTCGCCATCCTGCTGCAGTTCGAGCGTCAGGCGCACACCGACAAGCCCGACATTGCCTGTATTGGCGATGGCGATCGAATAGCCGATCACATCGCCGTCGGGCAGGCCCGGCGCGGGCTCACCCGTCATGGCCGTTTCGACAGCGACTTCCAGCGCCGGCGTGCCCGGCGCGACCTCTACGGTCGCCTGCGATCCGCCGGACTGGACGAGCGCACCGCCATGCACACCGGACGCGACCGCGCTGTTGACGATATCCGCGAAGGCCGGCCCTGCCAGAATGACAACCGGCAGCAGACAAGCGAAAAAAAGCGACCGGATCGGCCGATCCGGACGCCACATTTTTCGCGTTTTCGATACTCTTCGCTGCACTGCGGGGTCTGCCGGTCGCCTCTTACTGGGCTTCGAATTCTTCCTGCGTCACGACATGCGCATGGGTGAACTCCACGGCGCCGCCGGGCCCGAGCATGTCGTAGACGCCGGCTGTTTCCGGGTCATCCTCGTTCAGTCCGAGAGGATCGTTGGTCGAAACCGTTACTCCGAAGGGCTCGACACCCAGATCCGGTGTCCCCTGCGACTGCAACGTCTTGCCGGCCAGATCGACCGTCACCGCCACATCGGCCACCGAGACATTGCCGACATTCTCGACCGTGTATCTGTAGGTGATCGTATCGCCTGTTTCGGCGCCCTCGCCCTCATTGCCTTCGGCCTTTTTGAGGTCGCTGACCGTTGCAATCGCCAGCTGCGCATTGGCCGCCACGGAAAGGCTGTCAGGTTCAACAGACGCCGTAACCTGTTTCCCTTTCACGATTCCTCCGACCGCTGCATTGACGAGGATGCCGTCGCCCGCCGCCACGGCCCTGAAGACCTGCTCCGCGGTCAGCGGACGCGTCGCGGTGAAGCTGATCGTGCCGTCGGCTTTCATATCAGCGCTTGGCGGCTGGAAATCGGCCGGCTCAAGGTCGACCGTGTCGCCGCCAATGGTCAGACTGGCGCTTTCAACGACGACCCTGTCGACCGTAATGTTTCCGTCATTGGTCACCGTCACGGTCACCGATACGACATCTCCCTCATCCGCATGTTCGGAATCCCGACCCTTCGAAACATCGAGCTCAAGCCTCTGGCTGGCGGTCAGTCGAGGCGACGGCTCCGCAAATTGAGTCGCGTCCGTATCCTCCGCCTGAATCTCGGTATTCCCTGCCTTGCCGATGGCCTTGGCCGTGGATTCGAATTGTTGAGCGAATGCCGGCGAAATCGGCGCGCCTGTCAACACCAGCGCAAGTGCGAGCGCGCCGGCCGCACCACCTGCCACCGACAGCACCTTGCCCTTCGCCACGTTTGCGGTGTTGCGTTTCACGATCTCGACCCTCCCAACGCTCGAATTCAACATAGTGATTGCTCCAACCGTCGCGCGGCGGCCGGCTCAGCCGACCATAGGGCGAGCAGCTTCGCCATGTCATCAAAAACATGGCGGCAAATCATCAAACCTTGGGAGTTAAGCGACCCCGCTCAGGCCGCCGCGACCGCTTCCTTGCGCCGCTCCAGACCGAGCAGGAACCCGATACTGTCATTCGGCTTGGCGAGGTCGGCAATCGAGTGTTTCGCCAGAACGGCGAAAAACGCGTTCAACGCCTCACGCAATGCCGCCGACAGCTTGCAGGTTTCCACCAGCGGGCAATCCGCATCCTCGCGATCGAAGCACTCGGCCATGGAGAAACCGTCCTCCGTCAGCCGCACGACGTCGAGCAGCGTGATGTCGGAAGCGTCCTGCGCAAGCCTGAGCCCGCCATTGCGACCGCGAACCGTCTCTATCAGCCCGCCTTCGTTCAGCGGCTGAAGGATCTTGAACAGGAACGGCTCGGAGACACCGTAAGCCTTCGCGATTTCGGCAACGCGGCTCAGCTGACCGCCATTGGCGGAGCAATACATCAGGATGCGAAAAGCGTAGTTCGTCTGCTTCGTAAGGCGCATGGGTCGTCTCCGTTACGGCACGTTATATAGCGGCTTGTTTGGAATCATTCCAGATAAACCTCACCTATTTGGTCAACTTTTTTCTTGACAGCTCGAGGACGTTCCCTCAGGAAAACATGACAGCAAATGTCATGTTAGAAAAAGAAGCTACGGGAGCTATCCATGGCGCTAAGCGCACGCCTTCTTTCCACCGCCCTGTCCATCGCAATCGCCCTGCCCGTGACCTCCGCCGCTTTCGCGGACGGATCGGTCAACCTCTATTCGTCGCGTCACTACGACACGGATGAGCGGCTCTATTCGGATTTCGAGGAACAGACCGGCATCACCATCAACCGTATCGAGGGCAATGCCGACGAACTGATCGAGCGCCTGAAGGCGGAAGGCAAGAACAGCCCCGCCGACGTTCTGATCACCGTCGATGCCGGCCGCATCTGGCGCGCCGCCGATGCCGACCTGTTCTCGCCCGTCGACAGCGATATCCTGGAAGAGCGCATCCCGGCGGCCTTGCAGCACCCGGACAATCTCTGGTTCGGCTTTTCGACACGCGCCCGTCTGATCTTCTACAACAAGGAGCGCGTCTCCGAGCCGCCGCAAACCTATGAGGCGCTCGCCGACCCGAAATACAAGGGCCAGGTCTGTATCCGTTCGTCGACGAACATCTACAACCTGTCGCTGCTCGCCTCGATCATCGCGACCGATGGCGCCGAAGCCGCCGAGTCCTGGGCGCAAGGCGTGAAGGACAATCTCGCCCGTTCGCCGCAGGGCGGCGATACGGATCAGCTCAAGGGCCTCGTCTCGGGCGAGTGCGACATCGCGGTCGCGAATTCCTACTATTTCGCCCGCTCGCTCCGCACCAATGTGGAAGGCCTCTCCGAGCATGTCGACCAGATCGGCTGGGTGTTCCCGAACCAGGATGATCGCGGCACACATGTCAACGTTTCGGCGGCGGGCGTCCTGAAAAACGCGCCGAACCGCGAGAACGCGATCAAGTTCCTCGAATATCTCGCCTCCGATTCCGCGCAGGAGTATTTCGCCTCCGGCAATGACGAATATCCCGTCGTCGAGGGTGTCGGCCTGTCGGCTTCCGTGACCACGTTGGGCGAGTTCAAGCGCGACCAGCTGAACCTTGCTGCCCTTGGCGAGAACCAGACTGAAGCGCAGAGCATCTTCAACGCGGTCGGCTTCAAGTAACCGCCGAACTGTTGAATCGGATCATCCGCGAACCGCCTGAAGCCCTTGGTTTCAGGCGGTTTTTTCTGCGATCGTATCGGACGCGAGTGGAAGTTCCGCGCGGGTGGACACATGCATCTGCTGCGTCTGAGCGATCGAGCGGCAAAGCAGGATCACCGGCAGAAGGCCGAAAGCGACGATCACCAGCGACGGCACCGCCGCCTGCGCCAGCCGTTCGTCCGAAGCGAGCCTGTGCGCCTGCACGGCGAGCGTGTTGAAATTGAACGGCCTGAGGATCAGCGTCGCCGGCAATTCCTTCATCGTGTCGACAAAGACGATCAGCACCGCCGTCAGCAGGCTGGCGCGCATCAGCGGCAGATGCACCCGTCTCAGCATGCCGAACGTGCCGGACCCGAGCGTACGCGCCACCGCGTCGACATTCGGCTTGATCTGGCTGATGCCGGTATCGAAGGCCGATAGGGCCGCCGCCATGAAGCGCACGATATAGGTCATCACCAGGAGCGCGATCGAGCCGGTGATCAGCAATCCGGTCGAGATGTCGAAATGCTCGCGCATGAAGGCATCGACCGCATTGTCGAGCCGGGCGAACGGCACCAGCAAGCCGACAGCGACGACCGAGCCCGGCAGCGCATAGCCGATGCCGGACAATGTCTTGGTGATCGAAGCCGCCCGTCCCGGCGCGAGCCGCACCCGGTAGCCGACGATAGTCGCCCCGATCACCGTCAGCACCGCAGCGACGGAGGCAAGGATCAGCGAGTTCTGCACGAAATCGAGATAACGGCCCTCGAAGGGGCTTTGCCCTGATTGGATTGCCATCTCGAACAGGACGACCAACGGAATGGCGAAACCGCACATCACCGGGATCAGGCAGGCAAGGATCGCCACCGCCGCGCGCCAGCCGCTCAAATGATGCACGGTCATTGCCTCGACGCGGTTTCCCGCATTGTATTGCTTCGCTCCGCCGCGCTGTTTCACCTCGAGCAGGACGAGGAAGAGCGCGGTCAGCATCAGGCAGAAGGCAAGCTGCGAGGCCGCCGCGCGGTCGCCCATCGAAAACCACGCCTGGTAGATGCCCGTCGCAAAGGTCTGCACGCCGAAATGCGCCACCGTGCCGTAATCGGCGATGGTCTCCATCATGGCGAGGATCGTGCCACCGGCGATCGCAGGCCGCGCCACGGGCAGACTGACCCGGAGGAAGGCGCTCCACGGCCCGTGGCCCATCGTGCGCGCGGCAAAATAGGCCGTCGGCGACTGGCGCAGAAACGCCGCGCGGGCCAGCAGGTAGACATAAGGGTAGAGAACGAAGATCAGCATCAGCGCCGCACCGGGTAGAGAGCGGATCTCCGGGAACCAGTAGTCGCGCGGCCCCCACCCCGTCACCGCCCTGAGCGCCGTTTGCACCGCGCCCGGATGATCCAGCAGGTCCGTATAGGCATAGGCCAGAACATAGGCCGGGAAAGCGAGCGGCAGCGCCAGCACGATTTCAAGGATGCGGCTGCCGGGAAACCGGCACATGGTGACGAGCCAGGCCGCCCCGGTCCCCGTCGCCGCGGTGCCCACCGCCACGAAAAGCGAAAGCTGCACGGTGTTCCAGATATAGCGCGGCATCACCGTGTCCCAGAGGCCTAACCAGGTCTCGAAGGTGCCGCCGAGCGCGGAAAAGCCGACGGCGACGATCGGTATGAGGCACAGCCCCGCACCGATCCAGGCAAGAGTCTTCAGCGGAAAATGAAACAAGGTCGGCGTCTTTGCCCGTTCGCGGTCGCTATGGGTAAAGTGGAGTATGGCAAACAGGTTTTGACGTCAATCGCGCCGTTGTGTCGCGTTTGGACATGCGGATTTCTCATTTCCGCATGGGCAAGGCCGGCAGCGACGCCCACAATCCGGTTTCGAAAACAGCGCGACGGATGGAGGTTCACCATGGACCAGCGTTTGGCGGATGAGGAACTGGCTCCCGTCCTTGAGCCCGTCGCCACAGCCAGAGGCCTGCCGAACCGGCATTATGTCGATCGGAGCTGGTTCGAGACCGAACGCGAAAAGCTGTTCTTCGATGGCTGGGCCGGGATCGGTTTCGCCAAGGATGTGCCCGCAAACGGCGACGCCATGCCGATCACATTTCTCGGCCAACCGCTCGTCGCCATCCGCGGCCGTGACGGAAAACTGCGCGTGTTCCTGAATATCTGCCGCCATCGCGGCATGATCCTGATCCGGGAACCAGGCCCGATCCGCGGCGCGATCCGCTGCCCCTATCATTCCTGGTGCTACGATCTCGATGGCGCGCTGAAGGCGACGCCGCATGTCGGCGGGCCCGGCCATAACAGCCATGAGGCGATCCACCGCGAGGATCTCGGCCTCGTCGAGGTGCCGTCGCATGTCTGGCGCGACGTGATCTTCGTCAACATTTCCGGCGATGCCCCGCCCTTCGAGACCGTGCACAGCGCCGCGATCGATCGCTGGCGCGAATTTGACAAGCCGCTCCTCCATTCCGGCGCCGATTCCGGTTTCAAACTCGATGTCGCCACGAACTGGAAGCTGGCCGTCGAGAACTACTGCGAAAGCTACCACCTGCCCTGGGTGCATCCCGGCCTGAACAGCTATTCGCGGCTGGAGGATCATTACAATATCGAGGAGCCAGGCGCCTTTTCCGGACAGGGAACGCTGGTATACCGCCAGCTTGCCGACGAAAACGGGCGCGTCTTCCCCGATGCGCCGGGCCTCGGCGACCGCTGGCAAACCGCGGCCGAATATATCGCGCTCTATCCGAATGTGCTGTTCGGCGTTCACCGCGACCATTCCTTCGCGATCCTGCTGGAGCCGGCCGCGATCGATCGCACGGTCGAGCATGTTGAGATCTACTATCACGCGGAAGAAGCCCTCGACGAGGATCACGCCGACCTGCGCGCTCGTAATTCGGCGCTTTGGAAGGCTGTGTTCAAAGAGGACATCTTCGTCGTCGAAGGCATGCAGCGAGGCCGCCATGCGAGCGGTTTCGACGGCGGCAAGTTCTCCCCGGTCATGGATAGCCCGACCCACATGTTCCATCACTGGGTGGCGTCGCGACTTGCCTAAGGCGGATATGCCCCCGGGTTCGCCCGGCGCGCTGGACGCGACACTGCTCGACGCCCATGCCGCCGGCGACGGCCCTCGCCTCGCTTCTCTCTACGGCGAGGCCGCGGACAGGTTCAGGGCGGCGGGAGACATCGATGCCGCCTGCTTCTACTGGACGCAGGCGCTGGTCTTCTCGCTGGAGGCCGGACTGGACGAAGCCCGGCACTATGCCGACCAGCTTCGCAGGCTCGGCCGGATCTAGGGTCGGGACGCTATGTCAGGCGAAGCGGCGCTTGCTGCCCGCAGCGATCGGGAAGATCGAATGCACCTCGAATGGCGCGCCGGTTTCGCGTTCGACGAAGATCGCCAGATGATCGATATCCAGCGGTTCGGCCAGAACGTCGTGGAAATGGCGTTCCAGCGCCGCCTGCAGGCGCGGCCTGTCCGCCGGCTCGACATGGCCCGTCAGCGTCATGTGAAAGCGAAAATCGTCGAAGACATAGGGGTAGCCCCAATTCTGCAGATTGCGCAGCTGCGAAGTCGATAGCCTGTCGGGATCGCGGCGCTGGAATTCCTTCTCGGTCAGCGGCGCGCGCAGCCGGTCGAAGATCGCCACCACCTGGCCGGCGAACTCATTAAGCGCCGGATTGGCGGTTTCCGGCACGATGGCGAAGAACCCGCCCAATCGCTCGACGGTTACGCGGTCGATCGTCACCGGCTGGATCTGCCGGGAAAAGGCTTCGGCCGCGGCGACCAGATCGTCCTCGCTGAAATCCTCCGAAAGCCGGAACGGCGCTTTCAGCGTGCCATGGAAGCCGTAGCGGCGCGGAACGGCGGTGAAATAGGCAAGTTCTCCGAGCGCCAGGCCGGTGCGCTCCGCATGCGGCAGCGTCAGCCCGGAAAATGCGTCGCGGCCAAGCCAGCTGGAGGCCGCGCGCGTCAGCGGATGGTCTCGCGGTGGCGTAAAGTAAATGGCGTAGCGCATGGCGGCGAATCAGGCTCCGGTCAAGGTTTGACCCTGCTACGCCAGCCTTGTGACAAACATGCGAAATTTCGGGTGAATAGTTATCCGGCGAAGTTATATGCGAAAACTTCGGCTATTCAGGCGGCTTCCGGTTCGTATTCCAGCAATTCGGGCCGCTCCCCATCGGCGAGCCGCTCATTGATGTCATCGACGATATTGGCGATCTCCGCCACCGAGCCGATCACATAATCGGCGCCAGCATCGGTCAGCCGCTTGGCGGCGGCATTCGCCAGGTCCAGCCTTTCGCGCGGCGGCAGCGCCTTGAAGGCATCCTCGCCGAGCCCCATCTCGTTGCCGGTCTCGCTAATCCCGACGGTCCAAGCGCCCGCCGCCTTTCCCTCCATCAGGCCCGGCACCGTGTCGTCGACCTTGACCACCGCAGAAGCCGGATAGACGCCGAGCGACACCATCGCGTGATAGAGCGCCAGCGGGGACGGCCGGCACTCCGGCACGTCGTCGGCGCAGACCACTACCTCCGCCTCGAAGCCCTGAGCCTTCGCCACAGCGATCACCCGCTCCATGATATCGCGCGTATATCCGGTGGTCGTTCCAATCAGGATGTCGCGATCGCGCAGCGCCCGGCTGGCGGTCAGGACGCCCCCGATCAGCTTGCCGCGCTCCGCCGCCGTCTGCCGGCTGATTTCCCGGAACCGTTCATGCAGGAGGAACGCATCGCGCTCCTCGAAAGGCTGGTCGTCATGGCTTCCGGCCCATGCATTTGCAGCACGCGGGCTGAACCCGATCGCCTTGATATGATCGAGTTTCCCGAGCCCCATTCCGGCGCGAATATCGTCCTCCGAAACCGTCACGCCGGCTTCCTCGAAGACGCGTTTCAACGACAGCAGGGGCGCCAGCGACCCGAAGTCGACCAGCGTTCCGGCCCAATCGAAGATGACTGCCTTCACATGCATGGCGACCGACCGCGTGCCCCTCGAACCCGTCGCGCCTATTCTACGGCCGCAGATGACATTCATACGACAGTGGAAAACGACTCGGGAAACCGCCGGAAACCCAAGCGAATCGGACCATACGAAACAATGTGAAATTGGGGACTGTCATCATCGCCGCACAACTTGCGACAGCGAATCACCTTGGAAACATGAACCGGCCGCGCCGCCCTTTCTTGCCAAGTTTCGCCTGCCATGCTCTATCCACCGGCTAATTCGAACGCCTCTGACCGCGCCCAAGCTGCCATGACCCGTGTCGTTTCCATCGGTGAATGCATGATCGAACTGTCCGGCCGCGAGGGCGTGACATGGCGGCAGGGCTATGCCGGCGACACGCTGAATACGCTCTGGTACTTGCGCGCCCTGTCTGCTGCGTCGACCGAGACCGACTATGTCTCCGCCTTCGGCGACGACCCTTTCTCTCAAGAGCAGATCGCCTTCCTGCGCGCCAATGGCATCGGCGTCGCCGCCAGCCCGACGATCCCCGGCAGGGCTCCCGGCATTTATGCGATCACGCTGGACGCGCATGGCGAGCGGTCCTTCACCTATTGGCGTCAGAACGCGGCGGCCCGCTGCCTTGCCGACGACCACGATGCGCTAGCCGAAAGCCTGGGCGGCGCCGGGCTGATCTATTTTTCCGGTATCACGCTCGCCATCCTCGACGAGCGCGGTCGCGACGATCTGTTGTCGATCATCGAGACCGCGCGGGCGGGCGACACCGTTGTTGCCTTCGATCCCAACTACCGGCCGAGACTCTGGAGCGATCCGGGCCATGCCCGCAACGTCATGCGCGGCGGTTATGCCGCCGCCTCCATCGTTCTGCCGACTTTCGACGACGAACAGGCGCTGTTCGGCGATGCGAACCCGACGGAGACCATCGAGCGCATTCGCCATCACGGGCCGGGCGAGATCGTCGTCAAGTCGGGCGGAGCAGACGCGCTCGTCGCGGTCGACATGGCGGTAACGCCGGTACCACCGCCGCAAGCCATCGAGCCGATCGACACGACCGGCGCCGGCGACAGTTTCAACGGCGCCTATCTGGCCGCCCGCCTTGCCGGAAAAAGCCCGCAGGACGCGGCGCTATTCGCCCATGTCATAGCGGGCATGGTCATCCGCCATCACGGCGCGCTGATGCCCATGCAAAGGCTGGCGGAGTTCCGCCCCTGACAATCAGGCGGTTTTTGAAAACCGGTAGATCGTGCGTTGCTCCAGCGTCTCGCCGGGGCGCAGCACAGCGCTCGGATAGTCCGGCTGGTTCGGCGAATCCGGCCAGATCTGCGTCTCCATGCACATGCCGGCATGGTGGCCATAGTGCCGCCCGCCGAGGCCGGGAACGGGCACCTCCATCCCTGGCGCGGTGAAAACCTGCAAGCCGGGCTCCGTTGTCAGCACTTCCATCGAGACGCCGGAACGCGGCGCGCGGAGCGTTGCGACCGAGCGCATCCCCTCGCCCTCGCCATCGAGACAGAAATTGTGATCGTAAGAGGCATTCGCATCGATGGCGTCGATCCGGCGCATGTCGCGAAAATCGAACTTCGTGCCCCTGAGCCGTGCGGGCGGACTGACCGGTATCAAGAGCGTATCGACCGGCAGATAGGCGTTCGCACGGATTTCCATCTGGTGGTCCGTCACCGGTCCGGCGCCGCCATCCTCGAGGTTGAAATAGCTGTGATGCGCCATGGAGCAGATGGTCGGTGCATCGGTCTGCGCCGTCAGCGTCACCCGGAACTCCCCCTCCCCCGCCAGCTCGTAGCGGCACCGCGCACTCAGATTGCCGGGAAAGCCCATGTCGCCATCGGCGCTGTCGAGGCGCAGCACGACATGGCTCTCGCCGGCCTCCTCCACCGTCCACAGCCGCTCCGAGAACCCCTTCGAGCCGCCATGCAGGCATTGCCCGTTGTCATTGGCGTCGAGCCGGTATTCGGTTCCGTCGAGCATGAAGCGCGCACGGGCGATCCGGTTGGCGAAACGACCGGCGGTCGCGCCGAAATAGGACGAATGGGTCTCGTAATAGTCGAGTTGCTCGAAACCGAGCGTCAATGGCGCGTCGTGGCCATCGAGATGGAGCGCCTGGATCGTCGCGCCGCGCGTGATGACATTTGCGCGCAGGCCGCCCCCTTCCAGAACGATCCGGTGAACCGGTTCGCCGGACGCCAGATGCCCCCATATCTCCACGCTGCCAGCCCTTCCCATGCCCATCTGCCTTCCTTCTTTTGTCACCGCCGCGCGAAGCCACGACGGCCTTCGCCTCATGGTTGTGAAAACCGCCCGACAACGGACTTTTCCTTGCCGCACAAACACGCTAGAGAGCGCCCGAGCAACAACATTACGATATGGCGGAGCCTCCTCCCGGCCAAGCCGCCAGCAAGCGAAGGACCAAGACGTGTCAACCACATTCGACAAAGTCGCCGATATCATTGCCGACACAAGCGAAATCGAACGTGACTCGATCACCCCGGAAAGCCACACCATCGACGATCTCGGCATCGACAGCCTCGATTTTCTCGACATCGTGTTCGCCATCGACAAGGAATTCGGCATCAAGATCCCGCTCGAACAGTGGACGCAGGACGTCAATGACGGCAAGGTCGCCACGGAAGAATATTTCGTGTTGAAGAACCTCTGCGCGAAGATCGACTCTCTGGTCGCCGCCAAGTCGGCCTGACGGTCGTCTCTGCCCTAACGCTGATTGATCGCACACCAATGTCCGCCCCCAACGACGTCGTCATCACCGGCATCGGCCTTCTGACCTCGCTTGGCGAAGGCGTGGAGGCGAACTGGGCCGCGTTGCGCGATTTCACCGCGCCGGTCATCGATAGCGAGCGTTTCGCGCCCTACACGGTTCACCCACTGCCGGAAGTCGACTGGTCGCTGCAGATCGCCAAGCGCGGCGATCAGCGGCAAATGGAATCCTGGCAGCGCATCGGCACCTATTCGGCCGGCCTCGCGCTGGAGGATGCCGGCATAAAGGGCGATGAAGCGCTTTGTGCCTCGATGGACATGATCGTCGCCGCTGGCGGCGGCGAACGCGATGTCGACGTCGACACGATGATCCTGAAGCGGATTGCCGACGGCGCGCCGGATATCGGCGTGGCGATCAACGAGGTGCTGACGACCGAACTGCGGCCGACGCTGTTCCTGGCGCAGCTGTCCAACCTGCTCGCAGGCAACATATCCATCGTTCACAAGGTCACCGGCTCCTCGCGAACCTTCATGGGCGAGGAAGGCGCTGGCATTTCGGCGATCCAGACCGCGGCGGCGCGGATCCGCTCGGGTCAGAGCACGCACGCCCTCGTTGGCGGCGCCTACAATACCGAACATCCCGACATGCTGCTCTCCTACGAGCTCGCCCACCACCTGATGCGGGACAGCTGGCGTCCGGTCTGGCAACGCGGACAGGCCGAGGGCGGCGGTGTCGTAACCGGTTCCGGCGGTGTGTTCCTCGTGCTGGAAAGCCGTGAGCACGCAACGGCGCGCGGCGCGAAAATCTACGCCTCGCTCGGCACGGTCGCTGCCGATCTCGGTCCAACCGGCTCGCAGGAAACCCGCAAGCGTCTCGACCGGCTCGCCGCCGAGACCGGGCTTGGCGAAACGGATATCGTCTTCTCCGCGGTTTCCGGCGCAAATGCGCGCACCGCCGACGAGAAAGCGTTCCTGACCGAAAGCCTTGCCGGCGTGCCCGTCCGCGGCCTGACGACAGCGACCGGCAATCTGTCCGAGGCGCAGTTCCCGCTGGCCGTCGCGCTTGCGGCGCTGTCGCTCTCGAACGGCGAAACACTCCCCGTCCTCGATCCCGATTTCGAGACGGAAGCCGAGGCCGCCCCCTCGTCCATCGGCGTTCTGGCCGTCGGCTTCAACGCCGCTGAAGGCATGGCCGTCGTGCGCAAGGCAGAGGGAGCAGACGCATGAGCCGCTTCACCGATCACGCCGGGCGTCCGATCATCGCCATCACCGGCGCCGGCGTCGTCTCCTCGCTCGGTCGCGGCAAGGACGATAACTGGGCAAAACTGACCGCCGGTCAGTCCGGCATTCACCGCATCACGCGTTTCGCGACGGACCATCTGCGCACCAATATTGCCGGGACGGTCGATTTCATGTCGCCCCGCGAGGCAGGCTCCGTGGAGCTTTCCTATGCCATGGCCGAATTTGCCGCGCTGGAGGCGATTGAAGAATCCGGCCTGTCGCAAAGCGATTTCGGCGGCCCGTTGTTCCTCGCCGCACCGCCGGTGGAACTGGAATGGTGGCAGCGCATCGCGCTCGATGCGGATGGAGCCAAGACCGGCGGCGAGCCGGGTTACCAGCGCCTGCTGCTCGCGGCGCGCACCGGCAGCCATCCGGCGTTCTTCCAGTCGGCACAGTTCGGCACCATCGCCTCCAGATTGCAGCAGCGCATCGGCACGCGCGGCCTGCCGATCACCCTGTCGACCGCCTGCGCCTCGGGCGCGACCGCCATCCAGCTCGGCGTCGAGGCGATCCGGCGCGGTGAGGCGGAACGCGTCGTCGCTGTCGGCACGGACGGCTCCGTGACCTCCGAAGCGCTGGTCCGATTCTCCCTGCTCTCGGCGCTGTCGACCCAGAACGAAGTGCCGGAAAAGGCCTCCAAGCCCTTCTCCAAGGATCGCGACGGCTTCGTCATGGCCGAAGGCGCCGGGGCGCTGGTGATGGAGTCGCTGGAAAGCGCGACCGCCCGCGGCGCGACCGTACTCGGTATTCTTGAAGGCTGCGGCGAATGCGCCGACGATTTCCACCGCACCCGCTCCAAGCCGGACGGCTCGCCGGCAATCGCAGCGGTGCGCGCCGCGCTCGACGACGCCGGCGTTTCGACCGGCGATGTCGGCTATGTCAACGCGCACGGAACCTCGACCCCGGAAAACGACAAGATGGAGAGCATGTCTCTGTCGACGGTCTTCGGCGATGCGATGCGCTCGATCCCGATATCCTCCAACAAGTCGATGATCGGCCACACCCTGACGGCGGCCGGCGCGATCGAAGCCGTCTTCTCGCTATTGACGATCCGGACCGGCACGCTTCCGCCGACGATCAATCACGTCAATCCCGATCCGGCGATCGAACTCGATGTCGTGCCCAACACGAAGCGCGCGGCGTCGGTCGGACGCGTCCTGTCGAATTCCTTCGGATTCGGCGGCCAGAACACCTGCCTTGTCATCGCGGCCGAACCCGCATAAGCCCCGCACTACAAGAATTTGCCGGAAGGAAACGCCATGCGCGCCCTGCAGCTCGTGGAAGACCGCAAGCTCGTTGAAGTTGACCTGCCGCCGCCGCCGCCGCCCGGCCTCGGCGAGGTCACGGTGCGCATTGCCAAGGTCGCGCTGAACCATATCGACGTTTGGGGCTGGCGCGGCATGGCTTTCGCCAAGCGCAAGATGCCGCTGGTCATCGGCGCGGAGGCCGCCGGCCATGTCGACGCGGTCGGACCCGGCGTCAGCGGCCTGAAACAGGGACAGCTCGTCTCTATCTTCGGCGCGCAGACCTGCGGATTGTGCGGCCCGTGCCAGGAAGGGCGCGACAACCTCTGTGAAAATGTCGCCGGCGTGCATGGCTTTCATCTCGACGGCTTCGCCCAGGAACTGATCAATCTGCCCGCCCGCAATCTCGTGCCCGCGCCGCCCGGCGTGGACGAGACCGGCGCTGCGCTCGCACCGATCACCTTCGGTACCGTCGAACACATGCTTTTCGACAATGCGTCACTGCAGCCGGGCGAAACCGTGCTGGTTCATGCCGGCGGCTCCGGCATCGGCACGGCGGCGATCCAGCTGGCGAAACGTATGGGCTGCACAGTCATCACGACCGTTGGCTCCGACGCCAAGATCGAGCCGGCAAAGGCTCTCGGAGCCGATCACGTCATCAACTATCGCGAGGACCGCTTCGAAGGGCTCGTGCGCAAGCTGACGAAGAAGAAGGGCGTCGATGTCGTCTTCGAGCATGTCGGCGCGGACACATGGGCGGGCTCGATGCTGTCGCTGAAACGCGGCGGCCGTCTCGTCACCTGCGGTTCGACCTCGGGCGTCTCTACCCAGATGAACCTGATGATGCTGTTCCAGCAGCAATTCCGCATCATCGGATCCTTTGGTTGCCGCATGCAGAACATGAACGACGCCATGCAGAAGATGGCGCGCGGCATCGTGCATCCGGTCGTTGATACCGAGGTCGATTTCGCCGGCATCGGCGAGGCGCTCGCGCGCATGGAAACGCGCGACGTCTTCGGCAAGATCCTGCTCAAGGTCGGCTGAAGGGCCCGCGATGCGTACCGCCCTTCTTCGCGTCTGGAAGAATGCCGCCCGGCTCGAATACTGGCTGATCGCGCAACTGACCTTCGCGATGCTCAATCTCGCGCGGCTGCTTCCGGCAAGCTGGGCCATGGAACTCGGCGCGACGCTCGGCCAGCAACTTGGGCCCCTGAGCGGCCGTAATAAGCTGGTCCTTGAAAATCTGCGTCTCGCCTTCCCCGACAAGTCGGAGGAGGAACGGCAGGCGATCGCCAAGCGGAGCTGGCGCAACCTGTTTCGCCTCGGCGCGGAATATGTGTTTCTGGAAAAGCTGATCGATTACGACCCGGACTCGCCCGATACAGGCCTGATCGAGATCGAAGGCGTCGAGATATTCAAGCGTCTGCAGGAGCAGAATGCATCCTGCATCTTCTTTACCGGCCATATCGGCAATTTCGAACTGCTGCCGATCTGCGCGGCGGCCTATGGCCTTGAAATAACCGCGCTGTTCCGCCCGCCGAACAATCCCTACATCGCCAGGCGCCTCCTCGCCGCGCGCCGCACCTCGATGGGGCATCTTGTCCCCTCGAAAGCAGGCGCCGCCTGGGGGCTCGCCCGCGCGCTGGACGAAGGCAAGTCCGTCGGCATGCTTGTCGACCAGAAATTCTCGCGCGGCGTCCTCGGCACGTTTTTTGGACTACCGGTGCAGACCAATCCGCTCCTGCCGAAGCTCGCCCGCCACTACGAGCGGCCCGTCCATCCGGCCCGCTGCATACGCCTTCCGGGCGGCCGGTTCCGCATCATTCTGGAGGAAGCGATCGAGTTGCCGCGCAATTCCGACGGCGTGATCGACATCCCTGCATCGGCGCAGATGCTCAATGACGTGGTCGAGCGCTGGGTGCGCGAACATCCCGACCAGTGGCTGTGGTCGCATCGCCGCTGGCACGTCGACGAGAGTGCATTCAGGAAAACAAAAGGCCGGCGCTGACGCCGGCCTTTCGTGTGATCTGAAAATCGAACGCGTTTAGTGCGTGATGACGACACGCATGTTCTGCGGGCCAACCTGCTTGGTCAGCTGGTAGAGCTTGCGCGCATTGCGCGTATCGAGGCGTACGCATCCATGCGACGCCGGCCGGCCGAGCCTGTTGACCGCATTGGTGCCGTGGATGGCGTAGCCGCCATAGAAGAAAATCGAATAAGGCATTGGCGACATGTCATATTTGCGCGAATGCCACATCTCGTGCATGCGCGTCGGGCTCCACTTGCCGGTCGGCGTGCGATAGCCGCTGCGTGCGGTGCTGACCCGCCAATTATACAGCGTCCGTCCGTCTTTCTTGACGGTCATGGTCTGGCTGGAAAGATCGACATGCGCGACGAGACGATTGGCAAGACTTGCAGTCGCCCCCGACACGACAATCGCCGCCGCGAGAGCGGCACTTGCGAGAAAACGTTTCACCCGACTTACTCCTGTTACACGAAGACTGCCGCCCCTCTTTCGGCGCTAGCCTTGCTTTACCCCATGGTCAAAATAACAACCTCGCCGTAATAAAAAGTTACACTTGGCAATGTGTGCTTCCGCACAGGGCTGAAAAACCGGCAATGGTTACCAAAAGGAAAAGCCGCGGCAGATGCCGCGGCTTTGTCTTTTTAGATAATTCATCCGGCCTATACCGATGAACTAGAAGATTTGGCTGCTCTTCGGCGTTTCCATGGTCGCGCCGTTGCGATCTTCGTCAAGCAGCGAGCCTGTGCCGAACGCGGCCCGGAAACCGACGAGGAACGTATGGCCGTCGGCGCTGTCGCCATCGACACTGACATGGTCGTACTGGTAGCGTCCCCACACGGAGAAAGGCGAACCGTCGAAGCGCTTTTCGGCTTCGAGTCCGGCCGTGAAGATGCTCGCATCGTCACCGCCGTCGGAGATCTGGGTGAAGCCCAGTTCGCCTTCGAAGCGCAAATTCTCGGTGTGGAAATAGCGGGCCTCGCCGCGAATACCCCAAGTACCGACACTGTCTCCGTCTGCCAGATACTGGCCCCAGAAAGCCTGACCGTAATAGGTCATATTGCCGTTGTAGATCTGGAACTCCGGCCCGAGGCGGTAAGAGGAGATGCCATCGTCGCCATCATCGAAAGTCAGATAGTCATACGAAGCGAAACCGCCGACGGCGTAGGCGCTCGGGTCGCGCTTGAAAATATGCACCGCCCCCCCGAATGCCGAGAATGTATCCCCATCCGCCGTGACACCGTTGTAGCGCGCGTCGAATTGACCGTTCCAGTCCGGAGTGAAGCGGTAGTTCAGCTTGCCGTTGACATTGTAGACGGTCGCCGTTTCGGAATCCCCGTCGCTCGTCGCGACAAGCGCTCCAACGGAAGCACCCACACTGCCGGAAACCGGGGCAGCCTGAGGCGCTGCATAATCCATGGCGTCAATCCGGTCTGCTGCGAAAGCGGGCGAAACGAATGCAACCGACAACATGCCCAAAACGATTTTTTTCAAGACTATCCCCTGTACTTATCCGAGCCCGTCAATATGCGAGTCGGGCTCAATTTCCACCAACCTCAAGCCCGGACTATGAAGTCCAAACGAAAATTTGCAATCCGCAAATATCCATAAAAGTCGAAAAAGGCGGGGGATCTGATCGCTCTGCGGCATTTTGGCGGACCATGATGCAAAACAGCAACATCGAGCCGCGCCGGCATGCCGGCCGCCAGCGCGGTTCACCCTTTTCATGCGCCTTGCCCTCGCGCGCCAACTCATGATCAATGCCGCGAATGGAACCCATGCTGGAATCGATTGCCGCGCGCGAGGACGACCTTGTCGACCTGACCCGCGCGCTGATTCGCTTTCCGACGGTCAATCCGCCGGGCGAAGCCTACACGCCTTGCGCCGAGTACATCGGCGAAAGGCTGGCGAAATCCGGCTTCGATATCGAATATGTCCGTGGCGAGGGCGAGCCCGGCGACACCGACCGCTATCCGCGCACCAATGTGATCGCGCGCCGCGAGGGCAAGCGCCCCGGCGCCTGCGTGCATTTCAATTCCCATATCGACGTTGTGGACGCAGGAGACGGCTGGACCGTCGATCCGTTCGAGGGCGTCGTGCGCGACGGACGCGTCTATGGCCGCGGCGCCTGCGACATGAAGGGCGGGCTCGCCGCCTCGATCGTCGCGGTCGAGGCCTTCATCGAGGCAAATCCGGATTTCCCCGGCGCCATCGAGATCTCCGGTACGGTCGACGAGGAATCCGGCGGCTTCGGCGGCGTCGCCCATCTGGCGCGCAGGGGCTATTTCTCGAAGCCGCGCATCGACCATGTCATCATTCCGGAACCCCTCAACAAGGATCGCGTCTGCCTCGGCCATCGCGGCGTCTGGTGGGCGGAGATCGAGACGAAGGGCGAACAGGCGCATGGTTCCATGCCCTTCCTCGGCGATTGCGCCGTACGCCACATGGGCGCCCTGCTCGCTGCCTTCGAGGAGAAACTGTTTCCGGCCCTCGACGCCAGGCAGACGCGGATGCCGGTCGTTCCGGAAGGCGCACGCCGCTCGACACTCAACATCAATTCCGTCCATGGCGGCCAGACCGACGACTATACCGGCCTGCCCTCGCCCAATGTCCCCGATTCCTGCCGGCTGACCATCGACCGCCGCTTCCTGATCGAGGAGGAGATCGGCGCGGTAAAAGGGGAAGTCGTTGCCATCCTCGAGGGGTTGAAGGCAACGCGCCCGCAATTCGACTATGCGATCCGCGACCTCATGGAAGTGATGCCGCTGATGACGGAGAAGGACGCGCCGGTGGCCAGCGCTGTCGCCCACGGCATCCAGAAGATTTTCGACCGTGAACCGGACTATGTCATCTCGCCGGGCACCTATGACCAGAAGCACATCGCCCGCCTCGGCCATCTCTATGACTGCGTCGCCTACGGCCCCGGCATCCTCGACCTCGCCCACCGCCCCGACGAATGGGTCGGCATCGCCGACATGGTGCAGTCAGCGCAGGTGATGGCGCTGGCGCTCGACGAATTGCTCTCGACGCCGCGCTGATTTTCGCAACGCAACATTTGCCGGTCGATCCCTGCTGACAAGCAGCCCCCGTCCTGTATAAATTCGGGAGCGACATTCGGGAGGTCCGCCAATGATATCCAAGACCAGCACATTCCTCGCCGGCGCAGCGCTTGCGCTCGCGCTTACCAGCTCGGCCTTTGCCGCGCGCACCGACCTGACGCTGGCCATCCAGCTCGAACCGCCGCATCTCGACCCCACGGCCGGCGCGGCGGGTGCGATCGACGACATCGTCTACCAGAATGTTTTCCAGGGCCTGACCCGCATCGGTCCGGACGGCGCGGTTCTGCCTTCACTGGCCGAAAGCTGGACGGTGTCCGATGACGGGCTGACCTACATCTTCAAGCTGCATGGCGGCGTGAAATTCCACGACGGCACCAGCCTCGATGCAGGCGACGTGGTGTTCTCGCTCGACCGCGCCCGCGCCGACGATTCCACCAACGCGCAGAAGGCGCTCTTCTCGGCCATCGCCAGCGCCGAAGCCGTCGACGACCTGACCGTCAAGGTGACGCTCAGCCGCCCGCAAGGCTCGTTCCTCTACAATATGGGCTGGGGCGACGCGGTGATCGTCGCGCCGGAATCGGCAGACACCAACAAGGAAAAGCCGGTCGGCACCGGCCCCTTCAAATTCGTCGACTGGGCGCAGGGCTCTTCAGCTACGCTGGAAAAGAACGCCGACTACTGGGGCGAACCGGTGGCGCTCGACAAGGTCACCTATCGCTTCATCTCGGATCCGGCCGCGGCGACGGCGGCTTTGCTCGCCGGCGATGTCCAGGCCTTCCCCTCGTTTCCCGCACCCGAAGCGGTTGCGCAATTCGAGGGCGATCCGCGCTTTTCCGTGGTGATCGGTTCCACGGAGGGCGAGACGATCCTCTCGACCAACAACGGCAAGGAGCCGTTCAACAAGCTGGAAGTACGCCAGGCGATCGCTCACGCGCTCGACCGGCAGGCGATCATCGACGGCGCGATGTTCGGCTTCGGCACGCCGATCGGGACGCATTTCGCGCCGCATAACCCGGCCTATGTCGAGCTGGTCGAAACCTATCCCTACGACCCGGAGAAATCGAAGGCGCTGCTGGCCGATGCCGGCTATCCCGACGGCTTCAAGGCGACGCTGAAACTGCCGCCGCCGGCCTATGCGCGCCGTGGTGGCGAGATCGTCGCCGCGCAGCTTCGCGACGTCGGCATCGATCTGGAGATCATCCCGGTCGAATGGGCGCAGTGGCTCGATCAGGTGTTCAAGCAGAAGGACTATGACCTGACCATCATCTCGCACACGGAGCCAAATGACATCGGCATCTATGCGCGCGACGATTATTATTTCGACTATCATTCCGAAGCGTTCAACAAGGTGATGGCCGAGCTCGACGCGACCGCCGACGAGGACAAGCGCTACGAATTGCTGCGTCAGGCGCAGGAGATCATCGCCAAGGACGCCGTCAACGGCTACCTCTTCGAGCTTCCGAAGCTCGGCATCTGGGACGCCAAGCTGGAAGGCCTCTGGCACAACCTGCCTGTGCAATCGAACGATTTGTCGAAGGTTCACTGGACCGAGTAGGGTCCTGCAAACCGGATCGGGGCGGGCCGCCTTGGCCCGCCTTTTTCTTTTCTCTGGCGCCCGCTAGTCTCCGCCCATGCTGTCCTACGCGCTGCGCCGCATCCTCATCGTCGTCATTACCCTTCTCGCGGCAAGCGTCATCGTCTTCGCCGTGCTCGAAATCGTGCCCGGAGACCCGGCACGGCTGATGCTCGGCATCAACGCGACCGAGGATGCGGTGGCGGCGCTGCGCCAGCAAATGGGCCTCGATCAGCCGTTGGTGCTCCGTTATTTCGAATGGATCGGCGGCATGCTGACCGGCGATTTCGGCCGCTCCTACACCTATTCCGTGCCGGTGATCGACCTCATCCGCGAACGCCTCGTCGTCTCGCTGCCTCTCGCACTCATGGCGCTCGCCTTGTCGACTCTCATCGCCATCCCCGTCGGCATCTTCTCGGCCGCGCGGCGCGGCACCGCTGCCGACGCCGGTGTAATGGCCGCGACGCAGCTCGGCATCGCCATCCCCAATTTCTGGTTCGCCATCCTGCTTGTCTATGTGTTCGCCATCGCCTTGCGCCTCGTGCCGGCGGGCGGCTTTCCCGGCTGGGATGCAGGCATCGGCAAGGCGCTTGCCGCGCTGATCCTACCGGCTGTTGCACTCGCACTGCCACAGGCGGCGATCCTGGCGCGCGTCACCCGCTCCGCCCTGCTCGACGTGCTCGGCGAAGACTATATCCGCACCGCGCGCGCCAAGGGCCTGCCCGCCGGGCTGGTTCTGCGCCGCCATGCAATGCGCAACGCGATGATCCCGGTTCTGACCATTCTCGGCCTGCAATTCGCCTTCCTGCTCGCCGGGACGATCATCATCGAGAACGTCTTCTACCTGCCGGGCCTCGGCCGCCTCGTCTTCCAGGCAATCACCCAGCGCGACCTGATCGTCGTCGAAAGCGTCGTCGTCCTGCTGGTCGCCACCGTCGTCATCGTCAACTTCCTCGTCGATCTCGCCTATGCCTGGGCCGATCCACGGCTGAGGCGGCGCTGACATGGCCGGAGAACTCATCGCCACGGAACACGAGGACTGGCGGGATTTCGTCGCAAAGGCGCTTCGCAACCGCTCCTTCCTGGCTGGCGCGCTGATCACCGCCCTCGTCGTTGCAGTCGCGCTCGTCTCCTTCGTCTGGACGCCCTATGACGTGACTAAACTGGTCATTGCCGACCGTTTGCAGGCGCCGTCCGGCGCTCACTGGTTCGGCACGGACCATTTCGGCCGCGATATCCTGTCGATGATCATGGTCGGCTCGCGTAACTCCATCGCCGTGGCGCTGATCGCGGTTGGCATCGGCATCGCCATCGGCGTTCCGCTCGGCACGCTGGCGGCGGCGAAACGCGGCGTTCTCGACGAAGTCCTGATGCGCGCATCGGATATCGTCTTCGCCTTCCCCGCCCTGCTCTCGGCGGTGATGATTACCGCGATCTTCGGCCCCGGTGCCGTCAACGCGGTCATCGCCATCGGCATCTTCAACATCCCGGTCTTCGCCCGTGTCGCCCGAGGCGGCGCGTTGGCGCTCTGGCCGCGCGAATTCATCCTTGCCGCCCGCGCCTCCGGAAAGCGCGCCGGCCTGATCACCATCCAGCACATATTGCCGAACATCGCCAACCTGCTCGTCGTCCAAGGCACGATCCAGTTCTCGCTCGGCATCCTCGCCGAGGCCGGGCTTTCCTATGTCGGGCTCGGCACCCAGCCGCCGGCGCCGAGCTGGGGACGCATGTTGTTCGAGGCGCAGACCATGATGGCGATCGCCCCGCATATGGCGATCGTGCCGGGCGTCGCCATCATCGTCACCGTGCTCGGCCTCAACCTGCTGGGAGACGGTTTGCGGGACGTGCTCGACCCGAGATTGCGGCGGCAGCGATGACCGGTCCCGTCCTTGAAATCGAGAACCTGTCGCTGTCGATCGGGGACTATCCGATCCTGAAGGACATCGACCTTTCCGTACGAGCCGGCGAGGTCGTCGGGCTTGTCGGCGAATCCGGCTCGGGAAAGTCGATGACGGCGCAAAGCGTCATGCGCCTGCTGCCGCACGCGGCGCGGCCGGCAGGCTCCATCCGCTTCGCCGGGGAAGAGCTCTTGGCGGCGACGGAAAATCGCATGTGCGAACTGCGCGGCGACGATATCGGCATGGTCTTCCAGGAACCGATGACGGCGCTCAACCCGGTCAAGACCATAGGCGAACAGGTCGCCGAAGGCATCCGTTATCATCGCGGCCTCGATCGCGCCGAAGCGCTTGACCGTGCCCGCCATATGCTAGACCGGGTCGGCCTGCCCGAAGCGAAATTCCCGCTGTCCCGCTATCCGCACGAACTCTCCGGCGGACAGCGCCAGCGCGTCGTCATCGCCATCGCCTGCGCGCTGCGCCCGAAACTGCTGATTGCCGACGAACCGACCACCGCGCTCGATGTCGTGTTGCAGGCGCAGATCCTCGATTTGCTGCGCGAACTCGTCGCCGAGGACGATATGGGGCTGATCCTGATCAGCCACGATCTGGGCGTCGTCGCCGATATGGCCGACCGCATAACCATCCTGCGCCATGGCGAAGTGCAGGAGGCGGGTGAGACGGCCGCCGTGCTGCGCGAACAGAAACACCCCTACACCCGCCAACTCGCCGAAGCCTCGACCCATGTGCCGGCCTGGGCCAATGCAAAGATACCGCCCGACGGCGACAAGACGCTGCTCGAACTGGACAATGTCGAACGCCACTTCCCCGGCCACCGCGCCGGCCTGTTCAAACGCGGCGAACCGACCCGGGCCGTCGACGGCGTCTCCTTCGCTGTGCGCTCCGGCCATTCGGTCGCACTGGTCGGCCAGTCCGGCTGCGGCAAGTCCACGCTGGCGCGCATGATCCTCGCCCTCGACAAACCGACCGCCGGGACGATCACCTTCGACCGCATGGAGACCTCGGCGCTGGACGAGAACGCGCTACGCCCTGCCCGCCGCGAGATGCAGGTCGTCTTCCAGGACCCTTACGGATCCTTCGATCCGCGCCAGAAGATCGGCCATTCGGTCGCCGAGCCCCTGCACCTGATGGACAAGCCGCTGACACGCCCTGAACGGCGCGAGCGCATCGCGGCAGCGCTCGAGGAAGTCGGTATGCAGCCGGCGGACGCGACGAAATATCCGCATGAATTTTCCGGCGGCCAGCGCCAGCGCCTCGCCATCGCCCGCGCCATCATCACCCGGCCGAAACTCGTCGTCGCGGATGAACCGGTCTCGGCGCTCGACGTTTCGATCCGCGCCCAGATCCTCGATCTCTTCGCGAGGCTCAACGACGATCTCGGCCTCGCCTTCCTGTTCATCACCCACGACCTGACGGTCGCTCGCGCGATCACCCACGACGTGCTGGTGATGGACCATGGAAAGATCGTCGAGACCGGCCGGACCGGCGACGTGCTCGACCGTCCCGAACACGAGGTCACGCGCCGGCTGATCGCCGCCGCCCCGGACTTGCAACGCGCCATCGAGCGGCGGTCGGCCGGCGTCAGATAAGCGCCGCCAGAACCGCCACCACCAATGCAAACACGGTCATGGCGCGCCAGAAGACGCCGACCGCTTTCTCGATGTCCTTTTCCGTTACCGAATGCCGTCCGGCGACATTGAGAAAGGGATCATCGGTCAATTCGCCGCCATAATAACGCGGTCCGCCAAGCGCCACGCCTGTTGCCGCCGCCATGGCGCTTTCGGGCCAGCCGGCATTGGGCGAGCGGTGCAGCTTCGCGTCGCGCACCATCACGACCAGCGTACGGCGCGCCCGCCTCAGGCCGCGCAGGCTCCCGTCGGCAATCGCGATCATCAATCCGGTCAGCCGCGCCGGGATCCAGTTGACGATATCGTCGAGGATCGCCGATGCCCGGCCGAATGCGAGATATTTCTCGTTGCGATGGCCGATCATGGAATCGGCGGTGTTGATAATCTTGTAGGCGAACAGGCCGGGCAGGCCGAACACCGCATACCAGAAGGCCGGCGCCACCACGCCGTCGGAGGCATTCTCGGCAAGGCTTTCCACTGCCGCGCGCGCAACCGCGCTCTCGTCCAGCGTTTCCGGATCGCGTCCGACGATAAGCGACACCGCTTCGCGGCCGCCTTCGAGACCGCCTTCGCTCAAGCCGTCGCGCACCGCGCGCACATGATCGACCAGCGACTTCTGCGCCAGAAGCACCGCGACGACCAGGATCTCGACGGCAATCCCGGCGACGCCGATCAGGCCAAGCAACATGTCAAGCCAACGGCCGATCACGGCGCCAAAGATAACAAGCAGAAGGATTGCGAAGAAACCGCGCCGGGCACGCGCCGCGCCGGAGATATCCTCCTTATTGAGGGTCCGGTCGAAGGCGCCCACAAATTTGCCGAAGCCGACGACAGGATGCGGCACCCGCGACCAGATCGCGTCCGGATCGCCGATCAGGCGGTCGAGGACGAGCGCGACAAGGAGGATTGCGAGGCTGCCGGAAACGTACATTACGTAGGGTTCTGCATGGCCGTGCCGATTTGGGCAAGTGCTGAATCCAGTCGGTCGAAGGCTTGGTCTCCAGCTGGTAAACCGAAGCGTGTCCAGCCCGTATCGTGATCGAACACGCGCACGAGAATATGCCGGTCGCCGAGTCTTTCGGCGAGGTCATGCGCGGCCGGATGATAGGCGGTCACGAAGAGGTCGGTGCGGCCGACGATCCGCATGCCGTGCCGTTCGAGAAGCGTCGCCAATCTCTCGCTGTCTCTTGCAAGGCGTGACCGCGTCTCCAAGATCCATGCTTCGTCGCGCAGGGCGCGCGCGCCGATTGCCAGTGCAGGCCCGGAAACCGCCCAGGGGCCGATCATCTGCGCCAGTCCCGACACGACATCCGGATCGCCGATGGCGAAGCCCAGCCGGAGTCCCGCGAGCCCGAAGAACTTTCCGAAGGAGCGCAGGACGAGCAGTCCGTGCCGGCCCGTATCTGGAACAAGCGAGCAATCCGGCGCGACATCGGCAAAGGCCTCGTCGACCACGGCCACGCGCCGCCCCCGCGCGAAGGGCAGGATCTTCTCGGCCGGCCATGTCCGCCCGTCAGGATTGTTCGGCTGACCGACAATGAGCAGATCGGTCCGCTCCGCATCGGCCGGCAGTTCGCCTGGCATTTCGACATGGACGCCCGTCATTCTCAGCGCCTTTTCATATTCGCCATAGGTCGGCGAGACGATCGTCGCGCGGTCGAGATAATTGAACAGCACCGGCAGCCACTGGATAATCGCCTGGGTACCGGGCGCCGCGACGATCGCCGCCCCGTCGGGAACGCCGTAACAGGCGCGCGCGGCCTCGAGGCATTCTTCCATGAGCCCCTCGTCCGGCAGCCTGTGCCAGATATCGGCGGAAAGCTCGGGTACCGGATAGGCAACCGGATTGATGCCCGTCGACAGGTCCAGCCAGGCATGGCGGTGACCGCCATGCCGGGCGATGGCGCGGTCCAGCGCGCCGCCATGACGAACCGGGCCCGTCATGGCGCCCTGTCGATCACATGCATGTAGGATCCCGAGACGGAGCCGCGCCTTAGGCCCACCTCGCCCAGCGCGTCGCCACGCGCATCGCTCGCCGAATAGAGCCGCTCTCCCTCACCCTCGGAGGCAAGTGTCGAATAATGAAATTCATGTGCGGTCAGCGGCAGATCCCAGGGCGCTCCGGCTAGCGGCTTAAGCCTCCGATAGCCGAGATGGCGCTGGCGTTTTGCATAGGAGGTCGTCACGGGCAGCAGCCCGGCCATTGCATGACGCACGCCGTCGCCGTCGATCAGTCCGTCACCGAGCACCATATATCCGCCGCACTCCCCGTAAATCCGAACTCCGGCCTGCGCGGCGTCGCGCAGTCCGCCAACAAATCGCCCTGCCGCCGAGATCCGCCCCGCATGCAATTCGGGATAGCCGCCCGGAAGATAGATCGCGTCCGAACCCTCGGACGGCATCTCATCGGCAAGTGGCGAGAAGAAGGATATCTCTGCCCCCTGATCCCGCCAGCCGTCGAGAAGATGCGGATAGGAAAAGGCGAAGGCTTCGTCCCGGGCAACCGCGATCCGCTGGCCGAGCGGAGGCAGGCGTGTCGCGGTCCGGTTTGAGCCACGACCTTGCACAGTCAGCGCCGCCAGCCGGTCGAGATCGATGCCGGCGGAGATCGCGAACGCCGCGTCGGCGAGAAACCGTTCGATATCCTCATGCTCGCCGGCCTGGACAAGGCCGAGATGGCGAGACGGCAGATGCAGTTCATCCTGCCGGTGCACGACGCCGAGCACCTCGATGTCACGGGCATTGAGCGCCTCCCGCAACACGGCCTCGTGTCGCGCGCTTCCGACGCGATTGAGGATGACGCCTGCGATTTCAACATCTTGGCGAAAATCCATGAATCCAGATACGAGCGCCGTTATGGAATGCGCCATTCGTCCGCAATCGACCACGAAAACGACGGGAAGACCGAGCAGCACCGCGAGGTCGGCCGCAGATCCCTGCCCATCCGCCGCGCCGTCGAAAAGGCCCATCATGCCTTCCACGATCAACAGGCGGTCGTCTCCGGCATGGTTGTTGGCGATAGCATGCAGTAAGGCGGGCCGCATCGCCCAGGGATCGAGATTAATGCAGGTCTCGCCGCTTGCCGCCTCGTGAAACGCCGGATCGATATAATCCGGGCCGGCCTTGGCAGGTGCCAGCTTTACGCCCCGGTTTCGAAGCGCGCGCAGCAGGCCCAGCGTCACCGTCGTCTTGCCCGAGCCGGAATGCGGCGCGGCGACGAGAAATCCGTTCATGCGGAACGGTCCTTCGACCGGCTTCCGAGCGGATCGGTGACGAGTTTCCGCCCTTCGGTCGCGGCACCCAGCCAGTCGAGCGCCGCGCGCATGCGCACCACCTCGCCGACGACGACGATGGCCGGCGGCGAAAGCCCGGCGCCGGCGATATCCGTCTCGGCACGCGCCAGCGTTGTTTCCAGGACCTGCTGTTGCGCCGTGGTGGCATTGCAGACGAAGGCGACAGGCTCGTCCGGCGAACGGCCCTCGGCCATCAGTCGCGACGATATCGTGCCGATATGCTTCATCGCCATATACATGACGATCACCGGCGACGACCGCGCCACGCCGGCCCAGTCGATCGCGTCGGGCATCACCCCGGTCGCATCGTGGCCGGTCAGGAATGTCACATTGTGGTTGGTGTCGCGATGCGTCACCGGGATGCCGGCATAGGCAAGACCGCCAATCCCGGCGGTCACGCCGGGCACGATGCGGAACGGCACGCCGTGCTCGACCAGCGTCAGCGCCTCCTCCCCGCCGCGCCCGAAGACGAACGGGTCGCCGCCCTTCAGCCGCAGCACGCGCTTGCCCGCCTGCGCAAGTTCGACGAGACGCAGCGAGATATCGCGCTGCTTCGGCGACGGCTTGCCGCCGCGCTTGCCAGCATATTCCAGCGCTGCGCCCTCGCGCGCCAGCGCGAGGCATTGTGCATTCACCAGCGCGTCATGCACCACCACGTCGGCCTGCTTCAGCGCATTGACCGCATGCAGGGTCAGCAGGCCGGGATCGCCCGGCCCGGCGCCGACCAGCCAGACATGGCCCGGCTCGAATCGGGGCAGACCGTCGATCATGTCGCTCTCCGGCGTCGCGTTTGGCGCTTTGTCGTCTTCATGCTGTCACCTATAAGGCGGTCATGGTCACGGACAAAGCCGAAATCGCCGAACCCGGGCGCAAGCCATCTGGCCCGCTCAGGCGCGGCTGGACCACCGGTGCCTGCGCCACCGCCGCGACCAAGGCGGCGCTCACGGCACTGCTGACCGGCAGCTTCCCCGATTTGGTCTCCATCACCCTTCCGAAGGGAGAAAAACCGTCTTTCGCTCTCGCGCGCGAAGCTTTCGGCCCCGACTACGCTGAAGCCGGCATCGTCAAGGATGCGGGAGATGATCCGGATGTGACCCATGGCGCGACCATAATCGCCCGCGTCGCCCGCGCGTCGCCTGGAACCGGCATCGCCTTTCGCGCCGGCGACGGCGTCGGCACGGTCACCAAGGCCGGACTGCCCATCGCGCCCGGAGAGCCGGCGATCAACCCCGTTCCCCGCGCCATGATGACCGCGGAAGTCGAATCGCTCTGCGCGGAATACGGCGTCGCGCCGGATTTCGAGATCACGATTTCAGTGCCCGGCGGACAGGCACTGGCGGAAAAGACCTGGAACCCGCGCCTCGGCATCGTCGGCGGCATTTCCATTCTCGGCACGACAGGCATCGTCCATCCGTTCTCCTGCTCCGCCTGGATCCACTCCATCCATCGCGGCATCGACGTCGCCCGCGCCGCCGGACAGGATCACGTCCTCGGCGCCACCGGCTCAACCTCGGAGTCCGCCGCGCAGGCTCTCTACGGCCTGCCTGATTTCGCGCTTCTCGACATGGGCGACTTCGCCGGCGGCCTGCTGAAATATCTTCGTGCACACCCGATCCCGAAACTCACCATCGCGGGCGGTTTCGCCAAGATGACGAAGCTCGCCCAGGGCGCGCTGGACCTGCATTCGGGCCGCAGCCAGGTGGATATGGAGTTCTTGCTCCGGGAAGCAGTGGCCGCCGGGTTCGACCAATCCCTCGGCGAGCGGATTCTGCAAGCCAACACCGCGCAGGAAGTGTTTGAACTGACTCGCGAAACAGGCGTTGACCTCGCCATCCCGATCGCCGAGCTGGCGCGGGCGACCGCGAAACGGACGCTTCATTATGCGCCCGTTTCGGTAGAGGTGATCGTTACCGACCGCAAAGGCGCAATCCTCGCCCGCACGGGATTCGCATGACCGAGACCGTCCTCATTCTCGGCGGTACGCGGGAGGCTGCGCAGATCGCGGCGGAATTCGTCCGCGATCATCCGGACTGGCGCGTCATCACCTCGCTTGCCGGGAGGACGAAGGAGCCGAAGCCCGTCGTCGGCGAAGTGCGGATCGGCGGATTCGGCGGCGCGGAAGGCCTTGCCGATTATCTGCGCGCTGAAAGAGTGACCCGGCTGGTCGATGCGACCCATCCCTTCGCCAGGCAGATTTCTGCAAACGCCAAACGGGCTGCCCGGCTGGCAGGGGTGCGGCTCGAAACCCGCATGCGCCCGCCCTGGAAAAAGCAGGACGGCGACACCTGGATCGAGGTCGCATCGCTGGAGGAAGCCTGCGACGCGATTCCGCCGCATGCCCGTGTGCTGCTGGCGCTCGGAAGCCAGCACATCGCGCTTTTTGCGTCACGCGCAGACGTGCATTTCTGCGTCCGGATGGTCGATCCGCCGGAGCTCCCGCTTCCCCTGCCCGATCACGAGTTGATCATCGGCCTGCCCGGCCGCACGGCGGACGAGGAAGCCGCGCTGCTGACCGACCACGCGATCACCCACATCGTCTGCCGGAATTCCGGCGGCGACGGTGCCTATGCCAAGATCGAGGCGGCCCGCCGACTGAAACTACCCGTTATCATGATCGGTCGCTGACGCCGCAGACCGAACCGCTCAGCTCTGTTTTCAGCCAGTCGCGAAACCGCGCCACATGCGGATTGCCACGCGCCGTCTCGCCCGTGACGAACCAATAGGCGTAACCCGTCGGATAACGGTCCGGAAACGGCGCCACCGCCTGCCCGGAAGCAAGCGCATGGCTTGCCAATGGCTCCCAGCCGAGAAACACGCCCTGCCCGGCGATCGCCGCGTCGAGACCGAGCGCGCCGTCGGAATAGACCGGCCCGTCGCCGAGAATCGATTCGTCGAGCCCGTTCGGCTTCAGCCACACGTCCCAGGAAAACATCGCGTACTGGTCGCGGATGATGGGAACCCTGGCGAGATCGGCCGGTGTCTTCAGAATCTCCGCCAGCCGCGGATGGCAAACGGGAAAGACCTCCTGATCCAGCATCCACTCCGCCTTGACGCCCGGATAAGTCCCCTTGCCCACACGTACGCAGGCATCGACATCCGCCGTGTTCGGATCGACAAGCCCGACATCGGCGTCGATCCGCACCCGTACCTCCGGGTCCGTCCGGCGAAACCCGTCGAGCTTCCAGACAAGCCATTTCGACGCGAAGATCGGCGCGACCGACACCGTCAGCGCGCTGTGGCTGCGCTCCTCGGCGAGTGCCACGGCCCGCGACAATTCCGACATGCCCGCCGTCAGGCGCGCGCAGATTTCCGCCCCGAGAAGCGTCAGCCGCAGCCCCTTGCCCTCACGCGAGAACAGCGCCTTTCCAAGCGCCTCCTCCGTGCGCTGGACCTGCTGACTGATGGCGCCGGGCGTGACGCCGAGTTCATCGGCCGCCGCCGCAAGGCCGCCGAGCCGTCCCACCGCCTCGACGGCACGCAGACCCGAAAGATGGACGCGATTGAGATTTCTCATTTTAGATTTTCTAAATTAAAATTCACAATAAGTCGATTTATCTTTCGGCATTATGGGCGTTTAACGCCTGCATGATGATGAAGCTGATCTACACAATATTCAAATGGCTGACGCCGTCCACCTTCGTCTCCGACGCAATTTGCGACAACGATCCGCTGTCGCATCCTGCCATTCGGGCGATGGACAAGGACGAGCTTGCAGACCTGCCTTTCTCCTCGATGCACGAGCGCAGGCCCTGCTGACGAAAAGGCAACACCGGCGCTGAAATGTCAGCATGCTGCATGGAAGGTCTGGTCTCCGGATCGAGACCGGTATAGAGGACGACGAGCGGGCCGTTTCGGCCCGTTTTTGTTTGTTCCGTTAAATCACCCGTTATTCGGAGGCTTCCATGCAGCCCGGATTTTTGCGTTCGGCGGTTACGCTCGGCTTGCTCGCGCTGGTCGGCCCCTTCGCTATCGACATGTATCTGCCGGCACTGCCGATGATCGCAGACGATCTCCAGACGACCATCGCGGCGACCCAGACGACGCTGACGGCCTATTTCATCGCCTTCGGCGTTGCCCAGCTCGTCTACGGTCCCCTGGCCGACTGGATCGGCCGCAAGCAGCCGATCTATATCGGTCTGGCGATCTTCATCGTTGGCTCGCTCGCCTCGGCATGGGCGCCGTCCATCGGCTGGCTCGCGGCAGGCCGTTTCGTCCAGGCAATGGGCGCGGCGACCGTCATGGTGGTGCCGCGCGCGATCGTTCGCGACCTCTACACCGGCAGCCAGGCGACACGCATGATGGCGCTGATCATGCTCGTCATATCCATCTCGCCCATGCTGGCGCCGCTGGCCGGCTCCGGACTGATCGCGCTCGGCGACTGGCGGCTGATCTTCGAAGTTCTGGCGGGCCTGGCCGTGCTGTCGATCCTGTTGACCGCGACGCAACTGCCGGAAACGCTGCCCGCCGACAAACGGGTGCCGGTCCGTCCGCGCATCCTGCTCGCCGGCGCGCGCGTGCTGATGACCGATCCGAAGTTCATCGGCCTGACGCTCATCGGCGGCTTCGGCATGGCGAGCTTCTTCGTCTTCCTGTCGACGGCGTCCTTCGTCTATACCGGCCAGTACGGGCTTTCCTCGGTCGAATTCAGCCTCGCCTTCGCGGTCAACGCCGTCGGCTTCTTCGGCGCCTCGCAAATCGCTCCGACGCTTGGCGATCGCTACGGTATGGCGCGCATGGTGCTCATCGCCACCGGCGGTTTCTTCGTCACCACGGTCGCCCTGCTTGCCCTGACGCTTGCCGGCTTCAACACGCTCTTCGTGCTTATCGGCATGCTTTTCATCGGCAACGCCTGTTTCGGCCTCGTCATGGCCCCGGTCATGGTCATGGCACTGGACGATCATGGCGAAAAGGCGGGGCTCGCCTCGTCGCTCGGCGGAACGCTGCAGATGGTCTCGGGCGGCGTGATGATCGTCGCGACCGCCCCGTTCTTCGACGGCACGACCCTGCCGATGGTGGCCTCGATCGCCTTCTGCGCGACGATCGCCTTCGCGCTCGCGGTGGTGACGCTGCGCGCCGCGCCGCAAGCCGGTGCGGCGGCCTGACCAGTTAGCGGCCCATGAGCATATTCGAACTTGCCGCTGTCGCGGCGGCGATGACCTGGGCCTTCTCGGCCGTCATCGCCGCGGGCCCCTCCGCCGAACTCGGCGCGATCGCCTTCAACCGGCTGCGCATGAGCATCGTCCTGGTCGTCCTCGCCGCCTTCGTCGCGATCACCGGCGGCTGGCGCACGCTTGAATCCGAGCATGTTCTGCCGCTGGTCCTGTCGGGCCTCATCGGCATCTTTCTCGGCGACACCTGCCTGTTCCTGACCATGAACAGGATGGGACCGCGCCGCTCCAACATCCTGTTTTCCACCAATGCGCCCATCTCCGCCGTGCTTGGCTGGCTGTTCCTGGGCGAGACAATCGTCGGACAGAAGATCGTCGGCATCGCCATCGTGTTTGCCGGCGTCGTCCTGGCGATCGTCTTCGGCAAGCGCCGCTCGCAACTGAGCACGTGGGAAGACGTCAAGGGACCGATGTGGGTCGGCGTCGTCCTTGGGCTGGGGGCGGCGCTTTGCCAGTCCGTCGGCTCGCTGATTGCCCGGCCGGTTATGGAAACCGGCGTCGATCCTGCGACCGCCTCGACACTGCGCGTGCTCGTCTCGGTGGTCTGCCTGTCGGCCCTGATGGCGACCGGGATAAGGGCGGTTCAGCCCAAGTCAAAACTGACGCTGAAGACGGCAAGTCTCGTCGGCCTGTCGGGCATCTCCGCCATGGGCATCGGCATGACGCTGATCCTGTTTGCACTGTCCGGCGGAAAGGTCGGCATCGTCGCGACCCTCTCCGCCGCGACGCCGGCATGGATCCTGCCGCTCATCTGGATCAAGACCGGCGAACGCCCAGCCGCTTTCGCATGGCTGGGCGCGGGACTCGTCATCATCGGATCGAGCCTGATCTTCGCAGCATAGCGTTTGCAGGCGAAGTGGCGGCCGGTTCGCCGTCCGCAAACGCGGAGCCGAAAGTCCCGGCCTATTTCTGCTCGCGGTAATGCTTGTCGATATAGGAGACGGTGTGCTCGAAATCCTGCGCGAGCGCATCCATGTCGCGCTGGACCTCCTGCTTGACGGAGTCCCAGACCGAGTTTTCCTCTTCCGGCAGCCTTCCCTTCACAGCCTCGGCCTGCGCCTTCATGGCATCGACTTTCGCGCGGTCTTCCGCCGGGACGCGTTCATCGGCGCGAAATTCCGACACTTTGTCGGCAAGCCGCTTCTGCAGATCCTCGATGCGGCCGCGCAGTTCGGAAAGGCTTTCCATGATTGTCATTGTCTTTTCTCCTTTGTTATCGACCGTCAGGCGGCGACCCACTCCCAGGCCTTTTCCAGCTGATCGCCCGAATAGGTCCGCACTTCCCCCTTGAAGAGGAAGCTGCAGGCCCTGACGCACCATTCGATCCATTTCGGACCGCCGACAATCGCCAGCTTGTCGAAATCGCCGGCATGCTGAAGTCCGAAGCTCATGTCGTCCCAGGCCGCATGGGCATCCCAGCCCTCGAAGCCCTCGTCCATGTAGACGAGCAGATCGAGCTTGCCCTGCGCCTTGAACGCCTCCTCCAGCCGGGGCACCAGCACGTCCTTGTAATCCTTGTCGGTCAGCTTGCCGCTCACCCTGATGCCGAGATACTTGCCGGTGCTTTCGTCCATGAATTCGATCATTTCCCGTCACCTCAAGCGATTGGATCAGTGAGATAGGGATCGAAGATGTCAGGGTCGCGCCACAATTCGCGATGACGGATGTCAATTCGAAAGAATGAAGCGGGCGCCAGGCGCTATCGTCAGGTTGGAGAAAGATCCACGGGCAATCCGCGCTCCCGCATGAACTCGAGAACGGTTGTCCATGGCTGATGTTTCTCAAGTTCCAGCAACTTGTTTGCGCGCAAATCAGCCACTCTCGCCTCGTCAACTCCAAAGTCGGACGGAGGCATGCCAAAAAAAGTTAGGGAAATATCTTCGTCGATCTGTCGCACCCCTTCATCAAACGCCAACGAACAGAGGGCTTCAAGTTCCTGAAAGATATGAATGTCATCGGAAGTGCGAATAAAATCCGAACAGAGAACGGATTTGAGCAGGTCGCCTTCATAGAAGTCGCCTGCCACTAGAGGATTGCTCCGAAGAACCTTTAACGCATACGGAAATAGATGCTCTACCCCGAAATTCTGTCCGATCATGATCCGCAAGTCCTCGACCGTGAACTGGTCTATCGGCTTCTTGCGAAGCGCGTGGCAAGTCGTGACCAGATGCGAGTCGAAACTCGGCTCCGGCCAAACTTCTCCCTCAATCTGTTCCAAGGTTCCCGCCATTTTCGCTCTGGATCCGCAGCAAAATCTGCGAAACACTAGCCGGTAGGGCTACGCGCTGGAAACCGTCTTCTTCTTCCCGCGATTGCGCAGCACGTGGGAAAAATCCGAGTTGTAGAGATCGGAATCGCGGAATTCCGCCGAGCCGAACACCTTGCCGACGAAGATCAGCGCCGTGCGAGTGATCTTGGCCTCGCGAACATGGTCGCGCATCTCGGCCAGCGTCGTGCGGATATAGAGTTCGTCCGGCCATGTCGCGCGGTAGGCGATCACCACCGGGCAGTCGGCGCCGTAATAGGGCTCCAGCGCGCGGCGGACGTAATCCAGATTGCGGATCGACAGATGGATCGCAAGCGTCGCACCGGACTGGCCGAGCACCTCCAGTTGCTCGCCTTCCGGCATCGACGACGCTTTCATGCCGGTGCGCGTGACGATGATCGTCTGAGCGATTTCCGGCAGCGTCAGCTCCGTTTTCAGCTTCGCCGCGGCCCCCGCGAAGGCCGGCACGCCGGGCACGACCTCGTAGTCGATCCCCAGCACATCGAGCCGCCGCATCTGCTCGGCCACCGCGCCATAGATCGACGGATCGCCGGAATGCACCCGCGCGACGTCCTGCCCGGCTTCATGCGCCTTCGCCATTTCCTCGACGATCTGGTCGAGATGCATCGGCGCGGTGTCCATCACCAGCGCATCCGAAGGCGCGGCCTGTACGATTTCCTCAGGCACCAGCGAACCGGCATAGAGGCAGACAGGGCAACGCTCTATGAGCCGAAGCCCACGCACAGTGATCAGGTCCGGCGCGCCGGGCCCGGCGCCGATGAAATAGACTGTCATCCGACTTTCCCCATCTGCGTCCCGGCCTTCCCGGAATAGCCGCGCGGCGTATAAACCCAGTTCTTCCCGTCGCCGGTCGCGACCGTCCGGCTGTCCGACGACCCCACGACCACGACGGTCAGCATATCCACATCGTCGACATTCAATTCGCCGAGCGGCACGACGCGCACCGCCTCGCCGTCGCGGCCGAGGTTGGTCGCCAGGATGACTGGCGTTTCAGCCGGGCGGTGTTTCAACAGTTCGTCGCGCGCCCAGGCAAGCTGCATGCGCCGCTTTTTGGATACCGGGTTGTAGAACGCGACCACGAAATCGCCCTCGCCCGCCGCGCGCACGCGGCGCTGGATATCCTCCCACGGCGTCAGCAGGTCCGACAACGAGATCGTGCAGAAATCATGGCCCAGCGGCGCGCCAGCCCGCGCCGCGGCGGCCTGCAGCGCCGAGATGCCGGGCGAGACCGCGATGTCGATCCGGCGCGCGGCATCCGACACGCCCTTCCGGTCGATCAGTTCGAACACCAGCGTCGCCATGGCGTAGATGCCGGCATCGCCCGAACAGACCAGCGACACGTCGCGCCCCTCGCCCGCCAGTTCCATCGCATGGCGCACGCGATCCTCTTCCTTGCCGAGGTCGAAATCGTGCCGGGTCTTGCCCGCAGCCAGCGGCCCGAGCAGATCGAGATAGAGCGAATAGCCGACGAGATCGGTCGACGCGGCGACCATGCGGCTCACTTCCGGCGAACGCCAGCCTTCCGAGCCCGGCCCGATGCCGACCACATACAGCGTGCCACGCGCCCGGCCCGGCAGCATCGCTTCCGTAAACGGCTGCGGCGCGCGGGCGATGGCACAGGTCGCGCGCGCGGATTTGCGCTTTTCGGCGACCAATTCGCCCTGCTGCCCCGCTGCGGCCAGTGCCGCGCCTTCGGCGACGCCATGGCAGCCGACCTCGGCAAAGACCACTTCGGACGGATTCTTCAATCTCGGCGCCTCGGCTTCCAGTGCGTCCGCGCCGAAGAACCGCGCCGTGACGCCAAGCTTCCTGGCAACGTGATGCACCGCCGCTTCATCGGCCTTCACGTCGAGCGAGCAGACGATGCCAACCGCCTTTTCGGAGAAGCCGGCCTCGGAGAGCGTCTCGCGCGCCAGGGCCCATGCTTCTTCGGGGTCGCAGCCGCGCTCGCAGCCGAGACCCAGCGCCAGTGTCTTCGGGTGATAGACAAGCGCGTTCGCGGCCGGCTCCACCACCCGGTCGGTCACGGCCAGAATGACCTCGCCTTCCTCAGCGATGCCAC
>Ga0209692_10001095_pt1 | contig 41305 bp, 74 predicted proteins | sample tdDd472_FD_187129 | JGI IMG/M metagenome (GOLD analysis project Ga0209692, IMG submission 187129) | Marine sediment microbial communities from the Atlantic coast under amendment with organic carbon and nitrate - tdDd47.2 (SPAdes)... | ecosystem: Environmental > Aquatic > Marine > Coastal >...
AACATTCGAGACGGTAGTAGACGGAATTTTTGAAACATTTAAATAAATATATTATGGAAAAACAATTAGAACAAATTACTAAAACATTAACTGTAATTGAAAATAAATTACAAATAATGAAAAGAAACAGTAAAGATACTCATGTAATCTTAAAATTAGATTGTGCAATAGGAGATATGTATAATGTAATTTATGAATTAGAACGAGTTTCAGAAATTATGGCTTCTAACGTTTAGTTAGGAGTTGAAATCTTAGGAACGTAGAGATGTTGTTACTTGAGAAAGCGATTATGCGGGATGGTCTACCGTCTCGAATGTTAAGAGTGAAAATCTTAGGCATTTTGAGCGAATGCCAATGATGGGTGAGTGATAGCGAACAGGCGAAGCCGTTAGCGGATTTTTACTCTTAACTACCAAATATAAACAAATGTTAATAAAACACTGAATTACAATGATTAATATAAACGAATTGACAGACTTGGACAAAAAGTATGTCAAACATATGACTCAAGAAGGACTATCGAATAGTACAATTGAAAACTATTTGTCAGTCATTAAATCATTACGTAAAATTGAATCAAGATTATATAGATTAACAAATAATCAAATTCAAGATTTTATATTAGATAGCAATTCGGAATCAGCACAAAACATAAAAATCAATGCCATAAAAAAATATTTTTATGTTAATTTCCCTAAACGAAAAATAAAAGTATTTATAAGACCGAAAAAAGAAAAACGATTACCGATAGTTATGAGTATTGAAGAGATACATAAAACATTTAATGCGGCTCATAATTATAAGCATAGGTTTTTACTAGAAACACTTTATTATACTGGAATAAGATCGCAAGAATTAATAGATTTAAAGTTTACCGACATCGATAGAGATAGAATGGTTATGAATATTCGTCAATCTAAAGGTAAAAAAGATAAACAAATTCCAATAAATAAAAAATATCTAGATAAACTAACAAAATATTATAGGATGTATAAGCCATTAGTTTATATTTTTAATGGTCAATATAAAGGTGATAAATACACTAAATCTTCAATAAGGGAAGTGGTTAAATATTGCTCAAAAGACATAAATAAAGATATTACAACTCATAAATTTCGCCACAGTTTCGCGACTCATTTACACGAAAAAGGCGTTGATATTAAATACATTCAAAAGTTACTTGGACATTCGCGAGTAACTACAACTGAAATTTATACTCATGTGAATTCCAAGTCTTTATGTGGAATTACAGATTGTTTATTTGCCTAATATGTTATAAAACATATTGTTATTATCATAAATAGTTGTATATTTGATTTTTAAAAAGGAGGAATTATGGCAGATATAAAAGAATTAGCAGAAAAGATAAGTAAATTACATTATCCAAAAAGCAATAATACAACATACAATAATCAAAGAAGAACTACAATTTAATTTATAGATCATGGAAAAGACGATTTACAATATAGGGCTACACGAATTTATTTCTATAAATTCCTCGCTAACAGTAAATAGAGTTCCCGGAGGTTGGAATTATATACATCATAATTCAGGAGTAGTATTTGTACCTCTAAATAGAGAATTTGACAAAAGGAAAAGAGGTATTAATATTAATAAAATTATAACATTTACTGAGGAACATTTTAATTTACCAACTCCGATAATGGAAACTAAAACTAGAGAAGGTAATTATCCATTAGTAAGGCAAATAATAAGTAAATTATTAAGCAATAATACTAATTTGACTAAAAGTGGTATTGCTAAACTAGTAAATTTAAAACGAGGTAGCGATATATCAAATGCAATAAAAAGCATTGATAATAGATTATCTACAGATACAAAGGTTTACATAAATTATCAGTATATAAAAGATAGGTTTAACTTAAAATAGCAATCATGAAAAAGCCTATAAAATTAAAACCAATAAAGAAACTTAACTGCAATCTTTGTCCTAAATGCAGAATAATTTTAGACAATTTAATAAAATGTCAAAGATGCGGTCAATTACTTAAAAGTGTTAATTTAAAATAATAATCATGGATGAAAAGAAAATGAAGTATAACTTAAAAACAGCTATACAAAAAGCGAAAGAGTATGATAATATAAAATCAGAAATTGGAGATTTATTTTACAGTGAAGATGAAGAAATAGGGTTAGATATTATTGGTGAAAAGATATGTAGTCTTTTAGGATTTTATGGTTAAAACGCTTAAATTATGAAAAGAATTTTAATTATATTAATATGGATAACTTACTTCAGTGGATCAAAGGACGATTTAAGTCCATATGAAATTATTCAACTTGAAGAAAATGTAAGAGCATTAATCCCAAGAGAAAATTATTTAGAATACATAGAATTTATGCAGATAAATGAATCTAATATAGATCATGTTAAAAAAGTAGATGCATATTATCAATGGGAATATATTGATAAATTTAAAGAATTTGTTCATAATGCATTGTAATTCAATATTATTTGATTATATTTGTGTAGTTCTTTGAAATATCGGGCGGTTGTGTTAATTGGAAAGACACAGAAAGCGTAAAGAGTCAGATAAATGTTCTCGGGAACTGTTTTATCAGGATGTTACGTTAGTAAAAACAAGAAGGTAAGCCGAGATAGATTTCTTGTGATGGTTCGAATCCATCCCGCCTGTCAACCATCGGGGTATTAATGTTCTTTGATTTAAGGATTCTAAGTTTATATTATTTTCCCGTAATGTAAACAGTTAATGAAAGATTAACATTGCCAGTATATCTGAGAATCGACAAAGGGAATGAATTAAAGAATAGTAGCAATTAATATCCGCCACAGACGACAGACCCCTATTGATTTAGGGGTCATTTTTTTAAAAAATAAAATTAGTTCTTTGAAATAGTCATATCAAGAGATGTTTGAAACATAACAATGTAGGAATTGAGCTACTAGACTATTTCTTTTTATTAACTAAAAATTAAAATATGAAATGTCCTCACTGTAATTCAAAAAGATTAAAATCTAACAGTAAATTAAGACAAAATAAGCATAAAAAATGGGTAAATACTTATTTATGTTTAGATTGCGGTAAATATCCAACAATAGAATTAAATGAAAACGATATTGAAATACTTCAAGAAAACGTAAAATACAAAAAGGAAAAGCAAAGATTTCAAGATTCAAACAGAATAGAGCGTAAGGCTTTTAGAGAATATGCAAGAGTTGAAAATGCAGTAGAGCAATACGCAAAAGAATTAACAATTCAAAACAGGATTTTTGCAAAGGAGTTATCTAAAATAAAAATACCGGAAATAAAAGGCGATAGTGAAAGTATTGGAATAGCTCAAATATCTGATTGGCACGCAAATGAATTTATAGACTTACCACATAATAAATTTGATTTTATTGCCTTGTCAGATAGAGCAAAATTATTAGCTGATGAATCAATAAGAATGTTTAATGCTTACAATATAAAAGAGGTGCTAATTGCACATACTGGAGATATGCTTAATTCAGATAGGCGGCTAGATGAATTATTAAATCAAGCAACAAATAGATCAAAAGCCAGCGTTCTAACTCAATATATATTAACTCAATATATAATGCATATGCGAAATCATTTTAGGCTGACTATCGTATCTGTAATGGGTAACGAATCAAGGATGCAAAAAGAATGGCATAGTAACAATTCTGTAGTAAGCGACAATTATGATTTTACAATATTTGCAAACTTAAAACAAAAGTTTGAATTTGCTAATATAGATGGCATTAACTTTGGTTCTATTGACCAAATGGAGCAAGTCGTTTGTATTAATGGTCAAAATATATTATTAAAACATGATGTAAATAAAACAACTGATAAGCAAAAAGACACTCAAAGTATAATAGGTAAATATTATTTACAGGGTAATCCTATTGTATTTATATTAGCTGGGCATATACATACAACCAGAAATACAGATTTAAGCATGCGTAGTTCAAGTATATCTGGATCAAATGAATATAACGAACACGCACTAGGGTTAATGGGAAGGGCTTCTCAAAATTTAGCGATAGTAACAAAAAAAGGAATACATAAAATATCAATAGATTTGCAAAATGCAAAACGCGGTTCAGGATATAATGTAGTTAAAGAATTAGAAGCATATAATGCTAAGTCTCATGATAAAACGGTTAAGGGAGAAACTATACTTAAAATAACTATTTGATAATAAAACTTAATTATCTTAACACACTAACATTAATACGATAAGAAAATGAAACTTCATATACAAGATAGGATAAAAAGCATATTTAATGATGCTGGATATTACTTAAAATTCGAATGCTTTCCTTATTATGGTTCTGGCAATAAAGCGTTGCCAGAAAACCATAAAGGAAGTAGAGTTACAATAAACGCTTATAAAAAGTTTAAAGATAGTAGCGGACTGTCCGTTAGATATAAAACAAATATTCTTAGGCAGGGAACTAGATTTGAATAATATTATTATTTAAGCTTGAAGATATTTTGAAATTAAATTAATAATAATTATATTTGCAGTATGTTTACATTTAAGCCATGTATGGGAATTGATGAATTATTGATTAATGATCAGTCATTGTGGCAATTAGAATATAAGAGCGAGGCAACACAAAACTTATTAGTATTCAAAGAAGATTATGTTATACTCACAACAGACTTAACAACAATGCTTGGATCAGAAATGAACACAACTTTTTATATTTACAGTTATAACTTTAGTATGAATTGATATGAAAAATCTGATATTGATTTTATTCTTAAATTTATTTATAGGATGTAATTCTATTGAATATATAATACTGAGATATCCAGACGGTAGATATGTATCATCATATACTTACATACCTTATTCATCATCTTATACAGGATCGAAACTTTTTGCAAAACGATTTATGTATTATAAAAATGCATTTAAAGCAGTAGATGTGATAAGAGAAAATGAAGAAGGGAAATATAAGTATCAAATTATTGAAGTGAAAAGTAATCCGCTTTTAAAATATATAAGGTAATGGCTGCACCAAAGAATAACCAATTCTGGAAACTAAGAAGTAAGCACGGAAGGGATAAGATATTTTCTTCACCTGCCATCTTTTTAGAAGCAGCAATGGAGTATTTTGAGAACGCAGATCAAAACCCTTGGTTTAAAAATGAAGTTGTTAAAACGGGTCAAGAAGCAGGAAAACTACTACCCGTTCCAACACAAAGACCATATACAATTGAAGCACTTTGTATTTTCTTAGACATAACGCATCAAACGTTTTTGAATTACGAAAAGGATGAGAAATATAAAGATTTTTTTGATGTCTTTACACACGTAAGGGATATGATAGAGAATAATCAGTTTGAGGGTGCGACCGTAGGAGCTTATAATGCTAACATAATTGCTCGTAAATTAGGGCTTGCTGATAAAAAAGAGCATGAAAGTCCAGATGGTTCAATGTCACCACAACCTAATATAATAGTTAACTCAAAAAATACAGGTAAACAGATTGAAAAACTTATAAAGGATGATAATAAACAGGTGGGTAGATAGTGAGGCTCTACATAAATGATGGTTGTAAAATGAGGACATAACAGCCTGTTTGTTATCGTACTGTAACAATGAGACTAACTAATTAATAATAAGATGATTAAAAATGTGTTTAGGACACACTAAATATAACGATATGTACATGGATTGCTATTCAAGAGAAGGAGAAATACAACAACAAAATAACGAAGGTTCTATTCAAGATGAATCTAAATTGACGACTAAATCAAAGATTGGATATAAATCTGGAGGTAAATTAAAATGGAAAGACAGGTTATCTCGTGAAGGTTTGAATAAAAATAAACCAAAAAATAAATCAGGATACCAAAAACTTAAAGCTAAAGTCAAAGAATTAGAACACGACATTAAAGTTCTAGTTAATGGATTTGAAACAGAAGAAGGGATGGATGTATTTATAAAATACAAAGATAAGTTCGAGTGCGTGGATGATATGAAAGATTGGGATGAGCGAATTTAAGACCACTTCAGTATTTGAAAAAAATATAATAGCATACAATCAAGGAGTACCATTAATAATAAATCAAGGCGGTACACGTAGCTCTAAAACATGGTCAATACTACAGCTACTATTCTTAATAGCAATTAATTCAAAAGAACGTTTAATTATATCTATTGTTAGTCGTGCATTGCCACACTTAAAGCTTGGAGCTATGCGTGACTTTGATCATATATTATTATCATATGGCATTATACCCGACAAGGTAAAGAATAAAACAGATAACTATTATCTAATAGGTAACTCATTAGTTGAGTTCTTTGGTGCAGATCAAAAGGATAAGGTACACGGACCAGCAAGAGATATTTTATTTATCAATGAAGTAAACTTTCTTAAAGAAGATATATATGATCAACTTGTTATACGTGCAAAAGGAACCGTATTTTTAGATTATAATCCTACACAAAGGTTTTATGTACATGATGAAGTTATGCCAAATAATAAGCACGTATTCATTAAATCTACCTATTTAGATAACGATCATCTAAGCGAACAACAAATAGCAAGAATAGAATCTAAACGTAAGAATGAAAACTGGTGGAAGGTTTATGGATTAGGTGAAGTTGGTATATTAGAAGGACAAATATTAACGCATTGGAGATATGGCGAGTTTAATGATGTAATTCCTTATATGTTTGGTTTAGACTTTGGATTCTTTCCTGATCCAGATGCTTATTTAAAGGTAGCTGTTGACCATAAGAGAGAAAAGATATATTGCAAACAGTTGATATACGAAACTAACCAAGGAACAAATGATTTAGTTAATGAATTAGTTAAACATACAAGCAAAAAAGAATTAATAATAGCCGAGAGTGCAACACCTAGAACTATTTACGATATAGGTAAACGTGGATTTAATATAAAACCAGTTAGTAAAACTAAAACTGTAGCTGAATGGTTAAGAGCCATGCAAGATTATGAGATAATAATAACAGAAGATAGTTATGATTTAGAAAAAGAATTATCAAATTATCTTTGGTCTGATAAAAAAGCAGGAATACCAATGGATGATTTTAATCACTTAATAGATGCAATGAGATATGTATTCATGGAAACGAAAAGGGGCTCTGGTAAAATCAAAAGAAGCCACCACAATAGATAACCCTAAGCTTAAGAATTTACTTAAAAAGGATTTAGAATACCAAGAAAATATAGTTAATATATTCCTGAAAGTTAGAGGTAGTGCATTACCATATTATAAATCTATAATAGATGTACCTTATCATAAGATAAGTAACATGCGTAAAATAATCAGTAAAGACACAACATTAATAGACACTATTGAAATAATACACATACTTACAGGACTTAGTTACAAAAAAATAACTAACCTCACGACATTAAAAGCAATCAAATTACATAACTTTGTCAAAGCCGGATTTGAAGAAATCATAAGGCTTGAAAAAACTTTAAGTAGAAAACATGAAGCTGCTGAGATTAAAGCAGGAGCCGAGAAGTTAAACAAGTATAGTGAAATGATTTCTATTAAATCAGTTATGGATTTTTATAATGAGCGATGGGAGCAATCAGAAGTAAGACCATATAAAGAATGTTTTGCAGTTTGGAGTATGAATGCAGATAAGAGTGATTTTGATAAGAATTATTTTAAAATAAAGACAGCTAAGAAATAATGGCACGAGTATTAATTAAAGATATTATAAAAGCAAAATCTATAGCCGATGGTTATGAGTTTGCTTATGGTCCAAGGTCGTTCTTAAATTATGAATTAACGTTAAAAGATTTAAAAAACGGGGTTACTACGGTTTTAATGATGCCCCAAGTTGAGCGTGGATTATATTTAACGGAGCGACCTTTTCCAAGTACAACTGAGTTTAGTTTATTTCTTCAGTTTGCAAGAAAATGGGAGTCGGGCAATGCAACTAAATCTAAACTTGATGAAACATATGATCAAAAATATGAATTAAGAATTGAAGACATGGAAACGGCGGCTCTTAATTTTATAAAAGAGTTAGCATGTGCTAATAATTTTAGGATGATAAGTCATAGCATTCAAGCTGAGATTAATTTATATGCTAGTAATGTTGATGCAGTTAATTGTGAATTTGTTTTAAGGACGGTATAATGGCTGAAAGTTCAATGTTTAATTTCCTTAATAAAAGCATAACTGACTTAAAAGCTAATGCTGATCGGTTAGGATTAACTTATACCGGTAAATATAAAGACGAATTAGAATCAAAAATAGATAAATCCGGCAACACAACCAAGTATCAAATATGGGGTGCTGAACACACAAACCATATTATCAATGGTCGTGGTCCAAACAAAGATAAATCAGTAAGTGCAGCAAAGAAATTATATCCCATTGCTTTAGAGTGGGCTAGAACAAAAGGACCAAGTGTGCAGAATGTTAAACAATTCGCTTTTAGAGTTGCTTTAAAGTGGGTTTATAAAGGAATACAAGTTCCTAATCAATATAATCCCGGGACTGCCGTAAGTGACGTAATTAATGAGCGTTGGTTTAGAGATGGAATATCTGCTACTGGGGGGGCTGTGTTGGCTGAATTTAATTCAGAAGTATTAAGATCATTAAAAAGAATATAATATGGCAATAACGGTATTAAACGAATGGCAATATTTTGATCCTAGTTTTACAAGTGATCTTGTGAGTGTTTTTTCAAAGCTTAATTTATATTATAGAGCTACAAAAACAAACGTAATTTATAGTACAGTAAAGGTTGAAAACACAGTTACATCAAATAGCGTAACATTTAGAACCATTGAATTAGATGAAGATGCTACATATAAATATTATACATTAGATGGAGAACAGTTTTTTAAATATTGGTACTATAATCAAGGTGGAGTTGACATGCCTGAGTTTAAACCAGTTTTTGATGGTGAATTTGTGAATACTGATTTTTCTCAACCTATAAGATTTACAATATCTACATATAAAGTAGGTGACATTCTTCTAGAAGATTCTACTAAAAATTATTACATTGCTCCGCTTGGAACAAAGATGCCTTCTAAATTTGGATTTAACTTAGGTGAATTCTATTCAATAAGAAATTTGGGACCATTAAAATTATCAAATAATACATTTAATCAAGTACCTATATATGGATCGTCTACTTTTGGAGGTTCTATGGAAATAAATAATTTAACAACAGGTAAGCAGTTATTTAATGGAGTGAACCCCGGTTCTATAGTTGGAACTAAGGCGTTGTATTTTGAGAAAAGAATACAAAACATATGGACATCGACAAATCTATCTGTATATAAACCACTTGATGCTACTGGTGTTCGCACATATAATCTAGGGACATATAATTATGGTGAAGTCGAAAGAGTTATTATAGATTTCGATAAAACAATATACTCAGATGATGGGTCAACAAACAATAGGGATGAGTTAATATTTACGTACACATCAATACCAACTGAAACATATACGTCAACTCAACAAAAAGACAATAATAAAAATCATATTACTTTTAATGAGAAGCCAACAAATGCAGGAAGCGGAACCGTAAATATAACTTTAAAAATAGATAACGCAGATGTATTTTCATCTACACATGTTTATTTTGAAAAGATGAAAGCTGTTGCAGAATTTACACCAGCGTATAGTGATTATATTTTAGCAAAAGGTCTTAATAAAATACATGTATATCATGGGACTGGTGATTATAATAGGGTCTTTGAAGTAGATTACGATCCATACGGGTGTTATGTTAATTTATTATTTAGTCATCCCCAATTTGGATATGTTAGTTATCCATTTGAGGGTATGAAAATAGAAAGCTCATCCGATATAGCGGGAAACGAACTAGATATATTTTACACAACTATGATTAATGTTAATAAAATATCTGAGCTTACTGGAATAGAATCAAATTCAAAAATAACAATAAGCTCACAAGTAAATAAAAAATATTGGGACATATTAAAAGAAGTATATAACTCGAGACATGTGTATTTATATGTTGGGGAAAATGGAGGGTTAGATAGTGAAGTTAACTGGATTGACGTTAGAGTATCTGGCAGTTTTAATTTAAATGAAAATAAATCAAAAACGAGTGCATTATTTACTATTAATCTTGAATTACCAACTAAATTTAATAATAGATTGTAATGGATTTATACATAGATAACGTAAGGGCAGACGTATTAAGAACTTCTTTTGCCATAAATTGGAGATGGTATGATATTGAGAATCCATTAAAAAGATATGCTGTTGCGTCTACTAATATGACACTGCCGTTTTCTGCAATAAATAATAATATATTTTCATTTACTAATATCGCTGGATCAGATTTAACTCCTGTTTGGGACGAAGTGGAGGCAAAAATATATTTCGGCAACTATTTAGCTTTGGCTGGATTATTAAAATTAAACAACATAGACATAACTAAAAAGCAATTTAATACAAGTATAAAGGGAGATAATAATGTGATTAATGATCTTAATGCAAATACTCCTAGAGATATAATGTCTGCCGATATGACGGCTAACATCCCTGTAGCGTGGAATACATTGTCATTAGCAATAGATAGTCTTAACTCTGGCAGTTATGGTTGGTTATTGCCTGTAATTGACGATGGAACAAATTTATTTGCACAGTCGGGAGCAACATTGGATTATGAAATTATTAGTGTGAATGATTTGAGAAGAAATGAATTATGGATTAGTTTAGATAATTTTATAACTAGAGCCTTTTCATCTGCGTCAATTGATTTAAAAATATTTGAATCCGGTTCTATAGTGAATTATTCGGCAAGCTCAATAAAAACAATTTGGGCTAATGAATATATGCCAGCATATCATATAGGATTAAAAGCGTCTACTCTAACTCCTAGAATTACAAGAACAGATACTGAGAGTAGATATTTTAATTCAGGACAGGGAGTTATTACTAATGCTAATATAATTGTATGTGGTGGATTAGATACGTTTGATGTTTTTAAAGAAGTTTGTAGGAAATTTAACATGGGTATATATATAGATCAAATAGATTCTAAAATAATAATGTTCGATTTAAATACAACTAACACGCCTACTATAGATTGGTCAGACAAATTAATATCACATAAAAAAACACCATTAATTAAGAATTACGCCAAAACAAATTATATTAAATTTAAACCTACAGATAATTTAGACGATACATTTGGTCAGATTACATTATTAAATAACCCAGCAATTAAATATATTAAAGACACAAAAACATTAGGGACTATTAATGTGGCTATCCCCGGTGTGTATGATTATTATGGAACAACGGGGATATTATTAGAATCTAACATATTTAAATTAGATTATTTTTCATCTAAAGGTGCATACAATTCATTAGTTTTATTAAATAAATCTAATCTTTCAGCTATTAATTTTAATGTCACCGTCTATTCAATATATGGGAATACAGCAGCATCTAAACAACTTTATAAAATGAGTTTTTTAGATAGTAGTTCATATTTTAATTGGATCGAAGATAAGGCTTTAGATATTAGTGAATCGTATGACACCGAAATAGAATTAAATTTAAGTGATTTGGTAGATTTAAGACCTTGGAATTTAGTTAAGGTAAAACAAATAGGAGAAGAATTCTATATTAATGAAATAAAAAACTTAAACTTTAATAGACCAGCAAAGGTTAAACTTATAAAATTGGCATAATGGCAGAAAAAATATTAATAGCAGAATTAGATATAGATATAGGTGATGTTTTAAAAGAACAGCAGGAGCTAGGAAAACAATTAACCGATTTAAAAACTCAATTAAAAGAAGCTAAGGGAACCACCTCTCAATATTCAGAAGAAAATATAAAAGCTGATGCTAAATTAAAAGTATTAAATAAACAATATGCTGCAAATCAAAGAATAGTTCAGGGCTTAACTATAGCGCAAAAAGGAAGCACTGCAACGGTAGCAGAATCAAGATTAGCTGTTAGTGCTTTAAGTGCTGAGTGGGCAAAATCAGCTAAAACTTTTGGAGAGCAAGATGCTAGAACTATAAAATTAAAAAATGAACTAGGAAAATTAAACGAAGGACTAAAGCAGCAAGAGGGAAGCTGGGGAAATAATACTCGAAACGTAGGAGGATATGAAGATGCTATTGCAAAAGTTACTGGTGGAGCTAATTCTTTAGGAACAGCCTTGCCCGGAGCTGCAAAAGGAGCTGGTATATTAAATAAAGCTTTAAATATATTAAAAGCAAACCCAATAATATTAATTATAACAGCTTTAATAGCTGCTGTTCGCGGGCTTATAAAAATATTTTCAAAAAACGAAGCTAGTGTAGATAAGTATAATAAGATAATGAAACAACTTGGAGCGATCATTGATGAAATAACAGCTAGGGTTGGAAAATTTTTCAAGGCATTTAAGAATCTTTTAACATTAGATTTTAAAAAGTTTGGCGAGGAAGTAAAAGAATCATTTACTGGAGTTGCTGATTCTATAAGAGATGCTGCTGCTGCTGCTCGTGAGATTGCTGATTTAGAAGTATTAATAAGAAAAGAAACAATAGCCACAACCGAAGCACAGGCACAAAGAAGAAAACAAATTGCAGAACTTATATTATTAACACGAGATGAAGCGAAAAGTTTTGAAGAAAGGCGTAAAGCTTTACAGCAGGCAAATGCTTTAGAGGTTGCTAACTTAGAAGATCAATTAGCATTACAGCAAAAGCAAGTTGATTTAGCTGAAAAAGAATTAGCTGCAACTCCTGAATTCCAAAGAAATGATGAACAAAGATTAAAAGTAGCACAAGAACGAGCAAAGCTTTTAGATTTAGAGACTGCATCAATAACAAGACAGAGAGAGTTATTTAATCGGGTAAATGAATTAAACAATAAAGCTAATGCAGAACAAAAAGCCGCTTTAGAAGCAGAAAAAAAACTAGAAGAAGAAGCTTTAAAAATAAAAGAAGAAGCAGCAAAGCGATCTATAGAACTATTAAACATTGAATTAGAGGCATTTAAATTAACACAACAAACTAAATTAGAAGAAGGTAAACGAATTACCGATGAATTATATTTAAATGAAGTCGCTCGATTAGAAGAGTTAGCTGCCAGAGAACAGGAAATAAATCAAGCTAAATTTGATAATGAGTTAATTCAGAAAGAAGAATTTGAACTTCGAAAAGATGAGATAGACGCACAATTTAGAGAACAAAGAACAGCACTTGAAGAAGAAAGAAAACTTCTAGAAACAGAAGCGGCTTTAATTGATGAGGAAAATCGTAGAGCCTTAATGGAAGAAAATCTACTAGTCGATTTTGATATACGTTCTCAATTATTAGAACAACAAAGGCAAGCTGAAGTTGCCACAGCTAATGCTCTAGGTGCTGACGTTGCTTTGATAAACAGAAAATTTGCTCAATTTGAAATCCAAATAGAAAAGCAAAAGCAAAATGCAAAATTAAGTTTAGCTTCACAAGCTGCTGGAAATATAGCTTCTATATTTGGTCAAGAATCTAAAATAGGTAAAGCTGCCGCAATTGCACAAACAACAATTGATACTTATAAATCAGCACAAGCTGCATATAGTGCTTTAGCTGGGATTACGGTTGTTGGTCCTGTACTTGGTGCTATCGCTGCTGCTGCCGCTGTGGCTGGTGGTATAGCTAATATAAATAAAATAAGACAAACAAGCACAAGTGCTTCGGGTTCAATTTCTACCCCAAGCGTTTCGTCTGCTGGCATAAGTGGACCATCGGTTTCTTCTGGTGCCTCTGCTTCAACTGGAGGCGGGATAGGATCATTATCATCATCTAATTTAGGTGCGAGTTTAACAACTCCATCTACGGGTGTTCAGGCGGCTCAAACAGAAGCTATACGAGAAGGTGTAGGAACTGCATTGCAAGAAAATCCAAACGTATTAGTTCTTGAAGAGTTTCAAGAAGTACAGGGTCGCCAAGTTGAAGTTAATACAGATGCGGAGCTTTAATTTGATTCATCTTTTTTATATGAATTAGTAATCACATCTATTAATTGAGTGATGTTTTTAATTTCATCATTGTAGGCTCTGAATATCTTCTGCTTAGTTTTAGTATTAAGCTTATATTCTATTCTATCCATAAAGTCCTTGACTTGTTTTGTTAGGACTGTTTGCTTCAGTATTAGGTTGCTGTGTAAGTCTATCATTTGTTTTTATAATATAATCGTTTAATTCCTTTATGTGAAATAGAGATTGAACCCATATCAATTATTTGTTCTGATATCTCTTTGAATTGCGGTGCCAAATTTTTGCTTGGATCAATAGTTTTATAAACATAATATTCTAAAGATATTGTATCTTTCTGTTTATCAGTCAGTGATGTATTTATAAACCACTGAGGAATCTGATCAAAATCTAATGTTATCATATAGTTATGAATTAATAACTACAAATATAAATAAAAAAATTAGATATTACGTACTTTTGTTAAAGAAATTTTAAATAAATATGAGTAGAGCGTATATTGCGATTATCGGAGAAGTAGGAGAACAGGTTCGGCTTGAAGATATTGTTGCACAAACTAACATGCACAAAGATTCAGAAGAACTGTTTTTTTTAGTAGCAGGACCGGGAGGTGATGCTGATGAAGGAGAAGCCATTGCAAATCATATAGCAAGTTTAAAGCAAAGAACTATAGCTAAAAATGTGGGTGATGTAGCTAGTATTGATGCTAATATATATTTAGCATGTGACTATAGAATTTGGGATAAACCAAAGGGTAAGTTTTTGATTCATAATCCATGGATGACAGTTGAGGGTGATAGTTCTGAATTAAAAGAACATGCTGAATTTTTATCTCAATATGAAACAAGGATAGCTAAGTTTATATCGGGTCAGACAGGATTAGATATTGATACAACTAAATCATTAATGAATAAAGATGATTTTCTTGATAACGATAATCTAAAATCTTTAGGTATAGCACATGAAATTATTGAAAGTGAATTCAAGGCAGTAGCCAAATTAAATAAACAAAAAAAAGAAGAAATGGACAACAAGGTAGTAGAGGAAAAACTTGGCGTCATTGAAGCTTTGTTGAAAAAATTAGGTGTAAAAAAACCTAAAGCAATAATTCTTCAAGATGCAAGTGGAATTGGAATTGAATTTCCAGACGTAGAAGAGGGCGTTGACCCTGTAGTTGGAGATAAAGCGACTGTAGATGGCGCACCAGCCGAAGGGGAATATGTAATGCCTTCGGGTGAAACATATGTTTTTGCAGCGGGAGAATTAACTAGTATTGTTCCTGTGGAAGATGAAACAGAAGCAATGAAACAAAAGATTGCAGAGCTTGAAAATCAATTAGCGGAAGCAACGGCAAGTAAAGAAACTTCAGAGCTGGCTTTAGCTAAACAAAACGAAGAATCTGAAAAGATTAAAGTAGAATTTGAAAAGCAATTGGAAGAAGTTAAAGCTTTAGTAAAAAGTGACACTAAACATGAAGATAAGAAAAAGGATGAAAAAGATGATGGTGTAAAATTAAGAGTAGGATATAAACAAAAAGAGAAATAAAAATGGCTAGTTTAATTGATTTATCAGGATTGACATTAAATCCTGAAGAAGTAAGAGCGGCAAGCGAAGCAATATTTGAAAAAGTATTCGTAAAGCCTGAATTGGAAGCAGTACACTCTATTAGAACAGGAATCACAATGAAAACACAGATTCCTTTTTATGGTAAGTTTGGTTTAGTTGGTAAAGCTGATCCGGGATCATGTGCTGTAAACGATGAAACACAAACAATTTCTACAACTGAGAAATATTGGGAACCTGAACTAATCTCTTATAGATTAACTCACTGTCAAGACAATGTAAGTGAGCTTTATAAGATGTGGGAAAAAGCTAAGAAGGTTAATCCTGACGAGTGGGAAATGATTGATAATGGAATGGTTGCATTCTTAGAAGATAGAACTGTAGATGCTTCAACTGAGGCTATCTTGAGATTAACCTCTTTTGGAGATACTGCTGCTGATAACGTTTCAGGTGGTGGACTAATCACTAATGGAGTTGATAAAACTTATTTTACTCCTATTGATGGACTATGGAAACAGATTTATACAGGAGTAGCAGCAACAACTATTATTCGTTATACTATTACAGAAAATAGCGCAGCTTCATATGCAGCTCAGGATTCATTAGCTTCAGATAGAGCATTAAAGATTTTCCGTTATTTATATAGTAATGCAGATGCTAGAATGATGTCTGAAGGTAATATTGTATTTCAAGTTACCAGAACTATTTTAAATAACTGGCAAGATTATTTGGAAGATAAGTCTTTAGTATTTACATTACAGGAGGTTCAAGATGGAACAACTAAATTAACTTATCGTGGTATTCCTATTGTAATTCGTCATGATTGGGATCGCAATATACGATCTTATCAAGATAACGGAACTACTTATAATGATCCACATAGAGTAATTTTAACTGACTTAAATAATATTCCTGTTGGAACACCAGAAACAGAATCATTTAAAAAGTTAGATATGTGGTATGAGCGCAAAGACAAGAAGCATTATATTGATGCGGCTTTCAGATTGGATGTAAAAGTTCTTGAAGAGTATATGATCGCTGTAGCATATTAAGAAAGGAGATAAAATGAAAAAGATAATTATATTATTATTAATGTTTGTGCCGTTATTTTTAGCGGCTCAAACTGTAGTTTCAGAAGATATAGTATTAACTCAATATGGTGGAGTGGGTGACACATTAAACCTAAACGATGTTGTAACAGACACTTGGTATATTGATGAGTTTTCAACAGATGCTGAGGTTTATTGGGATATCGATAGTTTATCTGGCACCCCTTCTGTTAAGTTAGGTTTTTATGGAAGTTATGATAATTCAGAATGGATTACGATAGACGAATCAACATTAACAATAGCTGTAGGAGATACTACTTTTGTGCAAAGTTCAGGTACGTTTCTTTATCCTTACTTAAAAAGAGAAGCAACGGCAGTTACTAACGCACAAAATATAAAGTATAGATCAGTAATTGTAATTAAAAAGAATTGATATGGCAGAATGTTTAGATGCAATTGCACAAGGCATAACTAATGACTGTACAAAACAGCCCGTAAGAGGTCTTGTGAAAAAAGCTTGGATAGGATTAGTAGGTGATTTTGCTGAAACTCCAGATGGTACTAACGCAAATTTAATAACAGCTATTGCAAATTCATCAGGAAAACAATTCTATCCTGTGAATGCTTATAGACAAGATATAGATGCTGGGTTTGATTTGGTAGTATCAGAGAATTTACCAGAAAAATATGCTCACTATTTTAAAGTTGAACCATGGGACGAAAATGCAGATCAAGTTAATAATCTTGATGGAATGAATAAGATCGTAGCCATAGTAGAGCGAGAAGGTGGGTCCTTAAAAGATAGTGGTGATGGTGCTTTTCAAATTTATGGATTACAACACGGACTTTATAAGTCGTCTGCTACATTTAGGGCAAATGATAATGAAGGAGTTCCTGTTTATGAATTCATATCGAGAGAAGGACAGCAAGAATCACATTCTAAATATGTATTTTTCGATACTGATTATGCGACTACTCTTGCAGCAGTTGTGGCTTTAGAAACTCCGGGAGTATAATGGAGTTAATAGATAAGATTCTTTCAACCGATATCCATGAGGCTATAGAAGTTTATAAGGATGAATTAAAGAAGTTGGGCAATGAGTTATATGGTATCCGTTGCGGCTCTTGTGGAAATCGGTTGATTGAAATTTATATTAAGTTGAGTAAAAACGGACACCAAATAATAAAAGCAAAAATGGATAGAATAGCTAGATTAAAGAAAAACGTAGTCCTTAGAATTGGTTCTATGGGAATCACATGGACTAATGAATCTGTTGATTTTACAGATAAAAAAGCATTGGAAGTTATTGAAAAGTTTCCTGCAATATCAAAACAATTTGAAGTTTTACCAAAAGCAGAGATAAAAGAAAAGACTCCAATGGAATTACTTAAAGAAGAAGCTACAGAATTAGAAATTGAGTTTGCTGGAAATATCAGTAAAGCAAATTTACAAAAATTAGTAGACGAAAAGAAAGCTGAGTAATGGGTATAATTAAGGGCTGGCAAATAGTAAAAACTCCACCAAGAAAAAAGGAGAAGTTTAATAATAATTTAGGTATAATTCAGAATGGCATGGAAAATGATTATCCTACCAGAATGGAGTATGCAGTAAATAATTCAATAACAGCTAAGGCGTGTGCTAATACTTACAAGCGATTTTTAATTGGAAAAGGATTTGAAGATGCAGCCCTTAATAAAATAATAGTAGGAAAAGACGAACAAAAAAATACTAACATAACAGCATTAGATGCATTAATAAGTATAGCGCACGAATTTAGTAGGCATAATGGAACTTGGATAAAAACAGGATATAATGGCAATTTAGAAGTAAATTCATTATATATAACACCTTCAAAATATTGTAGGTTTGGTAAAGAAGATTCTAAAAAATTTAAAGGTAAAATAGCAGTCTATGACAATTGGGATTATATAACTAATCCTAGTGGAGAAAAATTTAATAAGAGTGAAATACAGATTTATAATATCTATGATAAGAAAAAAGATAATATTACTTATCAAATAACCGGGAAAAAGAAACCTAAAGAAGCCGATTTAATAAAAGGACTTCAAACATGGAAAGGTCAAATATACTTTAAGTTTATTGATAAAGAGTTTACTTATCCATTAAGCCCTATTGATGTTGAGCAGCATGATGCAGATACAGAATTTCAAATATCATTATTTAAGAATGGTGAATTAAGACGGGGGTTCTTTGCTAAATACATGCTAATACATGAAACATTTGAAGATGACGCTGATTACACTGATTTTTTAAGTACAGTACAAAGCTTTGAAGGTGCTAGTGAAGGTGGCTCGATTATGACAGTTGAAGTAGATAAGCTTTCTTCTGATGATAAAATGACTCCTGTGGCTCCTTTTGTAATGCAAAAGATAGAACAAAATATAAATGATGGTTTGTTTGAAAAATACGAGACATCAACAGCAAACAATATTCGTAAAGCTTACAATAACTTACCACCTGTATTGATAGATTATCAAGAAGGAAAATTAGGAGGTACAAGCGGAGAATCTATAACCGCTGCTGCCGAATATTACAATCAACAGACGGAGATGGATCGAATGGAGATAGAAACTATTTTCAAAGAGTTGATGTCTAACTGGCATATACCAGAATTAAGAGATAAGGAATGGAAAATATCAAAACTAACATATGGCACTTCTAATAACGGAAACGGAAACGAGAACAATTAAGCCATTTTCTGAGAATAACTCGGATAGGTTTGAAGAAATAATGGAGGAAGTTCAAATAAATGAACTTCAGGATTTATTAGGGTTTGAATTATACCAAGATTTAATTAATAATCCTGCAAGTCCACAGAATGCTATTTTATTAAACGGTACTATTTGGACTTATAACGATCAATCATTAAAGATGCATGGCTTAAAATACGTTTTAGCACATTATTTTAATGCTAATTACACAAGAGAAATAAGGAAACAAGATACTTTCTCAGGATTAGTTCAACATAATTTTGACGAATCTAATCAAGTTAGCGAGAATGATAGACGTTTAACTGAGTCGAGAGCAAGAGAAACGGCTGCTAAGTTTTGGAACGAAGTAAGATTATACTTAGATAACAATTCGGATACTTATACTTATTGGTATTGTGGCTCAGGAAGGAAAGTTTTTAGACCTAAAATGAGAAGATTAACAAAGCTACATACTAATAATATAGAAACAATATATACGAACCCTAAAAGATGTTGTCCATGAGTGAGTTAACTATTGGAATAGATATGGGCACATATACCCCTGCCGATAATGGTTATACGATAACGTTAAATGAGCTTGATTTTACATTGAATTTTGAGCAAATTGTTCATATTGAAAATATGACACAGGGTAAGTTGTATTATAAAATAGCAGATAGATTATATTCAAATGCAAAAAATATATCATTATCAAATAATGTAATAACCATACATAGTCAGGATAATAAACCAATACAGAAAGATGATGAGATAAAAATAAAGGTAGATGGAATTTCTAACACCCAATATCCAGTATCTATAAATGGTGATAGCTTATATGCTAGTGATATAGATATTGTAAATTCTGACAATGGAAATTTTAGCGGTACCGTTTTAGATTATTTCACAAGTTTGAAAAGTGTTAATACTGATTCTACATCAAATAATCCTAAAACTATAAAAATATGGCTTAATAGAACTATTCAAACTCATGCAATAGGTTTTGGATGTGATGATTTATCTAAATCGTTTTCTAATATAGTAATTAAAGCTTTAGGCTCTGGTGAGGCTGTGAGATATACAGACGATAGATATCAAAATGATAGTACGAAAAGAAATAGTTTTTTATTAGAGTTACCGCCATTGGCATTAAATGGAATATTAATAGAATTTCATACTACCGATGAGGTTTGTTTATCCAATTTAATAGTTTTTAAAGCTAATGATATTAATTCAAGGATAAAGGCAGTTAGTAGTTTAACTGGTAATGTAGAAACAGTCACATCTTATAGAAAAGCACTTGATGTTAATCCAGCTTACGTACATAGAAAAATCGTTAATGAAACATTTCATCAAAACACTGGCATATCATCAAATTTATCTAGTCCAGCATCAGTAGGTGATACTTCTGTTGTTGTGGTTAGTTCTGTTGGGTTTACGATTGGAAGTGAAATTGTTATTTGTGAGGGCGAAACTAGAGAAATAGGTCTTTTAACAATAACAGGAATAGTTAGTAATACTCTAATACTAGATAGACCATTAGCTAACGATTATACTGTAGGGTTAAATGTTTGTGAAGTTATATCTAATATGGCTGTTTTAGGTACATTAGCGTCTCCATCTGTGTTTGAAATAAAACCACCATTAAATACAGTTTGGCAAATAACAAGATATTTACCTAATATTGTAGATAACTTAGCAGCAGATGATAGTAAATTTGGGGGAACCGCAGCTTTAACTAATGGAGTAGTTTTAAAAGCTACTACCGAAGCTGGTAGGAGTGTGGTTTTTTCAAATTGGAAAACAAACGGGGATTTAAAATTAGATATGTATAATGTGGATTATACCGATAAAGCTGGTGGGGGTAATTATGGAGTTAACGGAAGATGGACATTTACATCATCTGAAGTTGTTGCGGAAATTGACGGAAGCGACCCATTACAAAAATTAGAAATATTAATACAAGATAACTTAACTGCTTTAGTTGATTTTAGAATTAAGGCGCAAGGACGAGTATTTAGCCCATAGTATTATGAGATATAAGACAATTTTAAATAGAGTAAATAGATTTATATTAATATATTGGCATAAAATAAGATATGTAAGATATGCTATCTTATTTTTATTATTAATAGCATCATATTATTTTAAATGGAATTATGATTTAATTTTACCATTTTGTTTGATGTGGTTTTTTATGGAATTAAAAAAACGGAGATAAAGATATGAGTACAGAATTAGAAAGATTATCAGGCAGCCACGGATGTGATACGGTAGGAGTAGAAACATTTAACGCTCCAAGTGGAAAAGCTATTTATGCTATATGGTGTAGAATAGATGGAGCTACAATAACATCTTATAAAGAATTACAATCATTTGGACTAGAAACAGAAGCTGAGGTATCTGTAAGTACAGGAACTAAAATAAGCACACCTATGGTGCTTGGTGAATTATGGACTTTTGATAAACCTTTAAGTCAAGTTGTTTGTTCTGTTGAGGGATTAACTGTATATTATGTTTCAAGATGATAATAACACCATTAAATACAATTTTAAGAGGGGCGGCACAAGCTGGATTTACAGAAGAATATCAAGCTGTTTTAGATGCTTGGACTATTAAGCCAGATGCATCAGTAAAGAATGCTCAAAATACTATGGTTAAAACTTTAGTTGATAATGGCATTTGGAGTAAATTAGATTTATTATACATTTACGCAGGGCACACGAATGATAATGGGGAAAGTTTAATTAATTGGATAAATCCTGCAACTTTTCAAGCTACATTGTATAACAGTCCGGCTTTCGTGTCACTTGAAGGATTTACGGGGAATGGAACAAGTGCTAAGATAGGGCATAATTGGATTCCTAATACTGACGGAGTTAATTATCAACAAGACTCAGCTTCTCTTTTTGTATACTCCAGAACAAACAATACAGAAAATGTTTATGATGTTTCTGCGTGGGGTGCGCCTTATTCATTAATGAGATTAAGAACTACTGGAGATCAGACTGTCATGTATTTAAATCAAAATGGTTCAACAACAACAGCAGGACAAACAAATTCTTCAGGTTTTTATGTATCTACAAGAAATGACGGGGTTACATTAAAAGTTTATCGAAATTCTATAGAAATAGATTCAGAAGCAGACGCATCGACTGGAATGTCTGCAAATGAATTATTTTCATTAGGTGATAGTTCGCATGGAACTTGGAGCACAAAGCAGTTGAGTTGTTTGGGAGCAGGAGCAGGGTTATCCCCTGCTGAAGTTACAATACTAACAAATGCAATAGAAGCATATATGGACTCTAATGGTAAGGGGGTTTTTTTTTAACTAATTGGGATGATAATTTAACTTGGAATGACAATGAAAAAATTATATAAAATACTATTAATTAGCTTGTTACTTTTAAATAGTATATTTTCACATTCGCAAAATGTTGAAAAAGTACAAAATGGAGAATCTATGGTTTTGGTAAGACAGAAAATCAACACGATTATATCTAAAACAAACACCACAGACACATTGACTAAAAATTACGTTTTTGGGGATGACTCATTTATAACAAGCGAAACAGATCATTCTTTTAATTTTGGAAAAAATAATAAATTATATGGTGATAAATCTGTAATTATTGGTAATAATAATCAATCTGGTGGTTTTTTTGTAGGATTAAGAGGGAATGGTGATTCCATTAAATTAGATGGTGCTTACGGAACTATGCTTAATAATAACGGTCGGTTATATAGGGGATATGGTATTACATTAGGCAGTCAGTCAATAGTAGATGGATATATGAGTGTGTCTGCTGGGACTAATACAATTTGCTCATCCAACGATGCTCATAGTGAAGGTAATGAAACTGTAGCTGGTAGGAGGTTATATTTTGAGGTAGAAATTACGGCAGGAAATGACGGTGAGGATTATTATGATATAGATGGAAGTGGAGTGTCACCATTTACGGCATTAGGTGACCAATCAGGTCAGTTTTTTGCTTCGGTAGATAGTGGTGCATATAATTGGGAATCAAAAGTATTTTGGGATTATCCCTACTTTTTTATAAATACAGATAATAATGGCTTACTTCAGGTGCAATGTACGGGCGTTAATTACAATGCTGAAACAAACAAAACAAGGGTTTATTATGAAGGTAATTATCCTGATATAACATGGATTACATCATGTAGATTTAATTCAACAGGGACAGGAATTCATTCTGAAGGTAAATTTACAAGTGCATCAAACGGTGAAGGATCGCACGCAGAAGGAATGTTTAGTAGAGCGTGGGGAGGTGTTGGAACACATGCAGAGGGGTATTATTCATCAGCTACTGGGGCTACTTCTCATGCACAAAATTATGCAACATTAGCAAGTGGTTATTATAGTCATGCACAAAATTATTTTACTACTGCATCTGGTATATCTTCAACGGCTATGGGAGAAAACACAATAGCAGAGGGTAGGGGATCACTAGCATTGGGCTTAGAATCAAAGACTAATGATAATTATGAAGTTGCTTTCGCAAGTGGAAAATTCACTAATATTGGTGATGCACAAGGAATAAAATATGTTGTAAAAGGAATCACAACATCTGTTGGACCTAATGTTTCTATATTAAAAAAAATACGTGAACATACTGCATACACTGGGTTAACAATAGTTACTGGTGTTCAAACAACAAACACATTTGGAAGAATAGGAGAAGCTGGTAGTTGGACAATTAAATGGGGATTTTCTATCGATGATAAATATGTAATTGATTCTGTTAATATAACAGATGATAAAATATATTATACAGGTGATTCTTTAGAAGTAAATGATGTGTTGTGTTATGCTTCTTATACAGATTCATTAGAGAATACAAATGGAACTCCAATAGGGGGTTTATCTTCATCCTTTAAATTATATGTTCACACAAGCGGTAAAGATGGAGATGGGTTATATGTAAAAATAAAATTAACGGCAGGTGGTTCAGTGCGAGATTTAACAGATGCCCAAGAGTCTTTTTATCATACAATGCATAGATATTATATACATGAGCCAACAACCGAGCTAATAAATTGGAGTTTTACTAATGATGGTGACGATGTAGGCAATGGAACAACAACAGGCATAAGACCAACGATGTATAGTAGAGTTACATATGATGAAATGAGATTTTACTTATATGGTTTAGCTGATAGAAGTATAAGGTGGGTAATGAATTCAGATGTAACAATGGTAGGAACAGAATAAATAATATAACTATGAAAGACTTAGAATTAATTTTTAGAGTACCAGACGAAGACCCGCCACCTCCACCGCCAGATGATGATGATGATGTACAAGCGCCACCTGAATAATAAGAAATTTAATATTCTGATAACATTATTATTTATTTTGGGTCTTTATCATTTAATAATGTTTGGAATTAAAATAAATGCATTTGGATTAAGTGACGAATGCGTTAAAACAATAACACCGATAATGTATAGGTTTTATCATTTAAGCTATAATTTATTGGTAATAATTGGAATAGTATTAAATTGGAATAAAAATGTATATAAAATTTTATGGTATTTTGGATTTAAGATACTTTATAATTTATTATTATTTATCCCAATCATAAAAGATAAATTACATTCAAGTTTTATTGATGGTGTTTCTTTTGGTATTTTGATAATAATAACATTAATATTAATATTTGATGAAAATAGGTAGAAAGGTCGCAGATTTTCTATTACATACGTTTTATATAATGTTCTTAGTATTATTATCGCTGTTTATATTTTGGAAAGTTTACGCAGAGGAATATATTAAAATATACATAGAAACACATATTCATGATACATATGGTCAATATATAATAAGAACATATAAAGATTGTGAATTAATAAAAAATTATGATTTACCTGTAAAAGATGACAACGGAGAAAGTAGAGAAATTGGAAATTGATGTAGCTGTTATTAAAACAAACATCGAATCATTAAAGGACGACACTAAATCGGTAAAAAACTTATTGAAGTGGTTTATTGTTTTATCATTAACAATACTAGCATTGGTTAGCGCTAATATATGGTCATCTTCTGGTAGTAGAAAAGTTCAGGAATTACATAATAAAAATATGCAAGAGATATTAATTCACAATTCAACAGTTATAGGAGATATGGCTAAGCAGGGAATTGAACACGGATGGTATAAACCATCAAAGGAAGCTTATCGGAATGCTAAATAATTGAAATAAAAGACTAAAATTATGACACTATCAGACAAACAAGATGTATTCTTAGGTAATCAAGCAACATTAATTGATTATATCAGAAACGTACTTAAACTAAAAGTAACTGCGACATGGTTAGGTCGGGATAAAGCTAAACAGGCTGAGCTTGTTAGAAAAGGATTATCGAAAACAATGAAATCAAACCATTTAACTAATACGGCTATTGATTTAAATATTTTTATGAATGGTAGAATTCTTAACCATTATAAAAAAGATGATCTAACAAAAGACGAATGGATAACATTAACTAAAATCGGTATGTTTTGGGAAAATCTTGATAAAATTAATCGTTGGGGTGGTTTCTTTGAATCTTTTTACGATCCCGGACACTTTGAAATGAATGTAAATTAAAAACGGATATTATGAAATTTAAAATTGTAATGACTTGGTCAAAAATAATGGCTTTAATTCTTTCCCTACTTGCTTTTTATATTGACATTAAGAATAACTTAGGCGGAACTGTGTTTATGTTCTCAATGCCTTTTGTAGTTTTTTTAATTACCGGCAAACAGTTTATTGATAAAAATAAACCAATTAAGCCATGAAAATTCTAAGCTGGATATTAAAAGCATTTGATTTTATAAAAGGATATATAGAACTAATAAAAACGGTTTTAATTATTATTGCTTTTGTAAGTTCATTTGCTGGAATTAAAAGTTGCATTAATCAAAAGAATGATAAAGATAATGTTGTAAATATCATTACAAGCGAATTAAAGCAAGTAAAAACCGAGTCAGGTAAAAAAGCAACACAAGCTGAAAACTGGGAATTTAAATACAAAGCACTTAAAAAAGTAACAGGTGAAATTTCGCAAGAAAACAGCGATTTAAAGAACGAATTAATTGAAGCACGCAACACTATCAAAGATTATGGAATTCGTGAAAAAGATGTACAAAACTACATAAAAAACGAACTTGTAAGCAAGGATTCAATCAGAACAAAAGTTATATTTTTAGATGGTGATAATATTGAGATAAAACCAATAAGAAAAGATCATATTAAAATAGACTTTGTTCAAGATAGTAATTTCTTAGATGTTATTTACGAATATAATGCAAGTGTTCATACGATAATTAGTCGTTACCCTGAATTAAAAAACAATGGTAAAAAGCATTTCCCAAATTGGGGTTTTTTATTCGGTTGGGATTATCATACAACATCAACAATAAACGATCCAAATGCTAGTATAGTTAATTTAGTTGAAATAACATTTGATAAATAAATTGGGTTTCCCTTTTTTATTTAAAATATTATTCCGATATTTGTACTTTCATGATTAATTTTTTGGGTTCATAATTGTAATTTTTCCTTAGCGCATCTTTCCGGGTGCGCTTTTTTCGTATCTTTTTTAAAAATAAATTAATTATTTTATCATAAAAGTTTGTTTATATGAAAAATTAGTTTACATTTGTATAAGAAATTAATCATTAAAACTTTGCATTATGAAAACTTCAGAATTAAAAAAAGTATTAGAAACTTTAATCGAAAAACACGGAGATCAAGAAATTAGAATTGATGTTAGAGATTATTTCTCTAAGTATGGTTCTTATGCTACTATTGATGTAGATACAACTGGACATATTTGGCATGGAATTTTTTGCCCTACTGAAAATGAAGTTAGATTAGATGTTCACTTAGAAGATAATATTGATGGCAAGCATCCAAAGATAACATTTAGATCATAATCTCGCAGTTCCCGCAAAAGTCTGCGGGATTACTCACGCCTCCGATAAAAAGGGGGCTTTTGTGGTATAACCAAAACAATTAATTATGAAAACAATAACAGTATCAATATTCATGAATAATACCATCGTAAAGAAAGACTTTAGATTAAAAGTTTTAAGCGATGATGAGATTGAATATAGAATAGAGAAATTCATTGAGCTTGTAAAGACTGAGATTATATCAGGAGAAAACGAATATGTACAGGCTAATGATTTAATGGTAGAGATTAGTAAATTCACTTATAAAATTAGTTAATATGGAAGATCAATTAATAACATTCGAAACTGCTAAGTTAGCAAAAGAAAAAGGATTTGATTGGAAAGTGACACATCATTATAGAAATGGATTAAATTACGATAAAGAACTTTTTAATGGTGGTAATCCGTATAATATGAATTGTTCTGAAGAACAAAAGCTATGGAGTGTGATGTTATATTCTGCTCCAACTCAAAGCCTACTTCAAAAGTGGCTAAGAGAAAAAAAAATACTAATTGAGGTTAGGCCTGTAGATGATTGGGATTGTTGGAATTATCAAATCGCAGGTGAAGATTTCTTATCTCCTTTACGTGTATTATTAAAAAGAATATCAGAATATCCTACATACGAAGAAGCCTTAGAAGAAGGATTAAAAGATGGATTAAGATTAATTAATAATATAAAATAATGAACGACTTCAGAATAAAAGAAGCTGAGAAACACAGCAAAGAAAAAGGACTAAAACTAAAAAGAAGCGAATTAACCAAACTTCTTAAACCACATAGTTCAGAAGATTCAAAAAGGCATTTAAGCTCTAATCTTTTTGGTGATAGGATAAAGTTTATTCACAGGTCTTGGATAGCAAAAATATGCACCTTTTATGGCGTTGACGCAAACTTTCTATTCAACATTAAGCCGATGAACTCAACTAGCTCAAATAAGGTTAAAATAGCCTTAGAAATCGATTGTGATAATCGTATGGATTCGATAATTGAAGCTGAAGAAATACGTATAAAAATCGAGCGTGAATTTGATATTAAAACTAAACTTATTATATCATGAACGAACTTACAATTATAAACGAAATTCTGGAACTATTAAAAAGATTTCTAGTAATGAGAGATCATAATAAATCATTAATGTATGCTATTTTAGATAACTGTACAATAGTATATGAAATCAATAGTATGAGATTAATTAAATTAGGACGTACAGATATTGATAACTACACAAAAACAACTGCAAAAGAACTAGCTAAATTAGATTTAATTCCAACCGGTAATGAATTGAAATTTGGATTTGAAAAAGAAGTAATTAGCAGTGTTTCTAAATTAGAATTAATCTCTATTGTTGAGCTTTTAAAGGCTGATTTAAAAAGTGAATTACATGTTATAGAACATATTGAAAAGCTTGATTAATTAATTTGATTAGGTTAAATTTGGTAAACTAAAAAATTGAACCATGAAAAAGAAACTATTCAACATTGATGCTTATGAAGTATCAGTAACTATAAGAAGCTGTTTAAATAATCTACAATTAAAAACAGCTAATAAATGCATTGAAAACTTTTACACTAAATGGTGTATTAAATTAACTCCAGAAGAAATTGTAAAATTCAAATTAAAAGAAACAAAAGAAGAGTTAATTGAGATATCAAACGATAAAGCAAATGAGTTATTAATTAACCTTAAAATGTCTTATTATGCATAAATACGTACAAACATTTGAAGTTATAAGAATCTTCGAAAACGATGAAGATGCAAAACAAGCAGGATTTTTAACTGCTAAAAACGAGCGTAAAAAGTTTGATAATCAATGTAAATTTTTAAAACTTGAGAGATTAGACGGGTTGATTCCTGTTGAGATAGAAATTAAATAAAAAGATATGAAAGCATTATTAACAAAAATTCAATTAGTATCTGATGCAATTAAAGGCATCGAAAAAGATATGAAAGTAGGGACTGGAAACTATTCTTATAAAGCTGTTTCTGATACAATGGTAACATTGAGAGTTAAAGAAGCAGAAAAAGAAGCAGGAATAATATCAATTCCGGTTAAGCAAGAATTAATAAGCTCTGAAATTTTAAGAGTAAATAAAAAGCAAAAAAATTCAAGCGAAACAGTTGAAACAATTCAATATGTAGATGTTGTTAAAATGACATTAAGAATATACGATATTGAATCTGATAAATTTATCGATGTAGAATCATTTGGTCGCGGTTTAGACAGTTCTGATAAAGGATTCGGGAAAGCTTCAACTTATGCTAGAAAATACGCTTTATTGAATGCCTATAAAATTGCAACAGGCGAAGACCCAGACGCAGAATTGAGTAAAAAAGAAACTGCAACTTCAAAAGATGAGATAAGAATAAAAGTAGTAGATTATTTAAGTAAAAATAATGAATACTGTTTAGATATAACAAAGCATTTTAAACTTTCTAGTTTAGATGATTTGACAAACGACCACGTATCTAAAATTTATTCTAATCTTCTAAAAAAGAAATTAATATGAAAAGTATGTATATAGGTAGTGGCGACACGTCCGCTATTTTAGCGGGTAAGAAAACACTTGCATATAAAAAGATTCTACAGCGATTTGTAAGCGATGAAAAGCCGCATTATAACGCTAAAGCTTCTCCGATTGATGCATTAAGAACTGGCGCAATACTTGAAGAAAGATATCATTTATATTTAGAAGATGATTTTTATCCTCAATGCTATGTTATTTGTGATGAATTTGATGTACTTAAATCAACTTTAGATTTTGCAAAATATAACGATAATAAAGTTATTGAATTCCAAGAATTAAAAACTTGTCAGTTTAATGACTTTTTAAAGTTGCAAAATGCCGATATTAACTATATAAAAAAGAACTATAAAAACAATTATAATCAAGTTCAACAACAATTATTATGTACTGGATTAGATAGTGCAACGCTTGTTTTTCTCGTTGTTTATGAGTATATTGATGAAGTAAATTATAGCAGAGATATTTTAGATGATGAAGTAATTAAATTTGAAATTAAAAGAGATGAAGATGTAATATCTAAAATAATTGAAAGGGCTTCATTTTTTCAAACAATTAAAGATTTATATAATGAAAATTTACGTTAAGAAAACATCAACTGGATTAGTTCCTATTTATAATTCAGATTACGAAGGATTAAAAGAATGTAAATTAAAGCTAGGTGAAGAATACGAAGTTGAGATTAAGAAGAAACGAAACTACAAATTTCACAAAAAATACTTTGCCTTACTTAATTTATGTTTTGAAAATCAAGATAAATTTGAAGATATAAATGATTTAAGATATTACTTAACAATGAAATCTGGATTTGTAAAAAAAATAGATACTGGAAACGGAATAATGCATATTCCTAAATCTATAAGTTTTTCAAATATGGATGAAATAGAATTCGATAATTTATATCAATTAACAATAACAACTGTATGTAATTTTATCGGAATAGAGAAAGAAGATTTATTAAATGAAATATTAAACTTTATGTAACTATGAATTTTGAATTTAAAGGACAATTAATTGAAAAATATGATACGATTCAAGTATCTGACAAATTTAAGAAACGTGAATTTGTATTAGTAAAAACTGAAATAGTAGGTCAACAAGAATTTACAGATCATGTTAAATTTCAATTAACACAAGATCGATGTAATTTAATTGATAATTACGCTGTAGGGAATGAGCTAAACGTATTTTTTAATTTACGTGGTAATCGTTGGGAAAAAGAAGGTAAGGTAAGTTACTTTACTAATCTTGATGTTTGGAAAATCGAAGGTGCAACCAGTGTAAATAATGCACCAGATGAAATACCCCCAATACCAACTGAAGAGGATGATTTACCATTTTAAAAACAGAAAATCATGTCATTAAGAACAGAAAAAGAAGTAAATAAAGAAATTCATGATAAGAGTTTACAAATAGATTATTTAGATGATTTTCTAAAAACAATTTATAAAGGCTCTGATGTTAAGAATAAAGTAGAAAAAGAACTAATAACACTAAGAAGGGAATTAGAATTATTAAGGTGGTTTATAAAAGATGATAATTTACCTTTTTAATTATGGAATTCAAGAATCAGAAAGAAATGTTTAATTACATTTGGGAAACAAGGGAGCATAAGTCTGAACTTTCAGGCTTACCCCTTTTGCCCAAAGGACACTTTCAATGGCACTGGCAATTTTTGCATGTATTACCAAAAGGCACTTATCCTAAATGGAAATTAAATCCAGATAATGTTTTACTAGGAACTGTAGCCGAACATGCAAATCAAGAATTGTATGAAGTATTTACAGAAAAGCACACTGAATTAAAACGACAATACTATAAAGAATTTTACGGAAAGGAGTTTGAATAATGAAAAAAGAACAATTCGATAATACTTATTTTAAAAAAGATCAAGTAGTAATTTACAGCCGAAAAAAGCACCTTTTAAAAGCCGTAGATTTCATTAGACGAGATTTTGGTATAGTTTTACCAAACAAAGCAGATGACATTGAACTTGGCTTAAAATGGGTCAGTTTTGCCCATTGTGATATAATCGATGATATTGATGAATCAATTAAAGAATTAGAGTTAAAAGATAAATTAAAAGAAATAGGTAAAAAATATTAGTTATGAGAAAGCGAGAAGTAAAGAAAATGATTAATTTTATGAAAAAACATAGAGAAAAAGGAATGGCTTCTTTTAATGTAACCACAACTAACGAAATGTTTATAATTTCAACTAAAACGTGGGATGGATATGAACAAGAAACTTTAAGATTAAAAGTTGATTTACGATAAACATGTTCTATAACATACAATCATTTTCAAATCGTATTATTTAATTGAGTATTTTTGATAAACTAAAATTTAATCATGAAAAAAATATCAAGAGAATACCTAAACAATCAAATCATTAACAAACTAGACTTTGAACAGTTTTATCTAGATTTTCAAGATAGAACAGAAAAAGACTATGAAGTAGAATATGAAGTTGACGGTTATAAATTCTTAACAGTTTTTACCGTTGAAGTACCTCACAACTATTCACCTAGAATTAAAGTAGAAAATGAATTTTGGGGAACTAGGATAAATGGAAAACAAGAAACTGAATTTAAAGCAATTTACCGATCAAATGGAAGTAAAACTTTAGATCAGCTTTTTGATGAGTGGATAGAAAATTATAAAGAGTGGTTATATGAGTAAGATAAGATTAGATTCAAATAATGCGTGCGTTTGGTGTGGAGAGCCAACAGATGAATTAAGGACAATTACAATTGATAATAAAAAAGTAGTTGTAAATCTTTGTAAAAAATGCGAGGATAGAACAGAAAAAGAGATTGTTGAATTAATAGGGAAATTATAGATGGCAAAGCGCAAGATAAAACTTTGTAAAGGATTCGATCATAACAGATGTAAAACTTGCAAACGTAAAGATAAAAAATCTGAACCATTAGTTCAATCATTAGCACCTGATGGAACTTGTATTTATTTTGTTCAGGATGCAAAAGTAATTAATAGACCAACTAAATTCTATTATGATTGAAATAACTAACGAAGATAATATGGAGCTTATGGCTCGTTATGCTAATAATTATTTTGAATTAGCTATAGTTGATCCTCCTTATGGAATAGGAATAACTGGGACAGTAGGTGGGGATAAACCTTTTGGAAGTAAAAAAACACAAGTGGGGGGGGGAAAAGTTGCAAAATGCAAGATTTATAATTCATTTGATGATACTAAATCTCCAGATATAAAATATTTTAATGAACTAATTCGAATATCTAAAAATCAAATTATATTTGGAGCTAATCATTTTATATCTAAAATTCCTTATGATAGTTCTTGTTGGATTGTATGGGATAAAGATAATTCAGGTAATTTTGCGGATTGTGAACTTGCGTGGACATCTTTTAAAACATCAGTAAGGAAATTTAAATGGCGATGGAATGGTATGCTACAGCAAAACATGAAAAATAAAGAAGATAGGATACATCCTACCCAAAAACCAGTTAAACTTTATGAATGGTTATTAATGAACTATGCTAAACAAGGAGATAAAATATTAGATACGCATTTAGGTTCTGGAAGTATTGCGATCGCTTGCCACAATTTAGGCTTTGATTTAACAGCTTGTGAATTAGACAAAGAGTATTACGATGCTGCAATTAAACGATTAAATTTACATAAAAGTCAAAAAAGATTGTTTTAAATTTTGCAGTCTCATTTATTTAAACTATATTTACAGTCTCATAGATAAATATCCCCGTTGGTAGAGGTGGTTCGAAGGGGATTATTTTTTAAACTAAAAGTTACAAATATGTTCAGATTAAAGGTGTTAAAATTAATTAATGATTATGGAATTAAAAGAGAATATATTATTGAACTAATAAGTTCTAATAGAAATTCTTTTCAAAAGAAAATGAAAGGTGAAGTTGAATTTTCTGAGCATGAAAAGGAATTGATTAAAAATAAATATGGTAGTATAATGTAATTTTTTTTAAATATTAATTAACAAAAAAGTAAAATTATGAAAGACAATGGATTAATAGTAGTAATTATTTATTTCGTAGTTGTAGCCTTTTTGGTTATTGGAGAAATAAAATGTATAGTAAAGGCTGTAAAATGTAATTGGGAACCAATTGGAAAGGCTGAAATAATTTATACTGCATCAGCATGTACAGGAATTGGAACTATAGTTGGATGGATTGACATTGAAGATAAATAATTCCTAAATGGTTCTTGCGTGGTTCGATTCCACGCATAGGAACAATAACACATAATAAAAGCTACATTAACACCTTAATTAAGTATTAATACATTGTAAATGATGTATTGTTAAATTTATAATAGGAATATGGCCAAAGATAAAAAAGGATTCGTTTTATATGCTGATCAAAGAAGCACTTTTGATAAATTACCTGACGATAAGGCTGGGGAGTTAATAAAACATATATTTGCATATGTAAACGATGAAGATCCTGAACCAAAAGATTTAATTATAGACATTGCATTTGAGCCAATAAAGAATCAATTAAAAAGAGATTTAAAAAAGTGGGAAGAAATAAGAGAGAAGAGAAGTAAGGCTGGCAAAATAAGTGCCGAATCAAAGAAACAAAAACAACATGTGTTAACAAATGTTGAAAGTGTTGATCAAACGTTAACAAAATCAACTGTAAAAGATACAGTAAATGTAAATGATAATGTAAATGATAATGAAAGTGTAATAAATACAATAGGATTTATTTCTAAAAAATTTGGAATAAGCGAAGTAAAACATTTCCTTAATTATCGAACTATTCATAATTGTGTCGTATGTCAATTTAATTTAGGAGATGAGCTATTTAAACATTTTAAAGATCAAGTGTGGAATTATTTTATCTATAAAGACTTAGCACAAGAAAAACTTCATTCATTTAAAGGATTCATAGGAAATCCAGAAGAAAAATATATAAATGGTGGATGGAATGCTGAAAACTGGATTAAAAAACACAATGATTTAAAAGCTAAAGAAGCTGGAATCGATAGCGTTGTTTATCCATCTGATGATAACGAAACAAAAAAATATCCCTCAAAAAAGAGAAATTATAATGAAACTGATCTTACTAAAATAGGAGATTTAAAGAAATAAAACACAAGAATAACGAATTAAGAAAATAGAATTATGAAAGATAAAAACGATTTAACAGAAGAAATGATAAACAAATACAGAACCAAATTTGGATGTAAAAGTACTGAAATATGTTGGTGTGAAATATGTACTTCAATAGAAAAAATAGTACTTGATACACTAGAATATGCAAAGAATAAATTGGATGAGTAATATAAACCTAACAGAAGCCGAAACAGAACGTATACTAAGAATAGTAAAACTATACGGTCAAGATAAAAAAGTTCTTTTAAGGCGTGAACTTGAAGAACTTGTTTTAAAATCAAAAACATCAGTAAAATATCAATTAACTAGAAAAAAATATTATAAACCTGTTATAAAACATAAAAGTTAAATTGATTTTTAAAGTATTAAAGGTTAAATTTGGTGAAAAATGAACGCTAGTTATGAAAAATGAACGCCCTATATATATGGCACGTGAACTCGATAATGCAGATGATAGATGTCACGTTTTTACGGGTATAAACGTGACAAATATAAGATGAAGCTTTTTAGAACGGACTCGCAGGATGTTCAAGTCAATAGGTTTTGAGAATTTTAATTTTTCACCAGAGAAAATGTGGGACGGTAAAATTAAATATTATATTATTGCGGCGCAGATAGCCGTACTGAAATTGATTGAAATTAGGAAATAAATTTTTAACTTAAAATATAAACCATGACTAAATTAGAGTTATTAATTATCAAATGGCAGAAAGAGTTGGATTTTATAGAATCTAATTTACTTAAATGCATAGATGAAAATAATAATGATGATGAACGATTTTATTCTGGTAAGAAAATCCGACTCGTATTATGTATAGAAGAACTTAAAAATTTACCGAATGAACTCAAAGGTGTTAGCAATAACGAGCAAAATAAAAATATTTACGATCGTGTTTTATGCACTTATGACAAAGTATGTACTAAAGATATAACAGAATGTATTACGTGTAAGTATAGTAATGAGTAAATTGTATTTTGCGCCCGCTAGATGCGGCGTTATTGCTAACGGCTGCGATAAACGTAGTTTATAAATTGAGTAGAGATTTATTTTTAAAAGCGAAGCGTAGGGAATTTTTTATTAATTTAAATTATATAAAATGAAACAGTATCACAAAATTCAAACGGTATATTTCAGAGACCCTGAAAATAACCATAAAACATTACTTGAAGGAACTTGGGCTAAGCCAGAGTTTGAACTATTAAAAGACATTGATTGGATTTGCACTGAAAAGATTGACGGCACAAATATTCGTATTATGTGGGATGGTGAAAATGTACGATTTGGAGGAAAAACAGATAATGCACAAATACCAACTATCTTAATAGAGGCATTGCAAGATACATTTACAAATGAAATAATGAAAGAGTGTTTTTCTGACTCTGATAATGTTTGCTTGTATGGTGAGGGATATGGTAAAAAGATACAAAAAGGAGGAAATTATTTATCAGATAGGGCAGATTTTATTCTGTTTGATGTAAAAGTTGGTGATTGGTGGTTAACAAGAGAAGCAAATGAAGATATTGCAACCAAACTTAATATTGGAGTAGTTCCTATTATTGGAACTTGGAAATTAGAAGAAGCAATTGAATATGTTAAGAATGGTTTTAAATCTACTATTGCCGAAAATAAAGAATATTTAGCTGAAGGATTAATAATGAAGCCAGTAACTGAACTGTTTAATAGAAAAGGCGAACGAGTAATTACTAAAATTAAACACAAAGATTTTTCTAAGTAATTTCGAAGAAATTATAAAGTGCGGTGGGGCTTTTTAAAATAAATATTGAGAACAATTTTTAAACTCAAAAGAAATTGATTAAGATACTGTCTAAATTACGTTTATCGGTTGTTATGTTCCGTTATCGTAGCGGACAGATAGAACCTTTTGAGATTATCGCAGCCGTTAGGCATAAAAATTTTAGGAAATGGAAAACTTAAAAGACAAAGTTTACAACTTTAAAACAAAGAACAAAGAAGGTTTCACTAACAAGGAAATGGAAACTTTATTAAAAGATTATCCAAACATACACATGGATAAGTTTAACAACGCAATGATGGGGAATACCTGTATGATAATAGATGAAGAAATAATAAACTACCATTGTGATGTTTTATCTGCATTGCGCTGTGGGTTAGAAAATAGAAACCTTCGTTATTATGAATGGGATTAGCTTATTTGTGTGTAAGCAAAGAAGAAGGGCAGCGTTAGCTGCTTAGGATGGGCGGGAATTTTTATGCCTAACACCTTTGAGTGTATGCGTTGCAAATCGTGAGCGATAGCGGAGATAATGGAAGCATAACACACGGCAAGTAGTGGATGGGAATTTTAGAACATATATTAATATAAACACTTAAATTAATTAGAAATGAATAAATTATTTGAAGTATCACCACCGACAATGCCAAATTTTGTTAGGTTTAAAAAAGAAGCTGGATTGAGACAAGATGGATTTAAGGTTGATGAAGGGTTTCCGATAATTAACTTTACAAGAGAAGAGGCAGAAGAATACGGACAGTTAATGAAGGACACCTTTATAAAACATTGGGAGCGTAAGAAAGGCTTAAACGAGGTATAGCGCATAATTTATATTTGGTGTTGTATGGTGGGATGGATTTTTGAGCGAGGGCATCTGTTGCGCTAGATAAACTAACTAAAATAGAATATGATGAATTACAGTAAAAACTATTTTGAAACTATAAATACATTTAGCGCAATAGCATACAACAGTTTGGCGTGTATGCGTAGTTGTAACGATTTTGCCTAATTAATTATAAGTGCCAGACCTTATATTCAACGATTATAAGGCTACGGACTTATACTGATTATTTTATAGGGCAAAAAGAAAGTTACAAACTAGCATCGATTGATCATACAATTACGCATGACACGATAGTTACACATTGTGTACCGTCGAGTAAGAAAAAATTAACAATGAAAAACACATAAAATTATGAGTAAACCAAAAGTTATTTGTATTTGCGGGTCAACGCGATTCGCTGATCTCCATGCTATAAAGCGTTGGGAATTTGAAAAAACAGCAGAAAACATATGTCTTATGATTAATTACCTTCCAGAATGGTATGCTAAACAAGAATTTGGCGATGGTAAGAACGATCATTTCGGGGAGGCTTGCGGATTAGAAGCATCATTGGATAAATTACACTTCGCAAAGATTGATCTATGTGACGAAGTTTATGTAATTAATTACGAGGGTTATATTGGAGAAAGTACAAGAAATGAGATTAATTATGCTAAAGGCAAAGGTATTCCGATTATTTATATGGAGGAAACTCTAAACGAATAATTTTATGCAATCGAACGCCAAACTGTTACACATAATGAGTGTAACAGGAGCGTAGCGGGTTACACGTCCCCTCGACGGGGCATTATGTGTAACAGCCAAGAATAAGGGAAGGTTTTAAGATGCCTTCGATTACAGAAGTTAATTATTAAACTAAAATAAATATTATCATGAATACAGGATGGATTTACAAACAGTTCAAATTTAATATGAGCACAAAAAAGATGTCAAACATAATGTACGCACTTATCATGACAAAAGCTTCTATGACAGGATCGCATGGTATAGGGATTTATGAATATGATAGAAGTATAAATTGCAGACATTATGTTGATATAATGATACACATTAATCCATGCGAGACGGATAATTTTGAAAAAATAGCTCATGTTAAATTATCTGATCCTATAAAAGTACATTTAAATAGTGAATAATATTTATCCTTAATAATGGTATCTTAAAACTTGCCCTTTATTCATAGTTATACATTGTGACTTTAGGATGAAGTTTATTAGAACACAAGTTTTAAGGTGTGAAGGACTATTCTTGGCTGTTATAGCATAATGGGTTTTGGTTTTTGCGCTAAGGAGCGAGGGCATTTAGGGAAGGACAGCGAGTCATTATGCTATAACACTGAGAAAAATATGGGATGGCTTTTTAAGGGCAAATCATAGAAGTTAAATAAAAGAATTAAACATTAATATTAATATAAAACAAAAATTATTATGCAAACATTTAAAAAAATTCACAGAGTATTTGCTTTTATCATGTTTATATTATCGATAATTGCTTGGGTGTACTTTATTTATGAGAGTATGTTATTGGAAATGTGGATAGCAAATATTTTTACATGGATTGGTGCTATTCTAATTTATCTTTCTGACGAATAATTTTTGAACTCATAGCGAAAGCCCTTAAAAAGCTTTCCTATGATTTTTTAGTTAGCATTTGCAATATTAGGAGATAAACTTATCAGATACAATATGAACATACAGCCGAGGGACGGCATATTTTTCTCAGTGTTAGCCTCAAGAATATTAGGTTTTTGCGCTTTGACGAGGAAGGGCGAGGAACGAGCTAGGAGGGGCGTATTGTTGAGGCTAACTTCGAGAACTGTATGTGATGGATTTTGTGGATATGTTATTAAACATATTCTTAAATTTGATTATACATGAAACTTATATTAATTTAGATGAAACTTTAATACATAAAATTATGAATGATGAAAATATTAAATGCTGTGCAAATTGCACTCATGCTTATTGGGATGACATTGAAGTAATGTACGTATGTGGCAAAGATGACAGCATTATATATGAAGAAGATATTCAATATTGCGATGAATTTACAGATTATGATGAATAATTTTATGTTCCACATCCACAAAATATGTCATATGACAGCTTGTTATACCGAGTTACCTTTGGGAGCTTCTGTAGCTTAATCATGGCTCATATGACTGTGCGGATGGTCAGTTCTCGAAGTTATAGCCGAATTGCCTTTGGTTGTGTGGTTGTCGAGAAGGCTTTTTGCGGGATGGTTAGCGGGTAATTCGGCTATAACAAAGCGGGATTTATGGGATGGTTTTAGGGGCTTGTCCCCTAAAAATAGCCTATGAAATACCAGTTAGGAATTGAAATTTTAGGATAGAGATAAATTATATAGATACAAACAAGCCTATGAGCGACGGATAAAATCCCGCTTTGTTAGGCATAAAAATTTTAGGATATGAAAAATCAAGGACATTGTGATTGCGGATGGGCATTAGTATATCGAGGTGAATACGCTTATTATTGCGACAATCCTGCATGTAGTAAATTATATGTTTTAGACCAAGATGGTCTTATTACAGAAAATGGAAGAGTTATTAGAAAGTGGGGTGGCAAAGCAGAAGGCATGGTTTGCCCTGAATGTGCAAGCAGTAAAATTGCACAGAATTTAAAGAAAGATAAATTTAGTTGCATACATTGTGGATACGGATGGCAAACTATGTTAGGAAGGTGAGCGAATTTTTATGCCTAACGGAAAGCATAAGTATAGTAGCGTAATGAACGCACAAAAGATAATTAAATGAACGTAACTAAAAAATTAAAAATAGGGAGGCTTTTTATGCAATATATGGGAAGTAAAAATAAGATAGCAAAACACTTGCTACCAGTAATGAAAGAACACAGAACACCTGAAATGACTTGGGTTGAGCCTTTTGTTGGCGGTGCAAATATGATTGATAAAGTTGGAGGCAAGAGAATAGGAAACGACAGCCACAAACACCTAATTGCATTACATAAAGCACTGCAGATGGGATGGATACCACCAACAGAAATAAGTAAAGAAACTTACTACAAAGTAAAAAACAACCAAGAGAATTACAGCGATGAATTGATTGGCTTTGTTGGATTTTTGTGCAGCTTTGGTGGTAAGTGGTGGGGTGGTTACGCAGCTAATAGTAAGGGTGATAATTACGCAGCGAGAGGTAGTCGAGTATTGACCAAACAAGCTAATGACCTTAGAGGTATTGAGTTTACATGTGGGAGCTACTTAAATATGGAAATACCACCGAACAGTTTAATATATTGCGACCCACCATATGAAGGAACAACTGCATATAAGGGAGGCTTTGACCATAACGCTTTTTGGCAGTGGTGTAGAGAAAAAGCAAACGAAGGACACAAGGTTTTTATAAGTGAATATAAAGCACCTGCAGACTTTACTTGTTTAAAAACGGTTGAGCATAAGACAATACTTGATAAGAATAGTCAATACAAAAGAGTGGAGAAACTTTTTACCCCAATGGTTTTGTAAAAACCAAAGAGCGGTGGCTTTTTAATTTTTGAACCAATAGCACGACTGTTGATTAAATGAAATTACAAGCTATTATGTTTATGCAGTGTTGTACGCTGTGCTTTTTTAGACTGCACAAATGCTAATTATTAAGAACGATTAAATTAATTTTTAGCATTGCGTACAACATTCGAGACGGTAGTAGACGGAATTTTTGAAACATTTAAATAAATATATTATGGAAAAACAATTAGAACAAATTACTAAAACATTAACTGTAATTGAAAATAAATTACAAATAATGAAAAGAAA
>Ga0209692_10001099_pt1 | contig 41114 bp, 37 predicted proteins | sample tdDd472_FD_187129 | JGI IMG/M metagenome (GOLD analysis project Ga0209692, IMG submission 187129) | Marine sediment microbial communities from the Atlantic coast under amendment with organic carbon and nitrate - tdDd47.2 (SPAdes)... | ecosystem: Environmental > Aquatic > Marine > Coastal >...
TAAAACCTTTGCTCATAAAATTCATCGCGATGATTTTATAGATTGGTTAGAAGAAAATCAGCGATTCGTGCAGTTTATTTTTCATATGGGTGCCAGATCAGCTACTACTGGATTTCCAAAAGAAATTTACGATGTTCTGAACCTAAACTATTCAAAAGCTGTTTGGGAAAAGTGTGTTAAATATGGTTTACCCCTTGTTTATGCGTCTTCTGCTGCAACATACGGAATGGGCGAATTTGGTTACGAAGATAATCATGAAATTGTTGAGAAGTTAAAACCTTTAAATCTTTACGGAGAATCGAAAAACGATTTTGACAAGTGGGCTTTAGCTCAAGAAAAGCAACCATTTTTCTGGGCTGGTTTAAAATTCTTTAATGTTTATGGTCCGAACGAATATCATAAAGGTAGAATGGCATCGGTTGTTCTGCATGCGTTTAATCAAATCAAGAAAACTGAGAAAATGAATCTGTTTAAATCTCACAATCCTGATTATACTGATGGTGGACAGACTCGCGATTTTGTATATGTTAAAGATTTGAGTGAAATTATGTTCTTTTTAATGAATCATAGAAAAGATTCTGGTCTTTACAATATTGGAACTGGGAAAGGAAGAACATTCCTTGATTTAACAAAAAACACCTTTAAAGGAATGGATGTTGCTGAAAACATAGACTTTATTGATACGCCAGTTGATATTCGTGATAAATACCAGTATTTTACCGAAGCTAACATGAGCAAACTAAGGTCGATTGGTTACGAAAAACCTTTTACTGATTTAGAAGAAGGTGTAATGGATTATGTTAAGAACTACCTAATTAATAATAAATACAATTAAAAATATACATCAAAAAAGCTGCTCCTAAATAGGAAACAGCTTTTTATCTAATTATTAACTAAATGAAACAATTATTCTTTTAAAAGAATTTCTTCAATTTGTTTTTTGAACATTGCTTTAGTTTCTTCGGTTGTTCTTCCTATTCCAGAACTCATTGTAGGTTGTCCATTCATTGGAATATATAGAAACGCTGGTATTCCCTGCACTCCAAACATTTGAGCAAGTTCAGGATCTTTTTGAGTATCTACTTTATAAACATGTATTTTACCCTTGTATTCCTGTGCAATTTCTTCAAGTATTGGTGAAGCAATTTTACATGGTCCACACCAGTCTGCGTAAAAATCAACTATACTTGGTAAATCACCTTCATACTTCCAGGTCTTATTTACTTCATAGTTTAAGACTTTCTTTTTAAACTCTTCTTTGTTTAAAGTAACTGTTGCTTTTTCAGTTTGATCTTTAGCTTTTTTAACTTCTGTTGCTTCATTTTTGTTTTCTTCTGAAGCACTTGCGTTTCCTTGACATGCTTGAGTAAAACCTACTGAAGCAATCATTGCAATTAATAATACTCTTTTCATTTTTTATTTGAATTTATAGATTTCTAAATAAATACTTTTTATTTTAAACTTCTTGATGTTTACTTACCTTTTTCGATTTACGTTTTTTTAGTACATCATCAATACTATCACCAATAAAATATCCTATAAGAGCACCAAATCCAAGCATTGTATGCCAGTTTGATGTAATTGGGCATGTACCACTTGCACAACCAACATATTTCCAATATAGAAAACCTGCAATAATTCCAGGTATTATTAATAACAGTCCAAACTTATGTTTTGTTATAAAGTCTTTCATATGCTTATATTTTTTAATTTATTGATTGTGTGCCAATTACTCATATGGCTTTCTGGTCAATAAACTTTTTTTAGTTACTCGCTCTCACAAGCCACAAACACAGCCCGCTCGTGAACCTTCATGATTTATTTCTCCTTTATATGATAACGATGCATAATTAGAAAAATCATTATCATGTATCAAAACTAAATTGCCATGAAGGATTCATAATTTCAATTTAGAATCTATTTTACAATTAACGTACCAACTTATTTACATCTGTCAATTTGTTCATATTTTAAAAATATTTATTTGTGTCATGACATTAAGACATAAAAAAGAAGGTGTCCTCTTCAGAACACCTTCTTACCATAAATTACAAACTAAAAACTATAAGTTATATATAAATTAAATAACTCCTTGATCTAGCATTGCATTAGCTACTTTTAAGAAACCTGCAATGTTTGCGCCTTTCACATAGTCAACATGTCCGTCGGCATCTTTACCATACTTAACACATGCTTCGTGAATACTGCACATAATTCCATGTAATTTAGTGTCAACTTCTTCTCTTGACCAGCTTAATTTCATTGAATTCTGTGACATCTCTAATCCTGATGTTGCAACTCCACCTGCGTTAGCTGCTTTTCCTGGACCATATAATAATTTTCCTCCTTGAATTACTTCAATTGCTTCTGGTGTACAAGGCATGTTTGCTCCTTCTGAAACACAAATACATCCGTTAGATACTAATGCTTTTGCATCTTCTTCGTTTAATTCATTCTGAATTGCACATGGAAGAGCGATATCAACTTTTTGTTCCCATGGTCTTTTACCTTCGTAAAACTGACCACTTTCGAATTTATATGAATAAGGCTTAACTATATCGTTATTAGAAGCACGAAGTTCTAACATATAATCAATTTTCTCACCTGAAATACCTTCTGGATCGTAGATATATCCGTCAGGACCTGAAATAGTAACAACTTTTGCTCCTAATTCTGTTGCTTTTAAAGCTGCTCCCCAAGATACATTACCGAAACCTGAAATAGCTACTGTTTTGCCTTCAAAAGTTTCTCCTTTTGTTGCTAACATTTCTTTTGCAAAATATACATTACCGAAACCTGTTGCTTCTGGACGAATTAAACTTCCACCCCAGTTACCACCTTTTCCAGTTAATACACCCGTATTTTCTCTAGCTAGTTTTCTGTACATTCCAAATAAGAATCCAATCTCACGACCACCTACTCCGATATCACCTGCTGGCACATCAGTTTCAGGTCCGATTAGTCTCCAAAGTTCTGTCATGAATCCTTGGCAAAAACGCATTACTTCAGCATCTGATTTTCCTTTTGGATTGAAATCAGAACCACCTTTACCACCACCCATAGGAAGTGTAGTTAATGAGTTCTTGAAGATTTGCTCGAATCCTAAGAATTTTAATCCACTTAAATTAACACTTGGGTGAAAACGTAAACCTCCTTTGTAAGGTCCAATAGCGTTGTTAAATTGTACACGGTAACCTAAGTTAACGTTTACTTTTCCATCGTCACCTACCCAAGGCACCTTGAAAGTTAAGATTCTGTCTGGCTCAACGATTCTTTCGATGATACCTGCCGCTTCGAATTGTGGGTTTTGATTGTAAACCTCTTCGATTGACTCTAAAACTTCGCGAACTGCCTGAAGATACTCTACTTCTCCAGGATGTTTTTGCTCCAACTGAAGCATTAATTTATCTACGTTCATAATATTAATTTATTTGTTAAATACATTAAAAATTACAGTGCTGTTAATTGAATAACAATACAAATGTATACTTTAAGTGTAATCGATTTTAAAATAACAAGATATTATAAAACACAGTTTGACATGATTTTTATCAGGAAAAATCAAGGCTGAAAATGAAACCTTTTTATTTTAAACTTTCTTTGGTTTTAAGACAACTCCCTTATTGTTTTTCCCGTCAATTTGCACTTGAATAGGATCTGTAAATCGAACATGCCTAATGTATTGATTTTCAAAATGTGTTTTTTGATTTCCCAAAAATTCAAGATCATAAAATCCATCGTTGATATATGGGTTTATTGTAAAATATCCTACTCTAAATGAAGTTAGGTTTTGAAAGAAATGGGTTCCCTGACTTGGATCAATTCTGAAATTTTCTAAACCAGATTCTACAATTACTCTTGCCTGAGAAATATGGGCCCACTTTACTGGAATCCCTAGACTTGGATCACTTGATCCCCATCTTCCAGGACCCACTAAAACATAGTTTCTTTGTTCTTCAATAAACTTCTCGTTAACCAAGCTCATCTCAGCTGCTATCTTCTCACTTTCTAAAGAACTAAAAGCATCAGGTTTAATGTATACAAAATCATAAATATCCTCTATCTTTCCATTTCCTAATGCAGACTCACAATAAATAATTGTTTCCTCTTTTTCGATTTCCTCCATATCGAAATTTGCTGTTTGATCATTATCTACAATAGGTCTTATTTGTAGAAAATTAAAAACAAAAGGTTCTCCTTTTTCAACATTTAAATCAACGGCAAATTCAATTTCAATAGGATTATTCATTTCCTTCTGCCCTACTTCTAACAATGTTTGTAATATTTCAGCCAAAGGAAAGGCTTCATATTTAAGAACATTGGCAAATGTTACCACACGTTTCCCATCATAAAGAGTCCCATCACGAAGCACATTATTCTGAAAATCATAAGTCGAAGCTGCAAATCGAAAGGATGAATCTTTTTCTGCAGTTTGAATATCATTTTTCATAATATTTATTCCATCATCGGTAGAAGGGAAAAACTTTGTAGGACACATCTCTAAAGCATAAAATTGCTTTTGTGTATCCTTTAATGCCATGTCGGGTGATGATAATTGTAGAATTTTTTTAGGATGTTTAGGAGAAAACCGTAATGATATTCCACCATCAACAATCTGTTTTCCTAATCCATAAGCTATATTTACAATACCATCTTCAGGCTTTTCAGGTTCAATTGGATAGAAATTAATAGATCTGGCTACACCTGAAATGGTTGGATAAAACTTGCTCCCATATTGTTTTCCACAAACCTCTTGTAATACAATCCCCATTTTTTCTTCATCAATTACATTTGATGTAGCAGCCATATAAGCCTTACTTGCTTTAAAATATACCGATGCATAAACACACTTAATTGCATCCGACAACATTTTAATCATTAAAGTGCTATTTGTTGTTTTAGGAATCATATATGTTGAATATATTCCCGCAAAAGGCTGATAATGTGAATCCTCCAGCTTGGAACTTGATCTAATCGCTATCGGATTTTTTACTACTGAAATAAAAGCATATAAATCCTGGTATACTCTGCTTGGTAATTTTGCATTTATAAAATTCTCAACTATTTCCTCATCACTCTTGTCGGACATACTAATTTTATACAAATCATTTTCTTCCATAAATTCATCGAAAATATCTGTACTTAAAACAACTGTTCGCGGTATTGTAATTATTATATCCTTAAATTTATTAAAGATTCTGTTTTTCTTAATTATTGAATTAATAAAAGCTAAACCGCGAGCTTTTCCTCCAATTGAACCATCTCCTATTCTTGAAAAAATCAGATATTCATCGAAGTTACTTTTATCAAATTTGGCAATAACTCCTCGTCCTTTACTCATTCTGTAACTCGAGATCGCCCTATAAATATATGTTCTTACTTCTTTAACACTATTAAAATCGCTAACTGGAATATATTTAAACAATTGTGCTATAGGGAATATTGCACGTGCGTTTAACCACTTTGACAAGTCATTTCTACTTGCATGATATTCCAATGTTTTATCGGGAATTGTAAGTATCATATGCTGCAATGATTGAAGATCGGAAGCTCTTCCAATTTCTTTCATTGTATCCGGATCACGAAATATAAATTCACCAAATGCAAACTGTCTAATTATATAATTTCTAAGCTCAATCGATAAAGTTTTTGAATATTTATGAATGAAACCTACATTAAGTTCATCAGCATATTTTTTATTATCCATATCAGATGACTGAAGCAGTAAAGGCATAAACTCATCATCTTCTTTTACTTTTTTACATAATTTAATTCCCGCAAGTTTATCTTTAACTCCTTTTCTAGGGTACGTTATATCTGATATAATGCCAAGCATATTGTATTTGTATTTTTCGTACAACTCCATTGCTTGATCATAATTTGTTGCCAATAATATTTTTGGTCGTCCACGCATTCGAAGCATCTTTTGGTGTTCGTTTAATGCTTCGCGCATGTATTCTTTCGACTGCTTAAATATTATCTTATAAATATTTGGTAAATATGTTGATATATACCTAATCGAGTCTTCTACCAATAGAATTGTCTGAACACCAACAACTTCAACATCGTATTCGGCGTTCATCCTATCCTCGATTAGTTTGATAATTGCAAGTAAAATATCGGCGTTTCCTAACCAACAAAAAACATAATCAATAGCTTCTAAATCTTCTTTTTCGAGCCTTATTGTTATTTCACGTGAGAAATGAGTTAAAACAACAATAGGAATATTTGGATATGAACTTTTAACCTGTGTTGAAAACGAAAAAGTATCCGTGTCGCCAATTCTTAACATGCTAATAACAAGATCAATATTGTCATTTTGTAATATTTCGTACGCTTCTTCCGATGAATTAGCCATTAAAAATATTGGTGGATATCGAAGGTTAAGAGAAACATATTCGTTAAAGATCTGCTCATCAATACGCCCATCTTCTTCAAGCATAAAAGAATCGTAACTACTCGAAACAAGCAATACTTTATGAATTCTTTTCTGCATTAAAAGACTAAATGAAGTGTCGTTAAAATCTATCTTTAATTTATCCTGTTGGTTCGTATAAAAACTCATACATTTTTATTTATTAATTATCATTACTCCATGTAATAACTGAAAACCTTTTACGTCCATCCATTGTAATAGTTAATGGCTTTTTGAACTCTACATGTTTAAAGTATTTAGATTCACTTACAACTTTTTGTTTATTTATAATATCCCAAGCAATTTTATCTTTAATTGATTTATGATCAACTGAAAAATATCCAACATTCATAGATGTTACATTATGAAAAAAGTGTGAACCCAAAGAGGCATCTAAATTAAAATCATTTAGACTCATCTCGACAATAATTTTAGCATTCGATATTTGTGGCCAAGCTACAGGAATACCTATAAATCTATCTCTTGTTCCCCAACGTCCCGGGCCAATCAAGATATATTTCTTTCCTGCTTCCTGCATTCTTTGATTCATCTCATCGATTTCATCTTTCATTTCCATCGTTTTGGTATTATCAAACTTATCGGGCATAACAAATATTACATCTTTAATACTTTGAATTTTACCGTTACCCATTGTTTTCTCAGAATACAACACGAGATGTTCATTGTCGATTTTATCTACATCAACATGATAATCTTCTTCGTGACATACTAATGGTTTTATTTGAAGTAGATAAAACGATGCTAATCCGTTTTTATCCTTTGTTAAATCAACAGCGAATTCTATTTCTACTGGTGAACCAAGTGCTTCTTTTACTACATCAAGAATTACGGTAATTGTTTTTGCTAATGGAATATATTCATATTTTAAAATATTAGCGAAATTTACAATTCTTGGGCCATAAGAATCAAGACCCGGACTTATGCGATCATTCTCAGGATCATAAACCGAAGCTAAATGTTTTAAAGTTCCATGCTTTTCGGATTCATCAATATCCAGTTTAATTAATCCAGCATCTTCACCTTCAAGCAGATTAACATTTTCCTTTTTCATATCAACAGCATAAAAGTATACTTGAGATCCTTTGTATAAATCCTTTGTTGATACTATATCTAAATTCGGATAACTTGGTGAGAATCTATAAGCTCTTTCACCTTCAACAACATATTGTCCTAATCCTAATGCCGCCACAGCAAAACCTTCATCTGGTTTCATATGAGCTACCGGGTAAAAGTTATGAGATTGCGCTGTTCCACTAATATGAGGATAGTAATAATCCCCAAATTGACGACCTGCAACTTCCTGCAAAACAACGGCCATCTTTTCTTCTTCTACCTTATAATCAATAGCTTTAAAATAATTCCTTGCATTTTTTGAATAAATAGAAACAAAAACAAGTTTAATTGCATTCATTAGCTGTTTTAATCGCTGATCAGTATCAGGATGATTATTAGGTAAAATGTAAGTTTCAAAAATACCTGAGAAAGGTTGTGTAATACTATCCTCAAATAAGCTTGAAGATCTAACAGCGATAGGTTTTGTTATTAGTTTTATAAATACTTTCAACCTTTTTTTTAAAGAATATGAAAGATCGCCTGCAAGAAATTCTTTTCTAAGTTCATCATAATCTGATATTTCATGTATTTTATCGACTAAATGATTACTTTCTATGAATATATCAAACTCTTCCGTTCCAATTATACTTGTTTTAGGAGTTCTTACATTAATAAGCGGAAGTAGTTCTTTAAATTTAAAATTATAAATAAGCGTATTAACAAATGCTAATCCACGTCCTTTCCCTCCCAATGTGCCTGGAGCAAGGCTAACAATGTTATTTTCTTCTTGTACAGCGGCCTCATTAAAATTAACAATTTTACCTTTCTCCTGCTCATTTCTGTACATTCTTAAAATATTAATAAGGAAATCTCTAAGCTGATTTGGGCTTTTAAAATCTGTTATTTTCAATGGATTAATAATTTTAGCTATCTGAATTTCTCCTCGCGCCATAAGCCACAATGAAAATTGATTTTTAACAGCATGATAAATAAGAGAATCTTCAGGAACAGTTTTTAGGTAAGATTCAAACTCAAGCATCGACTTAGCAACTGCAATTTGCCTACCTTGATTATCTCGGTATACAAAATGTCCAAATCCTAAATGATAGTTAATAAAACTTTTTAAATCCTGTAATAAGCTTTCTGAATTTTTATTTATAAAATTTGATTTTATCTCATATGATTTCTTTGCATTATCAGGGTCTGAAGATTGAAGAACGGTAGGTAAATTCAGTACGTTTTCCTTAATAAATTTTACTAATTCAAATCCTGCTGATTTATTCAATTTATTATCTTTTGGAAAACACACATCAGAAATTACACATAAAAAATAATCTTTATACTGATCAAAAATATCCATTGCTTCTTCATAATTATGAGCTAAAAGAATTTTTGGTCGAGCACGCATCTTCAATACCTTATATAAATCATCTGTATTTACATCCTCAATAAGTCTTTGAGTTTGCTCCATAATAATTTTATAAAGCATCGGCAAATATCGAGAGTAATACTTGGGCGAATCTTCTACTAATAAAATTACACGCGTCAATCCTATTTTTGTATCATTATCAGCATTTACCATGTCTTCAATAAGCTTAACCATGGCAAAGAACACTTTTGAATCACCGTTCCAAATAAAAATTTTATCTATATCTTTCAAATCCCTTTTCTCTTCTTCAAGCACAGCTAAATCGCTATTATTATTAAGTAAAAGAAATGTTGGAATATAATGGTATTTATCTTTGATTGTTGCTGCTATTTTTAATGGAGTTTTTTTATCCACTCCCATCATTAAAATAACTAAATCATAATGCTTATTTTCAAGCGCCTCAATAGTCTCGTCTTCATTTGAAACACCCGTAACACGAGGCATCGACGTTAAGTTTAACTGATGATATTCTCCTAAAATATGTTCGGAAAAACGACCTTCTTTTTCAATACTATACGCGTCGTATAAATTTGCAACAAGTAAAATCTCTTTTACTTTAAATGGCATTAAATCATGCAATAAATCTCTATCGGCATTATGCTTATTTAAAAATTTCTGAAGAAGTTGTCTGCTATTTAATATCTTTTTAGGTTCGTTGGATTCTGATCTTTTTTGCTCTTTCTTTTTATCATTTTTCCAAATTATTTCCTTGGCTTTAATGCTATTTAAAAACCCTAATAACAAATTTGATAAGTTTAATATCAAATCTCTTTCTTCTTTAAGAAAAGGTCCCTCAAATAACCTAGGAAATTCTTTCAGATAATATATCTCGATAGCTCCTTCTTCGCCATCAATGGTTTGAAAATTCTGCTTTTGTGACCACTCGGTTTCTATAAAATCAGGACTCCTAAATTCATGTGTCCCAAATATTATTCTTGAAACAGCATATTCGGGATACTGCCATGCCTTTGGTAAACGAAGAGCAATTTTCTGAAGGCTTTCTTCCACTGATTTACCCTCTTTAATTATTTTTGTTGTTTCGTTTATACAAGCAAGTTCTTTTAATCTTTCAGTATTCTCGGCTAAGAGCTTGTTTATATCATTATTTTGGTTGGATTGATCAGCCATTGAAAAATATTTTAAAAATTTACCCGAATGTCCCTAATTAAACATATTCTTTTACTTACATGTTCAATAAATATCACTTATAAATATAGAGGATTTTTAGGGTAGATGAAAGTTATTAGGTTCTAATTTATTAGTTTGAAAATGATAAAATATTACATAGCACCTTATCAATACGAATAACAAAAGAAGTGAAACTATTGTTATTATTAGAGCAAAAAAAGAGGGATAACTACTGTCATCCCTCTTTTCTATATTAAATTATATGATTAAACTTCCCAAGTAGTTCCACTCTTTAATAAATCGTCAACACACTTTAATTTTGATTTTGCTTTTACTTCTTCAACTTGTTTTTGAACAGCTCCATCGTAAGTTTGTGCATTTACACTTCTTATAACACCAAAAGCTACAGGATATTCAGGATACTGCATATTAGCCAGCATTTGGTGCAATCCAGGATTTACACTTTCAGAATTATGAACTAATAAATCTTTTTCTGAATATTCATCACCTAATTCAACAACTTTCATCTTCAAGTTTTCAGTATCTAGAATTAAACCCTTATCTCTATTTTTACCAAAGATCATAGGTTCTCCGTGTCTTAAAACAATGGTACGATCTAATTTGTGTTCTTTATCTGATAATGCTGCGTGAGTTTTATCGTTATAAATTACACAATTCTGAAGAACTTCAACCACAGTAGCTCCATGATGTTCACCAGCCTGAACAAATATTTCCTGACATAATTTAATATTGCTATCAATTGACCGAGCAAAGAATTTTCCTTGTGCACCAATCACTAATTCGCCAGGATGAAATGGATGCTCTACCGTTCCATATGGAGAAGTTTTAGTTACTGATCCAAATTTTGACGTAGGAGAATATTGTCCTTTAGTAAGGCCATAAATTTCATTATTAAACAATATGATATTTATATCAATATTTCTCCTAATTGCATGTATAAAGTGGTTTCCTCCAATCGCCATAGCATCACCATCACCGGTAATTTGCCAAACGTTTAGATTTGGATTTGCAACTTTTACACCTGAAGCAATTGCAGATGCTCGACCATGAATACTATGAAATCCATATGTATTCATATAATAAGGAAATCTTGATGAACAACCAATTCCAGATATAAAGGCAAAATCTTCTTTCTTTGTATCCAATCCTGGTAAAGCTCTTTGTATAGCATTCATAATTGCATGATCACCACAACCTGGACACCATCTTACTTCCTGATCACTTTTAAAATCTTTTGGAGTCATTGTATTTTGTATCTCTTCCATGATTAATCCTCCAATATTTTATCAAAATGTTGTTCTAATTCAATAGTTGTAAATGGTAATCCTTGAACTTTATTATATTGTAAATATTTAAACTCTGGATTAGTCATTCTTAAATAATCTGCGAACTGACCCATATTGTTTTCGCAAACTACAATTTTCTTATATTTCCCGAAAACGTCTTTAACATTTAACGGCAAAGGTTTAATATAATTAAAATGAGCAAGACTTACTTTTTTACCTTTTGCTTGCATTTGATTTACAGCTGTGGCAACATGCCCATATGTTCCACCCCATCCAACAACTAATAAATCTCCAGTTTCTTCACCTTCTACTTTAAGTTCAGGAATGAAATTAGCCATTCTTTGCACTTTTTCTTCACGGATGTCTATCATCTTCTGATGATTAACCGGATCATGAGAAACTGCACCAGTTAACTCATCTTTTTCAAGTCCACCAATTCGATGTTCTAATCCTTTTGTACCAGGAATAGCCCATGTTCTTGCTAACTTTTCAGCATCTCTTGCATAAGGTTGCCAATCTTGAGTTCCTTCTTTAGCTACAGGAACTTTAATATCAGGATACTCAGACATTGCAGGAATTCGCCAAGGTTCTGATCCATTTGCAATAAAACCATCAGTTAGTAAAATAACTGGAGTCATATGTTCTAATGCTAATTTTGCAGATTCAAAAGCGTAACGGAAGCAATCTGAAGGAGTACTTGCAGCAACAACCGCTACAGGACTTTCTCCATTTCTACCATATAAAGCTTGCATTAAATCTGATTGCTCAGGTTTTGTTGGCAGTCCAGTTGACGGTCCTCCGCGCTGAACATTTACAATAACTAATGGCAATTCTGTCATTACTGCCAAACCTATTGCCTCTGACTTTAAAGCCAAACCAGGTCCAGATGTACTTGTAATTGCAAGATCTCCAGCAAAGCTGGCTCCTATAGATGTACAAATACCTGCTATTTCATCTTCAGCCTGAAATGTTTTTACACCTAGATCTTTTCTGTTTGAAAGTTCCTGTAAAATTTCTGTTGCTGGAGTAATAGGATATGAACCACAAAATAGTTCTAAATTAGCTTTTTCAGCGGCTGCAATAAAACCCCATGCAGTTGCCAAGTTTCCATTTATATTTCTATAAGTACCTTTTTTAATATTAGCCGGGCTGATTTTATACGATGGAGTTAAATGCTCCATTGTTTCAGCATAATTATATCCTGCTCTCAAAACAGTTTTATTAGCTTCAATAACTAGTGGCTTCTTTTTAAATTTCTTCTCAAAGAATTCTTCAGTGTAGCTTAATGGGCGATCAAAAATCCAATAAACCATACCAAGAGCAAACATGTTTTTACTTCTAAGTATACTTTTTGGATCAAGTCCCATGTCTTTTAAAGCTTCTTTAGTTAAAGAACTAATAGGTGCTTGTATTACATTATAACCATCAAGTTTATCTTCCTGAATAGGATCTTCAGTTTTATATCCTGCTTTTTTCAATCCCTTTTCGTCAAAACTGTCTTCATCAATTATAATTGTTCCGCCTTCTTTCACCCATTTTGCTGTAGCTTTTAATGCAGCTGGGTTCATAGCAATTAAAATATCGGCGTAATCGCCAGGAGTTTTAATTGCAGTTTGTCCGACATGTACTTGGAACCCTGATACTCCTCCAACAGTACCCTGTGGAGCTCTAATTTCTGATGGATAATCAGGAAATGTAGAAAGATCGTTTCCAATAAATGCCGAAGTATCTGAAAACAGATTTCCGGTAAGTTGCATACCATCTCCGGAATCACCCGAGAACCTTATAACGACCTCTTCGCGTTCGATGGTACCTGCTTTTTTACTCATAATAAGATTTAATTTTGTAGATTAAATTAACAGATGTTTAAAATATAAATGCACATGGAAGAGTTCCCTTTTCCATATGCATTTCTATAAGTCTTTATTCTTATCCTGTGATGTTTCTATAACAAAACAATTGATTATTTCTGAGACAAAATTACGCAATGTTAATTAATTATTAAGTAAAATATCAATTAAATTTCAATATAAATAACATGATTTTTCTCACTTTTCTCCAAATATGTTTATTTCTTATTGTAGTTTTGTAAAAATCAAGAATTCAGATACTTATTTATGGCTTTAATTAAATCAGTTAGAGGTTTTACTCCTAAGTTAGGTGATGATTGTTATTTAACAGAAAATTCAACAATTGTTGGAGATGTTATTGTAGGAAACAATTGCAGTTTTTGGTTTAATTCTGTTGTAAGAGGAGATGTAAATTCTATTATAATTGGAAATAAAGTAAATATTCAAGATGGGGCTATTTTACATTGCACATATAAAAAGACTACTATTCATATTGGAGATAATGTTTGTATTGGACACAATGCCTTGATTCATGGAGCAAAAGTTCATGACAATGTATTAATTGGAATGGGTTCTATTATAATGGATAATGTTGTAATTCACGAGAACTCGATTGTTGCTGCAGGATCTCTTGTTTTAGAAAATACTATAATTGAATCTGGGTGTATTTACGGCGGTGTTCCTGCTAAAAAAATAAAATCAATTGATGAAGATGAGGTGAGGGAAAAGGTTAAAAAAACGGCCAATAACTACATTATGTATGCAAAATGGTATGGTGAATTATAATTCATTAATTTCATAATCAGAATCAGAAATTTCTTTTATTATAGAACGAAGCACTTTTGAACTCCCCGAAGAATAAAAGTTGTAATTTGGTTTAGAATTATTATTTCTCAATAAATTATTCGTTTTCAAGATTCTTTTTGTTTGTAATACTACTGCTGGTGCAGGATTAACTATGCTAATATTTGAAGGTAATACTTCTTTTAAAACATCTATTAAAAATGGATAATGAGTACAACCTAGTACAAGATGGTCAATGTCTTTTTCAATTAAAGGTTTCACAAGAGTTTTAATATGATCTTTTGTTTGAGGTTCTTTTATTAAACCTTTCTCCACTATTTCTACCAATTTATCTCCAACTTTAATATTTAGTACGACATCTTTTGCGTACTTATTACTGGTATTGTTGTATAACTTCCCATTAAAGGTACCTTCAGTTGCTAAAACCCCAATACTTTTTGTTTTCGAATTCAATGCAGCAGGCTTCACAGCTGGTTCCATTCCAATGAACGGAATCGTATATTTTGAACGTAAAAAGTCTATTGCTGATGCCGTGGCAGTGTTACATGCAACTATAATAAGTTTACAGTTTTTAGAAATAAGGAATTCAACAACATTGGAAGCCAATTTTTCAATTTCATCCTGTTTTCGAGGACCATATGGGCAATTAGCTATGTCGGCGAAATAAAAAACTGATTCATGTGGAAGTATGCTAACTAGTTCTTTCCAAACTGACAGACCACCAACGCCTGAATCAAATATTCCAATTGGATTATTTCTTCTACTCATTGTACAAAAAGACCATCTTTAATTTCTTAAAGATGGTCAAAATATTTAATTTTCTAATATTATTCTATTCCTAATTCAGCTTTCACTAAAGGTAAAATATCAATACTTGTTTCTGAAAAATAAACAACTCCACCAGCACCAAGATCAAATATATATATAAATCCATTTGCTTTAGCAACTTTCTCAATTGCTACTTGAGCTTTATCCATAATTGGCTGGAATAATTCACCTTCTTTTTGCTGTAAATCCTGTTGAGCTGTTTGTTGGAAACCCTGAATTCTTTGTTGCATTTCCTGAATTTCAGCTTCTTTTGATTGACGTACAAGATCTGAATATGATTCTTGTTTCTCTAAGTATGCATTTACCTTAGTTTGGTACTCAACCTGCATAGTCTCAAGTTCTTTTTGTAACATTTGACTGTAATTCTGAAGCTCAAGTCTTGCACTATCTCTTTCTGGCATTACAGAAAGCAATTCTCCTGAATTGATATGTCCGAATTTTAAATCCTGAGCAAACACTGATGATCCTGAAACCAACACAGCTAATACTAATATTCCAATAAACTTTTTCATATTTTTCATTTTATTATTTATACGCAAATTTAAAAAATTAATTTTTATAGCCTAATTTTTCTAATACTTCATCACTTTTATCAAACTTAGGGTCGGTAAACAAAATTGTTGCACCTGCTGCTGTATCAAAAATAATAGCATAATTCCCTTTTTCAGCTATCTCCTTTATTACATTATAAATCTCATCTTGAATTGGCTTGATAAAATCTTGCCTTTTCTTAAAAAGTTCTCCTCCTGGACCAAAAAACCTACGTTGAAGGTCTTTTACAAATTTTTCTTTGGCAGAGATTTCTAATTTCCTTTGTTTAATCATTTCCTCTGTTAATAAGATCTTTTCTGTATTAAAGTCTTTTAACATTACATCTACTTCTGCATAGCCTACTTCAACTTCTTTTTGCCAATCCTCTGATAATTTATTTAATTTATCTTGAGCTGCTTTATATGCCGGGATATTATTTAAAATATAATCTGTATCTACAAAAGCATACCTCTGAGCAAATAATGTTGTTGAGATGAAAACAAATACTATTCCAAAAAGTAATTTTTTCATATTATTTGATTTAAAATTGTTGTCCAATAACAAAATGAAAGTTTGCTCCATTTGCATCTGGCTGACCAGGAACCTCATCAAATCCATATCCCCAATCAACACCTAAGAGTCCAAACATAGGAAGATAAGCTCTAAGTCCAATACCTGCAGATCTTTTAACGCTAAAAGGGTTATACTCATTCATGCTTTTCCATGCATTACCCGCTTCTGCAAAAGCTAAAACATAAACTACAGCTTGTGGCTTTAAAGATATAGGATATCGAAGCTCAAAGTTTATTTTTTCATAAACATTTCCTGCATCAGCTCCATTAAGATCTGAAGGTGTTAAAGTTCCATTTTTATAACCACGCAATCCTATTGTTTCAACACCATATAAGCTATATCCTGAAAGACCGTCTCCACCAACATTAAACCTTCCAAATGGTGTATGTCCAATATTTTTATCATAATAGCCTAAATAACCAAATTCTGTATTTGCTGCTAGAACTAAATCTTTCCACACTCTTAAAAACCATTTACCTGTATATTTCCACTTGTGATATTCAACCCATTTGTACTTTTTTGAGTTCTCCATACTATACACCTCATTCTCAATATAGTAATCCTGACTAACATCACTCAGTGATTCCCAGTCATTTCCTTCAATACTATTATAATCATTTTGAGCATTTTCACCTGCAGTTGCTATTTCATCATTATTCAAACCCCAGAAATTATCTTCTTTAAATAATGAATATGGGGGCGTAAACTGAAGTGTTAATGCAAACGAAGATCCTGATCTTGGATATATCGGTTGATCAGTTGAATTTCTTGCAAAGGTTGTTGAGATACTTAAATTATTTGCATTTCCATCGTTTACAATAAATCCTGACCAATCATTTAAATCATATCTCTGGTAATTAATGGAATTTGACAACGTGAAATAGTTATCAGGCCATTTAAGTCTTTGCCCTAATCCAATAGAAATACCAGTTACTTTCATATACTCTTCTCCAACCTGATAAAAATAATCTGTTCTTTTTTGGATTGAGTGATATGCACTAACAGAAAAAGAATTTGGTTTTTTTCCTCCTAACCATGGTTCATTGAAACTAATACTATATGTTGAATAATAACTCCCATTAGTCTGGGCTCTTAATGCAAGTGTTTGTCCATCACCTGAAGGAATAGGTTTCCATGCATCTTTTTTAAACATATTTCTTGTTGAAAAATTACTAAATCTCACACCTAATGTACCAACAAACATGTTTGCACCCCAACCTCCTGAAATTTCTAGCATATCGGTAGATTTCTCAACCATTGTGTAATCTAAATCAACCAATCCTTCAGCTTGATTAATGTTTACAGGCTCAATACCAAACTGTTCTGGATCAAAGTATCCAAGCTGTGCTAATTCTCTTTGAGATCTAACAATATCAGCCTTACTAAATAGATCACCAGGTCTTGTCATTAGCTCTCTTCGAATAACATATTCATTTGTTTTAGTATTTCCTTTAATGTTTATTTTATTTAATCGAACTCTATCTCCTTCAATTACTCTCATTTGAATATCGACGGAGTCTTTTTCAATATTTGAAATTACAGGAACCGCATTAAAAAATAAATAACCATTATCAAGATATAAATTACTTAAAGCATCTTCGTCATAATTTAATCTCTGGGTTATTAATTCTGGGTCGTAAGGTTCTCCTTTCTTGATTTTAAGAGCTGCATCCAAATCATCTGAAGTGTATTTAGTGTTTCCTATCCAATTAATGTCTCTTAAAAAATATTGACCACCTTCATGAATATTAATTTTTATTCCAATCCGCTTTTTGTTGATTGTATAAACACTATCTGATACTATTTCTGCATCTCTATAACCAAGTGAGTTATACTTTTTAATAACATTTATCTTATCCTCTGCATATAAATCGTCTTTAAATTTTGAGGCAGCAAAGAAGTTTAAATTTTTCTTCTTTGTTTTCTTCATAACTCTTTTAAGCTTATTTTCCTTAAAAACAGTATTCCCTTCAAAGTCAATTTCACCAATTTTAACTTTTTCTCCTTTATCAATATAAATCTTAAGTTTAATATTATTCATTCCAACTATAGTATCATCAACCTGAACAATATCTACCTTAGCATTCAAATATTTCTTATCATATAAATAGTGCTTAATTATCCTTTCCGTATTTCTCATAAGGTTTTCAGTCATTTGCATTCCCCTCTTAAGCTCTAACTGTTCCTTAATTTCTTTAATCTTCCCTTTTTTTAAGCCAAATAGTTCCAACTCAGAAATTCGATGTCTTTCTTGCAAATAAATATCTAAGTTTACACTGTCCCCAACAATTTCTACAACAGAAATTTTTACATCGGAAAACAATCCTTGTTCCCACAATTTTTGAATAGCGTTTGTTACATCATCACCCGGTATAGCTATTTTCTTTCCTGGTTTTAAACCTGAAAGGTTTACTAATATATTTTCGTCAAGGTATTTTATACCAGAAACTTGCACGTCCTTAATTATTAAATCTTGCCCTTTTTTATAATCAATAACTGGCAATAAATCATATGCTGGTTTTTGTGCATATCCTGATATAATGAATAAAACCAATAATATACTTGTAGAGAATTTTCTTAACATTCTTTTTGGATCATTTTGAAATTAAACTATTATTTTAATTGTTCGCTTGTTTTCCCAAAGCGCCTTTCTCTATGCTGATAATCAATTATTGCGTTATACAAATCTTTTCGCCTGAAATCTGGCCATAAAACATCGGTAAAATACAATTCTGAATAAGCTATCTGCCAAATTAAAAAATTACTAATTCTAAACTCACCACTTGTTCTAATCAACAAATCAGGATCTGGAATATCTTTAGTATTTAGATATGCCTCGAAGAACTCGTTATTTACTTTTTCGAGATTGATATCAGCTTTTTTTGAATCTGAAATAATATTCTTAACAGCATTTACAATTTCCCATCTTGCGCTATAATTTAAAGCCAGCACTAATTTTAATCCGGTGTTACTTGCTGTTTTATTTATTACTGTATTTAATTTTTCTTTTACATTCTTTGGCAATCCTTCCGTATTACCAATAGTCAGTAAACGAACATTATTCTTTATTAGTGTATCTGTTTCTGAATTAATTGTAGTTATTAGAAGTGTCATTAGAGCATCCACCTCTTGCTTCGGTCGATTCCAATTTTCTGTAGAAAATGCATACAATGTCAGATATTCTACTCCTAACTCTCCTGCTCCTTCGACCGTGTCGCTAACTGCTTTTACACCATTTTTATGTCCAAAAATACGTTGGTTTCCCTTTTTCTTTGCCCAACGCCCATTTCCATCCATTATAATTGCAACATGTACCGGCAGATTATTCTTATCAATCTTTTCTTTTAAATCCATTTCCTGTTAATAATAAGTCGGACAATCTATTTTATCTCTAAACAAATTATAAGTAACAAATACTCCACAAAGCGAGTACCAATCATCATTATGAATTGTTGGAGTATTATCGGCATCCTGTACATTTATTACTCCATCAATTTGATCGGTAAATGTTTTTCGGTAACCCCACTCCATGCCTAAAGTTAAGCGCTCAAAGATATTATATTTAATTCCTAATCCAAAAGGAATTGTAATAGGATTTTCAAAACCTCCTGAGCTCAATAGAAAATTTCCTCCAACCCCCAGAAACACAAACGGTGCGAACCTATTTTTATTCTTCTTTATATATCCTGAACTAGTAAAGGGCAAAAAGTTATATTCGACTTGAACAGAAACATCTATTACTCCTGTAGAAAAAGAAGCTCCACGCAACTGATTTAGCGGTTCATCGAAATCATAATCATTACCTTTTAATTTTCCATAGTAACCTTTAATACTGGCTGTTAAATAATGGTTAAGATTATACTTTACGATTAATCCATATGCCATTGATGGAGAATAAAATAATTTTGAATTGTTTATATCTCCTTGATAATAAGAAGTTCCAAGATTAACTCCAAATTCAGTCTTGCTTTGTCCAATTAATAAGTTTGTTATAAAAATTAATAGGAGTAGTAATAAATATTTCTTCATATAATTTTATAATCGAAGTTCCTTTTTACTATTGCTTTTTCGTTTAATTTTATAAGAAACGTTTATTACTGTAAAATAGTATACATCTTTAGATTGCGAAAACTCAGTATTAAATCCATCAATATAATCGGAAGTAATAAATCGTCGTCCAAGCTCAAGTCCTACGCTTGCTTTAGTTGAAAGAGGATATCTAACTCCGACACCAAAAGGCACAACAACACCAAAATTTTTACCATCGTTAAACCTTTGATCATAAATGAGATTATCCTTTGCTTTAGGCTTAGAATATGCTACACCAGCCCCCGCAAAAATATAAATATTTAGTCCAACATTAAATTTTCTTAACTTTCCTCTCATTGACATTGTTTTATATGAAACAACTGTCTTTTCTTTTGTAATGTGGAATTCAATATGGCTATTAAGCTCAAACATGTTTGTTGAGAAAGTATGGTTTCTACTTTCATTCTTAGAATTAACATCTGAACCATGAATATTTGCATAGGTGAGATTCGCTTTTATTGCTAACCTCTCATGCAATTTATAACGATATCCAACCGCAAGAGTTGGTCTGCTATTAACCAAATCAATATCTGCAAAACCAGATGCATCAGTTTTCATAGACCCACCTATATCTCCAAAATAATTTGATATTCCTATACCATAACTATATGATGACCTAGACAATTTCCACCTTTGTGAAAATGTAATAGTTGGAATTAGTATTAATATTAGTAATATAAAAAATTTAGATGTTTTCATTTTAAACTTTCTATTATTACAAAGTTATCTTTTTTTACTCAATTATAATAATAACCAAATTGTTTTCAACTTTTTATGCGTACAATAAAACGTTCAAAATCAGAATTTGTTTTGTTTAATTTCTTTTATCAACTCCCCACATAAGTTTATTACGCAATGTTTGGTAAAAGCTTGTGCTATTTAGTTTTAGTAATTTAATTTTAAAATCAGCTTTGCTAATTGTTATTTCCTCAGTATTTTTAATCATTATTGATCTATGATCTATTGATGCAATATAATTTAATGAACGACCTTCAAGTTTCAACTGCAATTTACTTGAATCAGGTAATACTATTGGACGAACAGTTAAATTATGTGGTGATATAGGAGAAATAATAAAATTTCCTGATTGAGGAATAATTATTGGACCTCCAACACTTAACGAATAAGCCGTTGATCCTGTGGGTGTTGAAACCAGCAATCCATCTGCCCAATATGAGTTCAAAAACTCCCCATCGATATAGGCGTGAACTGTTATCATTGCAGAATCGACCTTTTGGACTGCTATTTCATTTAAACTATATGGAAATTCTTCAAACAATCCGGAAGATGATTCCAGCTTGAGCAAAGTTCTTTCTTCTATCGAATATTCTTTTAAAAATATAGCGTTCAGTGCAGATTCTATTTCTTCTTTTGCAATACTAGCAAGGAAACCTAATTTCCCAGTATTTATACCAACTATTGGAATATTTGAATTACGAACAACCGTAATTGCATCTAATATAGTTCCATCACCACCAATACTAAATAATAAATCAACATCATTTCGTATTTCTTGATGTTTTGAAAATACCGATACAGACTCAGGATCTATATCAATATTTTTTATTAAAAAATCATAGAACTTTTCGTAAATTGTAATTTCTATTTTATTTGCGTTTAGAATATCAAAGAATTTTTTTACATATTCTTGAAATCCTATATCGAAATTTCTTCCGTATATTGCTACTTTCATACTAGTTTTCAATTATTGGAGCTCCCAAATGAATGAAAACTCCATGATCTCCAAATTTATTCAATGAATATTCAATTCGCAAAACTTTATCGTAATAAGTTACAAAATCAATACCAAATCCACCACTATATAAAAATTCATTAACTAAGATGTTATTACTAACAAATTCAGAATTCACATAACCGGTATCAAAAAATAAATTACAATACATAGCGAAATGTACTTTGCTAAATTTTTCTGTGGATATAAAATCCATATTAAATGTTGATTGCGGTATCAATTCATATTTCAAATTAGACTTTGAGATATAATAATTCTTGCCCAAAGTAGAATAATATTCCATTCCTCTTATGTAGTTCTTAAATCCAATTGCCTCAGAAAAATAATGTGACTTAATATTGTCAAAACTTATTTTACCTTCAATACCTGTATTGAAAAACAAGCGATTAGCTATTTTAAAGTTATCTTCAATAACTGATTTTAAATAAAATGTGCCTTCGTCAGAGTTAATACCTATTCCTTCTACAATTAATGAAGTATTAAATTTAAATCCTTGTAGAGGATAAATTTTTGAATCTCTTTTATCATAATCAAATTTATAAAACAAGGTAATAAATGAGATATCTTTATTTCCTCCATATAAATAATCAGGATTAAGAATAATAACCGAATCACTTACATTTACATTTGTATACCTTAATGTAAACTTATGATTGGTATATAAATATGGTCTGTAAGAAACAAACGTTGACAACTTAAGTGTTTTTCGGGCAAATTTGCCATTGAGTTTTAGATAAACAAGCTCATCATTTAATATTTGATATGCTATTTCGTGATTTCTGAAATAGTCAATATCAAAACCAATTCCTGTTTTCTTTTGCTTATCTATAAAAGGTTTGTTGTAATACAGAACAAATCTGTTATTGTATCCAAAAATTGATTTTAGTTTAAGAATTTCCTTTCTTCCTCTGAAATTATTTATTAGTACAAATAAACCATAATCTGTTCTTGACCATTCTTTATTTTTTAAAAAAGTACTTAGATTTCCTTCTATATATTCCAAAACAGGATAAGGCCAGATATACCATCTTTCCTGCAAATCAATTTTTATTCTCAAATAAAATTGTGAATCAATATCATAATTAATTGTTACAAAATTAAATAATGAAGTGTTTAAAAGATTTTCTCTTGATAATTCAATTATGCTATTAATATCTATAGATCTGACAGTGTCTCCCACATTAAATAAAAGCTCCCTTATTATAATGTCTTGTTTCGTTATTTTATTACCCGATAATTCAATGTCAGATATTATAAAATTTCCAGATATACCTTTCTCTTCTTGGCTAAAAGAAAGGAAGTTTAAAAAGATAATCGGTAAAATAAAGAGAATACTTTTCAAGTAGAATTGCATTGCAGGGTTATCAAGTATTTAAAAATCGCATGAATAAATCATACCTTTCATTATACAAATCATCCTGTTCGTCAAATTCCATGAAAGAAGCTTTTATATTATATTCGTATCTGGTAAATGTCTGAATAATAGCCGTTAAATCAGTTAAATTTAGTTTCAGAGTAACTTCAAGCTTAGTAGAATCTGTTGCTGAATTTATATACATACTAAGAATCTTCGCATCGTTTGATTCAACAATTTGAGAAATTTGTGACATTGAATAATCGCTCTCTATCATTTCTAAAACAATAATACCGCCTGGACTTTCTATAGCTGAAAGTTTAGCAAAATTGTGTAGTAAATCATTCATTTGAACTACACCAAGAAATTTCTTATTATGATCAAGCACTGGCACAACTGTAAGCTTTAATCTGGCTGCAATTTCCATTACTTCATACAAATGCTGGTCGCTTCTTACTGTAGGTCTGATTAAAGATAATCGATGATTTCCAATTGCTTCTTCAGGTTTATTAATATCAAAAATATCAGCATCAGAAATAAGACCTAGAAACTCTTCATTATTTACAATAGGTAAATGAGAGATTCGAAAAACTTCCATCCAGTTTAATGCATCAACTCCTGTGTCTGAAGTACGTAATGCAGGTATCTCATCTGATATTAAATCTTTTGCTAACATCTTTTATTTGTTCCGGAATTACTTGTATTTTTGTGCAATTAACAAGTAAAACGATTAATTTGTTTATTCTATTGTCAAATACTAAGATATGACCAGACTAAGTGTAAATATAAATAAAATTGCAACATTAAGAAACGCCCGTGGTGGAAATTATCCAAATGTTGTAAATGCAGCTATAAATTGCCAACAATTTGGAGCTGAAGGAATAACTGTTCATCCACGTCCTGATGAAAGACATATTCGTTATCAGGATGTTTTTGATATTAAACCGGTTATAACCACTGAATTTAATATCGAAGGATATCCTTCAGAAGAATTTATTAAATTAGTTATAGATGCAAAACCAACTCAGGTTACTTTAGTTCCTGATCCTCCGGATGCATTAACATCAAACGCAGGCTGGGATACTATTAAAAATAAGCTGTTTTTAAAAGAAGTGATTTCTCGTTTTCATTCTGCCGATATTAGAACTTCAATATTTATTGAGACCAGCTCTGAATTAATAAAAAATGCAGCAGATACAGGAACTGAACGTGTTGAACTCTACACAGAACCCTATGCAGCAAATTTTGCTAATAACAAGGAAAAAGCAATTGCTTCATTTGTAAAAGCTGCAGAAATTGCTAATACAGTTGGACTTGGATTAAACGCAGGACATGATTTAAATCTTGATAACCTAAAATATTTTAATCAAAATATTCCGGGTTTGCTTGAAGTTTCAATTGGTCATGCTTTAATTTCTGATGCTCTATATTTAGGCCTCGAAAATACTGTTCAGTTATATCTTCGTGAGTTAAAATAAGCCTGTGGAATTATTTTTCAGAAAATATGGTGAAGGTCCACCTATGATTATTCTTCATGGTTTATACGGATCGTCTGATAATTGGGTAAGTATTGGAAGAAAATTAGCTGGAAATTTTGAAGTTTATTTGATTGATCAGCGAAATCATGGTAGATCGCCACATTCTGTGGAACATAATTACCAAATTCTGAAAGAAGATTTGCTTGAGTTCATGAATAAACAATCTATTGAAAAAGCAATTATTATTGGACATTCGATGGGCGGAAAAGTGGCAATGTTTTTTGCAGCCGATTATCCTGAAAAAATTAGTCATTTAATTGTTGCTGATATTTCACCAAGATCATACAAAACAACTAATTCAAATCAACTTCTTGCTCATAATACCATTATAAAAGCTATGTATAATATGGACTTTTATGGTATTACAAGTCGAGAAGATATTGATGAAATACTTGCTAAATCAATTCCTGAATCAAGAATCCGACAATTTTTATTGAAGAATATTAAAAGATCAAAAGAGAATGAATACAGCTGGAGTCTGAATATTAAAACTATTAAAACTGAGTTGATTAATATTATGGACGGCTTGAATGAAAGCCAACAAGAAATAACAGGGTTTCCAATATTATTTTTAAAAGGAGAAAACTCAGATTATATTTTGAATGAAGATGAGAAAGTAATTCAAAAAATATTTCCTTATGCCGATTTAGAAACAATGCCAAATGCCGGTCACTGGATGCATGCAGAGCAACCTGAATTATTTATTAAGAAGATTACTAATTTTATTTTACAATAGCTTATTCTGAGTAGTTGACTCAACATTCTCGGCCTTTACAAGCTCTTCTCCTTTATATTTTAGCATAAGTTGAGCAATAGCTAAAACATCTTTTTCACAGTATTTCACTATTCGCTGCAAATCTTTATCGTTCCAATAAACATCAGCAACCATGCTCCCATCGATATCATCTTTTGGAGTTGGGATATCAAATATTTGAGTCAGTAAATTTAATGATGTGTAGTTTTTATAATCGCCAAACTTCCATAATTCCATTGTATCTAAAAATGAAACTTCCCATGGTTTTTTTCCTGCAATATCAAGAATTTTTGGTAATTTAATTCCGTTAATAAGCATTCTGCGAGCAATGTATGGAAAATCAAATTCTTTACCATTATGTGCACATAATAGTAAACCTTTATGTGAGTTATAATATTTTCCAAGCATTTCTTTGAATTCTTTCAATAACAATGCTTCATCATCGCCAAAAAAAGATTTTAATCTAAAAGTTCTCTCTTCAGTTTTGCTTACGGCTATACCAACAGAAATACATATTATTTTACCAAACTCCGAATATATTCCAGCACGCTGATATACATCCTTTGCCGATTTTTCTTCTTCTCTGAAATAAGATGATTTCTTTTCCCAGAATTCTTGAAAAGCTTTTGGCACATCATTATAATCAGAATACTGCGGAACAGTTTCTATATCCAAAAATAAGATGTTTTCAATTTTAATATTATCAAGCATAACTAAAAGTTATATTACTCTTTATGATTGATTTTTTTCTCAATAATTGAAGATAATACATCAATCCCAACCTTGTTATTACCACCTTGAGGAATAATAACATCGGCATAGCGTTTTGTTGGCTCAATAAACTGAAGGTGCATTGGCTTTACTGTTTTTTCATAACGCTCCAGAACTTTATTTACTGATCGGCCACGCTCAACCAAATCACGCTGAATAACACGCATTAAACGATCATCATTATCGGCATCAACATATACTTTAACATCCATTAAATCACGCAATTGTGCATTCTGTAGAATTAAAATACCTTCAACAATAATTACTTTTTTTGCTTCAACAGCAATGGTCTCTTCTGATCGAGTACAGGTTAAATAAGAATATATAGGTTGCTCAATTGATTTTCCTTCTTTTAGATTCTTTATATGTTCAACAAGTAATTTAAACTCAAGAGATCCAGGATGGTCAAAGTTCATTTCTTGACGTTCTTCCAAAGGTAAATGACTATTATCTTTGTAATATGAATCCTGTGGTATTATAGCTACCTCACCTTTTGGTAAATTTTCAATTACCTTTCTTACTACTGTTGTTTTTCCGGACCCTGTTCCTCCTGCAATACCAATTATAAAAGACATATCGATAAAAATTTAATAACTTTAAACTATATTTTGGCATGAAGATAATATAAATTTACACAAAAATTATATATCATGATAAGACATATAATCATGTTTAAGTTTACTGATGTAAAAAACGATATAGAAAGGTCAGAAAAAGCAAATAGAATAAAAACTGCATTTGCTCCTTTAAGAAATATTATTAATGTTGTGGAATCATACGAATTTGCAATCAATTCAAAAAAGACAGCATTTTCTTATGATTTAGCAATTATTTCAGAATATAATAACTGGGAAGACTTAGAAATATATCTTAATCATGCGGAACATGTGAAAGCAATAAAAATTTGCAGTGATATTAAAAAAGAAAAAGCAGTAATAGATTACGAATTTTAAAAAAATCTTGAAATGAGCAAATTATATCCACTGAAATTCAAACCTATTTTTAAAGAGAAAATATGGGGTGGACAAAATCTAAAATCATCGTTAAGTAAAAATATACCTGAAAATAAAAAACTAGGTGAAAGTTGGGAAATTTCGGGAGTTGAAGGCAATGTTTCTGTTGTAGAAAATGGATTCCTTGCCGGTAATGAGCTTGATGAATTGATAGAAATTTACATGGGTGATTTAGTTGGCGATAAGGTTTATGATAAACATGGAATAGAGTTTCCACTACTTATAAAATTTATTGATGCTAATGATATTCTTTCAATTCAAGTTCATCCTGATGATAAATTAGCGAAGCAGCGTTACAATGAGAATGGAAAAACCGAAATGTGGTATATTGTTGATGCGCAAAAAGATGCTGAGTTAATTTTGGGATTTAATCATGAAATGGATAAAAATCATTATTTACAACATTTGAAAAATAATGAATTACCTCAAATTTTAAATACAGAAAAAGTAAAACAGGGAGATGTATTTTACATTCCTGCAGGAAGAATTCATGCAATTGGTGCTGGAATAGTTTTAGCTGAGATTCAGCAAACTTCGGATGTAACCTACCGTATTTTTGATTGGAACAGAAAAGATGATTCAGGCAATTATCGTAAATTACACACCGAAGAAGCAATCGAAGCAATTGACTTTAGGGCTTACGATAATTATAAAACAGAATACTTTTCGAATAAGAATGAGACTTCTAAAATAGTATCGACTAAATTTTTTGAAACCAATATTATAGAATTCGACCAAAGAATTGAGAAAGATTACAATATTTTAGATTCGTTTGTTATTTATATGTGCCTCGAAGGTAAATTTGAAATTGAATACTACGAATCGGAGAAAATTACAATTGAAAAAGGCGAAACTGTATTAATTCCTTCGGTAATCGAACATTTATTTTTAAATCCTGTTAATCAGAGTAAGATATTAGAAATTTATATACCTGAGAAAACAGATGAAAAAGGAAAAGACATCACGGATAAGATTATCATCTGATAAAGGTATTGTACTGTTTGATGGATTTTGCAATTTGTGCTCGTGGTCGGTTCAATTTATTTTAAAAAGAGATCCAAAAGATTATTTCAAATTTGCTGCTCTGCAATCAGAAGTTGGAAAACAACTTTTAATGCAACTCGAATTTGCTCAAAATCTTAATAATTCTGTTATTCTAATTGAAAAAGATAAGGTTTATTCTAAATCTGAAGCTGCATTAAAAATTACAAGGAAATTAAGAGGACTTTGGCCTATTTTCTATATTTTCATTTTAATCCCAAAACCAGTAAGAGATTATATCTATAATATGATTGCACGAAATCGATTTAATTGGTTTGGAAAAAAAGATTCTTGTTATGTTCCTGAAAAAGATTACTCTGAAAAGTTTTATAGCTCTAACTTTCCATCTTCATCTAATTTATAATTCTTGCTAAGTAAACCAATAAGTTGAGTTACACTACTTAATGCAGAAATTGTATCAGGTGATATTGTTTTTTGTTGCATGCGAAGCATTAACAAACCGTACAATCCATTAAAACAGGCTTCTATTTCGTTCTCAACAGTTCCTTTTGATTTATTTATTAACTCAACAATTCCTGCTTTTGCTTTATTATACAAATCAATATAATCAAGCTGTTCAGTAGATTTTAGCAGCACAAGATGAAATTCGTAAAGATCATTTACGGTATTTTGAATGAATTGCAAATGCCCTATTTTGGTCTTTTGTTCTTCTTTCATTAAATCGATCAAACCTTCATACCAGTTTTTTATCTCTTCTTTAACTGGAGCAGGTTGCTCATATCGCTGCACTATATTTTTATCTATTTCATTAATATCAAATTCATAAGCACGAATTAGATCTTCAATTTGCCACATATATAAAATATACTCAGCAATGTTTTCTCTTTTCTTTTGTCGGGCAATTATCATAACTAAATTTTCTTTTTTAAATCATCAATTAAACGTCGTTCTCTCTTAGTTGGCCTCCCTACTCCTCTATCTCTCAACTCGTAACCTTCATATTTTTGCATATCCATTTTTAGCTTTTCTTCTTCTGGAGTTATATTTTCTACATAATCAACAACAATTGAAGCGGCCTGCCTTTTTCCTAATAATCCTAAAACCTTAAATTGAAATGTAACAGGAGGTCTTTTCAAATAAACAATTTCTCCTATTTTAATAACTCGCGAAGGCTTAACCTGAACATCATCTATTAAAACTTTCCCTTTTTTACATGCCTCAGCTGCCTGACTCCGGGTTTTAAAAATCCGTACAGCCCACAACCATTTATCTATGCGTAAGTTTTGTTCGTTTTGCATATCAGCATTAATAATAGGTAAACAAAAATAGAGATTACAGAGAAGTAAAAAAAATATTATTAAAAAGACTACTTGTTATTAAACTCATTCATAGTATTTGCAACTCCAATAGTTCCAAAACTTTTTATGATATCGATTGCTAAATCAATTCTTTCAGGAAGTTGTTTTTTCTCGTCATCATCCCAAGGACTAAGAACATAATGAGCTTGAGCTCCTCTTGCGTAGTTATTTCCTATTCCAAATCTTAGTCTTGGATAGTTCTGATGACCTAAATTTAGGTTAATATCTTTTAATCCATTATGACCTGCATCTGCTCCTTTAGATCTTAATCGCAAAGCACCGAATGGCAATGCAACATCATCTACTATTACCAACATCTTTTCAACCGAAATCTTTTCTTTTTGCAACCAGTAGTTTACGGCCTTACCACTTAGGTTCATAAAAGTAGTAGGTTTTATAAGCACGAAGGTTCTTCCTTTGTATTTATATTCGGTTCTATATGCTAAACGACGGTCCTGAAAAGAAAGATTGGATGCATTAGCTAATGCATCCAATACTTTAAATCCAATATTATGTCGGGTATTGATATACTCGCTACCCATATTTCCTAAACCGACAATAAGGTACTTCATACCAATTATCTGTTTATTAATATTATTCTTTTCCTTCAGCAGCTGGAGCTTCGGCAGCACCTTCAGCACCTTCAGCACCTTCTTCACCTTCTTCACCTTCTTCACCTTCTTCACCTTCAACAGCATCAACAACAGCTGCACGTGCAGTTTTAACTAATACTACAACAGCATTGTCAGGCTCCATAAACTCAAGACCTTCAATTTTCAAATCACCAATCTTAATTGATTGACCAATTGCTAAGTCTGCAATATCAATTTTAATATCATCAGGTAAAGCAGAAAGTAAACCTTTTACTTTTACCTTTCTCATCTTTTGAACTAATCTACCACCATTTAAAACTCCAATTGGGTTACCTTCAACCTCAACAGGCATTTGAATCCATAACGGCTCCTTATCAGTTACTTCAAAAAAGTCAGCATGAATAATTTTATCTGATACAGGATGAAACTGAATAGCTCTTAAAACTGCTTTATGTTTTTTACCATCAACATCAAGATCTACTAGATATGCATTTGGTGTGAACACTAAATTTTTGAAAGATCTTTCATGAGTATGAAAATGGATATTTGCTCCATTACCATACATAACACATGGTATTTGATCTTCTCTTCTCAAAGTTTTAGCAGTCTTTTTCCCTACTTGTTCTCTTAAATTACCTTTTAATTCTAATGTTTTCATTTCTTTTTTTAATGCGTGTTACTCAGAATAATACTAAAATTTCAAAAGCTTCTTATTCCCCATCACACTTTTTAAACAATATGCTTTATAATTTGGTGTGCAAATATATAATATTAAACTATAAAATTAGAACTTATTGACTGATAATTATATACTTTGTGAATTACATCAGCAAAAACATCAGCTACAGTAAGTACTTTAATCTTATCTGATATAGGTTTAATAGGTAATGAATCAGTTACAACAACTTCTAAAATTTTAGAATCGTTAATTCTTTCATAAGCTGGCCCGGATAATACAGCATGTGTTGCAATTGCACGAACACTTAATGCTCCTTTTTCCATCATCATATCTGCCGCTTTCGTAATGGTTCCTGCAGTATCAATCATATCATCAAGGATAACTACATTTTTACCTTCAACTTCACCAATCACAGTCATTTCAGCAATAACATTTGCTTTTTTTCTTGATTTATGGCAAATAACCATCGGAGTTTCTAAGAATTTGGAATAAGCATTGGCTCTTTTTGTACCACCCATATCAGGAGCTGCTATAATTAAATTATCAAGATTTAAGCTTTTGATATATGGGACAAATATAGATGATGCATATAAATGATCAACAGGAATATCGAAAAAGCCCTGAATTTGATCAGCATGCAAATCTAATGTCATTATTCTGTCAACACCTGCAGCATTAAGTAAGTTTGCTACTAGTTTAGCTCCTATTGAAACTCTTGGTTTATCTTTCCTATCTTGACGTGCAAAACCAAAATATGGCATTACTGCTACTACCTTATATGCAGATGCTCTTTTTGCAGCATCAATCATCAATAGTAATTCCATTAAATTGTCTGATGGAGGAAAAGTTGACTGAATAATAAATACATACGATCCACGAACGGTTTCTTCAAAAGAAGTTTGAAACTCACCGTCGCTAAATTCAATAAACTCTGTATTACCAAGATCTACACCATATTCTTTTGCAATTTTCTCTGCAATATATCGTGACTTAGTTCCTGAAAAAATTTTAATTGGAGTTTGGCTCATTATATCTAATTTTCAATAATATTACACTTCATTTTCGGAACTGCAAATTTAAAAATATCATTTTATTTTACACCTTCTTTTGAGGGAAATTTGCTGAAGAATCCTAAAAATTTGACGAAGCATTAATTTTGTCAATAAAATCGAGCAGTTCAGCTCTACCTTTTCTATTTTCTGAAGATGTTACAAATATATCTGGAAGTCTTTCCCATTCTTTTAGCATCTCCTTTTTATATTCCATTAAATTTTTCTTTACCGCAGAACTCGAAAGCTTGTCTGACTTTGTAAATACCATTACAAATGGAATTTGATTTTCGCCCAACCATTTCATAAAACCCAAATCATTTTTTTGTGGTGCATGACGTGAATCTAAAAGGACAAACATACACATCAAGTTTTCTCTATATTGAGCATACTCATTTATCAGTTTATTAAAATCCTTGCGCATTGATTTCCCTACTTTTGCATAACCATAACCAGGCAAATCGGTTAAAATCCAATTTTCGTTTACTATAAATTGATTAATCAGCTGAGTTTTTCCTGGGCTCTGAGATGTTTTTGCTAGTTTTTTTCTTTCCAGCAACATATTTATTAATGAAGATTTTCCAACATTTGATCTGCCAACAAAAGCATACTCAGGAGTATTGTTTTTAGGACAATCTTTATAACTCACATAACTTGATACAAACTCCGCTGATTTAATCTCCATTGCTTCTTCTTTTAAAATCTTTAATATCTATTTGAAAAATACGGATAGCATTGCTGCAACACCAAAAACTACCACAATAACTCCTGCTATTTTATTAATCCACCAAAGCTGCTTTAAACGAAATCGTTTTCTAAATAAATCAACAAGAAAGGTAAGTGTTAACCACCAAAACATTGCACCAAAAAATACTCCGATAACAATAAAAGAAGAATCTAAAGTGCTGTCGTTAGAGCTTACTATTCCAATTCCTGCAAATGCTGCAACAAATAGAAAAATAGCAACAGGATTTGATAATGTTAGAAATAATACTGAAAAATAATCTTCAATTAGTTTATTCTTCCGTCTTCTGTGTCGACGAATTTGTTTGATTGGATTGGCATAAAATATTCTTGCGCCTACAACAATTAGAACAACACCTCCAATTAACTGAATATAAAATTGTTGTTCTTCAATGAAATTAATTATATAGGTCAATCCTAATGCTGCAACCAAAGCAAAAAAGGCATCCACTGTTGCCGAACCCATTCCTGAAAACATCCCAGAAAGCCTACCCTTATTAATTGTTCTTTGAATGCATAAAACACCCACAGGACCCAAAGGAATCGATGCCAAAAAACCAACTAATATACCTTTTATTAAAAATCCAATTTCCACTATTTGATCAAATAAACTTTATTAATAATCTGTATTTTTTATCATCAATTTGGGTTCCATCATTTCAAAAATGGAATACTTAACACCTTCTCTTCCAAAACCGGAGTTTTTTACTCCTCCATATGGCATGTGATCAACTCTGAATGTAGGAACATCATTTACAATTACCCCACCTGCTTCAATTTCATTAAAAGCATGATTCATTTCATTTATATTATTTGTAAAGATACCTGCTTGCAATCCATATTCTGAATTATTAATATCAATCACAGCATCTTTAAAATCTGAGTATTTTTCAATTGTGACTACTGGTCCAAAAACTTCCAGAGCACACACTTTCATTTCTTGCTTTGTGTTAGTAATAATTGTTGGTTCAAAATAAGTTCCTTTTCTTACACCACCGTGCAAAATTTTTGCACCATCACTTACAGCTTCCTTCACCCAATTTTCAACACGAATTGCGTTTTCTTCATCAATCATTACAGAAATATCCGTTGTTATATCGTCAGGAGCTCCAAATTTTAATTTCTTTACTCCTTTTATGAAACCTTCAATAAATTTATCAAAAATATTCTCCTGAACAAAGATTCTTTGAACATGAATACACACCTGACCTGAATATGCAAATGCCCCAACTAAACATTTTTTTACTGCCAGTTCAACATCTGCTTGATCTGAAACAATAACTCCTGCGTTTCCACCAAGTTCAAGAGCAATTTTCTTTTTCCCTGCATTTGATTTCATTTTCCAGCCAACAGAAGGGGAGCCTGTAAATGATAACATATGAATTCTATCGTCTGTTACCAGCTGATTTCCTGCTTCGCGATCCATTAGTAAAACAGAAAATGCACCTTTAGGCAACTCTGTTTTATCAATAATCTTTGCTAATTCAAGCACAGACAATGGAGTTGATCTTGCTGGTTTTAAAATAATAGGATTTCCTGCCGCTATTGCAGGTGCAATTTTATGTACTGCAAGATTTAAAGGAAAATTAAAAGGTGCAATTCCTGCAATTAGTCCAACAGGAAAATGTTTTACAAAACCTTCTTTTCCTTCTCCAGCAGGAGTCCAGTCAATTGAAAAATATTCTTTTGGCAATCTCTTCGATTCCTCAGCTGCAATAATAAATACCTGTACAGCACGATCAATCTCTCCTGCCGCATACTTCAAAGGCTTTCCTGCTTCCTTTGAGAGTATTAAAGCCAGTTCATCTTTCTTATTTTTAATCTCTGCAGCAATATCCATCAATATTTTATACTTTTTATAGGATGGTAAATCACGCATTTCTTTTTTTACTGATAAACCTGCTTGAATGGCTTTTTCTAATTCATCATTACCAGCTAAATACGATTCTCCAATAATGGAATCATCAAAGGGATTTGTCACCACTAATTTTTGGTTAGTTTTAACAAATTCTCCAGCTATATAAATCTTATGATCAGTCATTTTACCTTGATTCTTGAAAAGTATTTGCAAAATTAGTTTTTTTAATAAAGAAACCTATGCAAAAAACATTGTATTTGCAAAAAGATAGAACAAGTCAGTATAGTAATTGTTAATTATATTCTATCTTTAACACTTTTATAAAAAATAATGATGAAAGTAGATTTAAAAAATAAAGGATGGCAGTGGTTAACCTTGCTTTTTCTTTCTTTCATATGGGGTAGCAGTTTTATACTTATGAAAAAGGGGCTACGCTCATATAGCCACGACCAGGTAGCTGCACTCAGAATATTTATTTCATTTTTAGCTTTTTTACCATTTGGTATTAAAAACCTAAAAAAAGTTACTAAAGACAATATTTATTCCTTACTAATTGTCGGATTTATTGGCTCTACTATACCTGCTTTTCTATTTACAAAAGCTCAAACACAGGTTGATAGTGCACTTGCCGGAATATTAAATTCAGTTACTCCTTTATTTACATTAATAATAGGCTTACTTTTTTACAAGAGTACGGCCAAATTAATTAATGCAATAGGAATTTTCCTTGGACTAACGGGAGCTCTGGGACTAATAACATATTCTTCAAACGGAGGCAATATTCTTGATAATATAAATTATTATGGTCTTTTTATAGTTGTTGCCACTATATGTTATGGTATAAATGTAAATCAGGTTAAATATAAAATTAAAGGCCTTAATGGATTAGAACTAACATCAATGGCGTTTATGTTTGCTGGTCCTTTTGCCGGTATTTATTTACTTTTTACTGATTTTTCTTTTACATTCACAACAAATGATTACTTAATAAACCTTGCTTATATTGCAATACTTGCGGTAATTGGGACTGTTTTAGCTTTAGTTATTTTTAATACATTAATTCAACATACATCGGCTCTTTTTGGAGCTTCGGTTACTTATATTATTCCCATTTTTGCAATCATTTGGGGACTATTTGATGGTGAAAACTTATCGCTCATTCAATTTCTATGGATTGGATTAATATTAACCGGAGTTTATTTAGTTAATAAAAGATCTAAAAAGTGAAAAGAAAAACTCTTTTAATCTTAGCTCTATTAAGTGGCATACTATTAGCACTTCCTTGGTATCAGGGATTTTCCGGAATTATAATACTAATTGCATTTGTGCCTCTTTTATTAATTGAGGACTATATTTCTTCTACCAGAGAAAAAAATAAGCCAATTATATTCATTGGATATTCTGCTTTAACATTTTTTATCTGGAATATTCTTGCAACCTATTGGATATATAATGCAGCCATAATAGCTGTTATATCAGCCATATTAGTTAATACACTACTAATGACATCCACTTTCTGGCTCTTTCATTTTACTAAAAGAAATTTAGGGTCAAAAGTTGGAAACTTCTCATTTATTATTTACTGGATTGGATTCGAATATTTTTATCTTAATGCGGAAATTTCATGGCCTTGGCTTAATCTTGGAAATGCATTTGCAAAAGATATTAAACTTATACAATGGTTTGAATTTACTGGAACTTTAGGAGGAACACTATGGATACTGATCTTAAATCTTTTTCTATTTCATATAATTAAATCATATATTAATAGTAGGAATTTAAAAAATAATGTTCCTCAATTCATATTTTATATCATAGTAATAGCAATTCCAATATTAATTTCATTATCTATTTTTCGCAATTATAATGAAAAGGGTAAAGAATACAATATAACTGTAGTTCAGCCCAATATTGATCCTTACGGTAGTAATTCAGGTAGTGTGTGGCATTTTAAGCAATTGAATTCAATTCTACAACTTGCCGATAGCATATTAGATGAGAATACAAACTACATTATTGCACCTGAAACTTCTCTAGGCAATTCTGTTTGGGAACATAATATAAAAACAGATAGATCTATTCAGACCATAAAGAATTTTATTAGAAAGCAACCTAAAGCAAATTTTGTAATTGGAATGAATTATTACAAAAAATATATGCAAGATGAAGAAAAATCTTCAACAGTAAGATATTGGAAGGAAGAGAATATTTACTATGATGTTTATAATTCTGCGATTCAAATTAATGCAAATAATCATTACCCTGTTTATCATAAATCAAAGTTAGTAGTTGGTGTTGAGAAAATGCCTTATCCCAAACTATTTAAACCTCTGGAAAATTTTATTGATAAAATGGGAGGAACAATTGCAAGTTGTGGCACTCAAAAGTTCAGAGAAACATTTAAAAATTCAATAGATAATACTAGAGTTGCTCCTGTAATTTGTTACGAATCGGTTTATGGTGAATTTGTTACAGATTATATAAAGAAAGGTGCTAACTTTATTTTTATAATTACAAACGACGGATGGTGGGGCGATACTCCAGGATACAAACAACATTTAAGTTATTCGCAATTACGTGCAATTGAAACCCGAAGAAGTGTCGCAAGATCTGCAAATACCGGAATATCAGCTTTTATAAATCAAAAAGGTGAAATTTTAAATAAAACAAAATGGTGGGTTCCTTGTGCTATCAAAAATACTCTTAAAGCCAATACAGAAATAACTTTTTATGTTAAGTACGGCGATTATATTGGCAGATTATCAGGATTTCTTGCCATCTTTATTTTTCTGTACGCAGTTGTACAACTTGTTTTAAACTCATCAAAAGAACAGAAATTTATAAAACATTAAAAAAAGGCTTAATAGGTGTTCTTGCGGCATAATAATTGCTTTGATGAAGCCGTTTTATAAGACTAAATTCAAAAATAATGAAACAATTACTCTTATTTTTTTCGCTAATATTACTTACATTTTCATCTACGTTTGCAAGTAAATATACTATTAGTGGTTATGTTAATAATAGTTCGGGAGAAGAACTTATTGGAGCAACTATTTACGCTAGGGATTTAGGAATAGGAACAGTTACAAATGTATATGGATTCTATTCTTTAACACTTCCTGAAGGAAAACATAATATTGAATATTCATACATAGGACATGAAACACAATCCAAAGAATTTGTACTAAATAAAAATATTAAATTAACTATTTCTTTGTCCGAATCTTCTAAGACGCTTGAAGAAGTTATTATTACCGCTGAAAGAAAAAATGAAAATATTGTTAGGACAGAGATGTCTACAACCAAACTTCAGGCAAAGGAAATAAAAAAAATACCTGCACTGATGGGAGAAATTGATGTAATTAAAACTTTACAACTATTACCTGGAATACAATCAACGGGTGAAGGATTTTCAGGTTTTAACGTCCGTGGTGGAAGTCCAGATCAGAATCTTATTCTTTTTGATGAAGCCACAGTTTACAATGCTTCTCACCTTATGGGCTTTTTCTCAGTTTTCAATAACGATGCGGTAAAAGATTTAAAAATTTATAAGGGAGATATTCCTGCACAATATGGAGGCAGATTGTCTTCATTACTAGATATAAGAATGAAGGAAGGAAATCAAAAAAATCTTGAAGCGACTGGAGGTATTGGAACCATTTCTTCACGTTTAACTTTGGAGGGCCCAATAATTGAAGATAAATGGTCAGTTTTAGTATCAGGACGAAGAACTTATGCTGATTTATTTTTGCTTTTATCGAGCGATGAAGCTATGAAATCTACCAAACTATACTTTTACGATTTAAACCTAAAAACAAATTATAAAATTAGCGATAAAGACAGAATATTTGTCTCAGGATATTTTGGCCGTGATGTATTAAAATTTAGTGATTTATATAGTTTTGACTGGGGGAATTACACCTTAACAACAAGATGGAATCACTTATTCACGGAGAAATTGTTTTCAAACTTCTCTTTTATCTACAGTAAATACGATTATGAAATGCAAAGTGGAGATGATAATCTTGGTTTTAAGTGGATTTCAAATTTAGAAGATTTTAAACTTAAGGCTGATCTAAATTATTATCCAAATCCTAAGAATACAATAAAATTTGGCTTTGAAGTTATTCATCATCATTTTATACCAGGTGTTGCTAGCAGTTCAATTTCTACATCCAATATTACTATTAGCATGCCTGAATCTTATGCTCTAGAATATGGTTTATACTTAAGCAACGAACATAAGCTTGCCGAGAAGTTAACTTTGAATTATGGTTTAAGAGGTTCTATGTTTCAAAATATGGGTAATGCTACATCATATAATTTTGACGAGAATTATGAAAAAGTTGATTCAGCGGTTTATGATCGATGGGATATATTCAACACTTTCTCAGGTTTAGAACCCCGTTTAAGTTTAAATTATACACTAAACCAAAAATCTTCTATTAAAGCTAGTTATTCCAGAACTTTACAATATATGCATTTAGCTTCAAACAGTACTGCAGGATCACCCTTGGATGTTTGGGTGCCATCTTCTCCAAATATTGATCCTCAATTAGCCGATCAGGTTGCTCTTGGCTATTTTAGGAATTTTTTCGATAATAGCATAGAAACATCTGTAGAAATTTATTATAAGGATATGCAAAATCAAATTGATTTTAAAGATTTTGCTGATCTCATGCTAAATGCAGAATATGAAAGTGAATTTAGAATTGGGAATGCATGGTCATATGGAGCAGAATTTTTTGTTCGAAAACAACAAGGAAAGTTTACAGGATGGATTAGTTATACATTGGCAAAAGCAGAAAGAAAAATTCCTGAAATAAATGATGGGAAAGTGTATTCATCTTCTTATGACAGGCCTCATAATATATCAGTAGTTGCCATGTATGATCTAACAAAAAGATGGAATGTTTCAGCAACGTGGGTTTATGCTTCTGGAACTCCTGTAACCTTTCCAACGGGTCGTTATGAACAAGGGAATATGATTGTACCAATCTATTCAGAACGTAATGGTTATAGAATGCCTGATTATCACAGATTGGACCTTTCAATAACACTAAAAGGTAAAGAAAAACCAAATAAGAGATTAAAAAGCGATTTAAATCTTTCTATCTACAATGTTTACAATAGACATAATGCATGGATGATTAATTTTAGCCAAGATGAAGACAACCCAAATACAACTGTTGCCGAGCTAGTTTATGTTTTCCCTATTTTACCATCATTAACATGGAATTTCCATTTTTAAAAATCAAAAAAATGAAAAAGATTATATATTCATTCCTAATATTTGCACTAGTAATTTCAGCTTGTACAGAACCATACGAAACAGAATTAGAAAGCAGTTTCATTAGACTAGTTGTGCAAGGTTCAATAACCAATGAGCTAAAAGCCCACCAGATTTCATTAACTAAAAGTGCCGATTATTTTTCAAATGAAGCTTCTCCCAAAGTAACAGGAGCAGTAGTAAATATATCTGATGGTGAGAATGTCTTTAATTTAAATGAAGTTTCTGATGGTTTATATGAAACAGATATAATTGCTGGCGAGGTTGGAAAAACGTATACTCTAACTATTAATTCAGATGGAGAAGATTATGAAGCAAGTTGTTACTTAAATTATTGTCCGCCAATAGATTCAATAAATTTTGGTTTTTACGACCTAAGCGCATATGACATTGTTGATAGTTCCGCATATGTGCTTTTAAATGCCTTAGAACCTGTTACTCCTGACAACTTTTATATGTGGAATATTTACCGCAATAATATTTTAGAAACCGATACCATTAATGAAGTTTATTTTTCGGATGATTTATTTATAAATGGCGCATATATGTATAATGTTGAAGTAGGTTGGGTTCGAGAAGTAGAAATTGGAGATACAATTTCACTCGAAATGCTAGCTATCACAAAGGAATATTACAATTACATTTATCAGATTTTATCGGTTACAGATTGGGATATGGGACCCTTTGGGGGACCTCCTGCAAATCCAAATGGAAATATAATTGAGTTAAACGATAATGATAACAATAATGATGATCCATTAGGTTTTTTTATGGCTTATTCAACTTATAAAGTTACAAGAGTAGTTCCTGAAAAAGATGAATGGATTGAATTGTTTTGGTATTAAAAAACAAAAGAGCTGATCAAATGATCAGCTCTTTTTTCAATAGAATATATTATCTTATTTAAAATCTTCTTCCATATCTGGATCAACAAGAATACGTCCACAATATTCGCAAACAATAATTTTCTTTCTAGATCTAACATCTAACTGACGTTGTGGTGGAATTTTATTGAAACAACCTCCACAAGCATCACGATGAACAGGAACAACAGCTAAACCGTTTCTTGCATTTCCGCGAATTTTCTTATACGCATTTCTTAATCGTTCTTCAATCAAATCCTGAATACTAATGGATTTTTTCTCTAAATCTTCTTCTTCTTTTTGTGTCTCAGAAGTAATAGAATCTAATTCCGCTTTCTTTGTTTCCAAATCCCCAGTACGATCTTCAAGAATTCCTTTTGAATCTTCAATAACAACTTTCTTATCATCAACTTTTACAGTATATTCTTTTATTCTCTTTTCGCAAAGTTCAATTTCTAATGTTTGAA
>Ga0209692_10001100_pt1 | contig 41102 bp, 32 predicted proteins | sample tdDd472_FD_187129 | JGI IMG/M metagenome (GOLD analysis project Ga0209692, IMG submission 187129) | Marine sediment microbial communities from the Atlantic coast under amendment with organic carbon and nitrate - tdDd47.2 (SPAdes)... | ecosystem: Environmental > Aquatic > Marine > Coastal >...
CCAAAGACATCACCCGCGAGTTCGTCAAGCTACGTTATCGTTTAATGCCTTATCATTACACCATGGCGTATCAGAATTCGACCACGGGTATGCCGCTGATGCGTCCGTTGTTTTTTGAGGATGAAGCAAATTCGGCGTTGTTTGATAACAAAGAGACTTATCTATGGGGAGATGCCTTTCTTGTATCTCCGATTACAGAAGCTGGGGTAAAATCCCATAAAACCACGCTGCCGGAGGGTATCTGGTTTGATTTCTGGAATGGTACGCGATACCAGGGCGGTGCCGATATTGAAGTCCCTGTCACGCTACAGACGATTCCGGTTCTAGTTCGTGCAGGCGCCTTTGTACCCATGACAGGTGACGTCAAAACATCGAGTTTTTATTCCAGTGAAAAACTAACTCTACACTATTATGCCGATTCGAGCGTCGCTCTAAGCTCAGGTGAAATGTATGAAGATGACGGTGAAAGTTATGGCGCGATCGAAAGTGGTGAGTATGACCTGTTGAAATTTGCAGCAAACAATTCTGAGACAGCTTTGAGTTTTGATTTTTCTCGCGAAGGAAAGGGATATTCAAATATGCCTGCTTCTCGTCACGTTCAATTGCAAATTCATAATTGGTCGGCAGAACCTTCGTCAGTATCCTGGCAAGGGCAAGCTTTAGATAGCAAGCATTTCACTGTAGATACGGCTCAAAAATTACTGACCGTTCAAATCGACTGGTCAGCAAGAAATGCCAATTTGGTTATTCAAAAATAATAGTTATTCAGAAATATTAGTTATTCGGAAATAGAGAACAAGAAAATTAACAATGGATAAAATGAAAACAAAGCTCGGAATAGTTTCTATCGTAGTCGCAGGACTTATTGCCTGTTCACCCACACAAGAAAATGCGGCGGTTGAACAGTCATTGGAACTGGAAAAAAGTAATCTGCCAGTAATTTCAGAAGAGCAGGGTAAGCCGGTTGTTTACCAGGTGTTTACGCGTCTATTCGGCAATAAAAATACGACCAATAAACAGTGGGGCACCATCGAGGAAAACGGCGTCGGTAAATTTAACGATTTTACCGACAAAGCCTTGCAAGGTATTAGGGAATTTGGTGTTACCCATATCTGGTATACCGGCGTGCCACATCACGCGGTGATTGGTGATTATACGAAATATGGAATTACTAATGACGATCCGGACGTCGTAAAGGGAAGAGCGGGTTCACCTTACGCCGTTAAAGATTACTATAATGTGAATCCTGACTTGGCCGAAGATCCGGCGAAGCGTTTACAGGAATTTAAAGCGTTAATCAAAAGAACCCACCAACACGATATGAAAGTCATTATCGATATTGTACCAAACCATGTGGCCCGAAATTATCAATCGATTTCTAAGCCTGAAGGCGCGATGGATTTTGGCGCGAATGACGATACCAGCGTTGAGTATAAGCGAGATAATAATTTCTACTATGTCGTCGGAGAAGCGTTTAGAGTCCCCGAGTCGCTCAACAATTACGCGCCTTTGGGTGGAGAGAAGCATCCTTTAGCTGATGGAAAGTTTGCAGAGTACCCGGCTAAATGGACCGGTAATGGCGCGCGAAAAGCGCAGCCTCATTTTCATGACTGGTATGAAACGGTCAAAGTAAATTACGGTGTAAAACCCGATGGGACTTATGACTTTGAACGCCTGCCTGAAGAATATCGCACTAAAAGCTACCAGGAGCATTTAGCATTCTGGAATGATAAATCGATCCCGGACTCCTGGAAAAAATTTCGTGATATCGTGCTTTACTGGACCGAGATGGGTGTCGATGGATTTCGCTATGATATGGCGGAAATGGTACCAGTTGAGTTTTGGAGCTATTTGAATTCATCGATCAAGCAAAAAAATCCGGACGCATTTTTACTCGCCGAGGTCTACAATCCTAAGATATATCGCGACTATATTCAGTTAGGAAAAATGGATTACCTTTACGATAAAGTCGACCTCTACGATACCTTAAAGCTCATCATGCAAGGCAAAGCGCCGACAGAAAAAATATCGCCTATCGTTGAACGCTTTGCCGATATCGACCGTCATTTATTACACTTTCTGGAAAATCATGACGAGCAAAGAATCGCCAGCGAAGACTTCGCGGGTGACGCGAAAAAAGGCAAGCCGGCGATGGTGGTCTCTGCGCTTATCGGTCAAGGGCCAACCATGTTGTACTTTGCCCAGGCGCTCGGTGAAGCCGGTGATGGAGATGCTGGATTTGGCGACCCCACGCGGACCAGCATTTTTGATTATTGGGGCGTCCCTAGTTTGCAACGCTGGATGAACAACGGAAAATTTGACGGCGGACAATTGACTGCTGAAGAAAAAGCGCTGCGAGAATTCTATGTGAAACTGTTATCTTTTAGCGCACAAAGCCGAGCGGTCAACGGCGACTACCTCGACCTGCATAGCCACAACTCACAATTCAGCCAAGGATACTCCCAACAAGTATTTTCATTTGCGCGCAGCGCGGCCGATGAAAAACTAATCGTTGTGAGCAATTTTTCTGCGACGGGGCGACAAGCTTTCGAGCTACAACTTCCTGATTCGTTAGTGAGCAAATGGCAGCTTACTGAAGGCAGCTATACAATGAACGATGTAATGTCGGATACTGAACACTATCAGCTAAATATCAACCAGGGCAAGGGAGTGATTAAGGTCGCCTTAGAGCCACTCGAATCGCTTGTACTTCAATTAAATTAGCATTCTTAAGGTTTGTCCATGAAAAATAAAAATTCCAGACTAGTGCGCCTTATGCTATCGGTTTTTTTTGGCGTGTTTTTACTCGCTGGTTGTAACGAAGTAGAAAAACCAAGGCTACCGTCGGCGAGTGAAAATGTAGAGGAGCTTTCGCAAACCTTTACAATGGCAGAACTGAATCGTGATAGAACTATTCGCCTTTATTTACCACCTGATTATTCCGCAAGCGACAAGCGTTATCCAGTTTTGTATATGCACGATGGGCAAAACCTGTTTGACGATGCGACATCTTATGTTGGCGAGTGGGGAGTTGATGAAACGCTAAATCGGCTTTTTCAGGAAAAAGGTCTCGGGTTGATTGTCGTGGGTATAGACAATGGCCAGAAAAAAAGAATGAGCGAGCTATCCCCCTGGAAGAACGATAATATCGAAGCGGTTGAAGGTGCGCCGTACATGAATTTTATCGTTAACCAGATTAAACCTTTTATTGATCAAAACTATCGGACTTTACCCGATGCAGATAATACCGCCGTCATGGGAAGTTCAATGGGCGGTTTGATTTCGCATTATGCTATTTTTCAGTTTCCACAGGTGTTTTCTAAGGCGGGAATTTTTTCGCCGTCTTACTGGGTGTCCGATAAAATATATGACTTTTCTCAGCCGGAAAAACTTGCTAAAAACTCCCGCCTTTATTTGCTGATGGGCGGCAACGAAGGTGTCGATGTCGTCGATGATTTTCAATCGATGAATCAATACTTGAAAGAAAAAGGGTTAAACAGCGAACAGCTTAAGTCGAAAATTGTCGCAGATGGAGAGCACAATGAAGGGTTCTGGCGCAGTGAATTTGCCGAAGCTGTGTTGTGGTTGTTTCGGAAGTAAACCGGTTAGCTACTCTAGAAAGGGCGCATCGAATGCGCCCAAGCAAGTCTCAACTTGAGACCATCTCCGCGGGAACCCACAAGGGGCTCCCCTACAGATTAAACTACGAATCTAAATTTCTTGGTAGGGACAATCCCTTGTGGTTGTCCGTGTGGATGTTTTTTATTTGGAAATGCTGATTAAAAAAAGGCAGGTCGAATAATTTAGTGCTTGTCTTCTTCTTTAGCCATCTCAGCGGGAACCCACAAGGGGCTCCCCTACAGATTAAACTACGATTCTAAATTTCTTGGTAGGGACAATATTTCTTGGTAGGGACAATATTTTTTTGGTAGGGACAATCCCTTGTGGTTGTCCGTGTTGATGAAATCAACCAATGTCAGGGCGGCGCCCATGTATCCGCCCACAAATTTTCGAATTGAAAAATAAAAGAAATAAAAAAAGGCGTTACCTATTCGCAAGTCGCGAATAGGCAACCATAAGCAGGAATCGATAATTGATTTCCGCTTAGCACGCCTGAGGATAAACCATGACCATCTATGGCAGATAATGAGTCCAGTTCAAGATTAATTTGTTGTGCTTGATCTGATAGGTTAAACGCGACGAGAAGTTTTTCATCGTCGTTCTGTCGATAAAAGGCTAAAACCGGCTCTGGTGTATCGACAAAGTTGATAGAACCATCGATCAATGCAGTGTGATTTTTTCGCCACTTGAGAAACTGTCTAAAACTATTCAAGACAGAGTCTGCTTGCTCGTCTTGCACGTCAGCAGCTTTGTTTTTGTGTGACTCCGGAATTGGCAACCAGGGACCGCCACAGCTAAAGCCTGCGTTGTTTTGTTGTCGTTCCCATGGCATCGGCGTACGGCAGCCATCGCGGCCTTTGAAGGTCGGCCAGAATGTGATGCCGTAAGGATCTTGTAGCTGGTCAAATTCTAATTCAACTTCTTCTAATCCGAGTTCTTCGCCCTGATAGGTGCAGCTACTGCCGCGAAGTGAAAAGAGCATGGCGCTAAATATCTTGGCTTTTGCATCGAGATCTTTTTCGTCTCCCCAACGACTGACCACGCGCTTAACATCATGATTGCTTATTGCCCAGCAAGGCCAGCCTTTAGTCATTTTGGCTTCGAGTGACTCTACGGTGCTTCGAATATAAGCGGCGGTAAAGTCTTCTGTCAGTAATTCAAAACTATACCCCATGTGCAGTCTGGTATCACCATCAGTATATTCCGCCATGGTCGCGAGAGAATCTTCTGAGGAAATTTCACCTAATGCTGCTGCCCCGGGATATTTATCGAGTAATGCTCGTAGGTCTTCAATAAAAGCGAGGTTTTCTGGCTGCGTATTATTGTAATAGTGGTACTGAAAGGCATAGGGGTTGTCTTCACTAAAACCTCGCCCTTGTCGCTCATGGGCCGGCTTGGCGGGATTATCGCGCAAAGCCTTATCGTGATAGCAAAAATTAATGGCGTCCAATCTAAAACCGTCAACGCCGCGTTTAAGCCAGAATTCAACATTGTCTAACACCGCCTTTCTCACATCGGGATTATGAAAATTGAGATCCGGCTGACTGACAAGGAAGTTGTGTAAATAATATTGTTGGCGACGAGGCTCCCATTGCCAGCCACACCCGCCAAAAATAGACAGCCAGTTGTTGGGAGCTGTTCCGTCTTCTTTCGCTTCTGCCCAAACATACCAGTCGGCTTTATCGTTGTGACGACTTTCGCGGCTCTCGATAAACCAGGCGTGCTGATCCGAGGTGTGGCTTAGAACTTGATCGATAACAATTTTTAGGCCGAGTTCATGGGCTTTTGCAATCAGCCGATCAAAATCGTCGAGATTACCAAACAAAGGATCAACATCGCGATAGTCACTAATATCGTAACCGAAATCTTTCATTGGTGATTTGAAAAAAGGTGATATCCATATGGCATCGACACCTAGACTAGCAATATAGTCGAGCTTTTCGATAATGCCTGGCAAGTCTCCAACACCATCACCATTGCTATCCTTTAAGCTGCGAGGATAAACCTGGTAGATGACAGCGCCTCGCCACCATGAGTCTTGATTCATTTGAAACCTTTGGTTTGTTGTTATCTTTACTCTGCCTGTTAGCACACAGAAGATGCAAGTTGACAAACGTATCTTTTAACCTTGATAGCAGCATACTTGAAAGGCAAACGCCTATTCAAATGCCTGCATACGTATGCATAGAAAAAATGTGTTTTTTTACTCGCTTTTGGAGCGAAAAGTAGGATAAAAAAGAGTTCTGGATCTTTGATTAATAACAGGATTTGCCGCATTCTCGAGGAATATCGCATGACTGATGTGTTACAGTTGCAGCTAGCCATCGTTATTGCATAAATGCATTAATAGCGAGTGTAATCGGGCTGACGCGAACGTTTTTTATCAATTTGCAGCGCTGCGTTTTTCAGATTAAAAATGAATAAAACTTTAACCCTGGGTGCCTTAAAGCTGTCGAAGGATTTTTCGCACAAAGAATAATTATTAGAGGATAAAACTATGAATCAACCAAAACTATCATTCTGGCAGGTTTGGAATGTCAGCTTTGGCTTTCTCGGTGTGCAGTTCGGATTCGCATTACAAAATGCTAATGCCAGTCGAATTTTGTCTGACCTGGGAGCAGATCTTCATTCGTTATCATTGTTCTGGATTGTTGCACCTTTAATGGGGCTAATAGTTCAACCGATTGTCGGTTCGGCATCTGATCGTACCTGGAACCGGTTTGGACGTCGTAATCCCTATATTCTATTTGGCGCTGTAGCCGCTGCCATAGGTATGGCGTTTATGCCTAACGCATCAATTGCCGTTGCCTTTATGGCTCCGATGATTTTTGGCGGCTTAATGTTGGCCCTTATGGACGGCGCTTTTAATGTCACCATGCAGCCTTTCCGTGCTTTGGTTTCAGATATGGTGCCGTCAGAACAACGTAATCTGGGATACTCAATTCAATCTCTGCTGATTAATATTGGTGCAGTACTCGGTTCGATCACGCCGTTTATTTTAACCAACGTGATTGGTCTGGAAAATACTGCTGAGAGCGGGGAGGTTGCGGCTTCTGTAATCTGGGCATTCTATTTAGGGGGAACTGTATTACTGGGATCAGTACTATGGACAGTATTTCGAACCAAAGAATACTCACCCGAGAAATATAATGCGTATAAAAATATTGATGCCGATGCGTTAGCGAAAGAAAGGGCTGAGAAAAAATCTCTCGTTGAACGTTTATCCGGCTTTTTCAAATTAATGGTCACTATGCCGACAACCATGAAACAACTAGCCGTGGTGCAATTTTTCTCCTGGTTCGCACTGTTTATTATGTGGGTTTATACCATGCCGGCCATTACTCAATACATATGGGGAGTCGAGGCAAAATGGTTTGACCCAGACTATCTTGAGTCGGTTGGTACTATTCCTGCCAATATTGCGGCAGCGAAAGGTGCGGCGGGTGACTGGGTCGGAATTATCTTCGCGGCGTATTCATTATTCGCGGCTATATTTTCTATTATGCTAACCAAAATCGCGAATACCTTCGGTCGTAAACTCACGTATTCCGTTTCATTGTTATTAGGTGGGCTCGGTTATATCAGCTTCTTGTTTTTCCAGAATGCCGAAATTGTGCATGTGAATCTCTTTATCACCGAAGTCGACGTTCCTCGTGGTGCAATTGGTCTGATCATACCGATGATTGGTGTGGGCATTGCGTGGGCGGCAATTCTCGCTATGCCTTATGCAATATTGTCGGATTCGTTACCGGCAACAAAGACAGGCGTCTATATGGGGATTTTTAACTTTACTATCGCTGCGCCACAAATTTTATCTGGGATTCTGGCAGGACAAATTTTGCGCGAAGTTTTTGATAATCAAGCTATTTATATTATTGTATTGGCCGGTGTATGTATGTTGTTAGGCGCAATATCGGTTTACTTTGTTAAGGAAACAACCGAACAAAATATGACGGCTAATGGAGAGTTGGCAGAAGCTTGAGCATCAACTTAGTGTCGCTAGAAAAGTGCGCCCAATGGCGCACTTGAACATCAAATGAGATCAGGAACTATTATGAATCAAGGTTATCAGTTAGCGCTCAAATCTTCCATGATACTGTTGGCTTTAAGTGTCGTTAGTTGCCAGCAGAATAACGATGGGAAACTTGATAATACAAATAAATTAGAACCAAAAAAAGAATTAGAAATAACTGCCGCCGGTTCAACATCTTTTTACGGTACGCTCGAACCTTTCGCCAGCGAAGCTATTTATTTCGCCATGACCGACCGGTTTGTCGACGGTGACCCAAGCAATAATTTTCCCGAGCAAGGTGGGGACTATCCAACGTTCCAGCGACCACTTGAAGGACCAGATGGTCAAAAAGCCTATGTGGGATATATGGGAGGGGATTTTAAAGGGGTGCTCAATAACGCTAAGTACATTTCTGATATGGGCTTCACCGCCATTTGGCTAACGCCAATTGTCGATAACCCGGACCAGGCATTTTCTGGCGGAGAGCCCATTGAATTTGGTGGCGCATTTAAAGATGGCGGTAAAACGGGTTACCACGGTTATTGGGGAGTTAACTTTTTTGAAATCGATGAACACCTTCCATCTGAAGGCCTTTCGTACAAAGAACTGACCTCGACCTTAAGAGAAAAATACCAGATTAAAACCGTACTGGACATTGTTGCCAATCATGGCTCGCCTTCATTTACCATGCCTGAAAAAGAGCAGGGTAAGTTCGGTAAAGTTTACGACAAAGCCGGTAACTTGATAGCGCATCACGAGAATCTGGAGCCGGAACAACTCGATCCGGAGAATCCGATGCATCAAATGTTCAACCGCAAAAAGGATATAATGCAGCTGTCTGATTTCAATGAAAATAATCCAGCGGTTCTTGACTATTTTGTGGATGCTTATTCTCACTGGATCGAACAAGGTGCGAGTGCTTTTCGTATCGATACCATCAAGCATATGCCGCATCCATTCTGGAAGAAATTTACCGATCGTATTCGCGAGAATCATTCCGGCTTTTTTATGTTTGCTGAAAGTTATTCATTTGATGCCAATTTTATCGCCCAACATACCTTGCCGGAAAATGGCGGTATTAGCGTCCTTGATTTTCCAGGTCGTGAAGCTATGACCAAGGTATTTGAAAATCCAACCAGCGACTTTAGCGAATTGTTGGGTTACCTACATCTTCAGGATGGACCCTATCAAAACCCGTATGATTTAACGACTTTTTATGACAACCACGATATGTCGCGCATGAATGCTGATGAAAACGGATTTATCGATGCCCATAATTGGTTATTTACATCACGCGGAATTCCGGTGGTTTATTACGGCAGTGAAATCGGGTTTATGGCGGGTAAATCTGAACACCAGGGAAACCGCAATTACTTCGGACAAGAGCGGGTTGATTTAGCTAAGTCGCATCCAATTCGCATGGCGCTCTCGCGCATCGCCAATGTCAGAAAAAAATCGATTGCGTTGCAACGTGGCTTACAGGTAAACCTTGAGTTTGCCGAGCAACACGCGGCATTTTATCGTGTATATGAACATGAAGGGCAAACGCAGACAGCGTTAGTTTTATTGAATAAAGGCGATATTTCGCATGATTTTGTTGTAGAACAATATTTGAGCCCGGGTACCTGGGTTGATCCCATGAGCGGTGATCAAGCTGTTGTTGAGCACCAGCTAATGCGTCAGGTACCACCTCATGGTGTCGCTGTTTATCTGCTCGATCAACCTAATCAAAATGCCGAACTAAAAGCAAAACTTTCACAATTAATGAAATAGCTTGAGGTAGTTGAAAAGTTTTATAGTTCATGCGTAATAACGTTGAGCTTAAAGCAAAGTTAGTCGGTCTAAAAGCTGGCTAACTTTAATAAAGCCATTTTAAATTGAAGCGATAGCTTAATTGGTCCAACTGTCTGGCAAGGGCCGCCATTCACCGGGCCCAAAAAATTGGTCGATAATCGCTGCCAGGCTACCGCCATAAACTTTCTGCGCAGCCCCTTCGCCACCATCTGAAAAACTCGCCGAATTAACAAATCGAATCAACCCCTCATGATCTTCTGCTAGCGACTGGACAATCAACTGTGCCAATTGATAGCTGAGTTCGTTGGAATCTCCTGGGATGCTAAAGGACTCTCCAGACCAAAATGTCTGAATGGTTTCTTCATTCCAAAATTGCAAATGTTTCTGATGTTTTTGCTGATTCATTTGAAAAGGGGAGTGACGAGTGATCATACGTTCAACATTAACTGCCAAACCTTCATCGACCCAAACAGGAAGCTCAAGGTGACTAAGCAGCGCGTGAGTGAGTTCATGTGCGGCGACGCTTTCAGTGACCGAAAGTTCGTAATGGGGAATGGCAAAATGGCCGAGCCCCTGTCGAATAAAAACGCCGCCACTGGCCGCAAATTCTCCCTCAACCGGATAATGATAGGCAATATAGGCATAGTAACTATCGATGCTATCAAATTCCAGTACAACCAATTTGGCTGGACGTTCATTGTCGACTATCCCTTTTAAAGAATGCTGAATGCGTTTATGCGCACCTTCTAAAAATTTTAGAAACAAATTAACCTGCTTATCCGGTTGTGGTGATAACAAAATAAAATGTTCCGACTCAACGATTCGATATTCACTTGTTAGCGCGTTTGCTAATCGCGCGAGCCAGAATTTCGAAAGCTGATCAAATAGATTGGGTATTGTCGAATAGGAACTATCCTTTTGCAGCGCTTCTGAAATGTTTGGCCAGTTTAAACGAGGAAACTGCTCAATAACTTCGATACCGCCTGCAAGAGGGCTGAGTTGTTCGGGGAGATGGAAAAATGCGTTAGCGCTGAATCGCTTGAACAGGGTGTTTTGTTTGTTTTTCGATTTGAATAAATTCAGCAGTCCCATACTTATTAATAGGTGCGCCTTACAGACGTTATCCGCAAGACTCTCTGATAATTAAATTGGCTGGCAACATGGTCGTTTTAACCGGTTTTTCATTGATCCTGTCGAGCAGGGTTTCAACTAAGACTTCACCGGCTAACTTGGTATCTTGCTGCACCGTGGTTAAGGTCGGGCGAATAAATTCGGACAGGGGAATGTTATCGTAACCGACCACCGCAACATCTCCGGGAATATTTTTTCCTCGCTCGCGTAGCGCTTTAATAACGCCTATGGCGATCAAATCACTGGCACAGAAAATAGCATCGAAGTCCTGTTTTAAAGCCAGTAACTGAAGTGCTGCGGCGTAACCCGATTGCTCGGTAGTAATGGCGTCAATTTGAAGTTTAGGGTTGACTCGAAAACCGGCTCTCTCGATGGCCGCGCATGAGCCTTTATAGCGGTCAAAAAATTCTGGGCAGCGACTATCGGCGCCACCGATAAATGCGATGTTTTTTCTGCCTTTGCGCAATAGGTGGTCGGTGATTTCATAGCCACCTTGAAAGTTATCACAGCCAATGGATATTCCGGGTTGGCCTTCTTTTACGGCGCCCCAACGGACAAAGTGAGTGCCTTGTGCTTCTAATTGGATTAGCTTCTCTTCATAGTCGATGTAATCGCCATAACCGAGCAAGATAATCCCGTCAGCTTTATGACAGTCTTCATAGTCGGCGTGCCAATCATCTTCTAGCTGTTGAAACGAGACCAGCAAATCGTAACCTTTTTGGGTGCAGGCTCGGGTGATGCTGCCTAGCATGGATAAAAAGAAGGGATTAATCTGCGAGTCGTCACTGGTCGGGTCTTGAAAGAGTAATAAGGCAATAGTACCGCTTTGTTGAGAGCGAAGATTACTGGCATTTTTATCAACCTTGTAATTCAGTTCTTTTGCAATGGCCTGAATTCGCGCTCGGGTCTCATCGTTGACCAGCGGACTATTACGCAAGGCGCGCGAGACCGTGGACTGCGAAACGCCTGCGTGATGCGCTATATCAAATGAAGTCGCTTTACCTTTCACACCTAACTCCTGTCCTACTGCTGCCTAACTGTTTGTTTTCACTTAATAAAGGTTGCTTACTCAAGCGATTTGACCTCCAATATACCTTAAGATAAGGGATCTGCAAAATGCGCGCGTTTTTCGTTTAATGCACCTGGCAAAGGAGAGGTCCGATATCACCAATTATTCTCACTTTTACCGAAACTTGTTTTGACAAAATACAAATGACACCGGTATCATTGGTTGTCTCAATATACCAAATAAGTAGAAATCCCGTCGAGTTTTTCTGACGATTATTGCAAGAAAGCGGATAATAAAGGCCCTAAACAGCCTGAGCAGCTTGATTAAGATTAAATGACTTGAGTAAATGACTATGCACCACTCAAATGTTAGTTATCCCTATATTGTCGCTGATATCGGTGGAACCAACGCCCGTTTTGGTCTGGTGACATCGGTAAATCATAAGGCACAAGAATTTGTGGTCGAAAACCAACACACCTTTGCCAGCGCTGAATTTGAAGGTGTCGAACAGGCGGTTGCCTGTTACCAGGAAACGCTTGGGGGTGAAAAAGTCGGCGGTGCGTGCCTTGCGGTAGCCGGTCCGGTGGCGGGAGACCATATCAAACTGACCAATCTTAATTGGAATATTTGTGTATCAGAAGCGCAGCGCCAGCTAGGCTTATCTAAACTGCAAATTATTAATGACTTTGCCGCGTATGCTTATGCCATCCAATATCTTGATCAGCGCCATTTAAGAACCATCAATGAAGGGGCCGGTATTGCTGATAGTCCCATTGCCGTCGTCGGGCCGGGAACAGGTTTTGGAGTGGCTGCACTGGTGAAGCAAAATGGCCGCACAAATGTGCTCGCTTCAGAAGGCGGACATATGTCGCTAGCGGCAAATACAGCGCTGCAAGCCGCGGTAAAAGAGCAACTATCCCGTAAGTACTCACTTGTATCGATAGAGCGTGTATTTTCTGGTCCTGGCTTAAGGCATTTATATCATGCACTGGCGGCGGTCGAAGGCGCGAAAACGCAAGCTTATCGCACTTCAGAAATCAGCCATCGCGCACTCGATGGAAGCGATGAAATGTGTCAACGCACCCTGGCTCTATTTTGCTCCTGGTTGGGCTCGGTGATCGGCGACCTGGCACTGGCGCTGGGAGCACGAGGAGGCGTATTCCTTGGGGGCGGTATTCTTCCGCGCATTGCTGACTTCTTGCTCGAAAGCGATTTTCAGCAGTCATTTAAAGCAAAAGACCAGATGAGTCACTATCTGGCAGACATTCCCGTTCAACTGGTTACTGAAGGAAACTCCGCTCTGCTAGGCGCCGCAGCCTGGTTTGAAGATTATTCTTGTTAACCGAGCAGGTATTAGCGCCAGAATTGCCGTCATGAGTTATCTCGCCTGGCCGACTAGTAACCCTTGAGTCGACTAACATACCTTAATTGACAGCATGAATGCTTTAGGGCAAAGTTTGCTGCGAGTTACAATCCTGCAAAATGAGGGACTCTAGTTGCAGAAAGTCACGATCAACGATGTTGCCAGGTATGCTGGTGTCTCTAAAAAAACGGTTTCGCGGGTGCTAAACGAAGAGCCCAATGTCAGCCAGATCACGAAAGATAAAGTTCAGGCGGCGTTTAAAGAGTTGGGGTATCGACCGAGTGCAGTCGCGCGCGGACTGGCGACTAACCAGAGCTTTCTGATCGGTCTGGTTTATGATAATCCAAATAAGAGTTACGTCTCTGACATTCAGGAAGGCGCGCTTAGGGTTTGTGATGAAAAGCGCTATCATCTTTTAATTCATCCTACCGATCATGAAAGTGAGTCCTTACTAAATAACATTGCTGAACTACTTATCGATTCCAGACTTGACGGATTAGTGCTCACACCACCTTTTTCGGATATGCGACCGCTGATTGAAATGCTGGAGCAACGTAACTTGCCCTATGTACGAATTGGCCCGACGATCCTGGATTATCAGGCGCCCTACGTGATCAGCAATGATGAAGAAGCATCTTATCAATTAACCCGCTACCTGGTATCACTCGGCCACACAAAGATTGGTTTTATCAAGGGGCATCCCGATCACAACGTTTCTACCCAACGCCTCGCTGGCTACCGACGCGCCCTGGAGGAAAGTGGTTTAGCCGTTGAGCAGGATTATCTGCAGCAAGGTTATTTTAATTTTTCATCCGGCGAGGATTGCGGCAGACGCTTGCTCGGTTTGGCTCAGCCGCCGACAGCAATTTTTGCCAGCAATGATTATATGGCCGCCGGCGTCGCCAAGGTTGCGAGTCAGAAAAATATTTCTATCCCGCACGAGCTCTCCATTGTCGGGTTTGATAATGCGCCAATTTCCCGTTATTTGTGGCCGACTCTAACCACTATTCAACAGCCAATCGGTGCGATGGCAGAAGAGGCGACACGGATGTTGATAGAGAGGATCCGCAAACGCCCGCTGGAAACGCCGAAAATCCAGTTGGACGGTGAATTAATTGTGCGTGAATCCAGTGCACCGCTTAAATCCTGAGACTCATATAAGTTATATAACGGACTGTCATAACGCCGATATCTAAATTCGATATTATCATTTGACACCGGTGTCAGTTTATGGGTTAATATCTCCATTAACGTGGCAAGTAGCCGCTTTTTTCTGTGTTTTTCTGTCGCGGGCAAAATGATTGGTTGTTGTGCAAAAACTATCGTAATCGATTATGGCGACGAATCCGCACCAAAAGTTAAACAGATGAATAAGCTCGCAGAGTAGAGACTTTGACGAGTAACGATGAAATAGCGTACGGGTCGATAGAGAATAAGCAACTGTGACTTCAGAATGCGCGCCCGTCAGATCAAACCAGAGTGGACGTTAGCAAAGTTGGACATTTTCAAAGTCGAACAAACCTAATGTAAGTACACCAATAGAATACCAGGTAGTCAGGTGAAGCAATGCCCTTATCCAGCGAAATCCAACGCATAACGCAACGAATTATTGAACGCAGCCAGTCGACGCGCGGCGACTATTTGCAAAGGATGGTAGCAGCGGCCGATGATAAACCCGCGCGCGCGAAATTAAGTTGTGGAAATCTGGCGCACGGCATGGCGGCCTGTAATTCGACGGATAAAGATTTAATTGCCGGCGAACAGGTTGCGAATCTGGCGATTATCAATTCTTACAATGACATGTTGTCGGCGCATCAGCCTTACTATCGATACCCCCAGTTGATCAAGACAGTGGCCAGTCGTCATGGTGTCACCGCGCAAGTGGCCGGTGGCGTGCCGGCAATGTGTGACGGTGTGACCCAAGGTCAGACAGGAATGGAGTTGTCGCTATTTAGTCGCGATCTCATTGCGATGGCAACGGCGGTTTCTCTTTCTCACGATATGTTTGACGGAACGTTATGTCTCGGCGTGTGTGACAAGATAGTGCCTGGCCTGTTAATCGGTGCCTTAAGTTTCGGCCATTTGCCAACCGTGTTTTTACCCGCAGGTCCCATGCCGACTGGGCAAGGAAATAAAGAAAAAGCACGCGTTCGTCAGGCGTTTGCCGAAGGAAAAGTGGGCCGAGCAGAATTACTCGCATCGGAAAGCGCCTCTTATCATAGCGCGGGCACCTGTACCTTTTATGGCACCGCCAATAGTAATCAGATGTTGATGGAAATTATGGGTCTGCATTTACCCGGCAGTTCTTTTATCGCGCCAGAAACTGAGATGCGCGATGTCCTTACCACCACAGCCGTCGAGAAACTCATCGCCCAGCTCAAAGCAAAAACCGCGACACCGCTTGCGCAAATCATATCGGAAAAAACCATTGTCAACGGCATGGTGGGGCTGCTTGCGACTGGTGGGTCGACCAATCACGCTATTCATCTGGTCGCCATTGCCAAGGCCGCGGGCATAATTATCGATTGGCAAGACATGGCAGAATTGTCGTCAATTGTTCCGCTGTTGTGCCGCATATATCCAAATGGTGCGGCAGATATCAATCATTTTCAGGCTGCCGGCGGCATGGGCTTTTTAATGCGTGAATTAAGTCAAGCAGGCTTTTTACACCAGGACGTCGAAACGATGATGGGGGCAGGGCTCGATGCTTATTTTGAAGAGCCAAAACTGGCAGCCAATCCACAAGCCGAAATTATTCGCCACAACCAGGATACCAGTGTGACTCAACACACCCTCAACTGGCAGCCTGCTTGTGAAAATAGTTTTGATGAAGCTGTACTTCGTCCCGCGGCTCAACCATTTAGTCCAGAAGGCGGATTGAAATTATTGCAAGGGAATCTGGGACGTTCGGTTATTAAAATATCAGCCGTTGGCGAAGAGCACCGCGTGGTCGAAGCGCCGGCGATAGTGTTTGAATGCCAGGATGACTTTCAGGCAGCTTTTAAAAACGGTGAACTTGAAAAAGACTTTGTTGCCGTGATCCGCTATCAGGGGCCAAAAACCAATGGTATGCCAGAGCTACACAAGCTAACGCCATTACTTGGCGTGCAACAGGATAAAGGATTTAAGGTCGCTATTGTTACCGATGGTCGCATGTCGGGCGCGTCGGGTAAAGTACCTTCGGCAATTCACCTGGTGCCTGAAGCGAGTGACGGTGGCGCGATAGCAAAAATTAAAGACGGCGATGTGATTCGCCTAGACGCGATATCAGGCGAATTGAACGTTTTGGTCGACGAGGCGGCGTTTGCTCAAAGAGACATTGTCAAACTCAAGTCGATCAATAATTCCTTCGGCGTTGGTCGAGAACTTTTTGAAGCTTTCAGAGCAAATGTGGGTAGTGCGGAAAAAGGTGCTACCGTTTTTTAAATGAGAATCTATTCTTAAAAGAGATGAAACTGGGCGAGGACGATTTCCTCAACTCGGAGAGAGAATGAAACAAGCTTTTGATTTAGTCATTTTTGGTGGTACCGGCGATTTATCCATGCGTAAATTATTGCCGGCCATGTATCGTGCATTTCATACGGATAAATGCGGTGAGGATTCGCGTATTCTGGTGTGTTGTCGCAAGCAGTCCGATTTTAATCAATTAAAAGACAGCATAAAAGCGGGACTGCAGTCATTTCTTAGCGGTAGTGAGTTTAACGAAACGCGCTGGGCGAGCTTTGCCGATAAAATTCAACCGGTATTGCTCGACCTGGTCGATATCGAAAAAGGATGGGAAATCTTTAGCGCACATTTCGAAGGACGAGAAGACTATGTGCGTCTGTTTTATCTGGCGGTCATGCCGTCTATATACGGCGCATGTTGTGAAAATCTGTCGAGTAAAAATTTAATTACGCCAAATTCTCGGATTGTCGTTGAAAAGCCTCTGGGCTACGACCTTGAGTCAGCGGAAGCAATCAATGAAACCATGGCCAAGTATTTTCAGGAAAATCAGATTTTCCGAATTGATCATTATTTGGGAAAAGAAACGGTTCAGAATTTACTCGCACTACGATTCAGTAATTTTCTTTTTGAAAATATCTGGGATAGTAAATCGATTGATCATATTCAGATTAGCATTAGCGAACAAGTCGGCCTGGAAGGTCGCGCGGGTTTTTACGACGAAGCCGGCGCGATGCGAGATATGGTGCAAAATCACCTGTTACAGCTTTTGTCTCTGGTGGCTATGGAGTCACCAAATAAAATTTTAGCCGACGATGTGCGGGTCGAAAAAATTAAAGTGTTACGGGCACTCCGGCCTTTGCGTGGTGCCGAAATTGACGAGTCTACGGTGCGAGGTCAATATGTGTCTGGGCAAATCAATGAACAGAATGTACCCGGTTATCTGGACGAGTTAGAAAACTTTAAATCAAATACTGAAACCTTTGTCGCCATTAAAGCTTACATTGAAAATTGGCGCTGGGCGGGCGTTCCTTTTTACCTGCGCACCGGCAAGCGGCTAAAACGACGCAGCGCGGAAATTATCGTGCAATTTAAAGATGTAACACATAACGTTTATACCGATATTCGACAGCCGTTAAAACCCAATCGTCTGATCATTCAATTACAACCCGATGAAAAAATTCAGCTGATCTTGATGGCCAAAGATATCGGCAGCGAAGATGGGGTATTAAAACCGATTACACTCAACCTTGATTTTGACCAGCAAGACAGTGAATTTAAATCGACCGACTACCAACGGTTGCTTCTTGATGCAATCAACGGAAACCCAACATTATTTATCCATCGTGATGAAGTCAAAGCCGCCTGGAAATGGGTCGATCCAATAATTGAACATTGGAAAACTGCAGGCATTACTCCCGAGTTATATAACGCGGGAACCTGGGGCCCCAAGAAAGCCGATGAATTATTTGATAAGAGTAATCAAGGTTGGGTCGATATAAAAGCAGAACAAGGTTTAGGATAAAATGACTAAGACAAATCAATCGATGGTGCAAGAATTTCTTTGTGATAGTCGCGAAGCCTTATTCGAAAAGGTCGCAAAGCGCTGCGCCTTGCAGTTAACCCGCGGCGTCGAAAAGCAGGGTAGAGCGAGTTTTATTGTGCCGGGTGGCAGTACGCCAGGTCCGGTTTTTGAACGATTGTCAAAAATGTCCATCTTGTGGCATAACGTCCTGGTATCGCCATCCGACGAACGATGGATCTCGACCGAGCACGAAGCGAGTAACCAAAAACTCATCGAACAAACGTTACTGATTAACCAAGCGGCCGACGCTCGCTTGATGCCGTTAAAAAATGATGCTGCAACGCCTGCGGAAGGTGAACTTCAAGCGGAAAAAAATGTTAGCGAATTAGAGCAGCCATTCGACGTCACCATGGTTGGTATGGGCGGCGATGGACATTTTGCTTCGCTGTTTCCCGGGTGTCCTCAAATCGAAGAAGCGCTGGAACCCAAGCTGACAAAAAAATGTATCGGCATCGATGCGACAGGGTGTCCTGTAGCAGGAGATTATCCCTTTCGAATGAGTTTAACTTTATCGGCGATTCTTAATAGTAAAGTGGTCATCTTACTGGTTACCGGAAAAGAGAAGTTGGATGTAATCAGACAAGCGGCTAAAGCGAATAATCCTTTGGACAAACCTGTCGCCTCGCTACTCAACCAAAACGATACGCCGGTTGAAGTATATTGGGCTGAATAAAAAATTAAACTTTCTTTGTTGCGAGTAAAAACAAAGAAGCAAATGACATTAAAGATTAAAGCGAAAATAAAATGCCAGAAATGATAGACATTCTCAAACGTGGTCCGGTAGTACCGGTCATTGTCATCGAACAGATTGAAAATGCGGTGCCATTGGCGATGGCGTTAGTTGAAGGCGGGCTTGAAGTTCTGGAAGTCACTTTGCGTACGCCAATTGCTATCGACGCGGTCAAGGAAATTAAAGCTGCATTGCCGGACGCCATTGTTGGAACTGGCACCGTTACCAATATGGAGACTCTCCATGCGTCACTCGAAGCGGGGGCGGACTTTATGGTAAGTCCTGGCATAACCAACGGACTGTTGCGAGACGCGCAAGCGGAAGGTGCAAATTTGCTGCCGGGGGTGGCAACGCCGAGTGAAGCCATGCATTTATTGGACGAAGGTTTTAGTTGCCAAAAATTTTTTCCAGCAGAAGCCGCCGGTGGTGTCGCCATGCTGAAGTCCATTGCAGGGCCGTTACCGCAAATTACTTTTTGTCCAACGGGCGGAATTAGCATGGCAAACGCGCCAAATTATCTCGCGTTAAATAATGTGGCTTGCGTCGGTGGGACCTGGATGTTGGACAAGAAATTAATACAACAAAAAAATTGGGCGGCAATTACAGATCTTGCACGTCAAGCAAAGCAATTGGGTAACTAAAAATAGTTAGTGTAGGAATTTAAAACGAAAACTCAACAAGTGTTTGGGAGAAAGAAATGATCAGAGTAGCAATCAACGGTTATGGTCGAATAGGCCGCAATATTCTTAGAGCCCTGTACGAATCAGGAAAACGAAGCGACATTCAAATCGTTGCCGTCAACGATTTAGGCAGCGCGGAAACCAACGTTCACTTAACCAAGTATGATTCCATTCATGGTCGTTTTAACGCGGACGTTTCATTTGCCGACAATATCATGACGGTTAATGGCGACCCAATCGAAGTGTTATCGGAACGTACGCCTGAAGATTTACCCTGGGCAAGACTCAATGTAGACGTGGTTTATGAGTGTACCGGCGTATTCCGTTCACGCGAAACCGCGGGTAAACACATTACCGCTGGCGCTAAAAAAGTGATCATCTCTGCGCCCGGCAGCGATGTGGATGCGACCGTCGTTTACGGTGTCAATCACGAGGTGTTAACTGCTGATTGTGAAATTATTTCTAACGCGTCTTGCACCACCAACTGTCTTGCGCCAATCGCGAAAGTGATTAACGATGCGATCGGCATTGAAAAAGGTGTGATGACCACGGTCCACGCATACACCAATGATCAAAACTTGATCGATATGGCCCATAAAGATATTTACCGAGCTCGAAGCGCAACCATGTCAATGATTCCAACTAAAACCGGGGCGGCTCAAGCGGTTGGTCTGGTTCTACCGGAACTTAACGGTAAACTGGACGGATTGGCGGTTCGTGTGCCGACCGCAAACGTATCGCTCGTAGATCTTAATTTTATTGCTTCTCGTGACACCGGTGTCGCTGAAATTAATGGCCTGATTAAGACCGCCGCATTAGGTAAATTAGCGGGTGTTCTTCACTATAACGATGAGCCTTTAGTGTCGATCGATTTTAATCATAATCCAGCTTCGTCTTGCTTTGATGCTTCGCAAACGAGTGTTAATGGCAACCTGGTAAAAGTGATGGCCTGGTACGACAATGAGTGGGGGTTCTCTAATCGGATGTTAGATACCACTTTGGCGTTGATGAATGCAAAGGCTAAAGGGGAGTCTGCAGAGGAATTGGCGGAAGCGGTTTAAGTTTTTTGTATTTTGTAGATAGGCTATGTTTTTGAGAGGTGGGCACGGTTTATTTGTCCACCTTTGAGTTTTTATCTTAGACGGAATTTAAATTCTAGGCCATCTCAGACAAAACCTAAAATCATAAAAACCGAACTTCCCCCCGACCCGTTACAAAATTCTTTAACATCACCCCAACGATTTCAGAGTGCAAAAAGAAAAGTCCCTAATAGATTTCTCCCAAATTGAGTCAGATGCTCTCGCTTGAATGGCTATACTTTACCCACTCGCAATTGTACGATAAATGCTTGTTGGAAGCATTGGATGACAGACATGGATAATTCGACGGCGGATAAAATCGATTCGTGTCGCAACCCCTATGTACGAGACCTCGCCTGGATTTTGGCTAGCCCACCCTTGATAACGCTATCTAGTGGAATTGACAATTTGCCAGTAGATACCGACTGGCTAACTCAACTTGATAGCAATCCTGATCACTTAATGGCGCATCTGGCAGATAAAAATCTGCGCATGTTGGGGCCATATTTTGAAGCGCTCTGGGCGTATTATCTGAAATATCATCCGGGAAACCAATTGCTGCAACAAAACCTGCAAGTCTTTGAAGGAGACAAAACGCTGGGGGAAATTGATTTTATCTACCGCCATCCTCTCAGCGGTCATTACTTCCACCTGGAAGTGGCGGTCAAATATTATCTGGGTGTACCTGGTGGCTCACAGGCCGCACTCGACTCTTCAGAATCCACATCGCTAGAACAGTGGATTGGACCGGGCACGCGAGATCGACTCGATTTAAAAGTTAACCGACTGATAGAGCACCAATCCAGATTGTCGAGTCACCCGGCGGGTAAAGCGGTTCTCCAGCGTCACGGAATTTTACATGCAAGCCCACAAATCAGCTTGTTGGGCTACCTGTTTTATCCTTGTGGGCAAGACTTTGCACCACCTGAGTCTGCTAACGAACGACACAATAAAGGCATCTGGGTTCATTACGCACAATTAGCGCAATTCTTAAATGGCGAGAATTGGTGGGGAATATTAGATAAACCCCATTGGTTAGCTCCAGTCCTGAGGAAAAAAGACGAGTTACTGACCGGGCAACAGTTGCACGAAAATGTTCGGCGCCATTTTGCGACCGATAAACGGCCACTGCTTATTTCGGCGTTTTCCCAAGTCAGTGGCGCAATTCAACCACAGGCGTCACAGACCGTTTACCAATCGAGCGAACTGGTCTTTATCGTACCCAATGGCTGGCCTGGCAAAAGGTAAGTTGTCTGAAGGCTCGTCAATTCGCGAAAATGCTGCAAATTAACACGCTTTGCCACTGTTTCTGGGCAGATTTTAGGCTATAATTGCGCGTTTGATTTTAACCACCCAAATTTTAACTATTAGGAATCCGTCTTGAGTAAAGCGTTTCAAGCCGTTAAGGGGATGAACGATTGCCTGCCAGATGCGTCACCTGTGTGGCAATATCTGGAAAATTGCTTGCGAGAAATTGTTGCAAGTTATGGCTATAGTGAGATCCGAACGCCTATTGTGGAGAATACTCAGTTGTTCTGCCGGTCGATCGGCGAAGTGACTGATATCGTCGAAAAGGAAATGTATACCTTTACCGATAAAGGCGAAGATAGTCTGACGATGCGACCCGAAGGGACGGCATCGACTGTAAGAGCAGGCATTGAACATGGTTTGCTATATAACCAGCAGCAGCGACTGTGGTATATGGGGCCAATGTTTCGACGCGAAAAGCCGCAAAAAGGCCGTTATCGCCAGTTTTATCAGTTTGGTGCTGAGGCATTTGGTTTTAAAGGGCCCGACATCGACGCCGAATTAATCGCGCTGTCCGCCAGGCTCTGGCAAAAACTTGGATTTGCAGATCATGTAGAACTGCAGCTGAATTCGCTTGGCAGTAATCAAGCGCGAGAAGCTTATAAAGCGATCCTGGTGGATTATTTTAAAGCACATTTTGACCAATTGGATGAAGACAGCCAGCGTCGTCTAGAATCCAATCCGCTCCGGATTCTCGACAGTAAAAATCCAGCGCTGGCAGCGGTTATCGAAAACGCGCCTAAATTAAGCGAACACCTCGATGAAGAGTCAAAAACGCATTTCGACGGGTTATGCAATAAATTGTCGCAGTTAGGTATTCGCTATACCATCAACCCGACACTGGTTCGCGGACTTGATTATTATAATCGCACCGTTTTTGAATGGGTGACGACCAGCCTGGGCGCTCAAGGGACAATTTGTGCCGGCGGGCGATACGATGGACTAGTCGCCCAATTAGGTGGCCACGCTACCGAGGGGTGTGGGTTTGCGATGGGGCTGGAAAGGATCATTTTGTTGCTAGAACAACAATCTGATTTGGCGACAAAACTTTCGCCAGCCGTTGATGTCTACCTATGCGTGCTTGGCGAAAAAGCTGAAGCTGCCGGGATAAAATTGGCCGAGTTGCTACGAGATAACCAGCCCGGCGTAAAGCTACAACTCCATTGTGGCGGTGGAAATTTTAAGAAACAATTAAAAAAAGCAGACCGATCATCGGCGAAGTTGGCGCTGATTTTAGCGGAAGATGAAGTGAATAATGCGTCGATAAACGTCAAATTTTTACGCGAAGACAAACCACAGATGAGCCTGTCACAAGACGCGCTCGTCGAACAATTATCCGAACTACTTAACAGTCAGTGACTGCTGAGTGGCGAATGAATTTTAGCAAAACAGATTATTAGAAATATCAGGAGTTAATGGTGAGCTACGAAACTGAAGAACAACAATTAGAACAACTCAAAGATTGGTGGAATGAAAACGGAACACCGCTAATTGTTGGCGCGATATTGGGATTAGCCGGATTTGGTGGATGGAAATACTGGAATCAACAACAGATAGCCTATCAAGAAGCGGCTTCAGATTTGTATCTTAAAGTCACGGAAGTTGCGGAAAGTGACAATAAAGCCGATCTGGCTGAAAGTGCCATGGCGGTGAAAACTCAATATCCAGAATCAAGCTATGCGATTTTATCGGCATTTCATCTGGCGAAAGCCGCAGTGGAAGCACAAGACTATGATAAAGCCATTGCTGAACTGACCTGGGTAATCGATAACCATGCGGATAATGAGTTAGTTTCCATCGCGAAAATTCGTCTTGCGCGTATATTTGTCCAACAAGATAAAGCGACTGACGCGTTACCGCTGGTGGAATTAGACAGCGAGTCTGGTTATTACGCATTGGCCAACCTGGTCAAAGGTGACGCGCTGCTAGCGCTTGATCGCCAGAATGACGCACTTGAAGCTTATAAATTAGCAAGTGCGGATCTGGAAGTCGTCGCCAGACATCCAACGCTTCAATTAAAAATCGAAAGCCTCAGTGGTACTAATTCAAGTCATGCTGTAACGAGTGATTCTGACGCAAGCCAATCAGAAACCGACGAGTCAGTTAACAGTGAATCTGACACTGCTGAGGAAACACAATAATGCGGGGGTTGTACCGCGTAGCGCTTATCGCCGCACTGGTGCTGTCTGGCTGTAGTGACGATGTCGATATCTATGAACCCGATCCGCTGGTCGAAATTGATAACCAATTTGATACCGATGAAATTTGGTCTACTGGAATCGGCGACGGAAACCCTGACCCGACGGTAAAAATTTCTCCCGTCTATGCTTACGATAAAATCTATGTTGCTGATGGTTCTGGTGTCGTGGTTGCCGTAGATCCGGACCAGGGCGATATCATCTGGAGAAACGAGCTCGAAGTGCCGGTAGGTGGCGGTCCCGCCGTCGCCAATAAACTGGTCGCCGTGGGAACTCAGCAAGGTGAATTAATTGTTCTTGACGCCGATAGTGGTCAGGAAAAATGGCGCAAACCCGTATCCAGTGAAGTGCTTTCCAGCCCTGCGATTGGTGAAGGATTTGTCGTTGTCAGAACTGTCGATGGCAAAATCACAGCCTTCGATGCCGAGTCTGGTGAGCAAAAGTGGATTTACGATCAATCCATGCCCTCATTAACGCTGCGTGGCGAGTCTTCGCCGATTATTGTCGGTGGCGGTGTGATTTCTGGATTTTCCAATGGTAAATTGGCGGTGTTTATTCTCCAAAACGGTCGAATCGCCTGGGAAAAAACTATTACGGCGCCGGTCGGTCATTCTGAAATTCAGAAGCTGGTGGATGTAGATGTAAAGCCAGTATTATCAGGCAGTGATGTTTATGTTGCTTCTTATAATGGTAATCTGGTTAAAATTGATGCATCGAAAGGTGAAATCAAGTGGCAACGCGAGTTGTCGACCTTTACCGAAATGACCGTTTCAGAATTGCTATTACTCGTTACCCATGAGAACAGCCATGTTAGTGCGGTGGATCGCTCTAACGGTATGATTCTTTGGACTCAGAAAGCACTTAATCGCCGTCAACTCACGGCGCCTGCAGCTGTCGGCGAGCATATTGCTGTCGCCGATTTTGAAGGCTATTTGCACTGGTTGTCACGTAAAGACGGTATCATGGTTAGTCGCGATCACATTGACTCGGCAGGTTTTGCTTCTGAGCCACTAGTAATCGATGACAAGCTAATTTTATTAAGCCATAGCGGCACGCTTTACGCGCTTAAAAAGAAATAAGGTATTTAATTAATGCTACCTGTGATCGCCCTGGTGGGACGCCCCAATGTTGGTAAATCCACGCTGTTCAATCGATTTACTCGTACACGCGATGCGCTGGTAGCAGACCTTCCTGGCCTGACTCGTGACCGTCAATACGGTCATGCAACTTTGCTAAACCATCCTTTTATCATTATCGATACGGGTGGTATCACCGGTGGCGAAGTCGGTGTTGATGGTCTCATGGCCGAGCAATCGATGCAGGCGGTTCGCGAAGCGGACATTACTTTGTTTATCGTTAATGCCCGAGAAGGGTTAACGCCGGTTGACGAAGCGATTGCGAGTCAGTTGCGCGCGGAAAACAAGACCATTCATCTGGTCGTTAATAAAGTTGACGGGTTAGATCAGAATACCGTGCTTAGTGATTTTTATTCGCTCGGATTTGACTCGGTATCGGCAACAGCGGCATCCCATGGACGTGGGGTCGGACGCTTAATTGAAGATGTGATTTTGCCCGCCGCTCAGATTGACCCTGATGCTGAAGAACAAACCGAAGAAGCCGAATTAACGGATGAAGAAGCGGCAGAACTTGGACCCAAGCTTGCCGTAATTGGTCGGCCCAATGTTGGTAAATCGACGCTCGTTAACCGGATGCTAGGTGAAGATCGGGTGGTGGTTTACGATATGCCTGGAACAACGCGTGATTCGATTTATATTGAAATGGAACGCCGTAATAAAAAGTATACGCTCATTGATACGGCGGGGGTTCGCAAACGCGGTAAAGTTCATGAAGCGGTAGAAAAGTTTTCCGTCTTAAAAACATTACAAGCCATCAATGACGCGAATGTGGTCATTATGATTTTTGACGCCCGTGAAGGGATCACCGAACAAGATTTAAATCTGTTAGGCTTTGCTATCGACGCAGGACGCTCGTTAGTGCTCGGCGTCAATAAATGGGACAACATGTCCGAAGATAAGCGCCTCGACGTTAAAGAAGCCATCGGTCGTCGATTACATTTTGCCGACTTTGCAAGAATAAAATTTATTTCTGCGTTACACGGCACCAACGTCGGGCACCTGTGGGAAGCGGTCGATGAGGCCTATGCCAGCGCGCGCGTTAAAATGACTGCATCCAAACTGACCCGCATATTAGAAATGTCAGTCGCTAAACATCAGCCGCCAGCCAGTGGCCGATTTAAAATCAAACTTCGTTATGCTCACCCTGGTGGGCATAATCCGCCGCGAATTGTCGTGCATGGCAATCAGACCAAGTCGCTGCCGAAATCTTATATTCGTTACCTCGAGAAAAGTTTCCGAGAAGCGCTAAAGGTTGTCGGTACGCCGATAAAGTTTGAGCTTAAAGAAAGCAAAAATCCTTTTGAAGGGAAAAAGAAGAAGGTGACAGCCGAGTTGATGGAAAAGTCTCGGCGGAACAAAAAGAAGTATAAGAGTTTTTCTAAGAAGCGATAAAATATTTGTCGACAAGACAATAGCTTTCAGGTTTTCTAACGTACCAATTGTCTTATGGTGTTGCCGCGCTGAGAAACCTGTGAAGGTCTAATTATCAGCGCAAGCCCGATTAAAAAATCCTGGTCAACAATTTATCGTTAAGTACCACGACCCAAATAGAGAAAATTAATTATCCCTATTTGACATTCTTTGTCTTGCTTGGCACAGTAACAAATCCCCTAAAAGGCATCAAAACGAGAAAAATAATGATCCCAACCGAAACTTCCAATATAGCGAAATTTTTTAAATTAACGGCACTAGCGATTGCCGCGAGTATTAGCATCGCCGGATGTGAGCAAAAAACAGAATTAGAGCCACAAATGGAAGTGGAAGAGCAAGCGGCTGAGCAAGTGGCTAACGAGCTAACAACGAAACCTTTAACGGCTCAGGAAATTGCCAAAAAATATATTATCGCCGATACCCATATCGACGTTCCTTATCGTCTGGAAGAGAAATTTGAAGATGTATCGCATGGCACGCATGGGGGAGACTTCGATTATCCGCGCGCGGTCGCGGGCGGTCTGGACGCTGCGTTTATGTCAATTTACATTCCTGCCAAGTACGAACAAGAAGGTGGCAGCAAAGCGCTTGCGGACAAGCTTATCGATATGGTTGAAAAAATTATTCAGGAATCACCCGGAAAATATGCCGTCGGTAATTCAACGAATGACGTTGAAGTAGCATTCAATCAAGGGCTCATTGCGTTACCTTTAGGAATGGAAAATGGTAGTCCAATTGAAGGCAATTTAGCAAATCTTAAGCATTTTTACGACCGCGGCATTCGCTATATTACTTTGACTCATTCAAAAGCGAATCATATTTCTGATTCTTCTTATGATCCGGAGCGTCCTGCTGGCGGCTTAACCGAATTCGGTAAACAATTGATTTTAGAAATGAATAAACTCGGGGTGATGGTTGATGTGTCACATGTTTCGGATGACGCTTTTTATCAAGTGATGGAAATTAGTCGCGTTCCCGTTATTGCTTCACATTCTTCTGCGCGTCATTTCACACCTGGTTTTGAACGCAATATGAGCGATGATATGATAAAGCTGCTGGCCAAAAAAGGTGGCGTAATCCAAATTAACTTTGGCTCGACGTTTATTTCGCAAAAATCGATTGAAAGTAATAACGCGCGCAAGGCGGCTGTTGCAGATTTTATTAAACAAAATAATCTCGATAAAAATAGCCAAGAGGTTAAAGCCTTTGAAAAAAAATACCGCGAAGAAAATCCGTTTGTTTACGCAGATATAAACGACGTTTTGGATCATTTTGATCATATTGTTAAACTGGTTGGTATCGATTATGTTGGAATTGGGTCGGATTATGATGGGGTTGGTGATAGTTTACCGATCGGACTAAAGGATGTGTCCAGTTATCCAAATTTGATTCAGGGGTTCTTAGATCGCGGCTACAGCGAAGCTGATATTGCTAAAATTCTGGGCGGAAATTTGATGCGCGTCTGGAAACAAAACGAGGCCTACGCAGCCAAACAAAAATTGAAATAAAAAGACTTTTTGCTCAGTTCAAAGAAGGTGCCGAATGGGCACCTTTTTTGATTGTCCGTTCAGTTGACTAACATTTTTTTCGCAGACAATTGAGCTTTGGCGATATATTGTGTCTGCGACCAACCGCAGTCCTGGGTAAGGTGTTCCCAGTTTCTAACCGATAACAAAGTCCAGAGAAAATCGATCGACTCCTCAGTAGAAAAGTCGGGAGTAAGGCGACCATCTTTTTTTAAAGCGTTAACAGCAGCTTCACAACCGTGTCGCAATGCTTGCATTCGATCATTCCAGGCATGGGCTGCCTCATCATCATTATCCTTCAGCGCCATTAAGGCTTTAGCGATCTGGTATATTTCAGGAATGTAATTCCCCCAGGCTTCGATAAATGCATCTAATCGATCAATACCACACTTAGCTGTGCGACTAGGCGCTAGACGTTCATCAATCTTGTTGATCCGGTCGACATAGCGAGTTGTGGCTGCCAGTAAGTCGGCACAATTCTTAAAATGTAGATAAATCGCCTGACGAGAAATACCGGCTTCTCTGGCGATATCGATCATACGCGGAGCCTTGTCCTGTGAGGCTTCGAGCAGCTTCCAGGCAGCTTGTAGGATACGTTCTTCGGTATCTATTTTTTGATTTTTACTTGACATGGTGTCAAGTATAGGAGTATCTTGACACTGTGTCAATTGACACAGTGTCAAGTAAGGCTGTTAAGTGACATTTGAAAGTGAATGACATTAGTTAAAGCTGTCAGAGGAGCGAATCATGAAACTTATTATCTTTGGAGCCACAGGAACTGTTGGAAAACACCTCGTTTATCAGGCACTTGCACAAGGTCATGAGGTTACCGCGTTCGCCAGAACGCCTTCAGCGATTGATTTTGAACACACCAGGTTGTCTTTGTTTGCAGGGGATGTGTTAACGCCCGCAGATGTTGAAAATGCGATAGCGGGGCATGATGCAGTGTTGATTACCTTAGGCTCGGCCAAACTATCCGGCAAAGTGCGTTCTGTTGGTACTCAAAATGTCATTAACGCGATGAAAAAAACAGGCGTTAGTCGACTGATCTGTCAATCCACATTGGGCGTTGCAGAAAGCCGAAACAATCTGAATTTTGTCTGGAAATACCTGATGTTTGGCGTGTTACTTCGTCATGTTTTGAAGGATCATATTATTCAAGAAAACTGGGTAAGAAAAAGCGAGCTTGAATGGACGATAGTGAGACCGTCAGCTTTTGTCGATGAAAAACCGGAAGGCATTTTAAAGGAGGGTTTTTCCTCTTCATTCAAAAAGCTCTCGTTAAAAATTTCCCGTGGTGAAGTTGCCGCTTTTATGTTGAAGCAACTTACAGATCTGACCTATCTGCACAAAACGCCCGGGTTGTCATATTAATCAGTGTTTGAGTGCCAACTAACGGTTAAACGGTAAACCCCTTTCACGAGGTAAAAAAATGATGATGAATTCCAAATTATTGAAAACCATTTTAATAGTCTCTGGCCTGGTCGCTTTGGGGATAGGCGCGACCATTTTATTATCCCCAGAAGCCTTTTATCAAACGAATGGTATCCAGCTCGGCAATAATACGAGCTTAATTAACGAAATTAAGGCTCCTGCTGGAGCACTTGTGGTCTTCGGAATTTTTATTATGCTAGGCGCGTTTTTCAAGGCATTTAGATTTACCTCGATTGTAATGTCGGCAGCGCTTTATCTGGCTTACGGCCTATCACGGTTATTGAGTATTAGTGTTGATGGCATGCCATCTGAATCGCTTGTTCAGGCGGCAATTATAGAGCTGGTCATCGGACTGGTGTGTGTATTTGCGCTAGTAAAGTTTCGAGTGAAGCAAGTCGAGTCGTGAGTATGTCTCACTGATTTTGAAATTGAATTATGGTGGATATAGTGGCTGTCTGATTTAGGGTTGCTCGGCGCTTCGTCTGAAAGAAGTGCAAATGCAAAAATTGTAAGAGCAAAAATTCCTAAGAGGCTCCATTTTTTCTTTTTATTCACAGCTCACCTTTGCTGATTTATTCTAACCACCGCGACAAACTAAACGCTCCCCGAACATCTCCCAACTGATAACCTGTCGCCTCGTCTTCTTTATAATGTTTTTTGATGACTGCCAGCACATCGGGAGAAATTTGTTTGCCATGACAAGTCAAACAAATCGGTTCGACAATTTGTGCTTTCATGTAGCGAAACTGATAGTCGTCCATTTTTGAGGCTTCTAGTTTGTTTTGTTTATCTGTGACGGCTCTATCGAAAAACTCGAGTTGAGTTCTTTCCCAGGAATCGGGCTGAGCAGTAATAGAATTGCGTGCGCGCAAACTGACGCGTTTTACACGCCAGCCTGTTTGGTCGCTGATTTTATCGGCAATTTCTTGCGCCTGAATCGAGCAGACTTCGACTGCTTTTTTGGGCCCGCCAGATTGCATTGCCTGTTGTAATTGAGGTTTTAACGCTCCTGCAAATTGTTTGACTATCGCGCGTGCGCGTTCGGTTAGTTCTTGATGTCGCGTTATCTGTGATTGAGAAATTTGTTCGCCAATTGAAAAACTGGTAAACATAGTGATAGTAAAGAAAATAATGACCTTGATCGGTCTATGCGTCATTTTAGTAGAGCATCCAAAATCAGTCATCAAAAAATTAATTGCATGAATGTGCTTTTCCATCGAATCAGTGAAAAACTACGCTATACAAAAAATAGCGTAGCTAGCCCGAGAAATGCAAAAAAACCAACCATATCTGTGACAGTTGTTAGCACCACACCACCGGAAAGTGCGGGGTCAATATCAAGCCGGGTCATAATCATGGGGAGTACCGCACCAAGAGTTGCACCAACAATCAGGTTTATTACCATAGCGCCAGCGATAGTAATACCAAGATAAGGCGCATGTTCCGTAGTTTGCACCAGGTGAAACCACAGGTAGACGCTAAAGCCGACCACAATAGCCCATAGCAGGCCATTGAGTACTGAAACGCCCAACTCCTTCATCATCAACCAGCGGAAGTTTGTATTGCTAATATGACCGACACTTAAACCGCGGATGACCAGCGTCAGGGTTTGCGTACCGGCGATACCTCCCATACTGGGAACTATCGGTTGCAAAATGGCGAGTGCCGTGACCATCGCAATGGTCTCTTCAAAAACGCCAATCACGCTTGCAGCGACCAGTACGGTTATCAGGTTAATTCCTAACCAGATGGCGCGGCGCTTTGCACTGGTAACTATCGGTGCAAAGGTATCGTCACTTTCATCCAGACCGGCCATACTCATCAAGGAGTGATCGGCGTCTTCAATGATGACGTCAACAACATCGTCAATGGTGATGCGGCCGAGCAGTTTGCCTTCTTCATCAATAACCGGAGCAGAAATTAAATCACGGCGCTCAAATAGTCTCGCTACGTCATCGTCTGGTAGGGAGACTGGAATAGCCTGCACTTCTTTATCCAGCACTTCATCAACTGTTTGTTCTGGTTGACTGGTAATCAGGCTTGCTAGCGTGACCGAGCCAATAAAACGGTCTTCGGCATCCACCACATAAATGCTATCAGTAGACTTCGGTAATTCCCCTTTCATCCGCAAATAGCGCAAAACCACTTCAATTGTTACCAGTGGCCTGACCGTGACCACATCGGTATTCATTAAGCCGCCGGCGCTGTCGTCGGTATAACTCAGAGCGTGTTCTATACGATGTCGGTCTTGTACTCGCATGGAGGCGAGCACTTCTTGCACGATTTTATCGGGCAGGTCGCCAAGAATATCCGCCTGATCATCAACTTCCAGATCGCGGGTTGCTGCAGCGAGCTGAGCAGGTTCCATGTTGGCGACATATTCGTTACGAATTTCGTCGTCAAGAAACTGAAGTACCTGTCCTTCTCGCTCGGTGTTAATCAGACGCCATAGAACGTTTCGCTCTTTCGGTGGTGTCGATTCTAAAAAGTGGGCGACATCGGCGGCCGGTAGCTCATTCAGCATCATTCTAACTTGCACAAACATGCCGCTCTGTAACGCTTCGTTGAGTCGTTGCAGATGGTCGCTACTGTATTCGTTTTCGAAGTTTTCCAGTATTGGCATCGTTCTTATGATTAGTAAAAGCTAGAATGAAGAGGTTTGCCTGTATGTCGCAGGACTGGCGAAATTATCACAAGTTATTGAAATTCTGTCCAATTTTTTATCCAGGTAATTTAAGTATAGCCTTCAATTGGGCAATTAATGTGACCATTTCTGGCGAGCCAGAAAGGAATGGATATTGGCGACTTTGGCGTTTATTGATTAGAAACATTGGCTAACGTCAGCGAATAGAAGCTAAATGGCGGTATTCTGCTTTTTTGTTAACAACTATTATTGCGATTAATTCCATCTGCTGCTATCTGACGCTAGCCTTTTAAAAAAACTTATGATAAAAACGGCGGAAAGTCTCAACCTGTAGGAAAAACAACATGCCTTCTTTTGATATTGTGTCAGAAATGGACGGTCACGAACTCGCCAACGCCGTTGATCAGGCCAATCGTGAAATCTCTACGCGCTTTGATTTGAAAGATACTTGTGCCAAGTTTGAACTAAAAGACAAGATCGTCAAAATCACCGCCGAAGGGGATTTTCATGCCAAGCAACTAAGAGATATTCTTCGTGGCAAACTGGTCAAACGGAATATTGACGCAAACTGCATGGATTTTCAGGCGCTAGACATTCGTGGAAAAATTGCGCATCAGGATATTGTTATTCGCGAAGGCATTGAGCAGGCGTTGGCTAAAAAAATTGTCAAGCTGATCAAGGATTCGAAAATGAAAGTACAAACCAGTATTCAGGGTGACAAATTGCGCGTGACGGGTAAAAAGCGCGACGACTTACAAAGCGTCATGGCTTTAGTTAAGGGCGCCGAGTTAGAGTGGCCTTTGCAATTTAATAATTTCCGCGACTAAACAACGTGGGCTGTGGGGGCTTGAACAGTCCCCACAGATTACTGCACTAGATCGCCTGGACCAGCGCACTCTGTTCGAGCAAATAACTTTGCTTGGACTGACTTTTGGCTTTAGATAACGCGTAATTGGCGTCTTGAACAATGTGTGAGACGGACAGGTGGAGTTCCTTGTTGTAAATCACACCGCCAATTCTGGCATCCACATACAGTTCAATATCTTTGTTGATTGGCTGTTGGATATTAATAAGCTCTTCGTAAATACGCTGCAAACTACTTTCGGCAAATTGGCGATCAGTAATAGAAGAAGCGATGCAAAATTGTTCGTCGCTAAAACGACAAATCAGATCATAGGGTCGAAGCACCTTGGTGAGAGAATTGCTGACGGTTGTCAGTAAATGATTGCCGATACTATAGCCGTAATTAATGCTGATTTTCTTCGCTTGCTGAATGTCGATGACCGCAACCAGCAGCAAACCGTCGCCGCGGTTGCAGCGTTGCATCTCTTCACTCAATCGTTGAAAAAAAGCTGGACGGAGCAATGTGCCTGTCAGGTGGTCGTAAGTCGATCCTTTAAAATAGTGCCAATATTTATGCGTTAAGGTCAGGGTAAAAATAACGCTGATAATCGCGGCGCAAACTGGAACAACCGACGGTCGCTGCACCAATTCGAAATTAATAAATTTGGTCGATAGCATCATCGCGTCATAACACAAAATGCTCCAGCCGAATGCGTAGGTTAATGTGATAGGCCAGGCATATTTTCGCTGTTTGTGAACCGCAATGATGAGTGCGCTACCAATGACCAGAAAACCGATACCAATGATCAATAAATAGTTAAATTCAGTCAGTAACCTTACCTGTGCAGGGTAAGGCCAGATAATAATAGCCAGAGCCGCCAATCCTAATAGGTAGAGCCCGGCGGCGTAAATGCGCCTTATCTCCAGTTCAAAAAAGTGAAATGCGAAAAGCGTGGCAGATATCACGCCGGCATTTAACATAAAGGTTTCCAGTTTAAATACCGAGCTTAAATCCAGGCCAAGATGCGCGGGCATTTGTGAGCGAGCTAAAGAGAGCAGCGCGAAGGCTACCAGAAAAAACATAAAGTAAAGCGTTTCGTAGTTGCCTTTTACCACAATAAAATAAAAAATTGGAAAAATGGTCAGTAAGCTTAAAAGGGCGGTCACGATAATGTAGGCGTAATCTCTTTCCTGGAGCTTATGTTGATATTTTAAAAAATCACCAAGCATAGGGGGCTTTACTTGAATTCCGGTGAGCGAGCGTGAGCTGAAGGTCTGAATTTCTAGCCGGTTAAACTGGTTGTATTTGAGGATTTCATTAGGAATAAAATACAGTCGTTGGTGTCGAAACCCCGTTTCAAATGCCGGTAAAAACTCGCCAGTTTTACCGACTTGTTCGCCATTGATATAAACGCGATCAACTTCATCAACCACGCGCAGCCAAAGCCCCAATGCTTGTTTTTTTAGGTCACTTGAAATAACAAAGTCTTTGATATACGACTGGTATTTCACGGTGTTGGGGATTTGCTCAATGGCTTCAGGAAGGTCTTTATCACTGCATTCTGGCGGTTGCGATTCAAAATGAAGACAAACGTGCCAGTTCTTATTTAGCTTGGCGGGAATGCTGTTGATAAGCTGGGCCGAATGAGCCGCCGGAAAATAACAGAATAAAAATACCAGTACGACCAGGTTTCTGAGTAAAAAATAAACGTTATTCGAGCAAAAGCGCTGTAATTTTCTTACTATTTTCACGCGATCAGGCTATCCGTTTCAGGTGTATCCGGTTGATTTTCTGGCTCATCCAGGTTGGGGAATATATCCTCAAAGGCTGTAAAAATAGATGTGATGATCAAACTGGTAAGCGTGAGATTAAAAATAAACTTAAGCACCGCACCCAATAAAGGGATCACTTGATCGAGCGCGCCGATAATAATGCTGCAAAAAAGTACCCCAAATAAGGTAACGATTCCGTAGATTAAAAAGGGTAACGTATTAACCGCACACGCCCGCAGACTTTTTTTCATGGCCTGAACCGGAGGCTCATTAAAAAATACAGTCAACGCCGGGGCAAACCAGAATGCCATTATCACGGGGATCAGCAATCCCATAAAAAATAATAGCGGAAAGATAAGTGACTCAAGAACTTTTTGTGCTTCCGCCGGATCGGAGACGATTTTATTGAAATCAGCCTTATAAACCTCATGCCCTAACGCATCGCTCAAAGCGAAGGCTAAAATATAACAGACCATGGTCGCGATAAAATAAATCAGTCCGACAATACTAAGTCTTGAGGCATGTTTCTCATAACCGGAAAATAAGGATTTCACGTTAAAGACTCGATGATGTCTTAATTCAAGACTTCCCAACATCAGTCCACCGGTAAATATGGCATTGAGAATAAAAAGCAGAGGAAACAGGATGGGCACAACTAAGGTGATCAGAATCACGAAAGTAAATGTGAACATCATTATCAGGGAGCAACTCAACCAGGCGGCCGGATTTTGTTTGAATAAGCGAATCGCTCGTTTAATCCAAAGGAGCCCGTTAGCGGCGGGAACTACACGGAATTGTCCATCGGGCTGCCCTCCGGCAGGTTGAACAAAGGACGGTTTTTGTGACGGGTCGTCAGACACGAAGTTTCCCCAAAGATTATCACTGACTAGCTTTGTGGATATCTTACTTTTGACCACCTTCGAAAACAAGGCGCAATTCCGCTCTATACAATGATAATGCGAAATCGCGGATAAAATACTGGCGGTTTGGGGGCTAATCAACTTACCCGTTAAAAGAAGGGGGCTTTCTCCGGATTCATATTCTCTTACAATAAATGACCGGTAAAATAAGCCTAAGTCACGGGGAAATCGGGGCAATGCGGGCATTCCACTGGCACGTGAGTTTATATTAGTGCTATCCTTTTGGGCTGAATTTTGTGGTGTGCCAAGGCCCAGCTATCGCGCCCAGGGAAGACAATGATACCGGTTTAAGGGGCACCATGTAGCAATTATAATTATCAAATAACAAGTAATGAGGCTCGTATTATGAGGCTAGAAAAATCCCTGATTGGTGTCGCGCTCTTTTTAACCGCGTTTTCTGTACAAGCAGACACCGCTAACCAAACTGTCGCGACTGCCAACCAACTGTCGTTGCAAAAGATTATGGCCGACCCGGATTGGATGGGTAATTCACCGACCAATCCGCGCTGGAGCGTCGATGGTCAGTCGATTCTATATTCGCAAAAAGTCACCGGCCATACCCATAGCCTGGATTATCAAGTCGCATTGGCGGATAAAAAATCGAACCTGCTAGCCGAAGACAAGGCGCTTTGGGTAGCCAGTCAATCTGCGCAAATGAATGCCAGCAAAACTCAAGGTGTGTTTATATTCCAGGGGGATGTGTATTGGACAAATTACCAGTCAGGTGAAATAAAGGCGCTCACCGCTGACCAAGCCGCGCAATCCAACGCTCAATTTGTCGATGACCATCGCATCAGTTATTTTGAAGATCATAAAATATTTATTTATGACTTAACCGTTAATCTGGCGCGGCAAATTGCCGACTTCCAGTTAGCTGACGACCCCGACGCGGAATCACCCCAAAGCTATCTTGAGCAAAGTCAGCCGCGTTTATTGAAATACATCGAAAAAACTGAATCGGAAAATGCGTTTCAAAAAGCGCGTACCGATAAACTTCGTCTGTCGAAAAATCATACTTTTTATCTTGGCACCCAGGTCGACATTCGCACTTTTCGTTTATCACCTGATGCGAATTGGTTAGTGCTGGGCACCACCAAGAAAAATGGTCGTGGTGAGTCAGATAATATGCCCGAGTTTGTTACCGCGGATGGTTATGTGAACAATCGTAGTGTTCGTCCTTTGGTCGGTACGTCCAACCCAACGAACGAAACCTTTTATCTGGTAGACCTGAAAAAACACGAAAAGCACCTCATCGATACCAGTAGCTTGCCCGGTATTAACGATGATCCTCTCGACGCGCTCAAACAGAAAGCCGCCAAAAAAATCGGCTATAAATATAAAGAGCTGCAAGGTCCGCGCGCTATTTATGCGCACAACTGGAATGCCAATGGTGGCGTTGAGTGGAGCAACAACAGTAACAAGCTGGCTATATTATTGTATTCCTATGACAACAAAGATCGCTGGATTGTCGGTATGGATGTGGCGCAGCGAAAGCTAAAAACATTCCATTGGTTGTCCGATGAAGCCTGGGTAAATGATTGGACATTTAATGAGTTTGGCTGGTTACCGGATAATGAATCCTTGTACTACATTTCGGAAGAAGATGGCTACGCTCACTTATACATCAAAAAAGGTAAACGTCGTGCCAAACAGCTGACTGAAGGACAATGGGAAGTTGCTGATGTTACTGTCTCACAAGACGGCGGTTATCTTTATTTTAAAGCCAATAAAACACACCCTGGCGTTTATGAAATTTATCGTGTCAGCGTTAAAGGCGGAAAAATTGAAGCGCTAACAGCGCTAGGTGGCGTTAACGATTACCTTCTTTCTCCAGATGAAAAGCAATTAGTGATCCGTCATTCGAGCACTACGACAATGCCGGAGCTGTTTGTCCATAACATTGGTAGCCAAGAGCCGCCCGTTCAATTGACGCAAACCATGAGTGATGCGTTCAAAGCAGTCAACTGGCAGCGCCCTGAAATTGTTGAAGTGCCGTCGACCCATATCAAAAGACCCATTTATTCTCGTTTTTACCAGAGCCAGTCTGATGCGAAAAACGGTGATAATGCCAAGAAACCAGCCGTTATTTTCGTTCACGGCGCGGGATATCTACAGAACAGCCATAAAGGCTGGTCCGGGTATTTCCGCGAGTATATGTTCCATAATCTGTTAACGCGACAGGGTTATGTCGTGCTGGATATGGACTATCGCGCGTCAAAAGGTTACGGGCGAGATTGGCGTACTGCAATTTATCAGGATATGGGCACTCCGGAATTGCAAGATTTAACCGATGGAGCCAAATGGCTGGTCGATAATCACAACGTCGACCCAAAACGCATTGGTATTTATGGCGGCTCTTATGGTGGTTTTATGACATTTATGGCGCTCTTTAAAACGCCAGAAGTGTTTGCGGCAGGCGCGTCGCTGAGACCGGTAACGGATTGGGCTCACTATAATCACGGTTATACATCTAACATTCTGAATACTCCAGAAGTTGACCCGGATGCCTATGAACGCAGCTCGCCAATCGAGTTTGCCGAAGGATTAAATAAACCCTTATTAATTGCCCACGGCATGGTCGATGATAATGTCTTCTTTAAAGATTCGGTGCGATTAGTTCAGCGTTTGATCGAGCTGGAGAAAACGCCCTATTTTGAAACGGCGATTTATCCGGTTGAACCGCATGGCTTTAGAGAGCCATCGAGTTGGTTAGATGAATATACTCGAATCCACCTATTATTTGAGCGGCATTTAAATCCATAAAGTCATTGCTCGATAGGTGATTTGAAAAGCCTTGTACTTTGGTATAAGGCTTTTTTTTTATGCAGATTTTAAGACAATGTGATTGGTGATTGGTGATTGGTGATTGGTGATTGGTGATTAGCGGCAGATATGGCTTTTTTGTCGTCTTATTATCCATAGCAACGGACTCAGAGGTCTGTATAGTTGAGATGCCGCTAGATTATGGGGCTGTCGAATTAACTCGCTGTTTTTTGTTCAAACTGCCATTGAGGTCGGTCAGAAAGGCTACGTAAATAGGCAGAATAATTGGGCTCAGCCATCACTTCGCGCAAGATAGAAAGCAATAAAGCATCGGCGCTTTTCTTGCCATATTTTTCAATCAGGTAGTCCTTTACCGGTAACATCCAACTCGGCCAGTCGAATTTGATTCGTCCTGTGGTCTCAAAGAACTCTATTCGATTGGCAAAAAGATTTGCGTAGGAGCCCGCTTTATCTGCCGCGTGTTCGACAACCTGCCAAATATAATCCTTATCATTTTGCGTCAGTTCGAGCACCAGATTGGGAGTCCTTTAATCACCAAAAGAATCGAGTATACGGAAAAAATTATCGGGAGAACAGTCCTATGCCGCTTAAATGATGGTCAATTTGCGATAATTTAAGATGGGTGGTTGCAAGACTAAGACAAATTGATTATCTAAAGGATTAATCCCGCGAATTTTCGCAATTTACTTGAAATTAAGCGCTCAGATCGTAATTTAATTAAAAAGGTTAGGACAGGCACTAAAAATGAGTGGTGCATTCCAGGACGATTGGCGATAATTATTAAGTCGGTGGCAAGTCGCCTGGATAAGGTTGATGGTCAGGTGAAGTTCGTCAGGTGAAGTTCGTCAGGTGAAGTTCGTCAGGTGAAGTTCGTCAGGTGAAGTTCGTCAAGTGAAGATGAGGATGCTATCGAGAACTGCTAGCTAGAGAATAATGCGAGGGTCATAAAACCTGAGAGCCTATCGCTTGCAATCATAACTGGCAGCTGAGTAATAACAGGAAATAAAGCCATGAAGATTTTTCGAATGATGAGCTTGTTGCTGTGGCTGACGCTTGTCAGCGCATGCAGCGACGATAAAAATATCGAAAGGGATCTGTTAGCCGATTGTGAAAACCACTATCGAGCGACCAGTTATCTTGTAGCGATAAAGACCTGCCAGAAAGCGGCCGAGCTGGGTGTCGCTGAAGCGCAGTGGTTGCTCGCTAATATTTATCAATACGATTTAACCGGTCAGGGCGCCGATCCGCAACAGGCCTTTTACTGGTTTTTGCAGGCAGCCCAAAGCGGCTGGACAGATGCCCAGACAATTGTTGGCGAAGCATTTCTATACGGGGATGGTGTCGAAGAAGATTTTGACCAGGCTTACAGCTGGTTGATAAAAGCGGCAGATTATGGCGATCCATACGCCGAATTTACGCTTGGATATATGTTTCTTAGCGGCAAAGGCAAAGCAAAAGATATTAGCATGGCGATTTCCTGGTTTAAAAAAGCCGCTTCAAAAGAGCATATTATGAGCATCAATAATCTCGCCTGGATTTATGCCACCAGCACCCAGAAAGCCTTTCGGAATGTTAAAAAAGCCCAGTATTGGGCAAACAAGTTGTCCTTTGACGGCGAAGACCGCTCAGTGTTTCTCGATACGATGGCCGCGGTCCATGCGCTCGCCGGAGACTTTGTGCAGGCTATCGAGCTGCAAAACAAAGCCATTGCCAGCTTGCCAGAAGATGTTGAAGAAAGTCGTTTACTGGAATTTCAAAAACATCTGGAAACTTATCAGAAAAACCAGCCATGGCAGGAGTAGCTTGATGTCTTCATTGGATTCACGTACACAACCGCTCGGAAAATATCGTCATTATAAAGGCGCGGAATACGAAGTCCTGGGCACTGCTTACCATAGTGAGACGGAAGAGCTATTAGTGCTGTATCGGCCGCTCTACGGCGAGGGAAAACTGTGGGTGAGGCCTTACGACATGTTTAACGAGACAGTTGATGCAGCGGGTCAAAATACTAAACGTTTTCAGCTCATCGAATCTTGATTGTCTAACGGCGGAATGGTCGAGTTCCGTGTCTTTTTAAAAATCTTGTATTCCTTTGTAATAAAATTAGTCGGCGACGGACTAACTTTATATCTATGGCTCACATAATGCTAAATTCAATTGCTAACGACATCACTATCAATTCCCACAGACCTCAACAATCGACCTGTAGAGTTTGCTGCTATGTCGCGTAGTGACCGGCGTGAGTACAACCAGTTTTTTGAGAATACTCTGTCAGAACACCATGCGGTCATTTCGAGGGTGGTAAGCAGTTACGAGCGAAATCGATCGCTCCAGGAAGAGCTTTACCAGGAAATCTCCGTCGCACTGTGGAAAGCGCTGGCGCGTTTTGATCAACAGTCGAGCCTGAAAACCTATATTTTAAGTATCGCTCACAAGCGAGCGGTCTCTCATGTGGCTAAATACGTAAAAGAACCACATTCAGTCGAAATTGCCGATTTAGAGTTATCCGGTGATGATTGTCCAAGTGACCAGATGTCAAAAAAGCAACGCATGGATCGCTTGATGTTGACCATGTATCAATTACCCATGGCTGATCGGCAGCTGGTTACGCTCGCACTGGAGGGACTCAGTTATAAAGAAATTTCAGAGATATTAGG
>Ga0209692_10001103_pt1 | contig 40976 bp, 37 predicted proteins | sample tdDd472_FD_187129 | JGI IMG/M metagenome (GOLD analysis project Ga0209692, IMG submission 187129) | Marine sediment microbial communities from the Atlantic coast under amendment with organic carbon and nitrate - tdDd47.2 (SPAdes)... | ecosystem: Environmental > Aquatic > Marine > Coastal >...
TGCCGATGAAGGAGCCGGTCACCGAGCTGACGCTGGAGGCCCCCGCCGGGCTGGTTCACGTGCGCGCCACCTGCAAGGACGGCAAGGTCACAAGGGTGGAGTTCCGCAACGTCCCCGCCTTCGCGGTCCATCTTGGCGCGATGATCGAGGTTGCCGGCCTCGGCACCGTCACCGTCGACGTGGCCTGGGGCGGCATGTTCTTCGTGCTGGCCGAGGCCGCGCCGCTGGGGGTGGCGCTGGATGCCGCCAACGGCACCGGGATCGTGCGGGCCTCCGAGGCGATCCGCCACGCCGCCGCCGAACAACTGCCGGTCGCGCACCCGGAGAACCCGGCGATCACCGGGCCCACCATCACCGATCTCTGGGGGCCGCCGGTCGCGCCAGGCACCCACGGGCGCGGCGCGATCACCCTTTCGACCGGGCCGTTCGATCCCGCCCGTCCCGACGGCGCCAGCGGCATCCTCGACCGCTCGCCCTGCGGCACCGCGACCTGCGCCCGTATGGCGGTGCTGCACGCGCGGGGGGCGCTGCCGGTCGGGCAGGATTACGTCAACGCCGGTCCGCTCGGCACCACGTTCACCGGGCGCATCGTCGAGGAAACCCGCGTCGGCCCCTACCCGGCCATCGTGCCGACGCTGGCCGGCCAGGGCTGGATCCACGGCACCGCGAACTGGACGCTGGACCCCTCCGACCCGTTCCCGGCGGGCTATACCGTCGGCGACATGTGGGGCTGAGGCGCCTCAGCCCACCTCTTTCAGCCGCGCCACGTAGCGCGCCAGCGTGTCGATCTCCAGATTCACCCGGTCGCCCACCTGCACCGCGCCCCAGGTGGTCGCCTCCTTGGTGTGCGGGATGAAGTTGATGCCGAAATCCCGGCCGTCGACATCGTTCACCGTCAGCGAGGTGCCATTGAGCGCCACCGACCCCTTGGGCGCGATGAACCGGGCCAGATCCCCAGGCGCGCGCAGGGTGACGCGGGTGCTGTCGCCCTCGTCCTCGACCGCGATCACCTCGGCCACACCGTCGATATGGCCCGACACGATATGACCGCCCAGCTCGTCGCCCACCTTCAGCGCGCGTTCCAGGTTCACCCGCTTGCCGACCGTCCAACCGCCCAGGTTGGTCTTTGACAGGGTCTCGGCGCTGATTTCCACGTCGTACCAGTCGCCCCCCAGCGCGATCACCGTCAGGCACACCCCGTCGCTGGCGATCGAGGCGCCGATGTCGATGCCGCCGGTGTCATAGCCGGTGCCGATCCGCGCCCGCAGATCGCCGCGCTTTTCCAACTCGGTGACGGTGCCGATATCTGTGATGATCCCTGTGAACATGGCCTGTCTCCTGCACGAATGTCGCCCCGTGAGGTAGCCGCCCGGCAAGCCACGGGCAAGCCCCCGCTTGCCCCGGCGGCCCGTCCCGGTCATAGTTTAGCCAAAATAAACGGTTATGGGGCACCCATGGGGTATTGTGGCATGCAGGGCAACAAATGACCGGACCAGCCCAGACAGATCGCGTTTTCCTGTTTCTCCAGGGGCCGCATGGCCCGTTCTTCGATGCCCTCTCCCGGATGCTGCGCACCGCCGGCGCCACCGTCTGGCGGGTCGGCTTCAACGCCGGGGATCGCGCGTTCTGGCGCCAGTCTGGCAGCTACATCCCCTATCGCGGAACCCCCGATGACTGGCCAGCAGAATTCGACCGCCTGCTCGACGCGCGCGGCGTCACCGACATCGTCCTTTACGGCGACACGCGGCCCGTCCATGCCGAGGCGGTGCGCGCGGCCAAGGCGCGCGGCCTTACAGTGCATGTCTTCGAAGAAGGGTACATGCGCCCCTATTGGGTCACCTACGAACGCGGCGGCGCCAACGGCAACTCCCGCCTGATGGAGATGTCGGTGCAGGAGATGCAATCGGCCCTGGCACGGTCGGACATGGAGGCGCCGCTGCCCCCGGCCCACTGGGGCGACATGCGCCAGCACATGTTCTACGGCGCGCTCTACCACTGGTTCGTGATGTTCTGGAACCGGGGCTACCGCAACTTCCGCCCCCATCGCGCCCTGCCGGTGACCAAGGAATTTCAGCTTTATCTGCAGCGCCTGCTGCTGATCCCGGTTCACGCGATCGACCGCCGCCTCGCCACCCGGCGGGTGCGCACCGGCGGCTTTCCCTACCACCTGGCGCTGCTGCAGCTGGAGCATGACAGCGCCTTTCAGGTGCATTCCCCCTTTTCCACCATGACGGAGTTTCTGGCCCAGGTGATCGAGGGCTTTGCAAAGGGCGCCCCACGCCACCACCACCTGGTGATCAAGGCCCACCCGCTGGAAGACGGGCGCGTTCCGATGCGGGCCGAAACCCGCCGCCTGGCGCGCCACCTCGGGTTGCAGGGACGGGTCCACTACGTGCGCGGCGGCAAGCTGGCACAGCTGCTGAACGACGCCCGCAGCGCCGTCACGGTCAATTCCACCGCCGGTCAACAGGTGCTCTGGCGCGGCATTCCGCTCAAGGTGTTCGGCCGTGCCGTCTATGCCAAGCCCGAGTTCGTCTCGGGCCAGCCGCTGTCCGAGTTCTTTGCCTGTGCCGGGCGGCCCGACAACCGCGCCTACAAGGATTACCGCCGTTTCCTGCTGGAAACCAGCCAGGTGCCGGGCGGGTTCTATTCCCGCCGCGGACGGCGGCAACTGCTGCGCCAGGTGGCCGACATGATGCTCGCATCCGAAGATCCCTACGACGCACTGAAATCGGGCACAGCGGCCCCACGGCAACACCTGCGCGCCGTGACCTGAGCGCATCCGACTTGGGGACTGGATTTTAACGCCGGATTCCGATAGGTTGTCTGAAAAACCTGAGGCAGAATAATAACAGGTCGAGGAGACCGAGCAGTGAAACCCGTGACTTTCCGGTGGGCGAAGCCCGTCGCGCTGCTGGCCGCGTTCGCGCTGCTGGCCTCATGCGCATTGCCCCGCGTCGGCCCCAACAAGCGTGAAATCTTCGCCGGGTCGGTCCAGAAAGAGGGTGACGCCTTCGTCGTTTCGGTCAATGACCGCGTCACCCGCGCCACCGCCGTGGTGCCCGCGCTGGGCTTTTCCCAGGCCTTCCAGAGCGCCGGGCGCCTGACCTCCGACACCATCCGCCCCGGCGACATCCTGGGGCTGACCATCTGGGAAAACGTCGATGACGGGCTGCTGGCCAGCGCCGGCGCCAACGCCACCATCCTCGACGAGGTGCAGGTCGACAGCGCCGGTTTCATCTTCGTCCCCTATGCCGGGCGGCTTCGCGCTGCCGGAAACACACCCGAACGCCTGCGCGAGATGATCACCGAGCGGCTGCAGGACCAGACCCCGGACCCGCAGGTGCAGGTGCGCCGCGTCGCCGGCGATGGCTCCACAGTGTCGCTGGTCGGCGCCGTCGGCGCGCCGGGCATCTACCCGATCGAACGGCCGACCCGGACCCTGACCGCGATGCTGGCCCGTGCCGGCGGTATCGCCATTCAGCCCGAGGTCGCCCAGATCGTCGTCAACCGCGGCTCCCAGCAGGGCAAGATCTGGTTCCAGGATCTCTACGAACATCCCGGCCTCGACATCGCGCTGCGCGGCGGCGACCGCATCCTGGTCGAGGAGGATACCCGCTCCTTCACCGCGCTGGGGGCGACCAGTTCACAGGCCCGCGTACCGTTCCAGACCCAGGAGCTTTCGGCGCTCGAGGCGATCGCCCAGGTCGGCGGGCTGATCTCCAGTTCGTCGGACCCCACCGGCGTCTTCGTCTTCCGCAACGAACCGGCCGAGATCGCGGGCCAGGTGCTGGGCCGCAACGACCTGACCGGTGCGCAGCGCATGGTCTACGTGCTCAACCTGACCGAACCCAACGGCATGTTCATGGCCCGGGATTTCGTGATCCGCGATGACGACACGCTCTATGTGACCGAGGCGCCCTACGCCCAGTGGACCAAGACCATCTCGCTCATCTCGGGCTCGATCACCCCGGTCTCCAGCATTTCGTCGCTGGCCGGCGGCTGACGCCATGACCGGCCCGGATGGCACGGCAGCAGCCGGGGGCAACCGCCCCCGGCTTTTCGTTTACAACGGCGGTTTCCTGACCCAGCGCCGGATCCGCCGCATCCTCCGCCTCTCCGGCCACCGCCTACGCCTCGGCCTGCCAGGCCCGGAGGATGCCGTCGCTGTCTGGGGCGCCAGCCCGACCGCCCATCGCGGCCTGGCCGTCGCCGCCAAACGCGGTGTCGCGGTCCTGCGGGTCGAGGATGCCTTCCTGCGCTCGCTGCATCCCGGCCGCACGGGCGAACCGCCGCTTGGCCTCTGCCTCGACTGGTCGGGACCGCATTTCGATCCCACCTCTCCCTCGGACCTCGAACAGCTCCTTGCCACCGATCCGCTCGACGACAGCGCGCTGCTGAACCGGGCACGCGACGCCATCGCCCGGATCCGCGAGGCGGGGTTGACCAAATACAGCGGCTTCGATCCCGACGGCCCGCTGCCCGAACCGCCCTATGTTCTGGTCATCGACCAGACCCGCGGCGACGCCTCGATCACCTCCAGTGGCGGCAATGACGCGCTGTTCCGCGAGATGCTGGTCTTTGCCCAGCTCGAACACCCTGGCATGCCGGTGGTGATCAAGACCCACCCGGAAACCCAGGCGGGCTTTCGCCCCGGGTATTTCGGCCCGCAGGATACCAATGACCGCATTAGCCTGCTGACCCATTCGGTCAATCCCTGGGCGCTGATGGAGGGCGCGGTGGGAGTTTACACCGTCTCCTCGCAACTGGGGTTCGAGGCGATCTTCGCCGGGCACAGGCCGCGCGTCTTCGGCCAGCCGTTCTATGCCGGCTGGGGCCTCACCCAGGACGAAAACCCGGTGCCGCGCCGCCAACGCAGCCTGACGCGCGCGCAGCTCTTCGCCGCCGCCATGATGCTCTACCCCACCTGGTACGATCCCTACCGGGACCGGCTGTGCGAGTTGGAAGGCGTGCTCGACACGCTCGAGGCGCAGGTGCGCGCCTGGCGCGAGGACCGAAACGGCTGGACCGCCTCGGGGATGCGGTTGTGGAAACGCCGGCCGCTGCAGGCGATGTTCGGGCAACCGAAACGGATGATCTTCTCCGACGACCTGGCCAAGGCAGAGGCGACCGGCCGCCGCCGCATGGTCTGGGCCTCCCGCGCCGACGCGCAGGAGGATGTTGTTCGGGTCGAGGATGGTTTCCTGCGCTCGCGCGGGCTGGGGGCAGACCTGGTGCCGCCGCTGTCGCTGGTGAGTGACGATCTGGGCATCTACTACGACCCGCGCCGCCCCTCGCGGCTGGAACATCTGATCGCGACCCGCGCCGAGCTGCGCGCAGACCAGCACGCCCGCTCCGAGCGCCTGATCGCGGCGCTGACGGGCGCCGGGCTCAGCAAGTACAATCTGGACGGCAAAACGTACGATTTGCCTGCCGGCCGCCGCATCCTCGTCCCCGGACAGGTTGAGGATGATGCCTCGATCCGCACCGGCGCAGGAGAGGTGCGGACCAACCTCGCCCTGTTGCAGGCCGCGCGCTTGGCCAACCCCGATGCGGTGATCGTCTACAAACCCCACCCGGACGTCGAGGCCGGGCTGCGCGCGGGTGGCACAGATGCCGAGTCCCTGGCCGACGTCATCGCAACCCACGCCGATCCCGCCGCCTTGCTGGCGCAGGTGGACGAGGTCTGGACCATGACCTCGCTGATGGGGTTCGAGGCGCTTTTGCGCGAGGTGCCGGTCACCACCCTCGGCGCGCCCTTCTATGCCGGCTGGGGCCTGACCCGCGATCTCGGAGACATCCCGACCCGCCGCCGCGCCCGCCCGGCGCTGGAGGGGCTGGTGCATGCGACGCTCATCGACTACCCGCGCTACCGCGATCCGCTTACTGCCCTGCCCTGCCCGGTCGAGGTGATCGTCGAACGGCTGAGCACGGGAGCGGTGCCGCGCCCCGGGATGGCCAACAGGATACTGTCGAAACTGCAGGGTGTGTTCGCCACCTACGCCCACCTCTGGCGATAGCGGATCGGGGGCGTTACCCGGATCGGGTCCAGCGCATCATGGCGTCACCGCCCAGGTCGCGGACCTCCGACAGGGCAAAGCGCGGCGCCTCGGCCAGATGACCCAGCCCCAGCGCGCCGATCGCCGGCAGCCCCTCGGCGCCGATCGCCAGACCGGCGGTAAAGCCGACCAGTTCGTCCACCAGATCCTCGGCCAGAAGCGAGGCCGCCAGCGCGCTGCCGCCCTCGCAGAACACCCGCGTGATCCCCGCCGCGCCAAGCTGGCGCAGCACATCCATCGGATCGAGTTGCACACCCCTGACCGCGCAGGGCAACAGGCGCGCGCCCAACCCCTCCCAGGCGCGAACCCGCTCGGCATCGGCGCCACTGCCATGGCACAACCACAGCGGCACCTCGCCCGCGCTGCGTGCCAGCTGCCCCAGCAGCGGCAGGTCGAGATGGCGCGACACCACCACCCGCACCGGCTGATGCGAAATACCCAGATCCCGCACGGTGAGCGACGGATCGTCGGCCCGCGCCGTGCCGGCGCCGACCATCACCGCATCATGGCGCGCGCGCAGCCCGTGCACCGCGCGCCGCGCCGCTGACCCGGTGATCCACTTGCTCTCGCCGGTGGCGGTGGCGATCCGCCCGTCGAAACTGCTGGCCAGCTTCAGCGTGACAAAGGGGCGGCCCTGTTCGGTGCGCAGGAAAAAGCCCGCGTGATCGCGCGCCGCCTGGTCGGCCAGCACACCGGTGGTCACCTCTACCCCATGCATGCGAAGGCGTTCGAACCCCTGCCCCGAAACCCGCGGATCGCTGTCCTGCACCGGGGCCACCACCCGGGCGACGCCCGCCGCGATCAGCGCATCGGCACAGGGCGGTGTCTTGCCGTGGTGGGAACAGGGCTCCAGCGTGACATAGGCAGTGGCACCCCTGGCCATCCCGCCCGCCTGCGCCAGCGCGACAGGCTCGGCATGCGGCCGCCCGCCCGGTCCGGTCCAGCCGCGCCCGATGATGCGGCCGCCGCGCACGATGATGCAGCCGACCGCCGGATTGGGCCAGCACCGCCCCTGCCCCCGCCGGCCCAGCGACAGGGCCAGCGCCATGAAACGGGTATCGCTTGCGCTCACTCTTCCGGTGCCGATTCTGGGCGCAGTTCGTGAACGAAGCTCTCGAAATCGTCCGCCGCCTGGAAGTTTTTGTAAACGCTGGCGAAACGGACATAGGCAACGGTGTCGATCCGGGCCAGGGCCTCCATCACGATCTCGCCGATCTTCTTCGACGGGATGTCGGTGTCGCCCATGCTTTCCAGTCGCCGCACGATGCCCGAGATCATCTGGTCGATGCGCTCGGGGTCAATGGGGCGTTTCTGCATCGAGATGCGGATCGAGCGTTCCAGCTTGTCGCGGTCGAAATCCTCGCGCTTGCCGCTGGTCTTGATGACCACCAGGTCGCGCAGCTGCACCCGCTCGTAGGTGGTGAAGCGGCCGCCGCAGGCCGGGCAGAACCGCCGCCGCCGGATCGCGGCATGATCCTCTGCCGGTCGCGAATCCTTGACCTGAGTGTCTATGTTTCCGCAAAACGGGCAGCGCATCAGCCGTCCCCCTCGTCCATTAAAATGCCTGTGATTGTGGGCGCTCCGGCACACTTATCCACAACTATAGGCGACCCGCCAGAGTTTGGGTAGGGGGGAAATGCGACCGCAAGACATAGACGCGCAGGCCCCGCGCCTAGCCCAGATGCGCCGCCACCCGGCGCCGGTGCGGGGCGTCGCTGTAGTCTGTCAGCGAATTTTGCAGTGTTTGACAGCAAGTGTTGCAGCAGACCACATCACACTGGAGAGGCGTCGTCATCGAACATGGTGATCTGCGGGTCGGTGGGCGACCCCTCTCGATCTCCATATATCTGCTGAAAAGAGCGGCGCATCAGCTTTGGAGCCTCATCGTGGTCAGTCGCATGGATCAGATGGAAGGCTTTGCGTTTGCCGGCCTCTCGAAGGTAGATCGGCCACCAATTTGCGTATTTGTACCCCAGCTCGTTCTGAAAGCGCTTCGAAACGTGTTGAGCGATTTCTATCTGTGTTTTGTCGCGCAGATCGCGCCACCCAGCACTACCCCACCATTCGTCGATAGCAGCCAAGCGCTCAGGCTTCCTCGCGGTCTTCAAAGAACGCAACAGCCACCCCGTACCTAGGAAGTAAAGCAATTCGATTCTCGTGCGTCCTTGGTAGGCAGCGAGTTTTCGAACTGTCTCCCAATGGCATTCAGTATTCCTTTGGTCCAACAACGCGAAGACGGCCGTGCGTCGCTTGATTCTTCCACTTTTTAGAATCCCATCAACAACGCTGTTAAAGTCACCTTCAAAAACGAAAACCCGCCGAAAGGACGGGTTCGGTGCTGCCAGACGAATGCGAACCAGTCTCGGAAAGGACAGGACGGCTGTCCCTTATTCCGCGCAAAGACCGCGCCACTCGTCGAGAGCAGCGGCGCGGTTCAGCTTGAAATTTGCTCGTGAGGTGAGGCTGCGGTCCTGGTTGAAATGGTTGTAGACGGAGGCGTGAACGGCGGGGAATTTCTGCAAACTTCGCATCCGCCTGAAACGCAGCATCGCCCTCTCCCGTCGTCGGAACGGCAAGTGCGAATTCTCAGCGCGGTTGTTCAACCAGCGCCCCGTTTCCTGGCGATGGGCCGCGCGGATCTCCTTCAGCGCAGCACCATAGGATCGGAGCTTGTCGGTGACGATCACTTCGGGCCGACCGTGCTTGCGCATTGCTTTTCTTAGGAATTTCAACGCCGCTTTTTTGTCCCGCACCTTCGTGACGAAGCTTTCCAGCACCTCGCCCTCGTGGTCGACCGCCCGCCAAAGGTAATGCCGCTCGCCGTTGATCTTCACGAACATTTCGTCAAGATGCCAGCGCCAGCGGCTCGATCGCATACCCTCGATCCGCCGTTTTCGGATCTCCGACGCAAACATCGGCCCGAACCGATGCCACCAGTAGCGGACGGCTTCGTGGCTCACATCGATCCCGCGTTCGTGAAGCAGATCTTCGACGTTTCTGAGCGAGAGCGGAAAGCGGACGTACATCATCACCGCCAGGCGGATGATCTCGGGGCTCGTTTTGAAATAGCGAAAGGGGGATCGTCTGGTCATCAATGAAAGCTACGAGACCACCCTCCCGGCCTCAAGCCCGGTTTGTCTGACAGTGCCATCTTTTTCTATTCGTCCGAAGCGGGCGTTTACGTTCCCGATTTCCGCCTCGAGCCTCAAGGCCGATGAGCGCTTACTTACAAAGCCAAAGACACACGGCAGCAACGCCCTCGACCGGTCATTCGTACTTGAATACGGCCCGGTTCTACTCGAAGCTCTGATCGCGAGCGCGGTCCTCCTCTATCTCTACTTGTCGTATGCGAGCGATCTCGGACTGAATGTCCGGCACACGCCGCAAAATTGCCTGCCGAACCTCCGGTGACGGATTCTCGGCCAAGGATGCCATAGCTTCCAACCGACGCGTCATGGCCTCAGCCAAACTACCCGACCATCCGCTTGGATGCAGGTGCGTCAGATAAGCTTCGACCACGATCGCGGGGACTGGTGCTGCCTCAAGAAACTCGACAGCGAATGGAGAAATCAGACGTGTTCCATCATCACCTTGGCCTTCTTTGGCAAAGGGACAGATCTCCTGGGCCACTCGTTCCCACCGGTCCGGGCGATCCCCGCACCACTTCGTGAGAGGCCCCAACGGTAGCTGCGATATGGGGCAAGAGCGAGTGTCGTCTCGCAGGCGCAAGCTGGTTCCTTCGCGGTCGTCTGGAAAGACGCCGCTGAGGAACACTTCGGGTGTACTTTTTGCTAATGCCACCAACAGGGGGTGGATATCAAAAGTACTACCGTATCTTCTCCCTGCCCGATCAACGATGGCCTCCATCACACGGTGCGCATCGGTTCCATCGTCCCCTCGAAGACAAGACGACAGGGATCTTGCCATATGGCCCATTACTGTCGCGTTGATACTCTCGGAGCTTAGGAGGCAGAGGATGGCATTCAGGCCAAGCTCGCGCAGACCATCAGACCAACTACCAAGGACAGTTCCTTGGGGGGGGCTCAGCATCGACAAAGAATCCACGACAACTGAGGCACCATTTTCTTTGAGAAAAATTGCCCGCAAAAGCCGGACCCGATCACCATCTCCTAAATCACGCTCTTCACGCCATGTCAGTTCGCCGAATTGCCATGACGACGTCTCGGGTTCGCCTGCGATTTCGATCGCATATTCAATCTCCTTTTCCGGCAATGCCCCCGCCGGCAAAAAAATCCAATACACCCGGCGCAATTCTGGTGTTTGCCGGCACTCTTTGCGTATCATCTCGGCGGTCTCAGGGGCCGTCTCATCGAGCGCCTGTAGAAAGCTTGAGAAGATGAGCACCATACGAATTTCAGAAGGTGTATCCAAATAGATATCTCTGAGAAGAGCCCATGTCTCGGTCGGATCATCGTTCCCGTGGGCAAGCCCTGCGCCAAAGCTGTCGAACGACCCTTCCTTAGCTGTGAGCAAGTCCCGGGCAACCAAGCGAAGGGTATTGTGATCTACAGCTAATTCTCGCCCCAGCTGCACCAGGCGGTCCCTCCTGCGAGTTTCAGCGGCCCTGAAGTCGTCGTTTACTTCGAGATCCATATCCCAGCCCTGAGCCAATTCTGCACGGACCCGGTCCTCGAGGCCGCGTGGCTTCATATGCTCTATGAGTTGCAGTATGATCCGCTCCTCTTCCTCAGGGACTCCTTCACCGCGCCTACGCGATAGGTGAAGCATCTGGTTCAGCGCATGTCGTCCGTCTGGCCACGGCGAGGCTGCATGCAACTGCCTCACCAGTTCGGCGAGGCGAATACGTAGCGCCGGAACGCACCTCCAGAGACCGTCGATTTCCTTTGCGAGAGCTTTCCTCGCCCCGCAACGAACATCCGCGGGCCCTCGCAGCGCAACTTCAGAGGTGAGATCTACCCATTCGGAGAACCATTCAGAAATCTCCTGCCCCTTCGGCTCCCACCCGAAAGCATCGGGCCGAGCATCGTCGAAGGAAAACATACTGGAGGACCAATGCCCCGTGCGCAAAGCAGAACGGAGCATGACTAAACCGTACAAGCGATGTTTCGCGTCCAAAGCCCAGAGGTAACGGCGAGCAACCTCGATGCGCGTAGCGGTAGTTGCTATTGTTCCAGACAAGTAAAGCCCGAAGAGTCCACCCAGTGCATCTTCTGCATTCGACAGCCTCTGATTTTCAAAGGTCATGGAAAGTGCCACCATGCGATCGCATGCTTGAGGAAACGTCACCTTTGAATGAGCGATACGCGCGATCATGCGGGTCACAGCATCCAAGTGGTGGAAACCTTCTGGAGCCGTTTGCAAGGCTGTTAGGATGTTGTCGACTACGCGCAAGGCGTTGTCTGGCGCGAGATGGCACACCGCCTCGAGGACCGCCATGTCAGGGACAGGACCGCTCAGCGGCCCGCCTGGCTCCATCCAGCGAGAGACGATTAAGCCAGCCTCATCGGAATCATGCAGGTATGATAATCTTCGGGCTAACGAACGGCGCAGTCGCGGATTGCCCCGGAACTCGTCGGCGATGGCCCTCCAGGATATTGATCTCAGAGCCTGCCGCGCGAGGCGATTGGCAAGAGCGTGTGGCAGGACAGCACGCCATCGATTCCGAGCTTGTGCAAGTCCTCGTTCGAGGAGTGACAATGCATGGCGATGCATCGCACCGCGAGACAATTCGGCGAGCGAGCCGAGAAAGGTGAGTTCGTCTGGCTCCTCCTCACCGTCGAAATCAAAGGAGTAGACAAGAGACAAGGCCTCCGCCGCGCGAACCAACTCATCGTTCCTGATTCCACGCTGCCAGAAGAGGCGATCGAAGAGCGTGGCGTCTTCGAAGGTCGATAGGGTACCGGTGTGTGGTGCAGCCTCTGCAAGCGCGAAAGCCAACCTGGCATTGCCCTGCGAAAGTTCGGCAAGGCGCTGCGCGTCGCCGGCTGCAAGTTCACCGTAGCGACGACGGAGCAGAGCCTCAACGATATCTGATCCCTTGGCCTCAATCCGAACTACGTCGGTTTCCTCTGAGCGGTCCAAGCGAACGTCATACTCGATTGTAATAAGGCGCACGGGTCCGATTTTCTCGGCCAACTTTCGAGTCAGGGCCTGATGCGTTTCCGGCGGACAATTATCCACAACGAGTACCACTGGTGCATCTCGTTCGATTAACGCTTCAAGCATGCCCATGGGCGCCGGGTTGGGAGAACGGCCGAGATCCGTATAGATCGCATGCGACGCAGGCAACGCGGCCACATCTCCAACCGGTTCGAAAAGAGCTTGCACAATGCGGCTTTTGCCAATCCCAGAAAGTCCAGCGACACGCACCGCGCCTTTTCCTTCCCGGAGTAGTGTTCGGATTGCATCGAGGGCATCTGGGAGGTTTCGTATCGGCTCCCGACGTTCGATACGAAAGGAGAGACCAGCCTCACAAATTAGATCGTCAGCTACGCCTGCCGGAGTTGAGGACCAGCGCCCGAACGGCTGCCAGCCTTCGAGAGTAGGCAAGGACAATCGAGGACGCAGCCAAGCGACGACCGAAGGATGCGCACTGACCCAGCGGCTGATAGCGTTGCGATCCAGAAAGGCCAGATGCAGGGATCCTCCTTGTGGATCGTCGGCGACGGCTTCACTCATGGCGGATTCGCGGTCTTCAAGCATCTCCTTCGAACAATTGACCCCGGCACTGGCAATCAGGTATGCGCCTCCTTGTGCAGCAAGCGCTGAGATCGAAGAGCGCAACGAACCCTTGGGGCGCATTTCCCTGCTCACAGCCTTTTGAGAGAGATCTCCAGCCTTCACTTGGATACCGACAATCGCCCGGCCCAGAGGACCTGTGGGGTTGAATGGGCCTGTTGAGGCCACATACACATCCAACCCTCCGTCAGGCGCCGTTTGGCTTCCGCCCCACTGGACATCGTTTCGGTGACCGCCCTGTCTTTCTCGCTCCGCCTCGCAAAGGTGCGCGACCAGTTCGCGCAAGTCGGCATCTGAAAGATCCACCAATCGATCAGCAGGGATGTCGAAAATCACCACAGTAAAAAAAACCCATAAGTTGTGTGTTGATTTAATTGGTATCCAAAATATAGACATCTGTCCACCATTGCCACATCTTGGAAACAGGAAACGACAGATCCCGCTTCAAAGCCAGTTGCGCCGCAGCAAAATCAGAACGGGAGGAAGAGCCGCTGACCCAGGCATAGCCACCAAAACACAACAATTATGCCGGTCACTTCTCGATGAAAAATCCGGGTGAGATCTCAGCAGAAATCAAGAACCGTCGTTACCGTCTCCATGGTTCAGGTCGAGCACCTCGTCGAGTAGCCGATACGGCACCCAACCCGCTGCCCGCAAATCCTCGTCCCTCATCAGCCGATGAAGAAGCTGCAGCCCACCCCTCGTTCTTCCCACCGGACCTTGGCGGCTCATTTACCCGAGTTGGGTTGTGCGATCACCGGCCAGGGGAAAGCTTCGTTTACGCAATGTCGCCCATCTTGACCATACCCCTTAAATTGTTCAATATTTTAAAAATCAACCAAAAGAGGTGATTTCGTGATCAACATGAGAGCGGCCGCACTTTTGATGCTTTTCTCGACGGTGGCGATTGTTCCCGCTTATGGGCAGGAGCAGGGACAGACTGTACCGGAAATTCCGGTGGATGCGGTTTCCCAGGACCTCGCCCAACTGGATAAGGACATTTCTGAGGCAGAGGGCGAAGTCGCCCAATATCATGGTGGCTTGGTGCATACCTTGGCGCTGGTCCGTGTCGAGACCCTGAAGCTCACGCGCGCGATCATACAAAACCGGATCGAGGCACAACGCGGCGGGGCAACGGTGGAGATCTCTGTTCCGGCAATGCTACCCGATCCCGAGCGCGCTGCTCAGGTGCTGCAGGAAATCGAAACGCAGACTGCTGTCGTCGAACAAGCTGAACGCGAGGCTGCGACAGGGGGCGGTTTGGTTGGGGCCTTGGCACTGAGCCGGTTGCAAACGGAAAAACTGACCTTGGCCACACTCAAGGCGGCTTGGCTCCAGGCGCAGTATGGCATGATGATTCCAACGGCCATACCAGGAAATGCGTCCGCGTCAGCTTCCGGGCAACCGGATCGAGACATAAGGGCAAGTGCGAATGCCCCGGACTGGGCTGATCCGGCACACCCGGAAATCGATTACACCCGCCCGATTTTTCAGCAGCTTGCAAAGGAAGGTTTCGATCTTTCCGGCTGGTGGGGGATCCTTGAAACCCGCGCGGAAATAGACGACTCTCCCAAGGTGCTGGCCATCAATTTCTCGGCATACCAAGATGGATTTCAGGCTTCGCAGCCTCGTCTACTCGTCCAGTGCAGCGAAGGGACTGCATCGGTCATCTACGATGCCGATGACTACCTGCTTTCCGAATACCGCAGCGATTACATCCCTGTCACCTATCGGATCGACGATGAAGATGCCGTTTCCGATCGTTGGTCAAAGCTGACCTCGAGCAAGGGGGCCGGGCTATTTGATGGCTTGGGTCAAGACATGATCCGCAAACTATACAGTGCGGACCAACTTTTTGCGCGTATCGTGGAAAAGAATGGGGAGCAGCATGACGCCACCTTCGATCTTGCCGGCGCACGCACGACGTTTGATGCGGTGGCGGCTGCCTGTGGCTTTTCGACACTATCGCTGACCGCCGCCGACTATCGGAGCATCCAGACGATGCTGAATGCCGCGGGGTTCAACACTGGCACTCCGGACGGAGTTTGGGGAGCCGGTTCGTCAGCAGCGATGCGCGCATATCAGGCCGCAGAAGGTTTATCTGAGACCGGAGCGCCGGACAGGGCGACCTTGAAGCGAATGGGGCTGAATTTCTGATGTTCTGAAAGTATCGGCGAATATCGGCACCGACCGAGACTCCCAAACGGCACGACGTCGACGGAGACGTCTCCCTGCGTGCCACTATTTCTCGTCGACCGCCAACCCCAAGAACTGGCGGTCCTTTTTGTTGGTGATCATTCCGTCGATAGCCGCCTTCACGCGCGCCCTCTGTTCCGGCGTGAGCGAAGCCAGATAAGCGAAGAACGCACCGCCATAGATTATTTTCCTACGCGTGTCCGCGCGCCGTTGCTCTTCCTTCGCCTTCTGGGCCAAGTCTGAGAGCAGAGCGTTTTTCTGCTGGATTTCCCTCGTCAGCGCGGCAATCTTTTTTTCCGTCCTGGACATCCTTGCCTTCCTTTCATCTGGATTCCTCCTGGAATGTCGTGCCGCGATCGTCGCTTCGCTCCATTTTTCGGCGAGTGAGAACGACACTGCAGGTTTCTGAACCTGACGCCCGAGAAGGTCGGAAGGCGCAGTTACGCAAACTCCGTTTGCCGCGCGCCTGCAGCGGGCTTTTTCGGGTGGCGAGATCCTCACAGGGGCCGGATCTTCCTGAGCATGAGACATCCTGCATGCCATTTCTCGATCTCCATCTTGACGCGCGGCAAAACCGCAAGTGCCATCGCCCGGGCCGCCTACATCGGGCGCTGCCGCTTCCATGATGAGCGGACCGGGCTCACGTATTCCTATCGGCAGCGCGGCGGGCTGCTGGCGGAAGGCACCGTAAATTGGACGCTCGGCCCCGAGCGTCTGTGGAATGAGGTCGAGCGGGCAGAAGTACGAAAGAACGCCCGTGTAGCACGGGAAATAAAAGTTGCGCTCCCCGCCGAGCTGCCGCCTGGCGAGATGCGCCGTGTGCTTCATGGATATTGCTGCCATCTCAAAGACAGGTACGGGTTGGCCGCGCAATGGGTCATCCACGCGCCGAAGTTTTTGGACAGGGCAGACGGCCGGTCCATCGAAGAAAAGTATCGCGCCGGGACCATCGATCAGGATGAGTATTTCCGGATCCTCTCTGATCCGAAGCGGACCAACCTGAATTTCCATGCGCATATCCTGATGAGCACACGACGACGTGATCCCGAGACAGGAGAATTCGCGGAAAAGATCCGTTGCATTGACCATGTCAAAACGGGGCCAGAAGAGATCCAGGCGATGCGACGCGAATGGGAAAGTCGTGCAAACTCGGCGTTGTGCCGGAGCGAGGCACAACGACGGGTCGACCTTCGTTCAAACAAAGCCTTGGAGGCGGCCGGTCTCGCTCCGAAGGGTTTGGTGGCGCAACCGCATGTTGGGCCGAAGGGTAGCCATGACACTGCTGACAAATACCCCGATCGTGTCAAAGCGCGAGCAGAGATCCAGGAACATAACGAGGACAGATGGACCGTCTGGCTGCAACGCCGCGCGCTCGAACGGGAACGAGCGCGGCTCCAGGACTCAGCGCGGATCGTCGCGCAGGCGGAAGCGGAGCGGAAGAGAGAAGCCGCAGAGGAAAAGAGGAAAATCGCGTCGGCCAAGAACGAGGACGAAGCCCGACATGCGGCTGTCGAGGCAGTACATCTGTATTCTCCTCGCGGAACCCTGGCCGATATCATTGCTCGTGTGCAAGGAGGCGAACAAATGGAAATGCCGCCCGGAGAGGACAGCAAGATCGATCCGGAAACGTATGTGTCCGAGACCTCGAAGACCCCATTCAACAAGGCACTCAAGGTCAAGAGGAAAGCGCCAGTCAGGGTTCGCACCCGGTAACGCCGAGCATTCGCGCGCTCAAGCGTCCCTACCGAGATGACTATCGATAGAAACTTCTACGGTAAGCAAGAATGACCCGGTCGTCGTCCGGCCAATCTTCGTAGTCGCAAGAGTAGAACGCAGCGACGCCTCGATCCTTTTCGTCATCACGCCAAGAGAAGGCTTCCTCACGCTCGACTTCCAGCTCCTCGGCAAAGCCGCTCGGCAAAGGCTGCGCACGACGGAACAGGCGCGCATGATTGCTTTCGCTTTTTCGAATGTCCCGTTCATTCTCGACGACTCTACGAATGACGAGCAGCGAAGCATCCCGAATATCGAACCACCGATAGGATTCGTACTTCGGGATCCGGCGCAATAGCACGTCAATGTCCGCGTCCGATAGAGAGGCAGCCCGATGCCGCCCGTCCTTGAGGCATTGCGTAGCGGCGTCCTCAACGATCCGGTGGAGACAAATTGACCACAGATCACCGGCTCCTTGCTCCGGCGAGCCGAAAATCGTTAGATGTGATGCAATCTGCGAGGACAACGCGGCCGGCCGGAGTTTCACGTTTTCGCGGATGTTCACCTCTTTCAGGTTCCCATTGCCATAAAAAACAAGCGAGCAGAGCACGGGCATCCTGAAGTAGTGACGCCCTAAGAGACCGCGAGCATCCTTGAGACTCATGTCGTCATAATTTCGTTGAAACGGCCGAACGGCAGAAATCAACTTTTGTTTGAGATTGAGGGGGATCCGGGGGGCAGGTGCGATCATTCTTGTTTTCCAAGGTTTGGGTTCTTAAGATAATTTGGGGACGTTCGTCAAAGCGCGGAAACGCTCCGACGTCGAATTCTTCATCTACTGGATGACAGTCTGGTGCCACTTGTGCTGGAGCGCCTCAGCCTTCAGGACGGATTTGCTCCCCCCGACAGAAATCTCGACAACTCCGCGTGTTCCGGGCGGGAACTTGTAGAGCCTTCCTCGTTCCCATTTAGTTTTGTGTGTTTGGATCTTGACGGCGACCTCGGAGACGAAGTCGTCGACCATGTCTTGGCGCGGAGCGATCAAGTAACCGTGTTCAAGGATTTTCCCGATACGTACTGCAGCATTGGTCCATGTCCGACTTGACCGGCTCCACGAAGCGCGCCAGAGCGCCTGTGTCGGCGGTTCCTCTGAGAACACGGCGAACTTGGCGTTCGCCGCAGGCTCCAGATGGAGCGGAATGCGGGGAAGGAGGAATCTGGGGCGGTCTTTGCCGCCGTGAAGGCAGGCGAGGGAGAGAAACATCAGGTCGTGCAAGTTCCGACACTGCCTGATCTGATCCGTGCGCAAGATCGCGAAGGCTTTTGTTGGCTTCGAGAATGCCGCCAAAAAGTTCGTGCTGAGTTGGAACCGCAAGGCCGTCCGTTGACTTCCACGGACTGGAGGATGTTTTGGCCAACGAGTTCCTGACAGGCGGCATGGATCCAACGGTTGTCTTTTGCTTTCTCCGGGCCGACAGCTGCGGCAAGAGTGCTCGTGCGAACACTATGTCCGCGGTAGAAGCGGGCGGGCACAAGTGACATCTTGCCTTTGACGACATGGTCCATTGCATAGATTAGACCGTGGACGAGGCGTAAGCCGAGAAAGCTTCGCTCATAGTCGCAGAGAAAATTCACCACGTGTTCGGGGACGACATATCTATCGGTGATGGGCATGTAATTCCTCGCGTTGTTGATTGCTCAGAACAAATGGTCCCCGCGAACCCCGTACCAAATTCGTGTCGCCCCGTGCAGACGCAGCAACGCCCCGCGCCAAGTGGCATGCCGCCCCGATCAGTTGTCGAAAGGAGGCGGGACGCGAGACGTCAAACACCGGTCTCCAGCGGGCGGGGCAGTGTTCTTCGGCGCGCCAAATTCCGGCTTCTCGGTCTTGAGGCCTCGACAAGTAACGGAAATATAATCGTTTATTGGGATGTGAATTCCAACAATCCCCAGAAATTGAGAATCCATCATCTTGGTCGCAAGGATGAATGACCAAAAAATGAGAAATGATGTTGAACCGATCTTCCGGCCTCCCGCGATCACCGTTGGCCCAGTGCGCACCATCCCTTTCACCCGACGCCTGCAACTCCCAATTCGCCCGCAGCGCTGCCCCGAGGCCCCGCGCCTCCGGCGAGCGGCTATGCGGCGGGCAGCGTGACCATGACCGTGGCTCCGTTCCTGCCCGCCCGGTCCTCGAACGCGACCGATCCCCCATGCAGCCCGGCGATGCGGGCCACGATCGAAAGGCCGAGGCCGACCCCCTGTTGCCCGCTGCCGGCAACGCGATAAAACCTGTCGAACACCCGCGCGCGCAAGTCCGTGGGAATGCCCGGACCACTGTCGCAGACCCGGAGAACAACCGTCTGATCCAGGACAGCGACCGAGACCGTCACGTCACCCTCCGCAGGTGTGTAGCGCACTGCGTTGTCCACCAGATTGCGCAACAGGATGCGCAGCAGGTCCGCGTTCCCGATCACGACGGCCGGATCGTCGGACGCACCGGCGACCCCCAGGTCCACCCCCTTGGTCGCGGCCTTGGGCACGATTTCCGCGACGCATTCGACCATAAGCTTCGCAAGGTTTACCGGCCCCGTGATCCCGATCGCCGCATCCTGATCGACCCGTGACAGCACCAGGAGTTGCTCCACCAGTCGGGTGCCGCGATCGGCCCCTTCGATCACCCCGCCAAGCGCTGCGTCGCATTTCTCGGGGTCGCGCTCCCGGAGGGCCACCTGGGCATGGGTCTTGATGGCGGAAAGCGGGGTCCGCAACTCATGCGCGGCATCCGCAGCGAAACGGCGTTCACGCTCAAGCAGCACGGCAATCCGTGCAAAAAGCCGGTCAAGCGCCTCGAGAAGCGGGCGGACCTCTTTCGGCGCCGCACGGACACCGAGTGGCTGCATGTCATCGGGGCTGCGCCGCTCGACAGCCGAGGTGATGTCGCGCAAGGGGCGCAGCCCCCATCCCACCGACAGCCAGATCAGACCGGCAAGCAGGGGGATCGCGACCCAAAGCGGATGCAGGATGTGGGCGGCCACCAAGTCGGCAAAGCGCCCCTTCACATCATGGCGCAGCGCCACCTCGACATGGCGCCCCGCACCGTCGGATGTGCCGAACACACGCCAGATCTGGCCCGCCGAGGTCGCGTCATGAAAGCCCGGCTGCCAGCTTTCGGTCGGAAAGGTCGGGGAGCCGACGCGGTCTGCCGCCTCACCGGCGGCGCCGCCGGAGAGGCGGAAGGCGATCATCTGATCCGCATCGGCCCCCGGTTGGTGCAGCTTCGCTTCGGCCAGGTCGCCCTGTGGTAAGTGGTCAAGCAGAACCACAAGAAGGTCGGCCGATTGCTCGAGATGGGTATCCAGCATCTCGTCGATCATTTGTCTGGTATCGAGATAAGAGAATAATGCCGTGGCCAGCCAAGCCAGGATGATACTGCTGCCGAGAACGACCAGCAGCCGTTGGCGCAGCGACCGCATCATCCGTCGTCCGTCGCAATGATGTATCCGACGCCACGGACCGTGCGGATCAGGTCGGCATGGAGTTTCCGGCGCAGGTTGTGGATGTAGACTTCGACCGTGTTGCTGCCGATCTCTTCGCCCCAGCCATACAGGCTGTCTTCCAGCTGGCCGCGAGTGCGTACCCGTCCCGCGTTCATCATCAATTCCTGCAAGGTGGCGAATTCGCGCGCGGACAGGTCCACCGGCGCGCCGTCCAGCAACACCGCGTGGCTGGCCGGGTCGAGCGTGACCCGGCCTTGCTGCAGGCGTGGCCCCGCAGCCCCCTTTGAACGGCGCAGGAGCGCGCGCAGCCGCGCCTGCAGTTCAGCCAGTTCGAACGGCTTGACCAGGTAGTCATCGCCGCCCGCATCGAGGCCGGCAACGCGGTCGGCAAGGGTATCGCGCGCTGTCAGGACAAGGACCGGGGTGCGATCCTTTCCGGCGCGCAGCCTGTCCAGCAGGGTCAGCCCGTCGATTCCCGGCAGACCGAGGTCGAGGACGATGCTGTCATAGCTATTGGTGCGCAAGGCCGCTTCGGCATCAAGACCGTCGACAACCCAGTCGACCGCCCAGCCCGCCTGGGCAAGCCCCGCAGCCACGCCCTTGCCGAGCAAGGCATCGTCTTCCACCAGCAAAATGCGCATCGTCCCAAACGAACTCCCGTTTCCGCGATCCCCGGCACTCCTGACATTGAACGTCGGAAACGCCACCGTGACAAGCACGGCCCCCTGCCTTTTCGGGCCCGTGCTGTCTTGTTGCTTGACCCGGTCAGTTGAACGGTTTCCAGCCGGGATGCTCGAAATGCGCCCCATAGGCATTGAGCGCCTGAACCACCAGAACGGCGCCCTGGTGGGCCTGGTTGCCCGCCTCCATTTCGGACGCGCCCTCGATGATCTGTCCGAGCACGCCGTGAAATTGTTCATCGACCGCCGGCTCCAGTTCGCAGTTCTCGATCATGAAGTCGGTCTGCGCCATCACGACCACCGCCAGCGACTTGTAGCCTTCGACCGGCAGATGATCGTGGTGAATCGCATCGATATTGGCGGCGACGGCCGTCCGAATGGCCTCCATGCCCGAGATCATGTTGTCATCCCCCTGCCATTTCGCGCCGGCATTCGGTGTCAAGCCAAGCTCGCTGGCCCCATGCCCGTTGTGCGACGTGCCCTCGGCAAAGGCCGGTCCGGCGGACAGGGACAGCGCAATCCCGAACAGGACGGGTGCGATGTGTTTGATGGTACGCATTCTGAAGTCTCCTTTTTTCGATCGCCTTGGCGTCTCGAAGGACGCGCAGGACCCTGTCTGATCCCGCTACCTTAAATGCCGCTTAAGCAAGGAGAATGGACGGTGACATGGTTGTGTCCCGTGATGTGAACTGGCTTCCAGCTGCTTCTTCATAGCTGGTGTCGCTTTTTCACGGAGCGGAGATCATTGTCATCTCGTCATCATGGTTACGCGTGACGGTCAGTTTTTCCACCAGCATGTGGCGGCGGGAGACTGCCCATCCATCCTTTTCGTTCCGCCTCGTCAGAGTGAGAGACGGAACGAAAAGGATGGATGGATAGATCGAAAAACAGTGCGCAGATCGAACACCTGATTGACCCGGCCTTGAGCCGGCCACCCCACCGAGATGGGAGATAATATGTTCGACACCACTCAAATCATCAACAGTCACGACGGAGCGCCTACGAAGGCGCTTGATGCGTTGCGCTGTTTTGCCGAAGAGCACCATGCAGCTCTTCAGCATGCGGCCGCGTTGCTGGGCGGAAAGCCAGGCCTTCTGTTTGCACAGGCCGCGCTCGACGGCCTCAAGAGCGATTACAATCCGTCGCCTCGCACGATCCGTCTTCTGGAAGACCTCAACGACCTTTTCCACCTGAAGCATATCGAGGATCCAAGCCGCATTGAAGCGGCGCGTTTTGCCGCGATCTGCCCGGCCAGTTCATGCGTCGAGGATATCTGCTTTTTGGCCGACGGTCTGGCGGACGCTCTCATGATTTATCGGGAGAGCGAAGAGCAGGATCAGCAATCGATGATCGGGAAGGCGGTAGCATGACAGCCCCCATTTACGACCTTCTCATGCTCTCGGATCTCGTGGACGGCATAGAAATGACACCGGATCTGATCAAACGGCTTGTCGCGCTGGCGTTCATGCAAGCACGTATCGCGGCGACAGAGATTAAGGAAAAGGCCATTCCGTGTCTGCCACCGGCACGACGAAATTTCGCGGTGAACATCATGCGGCGGATCGAACAAGGATCGATCTTCGACGATGCATTCATGCGTGATCTCGATGCCATCTCCCAGACGATCGACAACCGTATCGATGAGGGAACACATGTCTACTGGCAAAGCGATGAGCACCATACACGAGGAGGGTATGAAGTCAGCTGCTTCACGCCAGAAGTCTCGAAGCTCGACGCGGCTGCCAGGGAACTGGCATTGCTGAGGGATGTCATTCTGGCGACAACCTGCAGCGCGCGTGCGAGTGGCGAGCTGGATGTGCTACTTTCCCTCTGATCTCTGGCGGCGTCCTGCGACGGGCGCCGCTACATCAGGCACAGGCAGGATTGCCATCGCATCATCACGAACATGATTTGCCCCGGGTTCGTACTCTAACGACATTGGTGCATTTCGGTTCGGAACCTTTCATCCGGACAAAAAGAGTCATGTGATCTCAGCATATTACATCATCATACTGAAGAAGTATGCCGATTTTCGCCATTCTCGACGAGTCCCGGAAAGAGCTCGAACCCATTGTTCCGGCTGTCACCAAATAGGTGGCATCAACAATGGCCTCTCGGCTCCCCAAGGGTCGTGATCCAAGAAATACGGCTGACAAATGACTCAGGAAGCACCGCTCGCCTTCAACGTGGCAGAACTTGTTCTGACCGACATGAAGCCGCGAGTCCGGGTTCCAGTGGCAGCGAAGCTATCGGGTCTCAAGCCTCGAACCATCACTGGCTTGGCGTCGAAGGACGAGATCCCCGGGGCCGCCAAACACGGAGGGGTCTGGACATTCGATCCAGATCTTCTCGCCCTATGGGTAAAGAACGGAAACCAATGGCAAAGAACATCTACAAACCCAGCAACAGCAAGAACTACTATCTGCGCGTCTCGATCAACGGAAAAGAATACCGAGAGTCGCTTCAGACAAGTTCTCAACGCGCCGCGAAAACGTTCGCGAAAAAGCGAATCCAGGAACTGAAAAATGAAAGCGCCAGCGGCGAACCCGGGTGGTTGTTTCATGTTGGTTTCATGGAATTCTATGACTCTCTTGCAGCCGAGGACTCGAACCACGGGTGGGCTGGGAAGACGCGACAGCGGTATCGAACCAGTCTGCTCCAGATCGGCGCAACGCTTGCTGATATCTTTGAGGAGAAGGGAGTCGATATCGAAGCTGTCGCGGCATGGGAGGTCACGGTCGCCGAGGTGGGCGAATTCGTCGCTTTGCGGAAGGATGCTGGGACGTCGATCGCCACAATCAATCGTGATCTCACCGCGTTCGCGCACTTGATGTCGCACCTCAAGAACAAGGGCTGGATCGAAGCAAACCCGGTCCGTCTCTTCGAGAAGCAAGGGATGCGGGAAAGCTTGCCAGACATCACCATGCCCTCCGAGGACGCGCTTTCACGGTTGGCGGCCCGTGCACCTGGCACGCTTGCCTTCTTCCCTGGTTTTCTGGCCGAGACCGGAGGGCGCGTCACCGAAATGGCTATGGCGATCTGGGATGATGTTAAAGGTCTCGAGCGCCCGGTGGAAGGCAACGTAACCTTGACCCTCCGCCGTACGAAAGGGGGTAAGGTGCGGACGATCGCCCTTCGCCAGCAAGCGATCGACATCCTCCTGCGCATACCGCCGTCCAATCGCTCACCGTACATCTTTTGGAACAAGACGGAAGAGGGATATTATCGCTCTGCTGCACACCTGTTCTGGCACTACGCCCAGGAAACCAGGTTCGGTGCCCGCCTGCATGATCTCCGACACAAATTCGCGGTGGAACGGCTGAGGGAGGGATGGTCGGTTTACCGGGTGCAGCGGTACATCGGACACGGGTCGGTGACGACGACCGAGCGGTACTACTTCCGCTATCTCAGCCAGGAGGAACAAACCATCGCCTGCGGCGACGGAAACACCGGCCTCTGAAACATCTCGACGCTCTGGCAAGACGCCCCGCCCGAAACGGCGGGGCGTCTTGCGTTGTGGGGACTCGGAATGGGCCTCGCCGCGTGCCCGGCCATGGCATAGCCGGTGCATTCAGCGGTTGGAAATCCGTCATAGTATGACGTTTCCTCCGCAAACCCGTGTATGAAGGCCCCGTGCACAGAAATGGATATTATCAAACCTTTCCGTGGCTTGGTGGCGGGGAGACAGGGATTCGAACCCTGGGAACGCTCTCACGCTCAACGGTTTTCAAGACCGCCGCATTCGACCACTCTGCCACCTCCCCGGCATTGCGGGGTGTAAGCCGCGCGGCAGGCTCAGGCAAGGCCCAAGGGGGAATTCTTGCCGAGCTCGCAGCGCCGTACTTTTCATACCGCCGCCGCCGCGTTATGATCCGCGCAACGGCCGCGGCCCGCCGGCGGGTGGGGCGGCTGCACGACCGGGACAACCGGCACGGGACGACGCGCGCACGCTTGGGGGCGTCGGCCCGCCGACAGGCAAGGAACATGACGATGGATCGAGTATTTCGTGCGATCGGGCACCGGTTTTGTACAACTGGCCGTGGCCTGCGCCTCGCGCTGTTGCTGGGGGCCGCCGGGGCGCTGGCCGGCTGCGAGGAGGGCGCGCAGGTGCCGGGCTTCCTGCAATCCAAGGACGCAGCGGAAGAGAGTGCGCCGGCGCCCGACACCCGCACCAAGCTGGTCGAGCGCGACGTAGAGGCCCCCGAGGTGTTCCAGGTGACCGAGGCCGGGCTCTGGGACGGGCGGCCGTCGCTCGGCGGGGTCTGGGTCGCGCACCCGGACGTCAAGGATCCCGAGCGCGTGATCATCCGCAATTCCGCCAACGGCAAATTCGTGATCGGCGCGCTGTTCCGCCGGGAACGCGCGATTCCGGGCCCCCGTATCCAGGCCTCCTCCGATGCCGCCGCGGCGTTGGGCATGCTGGCCGGCGCGCCGGTCAAGCTGAACGTGACGGCGCTGCGCCGCGAAACCGTGGAACCGGAGCCCGACCCCGAGGACAAGGCGCAAGACGCCCCCGCGGCCCCCGCCGATGTCGAGCAGAGCACGCTGGACCCGGTCGCCGGTGCGGCCGCCGCGATCGAAGCCGCCGAACCGAAAACAAAGCCGAAGGCCAAGCAAACGCCCGAACCCGCGAAACCGGCCGCGGCCCCGCCCGCCAAGCAGAAGCCATCCGCGCTGGACAAACCCTTTATCCAGATCGGCATCTTCAGCGTGAAGGCCAACGCCGAGCGGACCGCCGACCAGATGCGCGGTTCCGGCATGGTGCCCACCGTCCGCGAACAGCAGCTGAACGGAAAGCAGTTCTGGCGCGTCGTCGTCGGCCCGGCGCGGAACAAGTCGGAACGCACCGCCCTGTTGAAGAAAGTGAAGGAAACCGGATTCTCGGATGCTTATGCCGTCACCAACTGACCCCCGCCTGTCCCGGATCGCCGGGGCGCTGCGCCTGACCCTTGTCGCGCTGGCCGCCACGCTGTTCGCCCTGCCCGCGCTGGCCTTCGAGACGCGCGGCAGCGCGGCCTATGTTCTCGATGTCGGCACCGGCACGGTGCTGCTGTCGAAGGATGCGGATCAGCCGCGGCCGCCGGCCTCGATGTCCAAGCTGATGACGCTCTACGTCGCCTTCGAGGCGCTGCGCGACGGGCGGCTGACGCTGGACGAACGGCTGCCGGTCAGCCAGCACGCGATGAGTTACAGGGGCTCGACCATGTTCCTCGACACCACCGACCGGGTCCGGGTCGAGGATCTGCTGCGCGGCATCATCGTGCTCAGCGGAAACGATGCCTGCGCGGTAATCGCCGAGGCGCTGAGCCCCGATGGCACCGAGGCCGGCTTTGCCCGCTACATGACCGAGCGGGCGCACCAGATCGGCATGGCGAATTCGACCTTCGCCAATTCCAACGGCTGGCCCGCCGCCGGGCACCTGATGTCGGTCAAGGATCTGGCGGTTCTGGCCAACCGCATCATCACCGATTTCCCCGAATACTACCCGCTGTTCTCGGAAACCGAGTTTGCCTTCGACGGCCGCGCCCCCTCGAACACGCATAACCGCAACCCTCTGCTGGGGCTGGGGATCGGCGCCGACGGGCTCAAGACCGGCCACACCCAGGAGGCCGGTTTCGGCTTGGTCGGATCCGCCAGGCAAGGCGACCGCCGGGTGATTTTCGTGATCTCCGGCCTCGCCAGCAAGGAGGCGCGCGCCGACGAGGCCGAGGCCGTGGTTAACTGGTCGTTTCGCCAATTTGCCGAAAAGACCGTCCTCGCCGCCGAAACACCGGTCGCTCGGGCCCCGGTCTTCATGGGACGCGAGCCAGAGGTAGATCTGGTGGCAACCGAGGACGTGAAGACCATTCTGCCCGCGCTCGCCGGGTCCGAGATCGCCGCCGAGGTGATCTATGGCGGCCCGATCCACGCGCCGGTCGCCAGGGGACAGCAACTGGCCGAACTGGTGTTCGCCCCCGGCGGGCTTGCCGAGGTGCGCCATCCGCTGGTGGCCGCGCGCGACGTTCCGGTCGGCGGCTTCCTGGTGCGGGTGCAGACCGCGGCCAAGGCGCTGATCGCCCGGTTCCTCAGCGGCCCCGCGGAGGCGATGTGAGCGCGCCGGGGCGTTTCATCACCTTCGAGGGGATCGACGGCTCCGGCAAATCCACCCAGGCCCGCCGCCTGGCCGAGGCGCTGCGCGCCGAGGGGCGCCAGGTCGTGCTGACCCGCGAACCCGGCGGCTCGCTCGGCGCCGAGGAGATCCGGCGCCTGGTGCTGGAGGGCGATCCGGACCGCTGGTCGGCGGAAACCGAGATCCTGCTGTTCACCGCCGCCCGCCGCGACCACCTGGAACGCACCATCACCCCGGCGTTGGCCGCCGGAAAAATCGTGATCTGCGACCGGTTCGCCGACAGCACAAGGATGTACCAGGGCCTCTCGCGCGGCGATCTGCGCGCGCTGGTTGACCAGTTGCACGCGCTGATGATCGGGCGCGAGCCGGACCTGACCCTGCTGATCGACCTCGACCCCGACACCGGGCTGGCCCGCGCCAAGGGCCGCCAGGGCCACGAGGAACGGTTCGAGGATTTCGGCCCCGAGTTGCAGCGACGCATGCGCGCCGGTTTCCTTGCCCTGGCCGAGGAGTTCGCCCCCCGGTTCCGCGTCATCGACGGCGCCCGCGACGAGGCAGAGGTGGCGCGCGACGTGCTGGCCCGCGTGCGCGAGGCACTGGCATGACCGATACACTCCCGCCCCCCGACCAGATCGAAGGCGCGCCGCATCCGCGCGAGACCGCGCGGCTGTTCGGACAGGACGCCGCCGAGGCCGCCTTCCTGTCGGCCTTCAACGCCGGGCGGCTGCATCACGGCTGGCTGCTGACCGGCCCGCGCGGCGTCGGCAAGGCGACGCTGGCCTGGCGCATCGCGCGCTTTCTGCTGGCCACGTCCGACGCCGAAGATGACGGGCTGTTCGGCGCCCCGCCCCCGCCCGAAACGCTGGACGTGGACCCCGAGCATCCGGTCGCGCACCGGCTGCTGGCCGGCTCCGATCCCGGGCTGGCCAGCATCACCCGCAGCGTCAACGAGAAAACCGGGCGGATGCGCGACGAGATCGTGGTGGACGACATCCGCGCGCTCAACCGCTTCTTCGGGCTCTCGGCGGCCGATGGCGGGCGCCGCGTGGTGATCGTGGATTGCGCCGACGAGATGAACGTGAGCGCGGCCAACGCCCTGTTGAAAATGCTGGAGGAGCCGCCCGCGCGCACCACGCTGCTGCTGATCTCGCACCGGCCCTCGGGGCTCCTGCCGACAATCCGCTCGCGTTGCCGCACCCTGCGCCTGTCTCCGCTCGGGCCCGAGGACATGCGCGCCGCGCTGGAACAGGCCGGGGCCGAACCGCCCGAGCAGGCCGAGCATCTCGCGGCGCTGGCCGCCGGATCGGTCGGCGCGGCGCTGCGGCTCACTGCCCTGGGCGGGCTGCGGATCTATGCCGAACTTATGGCGGTGCTGAACAGCCTGCCCCGGCTTGACCGCCAACGCGCGCTGGCGCTGGCCGAGGCCGCCGCCCAGCGCGGCGCGGCCGACCGCTTCGACCTGCTGCTGGACCTGATCGATACCGCGCTGGTGCGGCTGGCCCGCACCGGGGCGACCGGCCAGCCCCCCATTCCGGAAGCGGCCAGCGGCGAGGCCGAGATCCTCGCCCGGCTCTCGCCCGGCCCGGACCGCGCCCGCGCCTGGGCCGATGCGGCGGCCGAGATCACCGCCCGCAGCCGCCACGGACGGGCGGTCAACCTTGACCCTGCCGCCCTTGTCCTAGATACGGTTTTCAAGATGCAGAAGACCGCCGCGGGCTGAGCCCGGCCCAGGGAGGCAGCGGCGCGCAGCAACCGAGCAGAAGCCGATGACCGAGACCACTCAGATCCAGCCGCAGATCACCGACAGCCATTGCCACCTCGACTTTCCCGATTTCGAGGGGCAGATCGACACCATCATCGCCCGCGCCCGCACCGCTGGCGTCACCCGCATGGTGACGATCTGCACCCGGCTGCGCAACGAGCCCGCCGTGCGCGCCATCGCCGAGGCGCATGACCCGGTGTTCTACGCCGCCGGCACCCATCCGATGAGCGCGGCCGAAGAGCCGATGGCCACGGTCGAGGACCTCGTCGCGCTGGCCAATCACCCCAAATTCGTCGGCATCGGCGAAACCGGGCTGGATTACCACTACACCGCCGAAAGCGCCGAGGTGCAGCAGCAAAGCCTGCGCCTGCACATCGAGGCGTGCCGCCAGACCGGGCTGCCGTTGATCATCCACGCCCGCGCCGCCGATGACGACATGGCCCGCATCCTCGCCGAGGAACACCGCAACGGCGCCTATTCCTGCGTCATGCACTGCTTTTCCTCGTCTGCCGCGCTGGCAACGGCGGCGCTCGACCTGGGGTTCTACCTCTCGATGTCGGGCATCGCCGCCTTCCCCAGATCGACAGAGCTGCGCGGGATCTTCGCCGCCGCCCCGCTCGACCGCATCCTGGTGGAAACCGACGCCCCCTACCTTGCCCCGCCGCCACATCGCGGCAAGCGCAACGAACCCGCCTTTGCCGCCCATATCGCCCGCGTCGGCGCCGAGGTGTTCGGCCTCGGTTACGCAGAGTTCGCGGCGCAGACCCAGCGCAACTTCGACCGCCTCTTTACCAAGGCCGCCGCCAACCGGGCGGTCGCGTGATGGGAGAGCTGCGCTACACCATCCTCGGCTGCGGCTCCTCGGGGGGGGTGCCACGGCTGGGTGGGCACTGGGGCGATTGCGACCCTGAGAACCCGCGCAACCGCCGCCGCCGCTGCTCGCTTCTGGTCGAGCGCGACGGGCCGGAGGGCACCACCAGCGTGCTGATCGACACCAGCCCCGACATGCGCGACCAACTGCTTGACACCCGCACCGGGCGGCTTGACGGGGTGGTCTACACCCATTCCCACGCCGACCACATGCACGGCATCGACGACCTGCGCATGATCGTGTTCAACATGCGTGCCCGGGTGCCGGTCTGGGCCGACGGCGACACGCAAGAGGCGCTGCTGGGCCGGTTCGGCTATGCCTTCGTCCAGCCCGAGGGCTCGCCCTATCCGCCGATCCTCGATCTGCGCACCATCAAGGGCGCTTTCGAGATCGACGGCCCCGGTGGCCCGATCCCGTTCCTGCCGTTCCGCGTCGGCCACGGCTCGATCGACGCGCTGGGGTTCCGCATCGGCGGGCTGGCCTATCTGCCCGACGTGGCCGAGATCTATGACAAGGCATGGGAGGCACTGCAGGGGCTCGATGTCTGGGTGCTCGACACCCTGCGCCGCAGCCCGCACCCGACCCATTCGCATTTCACCCAATCGCTGGAGTGGATCGCGCGGGCCGGGCCGAAACGCGCCGTGCTCACCAACATGCATATCGATCTGGATTACGACACGGTCGCGGCCGAAACCCCGGATCACATCACCCCGGCCCATGACGGCATGGTGATCCGCCTGCCCGCCCCCGCGCCGTGACCCGAGGCACCCCCCAGCCCCGCCCGCAGGCGCCCGCCCGATGCTCCAGACCCTGATTGACGTCATCCTGCCGGTCTTCCTGGTGATCGGCGCGGGCTATGCCGCCACCCGGGCGGGGTATCTGGCCAGCGGCCATATCGACGGGCTGATGCGCTTTGCCCAGAGCTTCGCGGTGCCCTGCCTGCTGTTCGCGGCGATCTCGCATATCGACCTGAGGGCCGGGTTCGACCCACGCCTGCTGCTCAGCTTCTACACCGGGGCGCTCACCTGTTTCGGCCTGGGCATCCTTGGCGCGCGCGTGTTCTTTCAACGCGAGTGGGAGGATTGCATCGCCATCGGCTTTGCCTGCCTGTTCTCCAACTCGGTGCTGATGGGCCTGCCGATCACCGAGCGCGCCTACGGGCCCGACAACCTTGTCGGCAACTATGCCATCATCGCCTTTCACTCGCCGTTCTGCTATGGCGTCGGCATCACCGCGATGGAGATCGTGCGCAATCGCGGCAACGGCGGCGGCCGCATGGCGCGCGCGGTGCTGACGGCCATGTTCCGCAACACGCTGATCCTCGCGATCCTGCTGGGCTTCGTCGTCAACCTCACCGGCCTGCCCCTGCCCGGCACCGTCGAGGATGCGCTGGCGCTGATCATCCGGGCCGCACTTCCCACCGCGCTCTTCGCGCTGGGCGGCGTGCTGGTGCAGTACCGGCCGGAGGGCGACCTGCGCGCCATCCTCATGGTCTGCGTGCTGGCGCTGCTGGTGCACCCGGCGATCACCTGGACCCTGGGCCGCAGCCTGTCGGTGCCGCCGGACCTGTTCCGCTCGGGCGTGCTGACCTCGGCGATGGCGCCGGGGGTCAACGCCTATATCTTCGCCAACATCTATGGCCGGGCCAAGCGCGTCGCCGCCTCCTCGGTGCTGATCGCCACCGGCGCCTCGCTGTTTACCGTCTGGCTCTGGCTTTACGTGCTGGGATAGGGGCGCCGGGCCAAACTGCGTCAAGCTGCCTCGCCCGTCTGCCGCTTGACTTGCCCCCGGCTGCCTGCCAAATGAGCGTCACACCATAACCCGCAACCGGGCGTTCCGTGGGCGCCAAACCGACGAGGAGTGCCAGACATGGCCCAGATCTCACTCACCTTTCCCGATGGCAATGCGCGCAAGGTCGACGCCGGCATCACGCCCGCGCAGGTCGCTGCCGACATCTCGACCTCGCTGGCCAAGAAGGCGATCAGCGCCACGGTCAACGGCCGGCACTGGGATCTGCAATGGCCCATCGAGACCGACGCCAAGATCGCCATCCACACCATGAAGGACGAGCCGCAGGCGCTGGAACTGATCCGCCACGACCTGGCCCATATCATGGCCCGCGCCGTGCAGGAAATCTGGCCGGCCACCAAGGTCACCATCGGCCCGGTGATCGAGAACGGCTGGTACTATGATTTCGACCGGGAAGAGCCCTTTACGCCCGAGGATCTGGGCGCGATCGAGAAGAAGATGAAGGAAATCATCAACCGCCGCGACCCGGTCACCACCGAGATCTGGGAACGCGCCCGCGCCATCGAGTATTACAACGCCAACAACGAGCCCTATAAGGTCGAGCTGGTCGAGGCGATCCCCGGCAACGAGCCGCTGCGCATGTACTGGCACGGCCACTGGCAGGATCTCTGCCGCGGCCCGCACCTGCAGAACACCGGCCAGGTGCCCGGCGACGCCTTCAAGCTGATGAGCATCGCCGGCGCCTACTGGCGCGGCGACAGCAACCGCGCGATGCTGCAACGGATCTACGGCGTGGCCTTCCAGAACAAGGAAAAGCTCAAGGCGCACCTGCACATGCTGGAGGAGGCCGCCAAGCGCGACCACCGCAAGCTGGGCCGCGAAATGGACCTCTTTCACATGCAGGAAGAGGCCCCCGGCCAGGTGTTCTGGCACCCCAACGGCTGGACCGTCTACACCACCCTGCAGGATTACATGCGCCGCCAGCAGAAACGCGGCGGCTATGTCGAGGTGAACACCCCGCAGGTGGTCGACCGCAAGCTGTGGGAAGCCTCGGGCCACTGGGAGAAGTACCAGGAGCACATGTTCATCGTCGAGGTCGACGAGGAACACGCGCGCGAGAAATCGGTCAATGCGCTGAAACCGATGAACTGCCCCTGCCACGTGGAGATCTTCAAGCGGGGGCTGAAATCCTACCGCGACCTGCCCCTGCGCATGGCCGAATTCGGATCGTGCAACCGCTATGAACCTTCGGGCGCGCTGCACGGGATCATGCGCGTGCGCGGCTTTACCCAGGACGATGCGCATATCTTCTGCGAAGAGGATCAGATCGCCTCGGAAACCGAGAAGTTCATCAATTTCCTCAGCGGCATCTACAGCGATCTCGGCTTTCCCAGCTACAAGATCAAGTTCTCTGACCGCCCCGACATGCGGGCGGGTTCGGACGAGGTCTGGGACCGCGCCGAGGAGGCGCTGCTCTCGGCCACGCGCAAGATCACCAATGACATCGAGCTGAACCCCGGCGAAGGCGCCTTTTACGGGCCCAAGCTGGAGTTCGTGCTGACCGATGCCATCGGGCGCGACTGGCAATGCGGCACGCTGCAGGTGGATTTCGTCCTGCCCGAACGGCTGGACGCCACCTATATCGGCGCCGACGGGGCCAAGCACCGCCCGGTCATGCTGCACCGCGCCACACTGGGCAGTTTCGAACGCTTCATCGGCATCCTGATCGAGGAACACGCCGGCAAGCTGCCTTTCTGGCTGGCGCCGCGCCAGGTCGTGGTCGCCTCGATCACCTCGGAGGCGGACGATTACGTGCGCGAGGTGGTGGCGCAACTGCAGGCCGCCGGTGTCCGCGCCGAGGCCGACATCCGCAACGAGAAGATCAACTACAAGGTCCGCGAGCATTCCGTGGGCAAGGTGCCGGTGATCCTCGCCATCGGTCACCGCGAGGTCGAGGAGCGCACGGTTTCGCTCCGTCGCCTGGGCGAGAAGCAGACCAGTGTTCAATCGCTCGAAGATGTTACAAAGGCCCTCGGGCGCGAGGCGACCCCGCCCGATCTTCTGTAACATTTCCCGCCTCGATCCCGCGCCCCGGCCCAAGAAAATGGGTCGGGGCGCAGTATTTTCGGGGATTTCCACGGTTTCCAGCGCCTGAAAAGTCCGTTTCGGTCACATGCTCTGACGCGGGCGTGACCCACGCCGACGTGAATTCACCGCAGCGCCATCCGCGCGCTACAGTCTTCCCACGACTTGGACCCCACTTGCGTGAAACAGAGGAGACTCGCAATGAACACCACCATCAAAACCCTTGCCGTTGCCGGCGCCGTCGCCGCAGCCATGACCGCGGCCACCAGCCCCAGCGCCTCGGCCCAGGCCAAGGAAAAATGCTATGGCGTGTCGATGGCCGGTCAGAACGACTGCGCCGCCGGACCCGGCACCACCTGTGCCGGCACCGCCAAGGTCGATTACCAGGGCAACGCCTGGAAACTGGTCGACGAGGGCACCTGTACCGCGATGGAACTGCCCGCGATGGCCGACGGCTCCGCGCGCATGGGCTCGCTGGAACCGCTGGAGCGCGACATACCGGCCTCCTGAGCTCTATTCCGGGCGGTGCGCGCCGTCGCGCCGCCCGGTTTCCTTTCCCGCAGGAGACACCCCATGCTGGACCAGACCGCCCGCCCCTCGCGCCTGCCCCATGCCGCCGGCGTGGGCTACAAGCCGCAGCATTTCGCGGCCTTGGCCGCCGACCCCGGTGCGGTGGGCTGGCTGGAGATCCACGCCGAGAACTACATGGGCGATGGCGGCCGACCGCTGGCGCAACTGCGCCACCTGGCCGAGCGATTCGCGATTTCCGTACATGGCGTCGGCCTGTCGATCGGCGACGAGGGGGCGCTCGATCCCGATCACCTGGCGCGACTTAAGCACCTGTGTGACTGGCTGAACCCGGCCAGCTTTTCCGAACACCTGGCCTGGTCCACCCACGACAGCGCCTTTCTGAACGACCTGCTTCCCCTGCCCTATACCGACACTACGCTGGCGCGTGTCGTCGAGCACATCGACCAGGTCCAAACCGCACTGGGCCGCCGCATGCTGCTGGAAAACCCCTCCAGCTACCTCGCCTTCGCCGAAAGCACCTGGGCCGAGCCCGATTTCCTGGCCGAAATCGCCCGCCGCACCGGCTGCGGGCTGCTGCTGGACGTCAACAACGTTTTTGTCTCGGCCACCAACCTGGGGTTCTCGCCGCAGGGTTATATCGACGCCTTTCCGCTCGCTGCGGTGGGCGAGATTCACCTCGGCGGGCACGACGAACAATCCGACGACCACGGCGCGCCGCTCCTGATCGACAGTCACGGGCGCGCGGTCGCCGACCCGGTCTGGGCGCTGCTCGATTACACCCTGGCCCGCTCCGGCCCGCGCCCGGTGCTGATCGAATGGGACACCGACGTGCCCGACTGGCCGGTGCTGGAGGGTGAGGCCGCCCGCGCCCACGCCGCGCTGCAACAGGTGCCCGCATGAGGGTCACCCAGTCCGAGTTCCGCGCCGCACTGATCGACGCGCGCCTGCCGGCCCCCGAAGGGTTGCACGATGGTGCGGCACGCCCCGCCGGCCGCCGCTTCGACGTCTATCGCAACAACGTCGCCGTCTCGCTGACCGAGGCGCTGCACGAGGGGTTCCCGGTGATCGCCCGCCTGCTGGGCAAGACCAACATGGACGGGCTTGCCGGGATGTTCCTGCGCGCGCGCCCGCCGCAATCGCCCCTGATGATGCACTATGGCGACGGCTTCCCGGAGTTCCTCGCCGGGCTCGAACAGCTGTCTCACCTGGGCTACCTGCCCGATGTCGCCCGACTCGAACTGGCGCTGCGGCGCGCCTACCACGCCGCCGATGCCGCCCCCCTCGACCCGGTTCGCCTGGCGCAGGTTGCGCCCGAGGATCTGCTCGGCGCGCGCCTCGGCTTCACCCCCGCCGCCACCCTGTTGCGCTCGCCCTGGCCAATCTACGACATCTGGCGTTTCAACACCGAGCCCGACGCGCCGAAACCGCGTGCGGTGGCGCAGGACGTGCTGATCACCCGCCCGGACTTCGATCCCGCACCGCACCCCCTGCCCCCCGGCGCGGCGGCCTGGATCGCAGCCCTTATGGCCGGCGAAACCTGGTCGGCGGCCGACGACGACGCCCGCGCCGATGAGCCCGACTTCGATCCCGCCGCCCCGCTGACCCTGCTGATCCAGGGCGGCGCGATCACCCAACTGACGCTGAAAGGATAACCCGATGCAGGCGCTGCTCCGGCTCCACAACATGGTTTTCGACGCGCTCGACCGCGCCGCCGGCACATGGCTGTTGCCGCTGCTGGCGCGCCTCACCTTCGCCGCCACGCTGCTTGTCTATTACTGGAACTCGGCGTCGACCAAGCTGGGCGATGGCGTGCTCGGCCTGTTGCGCCCCTCGGTCGGGGCCTATGCGCAGATCTTTCCGCAGCAGTTGGAGGCGGCGGGCTATGACGCCAGCCAGCTTTCGATCCTGCACTGGCTGATGGTGGTCGCCGGCACCTGGGCCGAATTCCTGCTGCCGGCGCTGATCGTGCTGGGGCTGGCCACTAGGCTCGCCGCGCTGGGCATGATCGGTTTCGTCACGCTGCAATCGCTGACCGACATCTACGGCCACGGGCAAAGCGACGCCGCCACCATCGGCGCCTGGTTCGACCGGTTTCCGGACGGCGTGATCCTCGACCAGCGGCTGTTCTGGGGCTTCACCCTGGCCTACCTGGTGGTCCGGGGCGCCGGCGCCGTCTCGCTCGACGCGCTGCTGCGGCAGCGCGCTGTTCCGGCCATGGCCTGACCGCCCCTTTCCGGCGCGCCCTAGAAATGCGCCTTGGGCTCGTCGGGTTTGCCGGCGGCCAGCGCCAGCACCCCGCCCAGACCGACGAAGGCAATCGGGAACATGGTGAAGACGTTGAAGCCGAAGGCGTAATACATCCCCGCCGTCGACAGCAGCATCAACACCCCGCCCCAGAGCGCCCGGGCCCGCGCCATCGCGCCCCCGGCGATCGCCAGCAGCGGCGACAACAGCGAGGCGGTGCGGATCACCTCGACGCGGGCGACCTGTTCGGCCAGCCCCTCGATCTCACCGAAATGCTCCACCGCCTGGGTGTAGCCATAGCTGAAAAAGCCCACGATCATGCCGACGATCCCGCCGATCAGACCCAGGACAAGGGCCGCGTTGCGCATCTGGTCTCTCCTGTCGTTTGCCCCGACATAAGCGCAAGCTCAGTCAACGCCAAGCCCCGCCCGCACCTCCGGCCCCCAGCCGAGGCTGAGCGTGCCGCCCGCGTCGATCAGCGGCCGCTTCATCAAGGCCGGGTGCGCGGTGAGCAACTCCAGCGGGTCGCCGGCGCGCTCCGACTCGCTCAGACCCCGCCAGGTGGTCGAGCGGGTGTTGAGCAGCTTTGCCCCGAACTGCGCGTAGGCCGCGCGAAGCACCGCCTCCGGCACCCCCTCGGCACGGACATCGACGAACGCCGCATCCGGAAGGGATTTCAACGCCTTACGGCAGGTATCGCAGGTTTTCAGCCCGTAAAGGATCATCTCTCGCCCCCTTGCCCGCCTGCCGAAATATCCGGCGCGCGGCGGAAAATCACCCCCTTTTTCTTGATTTTTACATTGGCCGTGCAATCCTGAGGCCGCGCCGCCGCCGATCAGACACCCGCCTATGACACCATATGCCGGTACTGCGTTGAGACCGGCCGCGCCCCCGCGCAGATGCGGCGCGCGGGGACAAGTGCAAGTCAGAAGGAGACACGGGACATGCCGAGTGGCACCGTGAAATGGTTCAATACCACCAAGGGTTATGGCTTCATCGCGCCGGACGATGGCGGCAAGGATGTGTTCGTGCACATCTCGGCCGTCGAGCGATCCGGGCTGACCGGGCTCGCCGACAATCAGAAAGTGGCCTACGAATTGCAGGATGGACGGGACGGCCGACAGATGGCCGCGGATCTGAAACCCCTCTAAATTCAGACACGCATTCCGCCCCTCCCGGCCCCGCGCCGGGGCGGGCCCTGGGCCGCGCGCAGCAGCTCCTGCGTCCGCGCACAGCGCCGCCCGCCGTGAAAGGTCTCGAGCAGGGCGGCAAATTCCGGCCCGCCGTCGGCGGCCTCAAAGAGGGTGGCCGAGGAGCGCAGCTTCATCGCATCCACCGGCCCGAGGATCGCCTCGGGCGCGGTGCCCGCATGGCCCAGCAGGGCGCGGGCGCAGGCGGTCAGCCGCGGGCCGAGCACCGGATCGGCAAGAAAGCCGCGCGCCTCGGCCAGATCCGCCAGCCCGTAATACTGCGCCGTGGCCGACCGCCCCAGCCCGCGCAACTGGGGAAAGACGAACCACATCCAGTGGGTCACCTTGGCCCCGGCGGCAAGCTCCGCCAGCGCGGCGTCATAGGTGTCCGCCTGGGCCTGATGAAAGCGGGAGAGATCGGGCATGGGGGGAGTGTAGCGGAAAGAGGGGCTGGGCCAAAGCGCCCCGTCCGATCAATTTCCCAGCGCGGAATCAAGGCCGCAGGCCGCCTTTCGGGCATCGCCTTGCGATGCCCTGTCGGCAGGCGATTGCACGCAATCGCCGAGAGACGCGCCAGCGCCGGACCGGTCCATCGCACCAAAGGTGCGCCGCCCATGCGCGGCACGCCTCCGGCGTGACGGTCTGGCGCTCTGCCAATCTCAGCGCTCCGATAAGAGGGAGTCCGGACCTGGCCGGGATAAAGCGCGCCGATCAGAGGGGGCACGCCAGCCCCCGGTCCGGCGCTAGCTTGGTGGGGTGTGGGTTAGAGGTGGAGACGTGGCGGTGGTCAAACATATTAGATATGCAGGATGCTCTGCCCATTAGTCACGCTCCGTAGCAAAGTCGCACACACCTTTGGCACAATAAGCTCTATAACGCCCCAGTAAGAAAATCATGAACGAATTTGGCTCGAATAATGTAGAATGAACGCCCACCTCCGCGCGCAACAAGCCCCGCAAACTTCGAGGAAATGAAACCGTCGCTCAAATAAACAAGCGCAAACGCAGGGGCACCGCTAAACCCATTTACGCTAATTCCAAACTCTTCCCCCCTTAAAAGGCAAAGTAATGTTTGATCAGATGAATCGTCATGCTCCAAACAAACAAAGGAGCGGTTCACCCCATGCACACCCGAGATAGAAAAATCACTCTCAAAATCATCCGGCACCTGAACAGTATTGTCATCAAAAGCAAAACCACGCACAACAAATGCAATAGGATCGTCACTTGCAGACAACGCCAAATCGCCATCTATCGAAAAAAAATTCGCTGCATTTAGACGCCCATCTAAAACTGCGCTCGTAACATCGAAAAAACATAAGTCATCTCTTTGCTCGAAGTCTTTATCTTCTGGTGTATCTGCAAAGACAAACCTTTCACCATTGCGAAAGCGAAAATCTTGCTCTGTGCTGAATAGCACGTGCTGCACTTGCACATCCGACAACTGATGCTTGCAACACACCACAAAAAACCGCCCCGCGATGGAAATATTGGAGGCGCTCCCCAACAAGTACATTAGCTTCCCTGATTCACTAAAATAGAGCGGCCTATTTACGTATCTGGCAAACGCACGCTCCACATAGTTCGCGGGCACCCAAAGAGAACCGACTCGAACGCTAGTGGCCAACCTGTTTCCAAGGAACGTATCTAAGGAAATAGAAGGGTGCTCCGGCACTTCCTCACTCCAAAACCTCCACAAACTCCCGCCATTCCCGCTTGGACAGGCCGGAGTTCTCCTGCGTCACCTCCTCACCCTTGACCATCCGGCGAATGCAATCAAGGGCGGTGGCGCTCAGGGTGGCTCCCCCCATGCGGTAATCCTCGAAGGCGCGGTAGGCGGCCGGCACCCAGTCCGCCACGATCTTGCAGATCTCGTCGGCATAGACGCGGATCTCGTACTGGGCGTGGGCATCGGCGCGCAGGCGCAGGAAGTGGAACAGGTTGTGCAGGTCCACCTTCCAGTACCACTGGGTATAGATGTTGGCGGGCAGGTTCATCCGCGCCAGTTCGCGGGCCAGCCCCTGCTGGCCGTCGTCGCTGATCATCGCCTGGTAATTGTCATAGGCGCGGGCGCTGTCGGCCTTGAGGATTTCCAGCACGCGGGCGGCCTCCTCCCCCTCCAGCACATCGCCCCGGCCCTGGTTGTTGACGGTGGATTGCGCCGCCACGTGCTCCGGCGCCGGGATGTAGAACTCCCGGTCGAGGATCGAGTAGCGCGCCGAATACTCGTTGACGTTGGCGGTGCGGTGACGGATCCACTGGCGGGCGACGAAGACCGGCAGTTTCACATGCAGCTTGATCTCGCACATCTCGAAGGGGGTCGAATGCCAGTGCCGCATCAGATAGCGGACCAACCCCTCGTCATTGCTGACCGATTTGGTGCCCTTGCCGTAGGACACCCTGGCGGCCTGGCAGATCGCCGCGTCGTCGCCCATATAGTCGATGACGCGCACGAACCCGTGGTCAAGAACGGGATAGGCGGTATAAAGATGATCCTCCATCCCCGGCGCCACAGCGCGCAGGGTGGGCTGCGGGGCGGCGCGCAGCTCGGCGATCTCGGCCTCTTGCTCGGGCGACAGCGGCATGGCGGCTTCCTTTCACTACATGAGTCGCGGACCCCCACATATTGCAGAATAACCCACACCCACCGCAACATCCGGTATGGCATTTGCGCCATTTTTACCCGGCACGGCCGCGCCCGGCTGTATTGATCATTGACTTTTCTCCCTGATTCCAGAACCTTGTCAAAAAAAGCTGATCCAAAAACGATCTGAGGCAGGCAGTCATGAGCAGATTTTTCGTCGCGGTCGCGACCGCATTGGCGTTGTCGGCGTGCAGCGGCGGGTCCAACCCCTTCGCCGAAGGCGGCTCCGGCACGGATACCGACACGGGCACAGATACCGGCACCGGGATCGACAGTGACCGCACGCTGCCGCCCGGCACCCCCTCGCCCGGCGCCGACAGCGCAATCTACCGCAGCGAGCCGACCTCGGAGGAGGATGCCTATGCCGGAAACGGCTATGCCAGCGACATCAGCTACGACTCGGCCAAGGACACCTTCACGGTGAACAACCTCGCCTTTGACGGCGACAACGAATATGCCCGCGGCACCAAGGTGAGCAGCCTGGCCGGCAAATACGCCGTCTACGAGGCCGACGACCTGGCCACCGATCCCGACAGCAGCAAGCCGATTTCCCAGTTTCGCCACCGGGCGATCTATGGCGTCAGCCGCAACGGCAGGGACAAGTTCGCCATCGTGCGCACCGGCGCCTATGTCGATTACGGCTTCGGCGGCTTCATCTACCAGCGCGACGGCGACGTCACCCTGCCCTCGACCGGGCAGGCGATCTACAACGGCGTGATGGCCGGCCTGCGCGACTTCAACGGCGCCGGCGGGCTGGAATACAGCACCGCCGATATCGAGATCGCCATCGACTTCGACGATTTCGACGAAACCACAGGCTCGCGCGGGGATGCGGTTTCGGGCGTCATCACCAACCGCCGCATCTTCGACATCGACGGCGCCGACATCACCTCCGACGTGCTGATGCGGATCGAGACCAGCGAG
>Ga0209692_10001104_pt1 | contig 40924 bp, 32 predicted proteins | sample tdDd472_FD_187129 | JGI IMG/M metagenome (GOLD analysis project Ga0209692, IMG submission 187129) | Marine sediment microbial communities from the Atlantic coast under amendment with organic carbon and nitrate - tdDd47.2 (SPAdes)... | ecosystem: Environmental > Aquatic > Marine > Coastal >...
AACGTTAAGAATAGAATCTTTAGGTAAGTGATATTCTGATTGCAAATTATTTAAAACGTCTGATTTTGGATTTAATGAATCGAAAATTGGAGATTTACTTAAACCTGAATAATAGAGGCTCTTTGCAAGCAATTTATCATTGATAAAAGCAGGAGTAGTATATTTAATCGAATAATGTAGATCAATAAAATGAGAAAGCGAATTCAATAAATTCTGATGATGAACAAGTTCCGGTTGTACAGATAAAATCTCTCCTCTTAATTTGTTTTGGTTAATAGCATTGTTAAGAATTTCAGGTAAAACCTCTAAATCTAATGAAAAAGCCAACGAAGTATCTTTGTCAACTATTCCATGCTTTAAATAAAGTATAAATTTCAATGCAGCATAACTCGTACTTAATTCAAGATCAACTTTTTGGTTTAAGTTTTCTAAATTCATATTTAAAACATGAATCCTTTCTGCATTGAAATAATCATATGGGAAACCAAAATAAGCAGCACTGTCCAATAGATTTATAATAGTTGTAAACTGAGGATTAGTTGAATAATTATTGATCCAAACAGGCTTAAATTCTCTTGCTTCATAAAATTTAACCAGAATCTCGTTTAATTGAGAATGAATACTGAATAATGTATCAGTATTACTATTTTGGATTGATTTTATCTGACTTTCAACTAAAGAATTGAAATGAAATGAATCTGCAAAAACAAGTTTCGAATTAATTCGAGTAGTTGGATTTTTATAACTACTTAATAGAATGAAAAACACAATTAAAGAAAGATGCTTTATAATTAAAGTAAAAAACCTTCTCATTTTGCTCTGAGAAGGATATTCTAATTCAAATATGGAGTCGTCGTTTAACATTTTTGTTTGATTGTTTATTTGCATATACGGACGAATTCTTGTAAAAATATTTTTATTAGATGAACACTCTTCATATTTTGATAAACAATTCGAATCTGTAAACAAAATTCTTAAATCCACTTAATGCGCAGTAGATCAGGAAATTAAAAAAGGTGATCTATATCACCTTTTTTTTCGAGTCATAAGAATTATGTTTAAATATGTCAACTCAATTTGAATCAGTTAAATACAGAAGTTGAATTAAAAAAGAAGATTAAGTTTAAATTCTCTTTTAACTTTTTTATATTTGATAGAATCCATTTCAATCAAAAACAATGAATAAATATATTCTGAGATTATTTTTAATTGCAGTTTTTACGATATTCATTTTTACAGAATGCTCAACTTCATATAAAGCTAAGAAAAATCCAGAAGAAATTATTAAGGGATATGTGGCTCCAGGATTCGAAGAAGTTCGAGACGAGTATATCCGAAATTATACAGATCGAAAAGAGAACGGATCAGCATTAGCAATTTATTATAAAGGTGAAAAGGTAGTTGATCTTTGGGGCGGATACAGAGATGCTCTAACAAAATCGAAATGGGAAGAAAACACAAAAGTAATTGTTTTCTCAACGACCAAAGGTCTAGCCGCGTTATGTCTGGCAAAAGCTAATTCAAATTGTTGGCTTGATTATAACGAAAAAGTATCTACTTATTGGCCTGAATTTGCGCAGAACGGAAAAGAAAATATTACTGTTTTGCAATTATTAGCCCATGAAGCAGGATTATGTCTTGTTGATGAGGTTTTTGAAATTGATGACTTGGCAGATTTTGATTATATAGCAGAAATCATGGCACGTCAGCAACCATTATGGGAGCCTGGTGAAAAACATGGTTACCATCTTTCAACTATGGGAATGTACATGAACGAACTTATGCGTCGTGTTGATCCAAATGGTAGAAGTATAGGAGTATTTTTTGCTGATGAATTTGCTAAACCATTAGATCTTGACTTTTACATTGGTTTACCAGACTCAATTCCTGATGAAGAGTTGGCAAAAGTATATTATCCTTCAATAGGGCAGTTTGTTTTTAATATGAATAAAATGCCCAAAAAAATGAGAAAGGATTTCCGCAATAGAAAATCTATTTTATATCTATCATTTAAAATTCCCGAAAAATTTAGTCCGAATAACCGAGCAACTCAAAAGGTTGAAATGCCTTCAGGCAATGGAATAGGTGATGCCCGATCTATTGCAAAAGTTTATAGCATTATTGCAAATGGAGGATTAGACCTTGGTTTTAAAAAAGAATCAATAGAACTATTAAAACAACCAGCACAAATTCCTCCCTCTGGAGCTTTTGATATTATCATGGGTTTAAATACTTATTTTGCATACGGCTTTTTAAAACCCGGACCTGATTTGCTTTATGGAAATAATCAAAGTGTATTTGGCACTCCAGGAGCAGGAGGCTCGTTTGCTTTTGCCGATCCTGAAAAAGAGATTGGCTATGCATACGTAATGTCTAAAATGGGCCTTTATTTAGTTAATGATCCTCGCGAAGTTGCATTGCGAAAAGCAATGTATCGTTGCATTGAACGTATAGAGAATGAATGAAAAGCAAATTATAGAATGGCTTCTTCAGGGTGATGTTTCCATACAATATCAAACTTACCGTGATATATTAGATGAGGAAAGAATTGATTTGAAAAACAGAATTGAAACGGAAGGTTGGGGAAAGCAATATCTTGAAAAGAGAAATGAGAACAAGCACTGGGGATTAAAGTTCTATCAGCCAAAATGGACATCTACTCATTATACACTGTTGGATATTAAAAATCTAGGAATTTCTAAAAATTGCAGCCTAATATTAGAAACTATCGAAATGATTTTAAAAGAAAACAAATCACCTGATGGTGGTATACTTCCTATAGGTGAGATGAAAATAAGTGACATGTGCATAAATGGGATGTGTTTAAATTATTTTAGTTATTTTAATGTTGATCAAAGTGAGCTTGAATCAATTGTTGATATTATTCATTCGCAACAATTAGCAGATGGGGGTTTTAATTGCCGATTAAATAGATCAGGAGCAAAACATAGCTCCTTGCATACTACTATCTCGGTATTAGAGGGTATACTTGAATATAGAAAATGCGATTATACGTATCGCATAAAGGAGCTTATAAAAGTAGAGCAGGAATCACAAGAATTTATATTGCAACATTGCTTATTTAAATCCGATAATACTGGGAAAGTAATTGACAATAGGTATTTGAAATTTCCTTATCCAGCACGTTGGAGGTACGATATTTTAAGATCTCTCGATTATTTACAGTTTGCAGGCGCTGATTTTGATAAAAGAATGCAGGATGCAATTGATGTTTTAATAAAAAAGAAAAATAAAGAAAATACGTGGAATTTAAATGCTAACCATACGGGACAAGTACATTTCCAAATGGAAAAGGTTGGCAAACCAAGTAGATGGAATACGTTGCGTGCATTAAGAGTATTAAAGCATTTTTAGGTAAGAAAATAAAATGATATATTTATTCCTCAGTATTTAAAACGTTATTTATGAATGGCAGGATTAAATATTTGGTAATATTCGTTTTAACATTTATTCTTTATGGGAATACTCTTTTTCATGAATATGCCTTAGATGATGCGCTTGCAATAACAGAAAATGAATATACTTTAAGCGGATTTGAAGGGATTGATGACTTATTCACACACGAGTTTTTTAGTGGTTTTTTCGACAAAAAAAACAAAAGTTTAGTAGCAGGTGGACGCTATCGTCCTTTATCGATGGTGACATTTGCAATTGAGTGGCAAATAATTATGGGATCTCCTTATGATGGAATAGCTAAGGTGAGTTTAGAAAAAAGAATGAACCGTAATGCGAACCCTGATTTTATTCTACCTTCTCAAAAACTAATGAAGGATTTATCAAAAACATTACAAACAAATAACAGAAACTTAAGAAAAAAGCAGCAGGAAAGTATTATAGGTAAAGCAAATATTTTCCAAGACAATGAGAAAAGGATTGTTCTTTCAAATTTGCGAAAAATGCATTCAAAAAGGAAACTACTGCTCTTTATTAGTCACTTCTTAAATGTTTTATTATATGCTATAACAGCTCTTGTCTTGTTTATTTTATTGGAATTTTTACTACCAGCTTACAATTCTGATATCTGGTATTTATCTGTTCCTTTTGTTGCGGTGTTAATTTTCATTGTTCATCCTATACATACCGAAGTAGTTGCAAATATTAAAGGACGCGATGAAATATTATCATTGCTAGGAGCTTTATCAGCAGCTTTATTTTCTTTAAAATATTTTCAAAATAAAAAGAAATCATATTTAATATTAAGTTTTGTATTCTTTTTAATTGCCTTGTTTTCAAAAGAAGTTGCAATAACTTTTCTCGCAATTATTCCTTTGATTATTTATTTTTTCAGAGAAAAATCTGGGGCAAAAAACACTATTCTTTCAATTATTCCGATAGTGGCAGCATCCTTGATCTATTTTTATATTCGCAATCAGGTTATAGGAGGCCTTTCTTTTGAAACAGGAACGGAGCTAATGAATAACTCATTTTTTGGGATGACCGTTTCCGAGAAGTTTGCAACTGTTTTTTATACTTTACTGCTGTATTTAAAGTTGTTGATAATTCCTCATCCTTTAACATATGATTATTATCCATATCATATTCCAATTTTGACATGGAGTAATATCTGGTCAATAATTTCTCTTATAGTTTATTTATTTCTTGGTATTTATGCACTTTTAGGTTTAAAGAAGAAGAGACTTATATCATTCGGTATTTTATTTTTTCTGATAACATTATCGCCTATGTCTAATATTTTATTCCCTATTGGAGTTTTTATGAACGAGCGATTTGTTTATACTGCTTCAATTGGAATAATACTTATTCTGGCATATTTTATTTCAAATAAATTACCCACCCAGATAAGGAAACCAATTGTATTACAATATGTTTTATTTGCAATTTTGGTGGTTTATTCCGTAAAAACAATTAGTAGAAATATAGTTTGGGAAAATGATTTTACTTTATTCACTAATGATGTAAAAACATCAGAAAATAGTGCAAAAAGTAATACAGCAGCAGGAGGTATTCTTATCGAGGAAGCTACAAAGCCAGGTAATGAAAACCTTAAAAAAGGCTATCTAGAAAGAGCAATAAAATATCTGCGAAAAGCAATTGAGATTCATCCAACATATAACGATGCGATTTTACTAATGGGTAATGCTCAATGGGAGTACTATGAAAGTCTTGATAGCACTATTAAGTATTACGAAAAAATACTGGAACGGGCACCTTTATACGATATAATCTATACGAATCTTTTTGAAACCAGAATTAATGCAGTTTTTGAAGAGGAGAATAGAGCTGGAGAAAACCTGAAAATTTTACATAAGCTCGAAAGTTATAATCCAAATAACTTTAACATAAACTATTTGTTAGGTCGCATATATGGTAGGTATGCAAATGATCTAGAAAAATCAAAAGAATACTTGGAAAAAGCAGCGACAATAAATCCAAAGAACATTACAGTTTTTAAGGATTTAGGAGTTGTGTATGGAATTACTAAGGATTTTGAAAAGTCGGCATCAGTATTATTAAAAGCAACTGAACTTGATCCTAATGACCCGGTGTTAAAAATGAATCTTATTATGACATATGCTAACTTAAATGAGATGCAAAAAGCATTAGTTATTATGGAAAAGGCCTATGAAATGGAAATTAAGTCTGCAGATGCAAATATCCTCATAAATCTTGGAGCCTTATATCGAAATTTTGGGAATGAAGAGAAATATAAGCAATGTATTGTAAAAGCTCAGGAATTAAATCCCGAATTATTTAAGAAATGATTAACAATAAAAAAATAGTGGTTGTACTTCCTGCATTTAATGCTGAAAAAACATTGGAGCAAACTTATTTGGAAATTCCTCTGGATATTGTTGACGATGTAATTTTAGTTGATGATAAAAGTCATGATAAGACAGTTCAGAAAGCAAATGAATTGGGTATAACAAAGATATTTTTGCACAAAGAAAATAGGGGTTATGGAGCAAATCAAAAAACCTGTTACGATGAAGCTCTGAATTTAGGTGCTGATATTATAGTAATGCTTCATCCTGATTACCAGTATACTCCAAAGTTAATTCCTTCAATGGCTTCACTTATTGCTAATGATGGTTTGTCTGTTGTACTTGGTTCAAGAATATTAGGAAAAGGAGCATTAGAGGGTGGAATGCCTTTATATAAATACATTTTTAATAGGATATTGACTTTTATTCAGAATTTGCTTTTAGGAGTTAAGCTTTCAGAATATCATACAGGTTTTAGAGCATATAGTCGCGAAGTTTTGGTAAAAATAAATTATAAAGCAAATTCTAATAATTTTGTTTTTGATAATCAGGTTTTAACTCAAATTCATTACGCAGGATTTGAAATAGCAGAAATAAATTGTCCTACAAAATACACCAATGATTCCTCTTCAATTAACTTGAAAAATAGCATTGTGTATGGCTTTGGTGTTTTAAGAACTTCATTTCAATATTTCTTTCAAAAAATAGGTTTGGTAAAATTCCCATTTTTAGAAAATTAAAAACTTAATCTTAACATATTTTCTTATCATTGCCGAATATTGATTCTTGAATAATGAAGCGAATTGTTTTATGTTTATTAGTATTGTTGGTTTCCTTTTCGGGTTTTTCCCAGAAACTGAACAAATTAGGAAAAATTTTAATTGAAGAATTACCTAAAATGCCTGATCACAGGATTGAGAGAATTAATGGTGAGTATAAAGTTGTAACAGACTCATTCGTTTTTGAAGGAAATTCATACTGTAGTTTGCCAAATGGATTTATTACAAGCCTTGAAGTAGTTGACGATAAAAAGGATTATATAAAACATTATAATTCTGAAGGTAAGCTGCTGGTAACTATTCTTTCTGATAGAATAATTAATTTAAAAATCTCCAAGAATGGAAATAAACTGGCTTTTTATAATACTGAAAATATTATTTTATTAAATCTGCAGAATTATAAAATTGATACCCTTGTAGGATCATTTATATACTCTTTCACAGACGCTGAAGATTTAATTTATTACAATTCAGAAAATAAATACATTTATTATAAAGGAAATAGGATATTAAGTGAATCGTATCCAAATCAATTCATAGAATATAAAGGAGAAGTTTATGTTGTTACAAAGCAAGTAATATACGAATTAAACGGACTTAATCTTTTTCCTGAATACGTGCTTAAGGGTAAATTTTTTGATGCAAAAATAATTAATGACGAATTTTATTTCGTTGACAAAATCGAAAAAAGAAAATCGGAAGCATTTACATTATATAAAACTTCCGATTTTGATAAATTTATAATGGTTGATAAGCTGGATGAACTAAACAGGTAAATTAAAATCTAAGCGATAAACAACTTAATCCTCCATCCAATTTTTGGAATTCCGATAATTCCAATTCAATTACTTTATAACCCAGTTTTTCAATACTTGTTTTTGTTTCTGGAAAACCTTTAGGAGTAATTACATAGTCATTTACTCGTAACGAATTAGCTGCATATTCTTCTGTTTCACTTATAACTATCTTGTTATAAGATTTAAAGTCATCTTTTGAGCAGAATTCCTTGTGAATTAATAGATTGTTTTCTCCTAAGTAGTTTACTCCGGTTTTAAAATGCAATAAATTACAAACAGGTATAGAATAAACGTCATAATTATAACTTGATAAAATCTCTGTTAATTGTTTTGCGCCTGAAAGATTAGTTCGGTTCGATAATCCAATATAAAATTTATTGTCAGCTTGCATTATGTCACCACCATCAAGAGTCCCAGGTTCTACAATATGATGGAGCTTAAGTAAAGACTCTAATACTTTTTTAATCTCTACCTCTTCGCCAAGTCTTCTTTTATCTCCGGGACGGGTTATAATGCCAAAATTTTTAGTTACAATGGCAGTATCTTCAACAAAGCATGAGTCTGGAAAATTTGGGTCAGGATCAAGAACTATAACTTCAAGCCCACATTTTATTAAGGCTTCACAATAAGCATCATGTTGCTTAAGTGCTATGTTAATATTAGGTTTTCCTAAATTTGCTGTTGTAATTCCATTTACAAATGTTTCAGCAGGTTTTCTCACTATAGCTTTAGTAAACATTTTTGTTTATTTATAAGTTAAGAAATAAGATATCGCCCTAAATTAAACCATTTTTCTCAAAATCATTCTAATCAAAATTACAATTTGAAATTTTTAACTAAAAGTGTGTAATTTTGGCGCTTAATTTATTAACAAATAAATAGTATAAAATGAAAAAACTATCAATTTTATTATTAGCAATTTTTACTTTAAATATCTATGCTTTTGCCGAAGGTGAGGTGAAAGGAGAAGGTGAAATTAATTACAAGTATAATTGGAAATTAACAGATATTTATGCTGACTGGGATGCTTGGCAAGAAGATCTTGATTATGTGCAGTCTCAAATTCCAAAGTATTTAGAATATAAAGGAACATTAGGATCGAGTGCAGCTGTCATGCTAGATTTCCAGAAATTCTCTGAGAAAAATTCTCAAATTGGCTCTAAATTATATGTTTATGCTTCATTAAGCCAAGATATAGATGGCAAGAATCCTATTTATGTAACGAAGTTGCAACAGTTACAAACAATGTGGGTTGAAATGGGACGAAACACAACATGGATTCAAACAGAGTTAGCTTCTATTCCAAAAGAAACAATTGATAAGTGGATGGCTGAAAACGAAAAGTTAGCAATTTACGAGCATGATTATGACAGTTTCTACCGTCAATTAGAGCATATTTTAGATGAAGAAACTCAACGAATTTCTACTTATTATAGTAAAGCATTAAGTGCATCATCAAAAATATATAGTTCTCTTTCTACTGCAGATATGGATTTCCATAAAGTGACTTTATCAACAGGTGAAGAGGTGGTAGCTAGTCCTGCAAATGCTTCAAAAATTTATGCAACAAACAAAGTTCAGGATGATCGTAAAGCAGTTTCTGAAGCTATGTCTGAAGCTTACGCAAAAAATAAAAATACATATGCTGCCATTTTAATGGGCGTTTATGAAAACCGTTGGGCTAATGCTCAGTTAAGTGGTTATGAAAGTTGTTTGGATGGAGTTTTAGAATCAAACAACATACCAAAAGATGTTTATATGAATTTAATTGATGTTGCTAGTAATAATACTGCAGCACTTTTAAAGTATCGTGAGCTTAGAAAAAAAGCATTAGGACTAGAAAAATATTATGGTTCAGACGGGTCTTTAGAGTTAGTTGATTTTGAAAAATCATATACTTATGATGAAGCTGTTGAATTAGTTCAGGAATGCTTAAAGCCAATGGGTGATGAGTATAATGATCTTTTAGGTGAGGCTGTTCAAGGAGGTTGGGTTGATGTTAATGAAAAACCTGGCAAAAGAGGTGGAGCTTATAGCTGGTCTGTTGAAGGTGTTCATCCATATATTTTAATGAACTGGAATGGTACTCGTGATCATGTATTTACTTTGGTTCATGAATTTGGACATTCAATTCATAGTATGTTGGCAAGTAAATATCAGCCTTTTACATATACTGGATATGCAAGTATGGTTGCTGAAACAGCTTCAACATTTAACGAAAAAATGTTGCTAGATCATTTAATTAAAGACGCTAAAACTCCAGAAGAAAGAATTGTTTTATTAGTGCAAGCTATTGATAATATCGCAGGTACTTTTTATCGTCAAGCACAATTTGCTGAATTTGAATATAACTTATATTCAAAAGTAGAAAAAAATGAGCCACTAAATGCTGATATTATAGCTGATTTATACTCAGAAATTGATTTGAAATATAATGGTGATATTATGGAAAGATCAGAAACGTATGCTTATAGCTGGCCACGTGTTCATCATTTCTTTAATTATACATATTATGTGTATAATTATGCCGTTTCTTTTTCTTGTTCAAGCAGTTTGTTTAATCAAATAAAGCAAGCTGAAACTCCAGAAGCTGCTCAAAAAGCGCAAGAGAAATACTTAAACTTATTAAAATCTGGTGGAAACGATTATCCAGTAGATTTATTAAAAGAAGCGGGTGTTGATTTAACAACAAAAGAGCCGTATATGGCAGTTGTAAAAAGATTAGAAGAGCTAGTAGATCAATTAGAAGTTGCTTTAAAAGAGGCAGGTAAAATCTAAAAATATTAATTTCATAAGAAAAGAAAGGGATTGCATTTGTGCAATCCCTTTCTTTTAGGTATAACTACTAAAGAATTTTATTAATCTTCAATATTTTAAAAAAATATAAAAAGGTCTCTGTCTGCAAGAAGTTCGTTTTCTTACGATAGTATTGAAGTTAAGACATATTGAAATAGTAATTATATTACTATTGTAAATGTGGATCCTTTACCTAATTCTGAGTTTACATTTAATTCCCCATTGTGGGCAAGAACAATTTGTCTTGATAAACTCAAACCAATACCATCGCCTTCACTTTTAGTTGTGTAAAATGAAATAAAGATTTGAGATTTTATTTCTTCAGACATTCCTTTACCATTATCAGAAACTTCAATAAAATTCATTGAATTTTTTATATATGCATTTATATTGATTTGCTTATCTCTTGTGTTTTCCAATGCTTCAATTGCATTTTTAATTAAGTTGTCAGGACTTGTGTAAATATTGTTTTGTCAGCATTTATGCTTTCTAGTTCCTGACTATATAATTATTATTGCTTTTATTTTTTTGTTACAAAAATCATCTTTAAAAAGCTGTTCAAGATTTTGAAATTTTTTTCTAATATTTATTTTTCTAACAATAGGAACTGAAGTTTTTACTAGCTTTTTATAGGATTTTACAAAATTCATAAATCCCTTATTTCTTTCCTGAATGGTTTGTAAGCCTACAATTGTATCTTCAATTATTTCATCATTAATTTCTTGAGCCCTTTTTGTTGTATTATTTTTTTTATAAAGATTTAATGTTGAAGTTGTTATTGATTTCATGGGCCCTATTGAGTTCATTATTTCATGTGTTAAAACTCTAATAAGTTTTTGCCATGCATTTATTTCTTCAGTTTCAAGTTCATGTTTAATATCCTGTAAAGAAAGTAAAGTAATATTTTCATTCATTAAAACGATTCGTGAAACCGTAATCAATATTCGTTTTTCTCCATCCTTATTATTGAAATTTACAAGACTGCCTTTGCCTTCTTTAATATTATTTACTTTTTCAAATAAATCTTGAATATCTCTAATGTTTTCTAACCTCTCTAGGCCTATGATTTTTTTGGCCGATTTATTTAATAAATCAAAATTCCGTCATTTTTGAATGATATAACACCAGTTGATATATGTTCTAGCGTATGTTGAAAATAGAAAAATTGACTTTGTTGATCGAGTCTAGCTTTTGAAACAATTTTGATGATGTTATTGTATGATAAATTTAGATTATTAGAGCCATCAAAATCATTATTAATCAAAATGTCTGACTATTTTAGGGCTTCAAGGAATATTGAAAGTGAAGAATTAGTTTAATTAACATAGTGAATTAATACGAATAGTTTAATTACCCATAAAGCTCCAGTTAGAAATTCTCCGGTATTAAGGAAGTCAGTATACAGAGTCCAAATAAAAAGAAAGCTGGTAATCCCTAAAAAAATAGAATGAATCGTAACGAATAATCCAAATCTGTTAAAAACCATATTTTTTCATTTTATTGTATAATGTTCTCCTTGATATTCCTAATTCTTGAGCTGCAATTTGGTATTTTCTTCCTGTTTTAGCTAATGCCTTGGCTATTAATGCCTTTTCGTGAGCGTCAATTTTCAGATTATTTGTTTCAAATATTGGGAGGTCCATTTTAGAAGTGTCTTTTTTGTTAAGATTAATGTATCCAAGGATAACAAATTTTTCAACAACATGCTTTAGTTCTCTGATATTACCGGGCCAGTTATAACCTTGTATCTCATCAAATGGGAAATCGTTAATATTAGTAGAAATATGTGGGTATTTAGTAATATATTTCTTAATAAAGAAAGATACCAATTCTGTTATATCTTCCAACCTTTCTCTTAATGGTGGTATTTTAATGGTAATCGTGTTTATTCTATAAAATAAATCTTCTCTAAATAAATTTTCATTAATAAAATTGTCTATATCTTTATTTGTAGCTGATATTAATCTAATATCAATAGCTTTTGTTTGTGAAGAACCAACTGGTGATATTTCACGATTTTGAAGTGCAACAAGTAATTTAGATTGTAAACTTATTGGCAAGTTGCCTATTTCATCGAGGAACAGAGTCCCATTTGAAGCAAGTTCAAAGCGTCCTATTCTGTCATCTTTAGCGTCAGTAAAAGCTCCTTTTATATGACCAAACATCTCACTTTCGAATAGTCGCTCATTAAGGGATCCCATATCAACGTTGATAAACATCTCATTTCTTCTATTAGATTGGAAATGAATCTCTCTTGCTATGATTTCTTTACCTGTTCCATTTTCTCCTAATAAGAGCACATTAGCATCAGTTTCTGAGACTTTTTGGATAGATTCATAAACTTTTTTCATTGCTGACGAATGGCCTTTTACTAATTGATATCGTTGATGAATATCCTGGTTTACATGCTCCTGATTGTTTTTTAATCGTTTGATTTCTTTACGGGAATCACGCCTTTCTATGGCTTTATTAATTGAATTTAAAATTTTATCCTCATCCCAAGGCTTTTCAATATAATCAATAGCACCATCGCTAATTGCCCTTACTGCTCTTTCTATTTCCGCATAAGCAGTAATGAATATTACAGATGCATCAGGATCAATCTTTAGTATTTCTTTGAGCCAATAAAATCCTTCATTTCCAGATTTTATCCCAGAAACAAAATTCATGTCAAGGATAATTGCATCATATTCGTGACTGCTGATTTTAGATAGTAATGTATTTGGATTAGTTAGAACATCTATGTGTGAAAATACATTTTTGATAAGCAACTTTAAAGCAATTGTCACAGCTTTATTATCATCAATAATTAAAATATGCTTGTCTTTTATCATATTGATTTAGAATGCATTCTTATTCAATTATGTATAAATATATGAATTTGATCTGTAACTGTTCGCTGATTTGAGCAAAATATTCCCATTGAAAAAAATATCAAGATCTTAAAGATCAGATATATAAATCATTAAGTATTATGGCATATAGATTGAATAACTGTTTTTTGAAGAATTAATTTTATCTAATATTTTTTAAAATTAAAATAATGCAAAAGCATCATTAATAACTATTTGTAAAGTATTCATTATGGAAATTGAAAAAAATATATTATGAAAAAAGAAAAAAGCTATGGTTAAATGACGGAGCTGGCTCATTTTCTTCCTTAGGTTAAATTTTGGAAATAAAAGTGTTCATAGTATTGAATGTGGCGATATTGATGGGGATGGGGCCGTTGATGTTATATTTGGTCAATCAGAAGGAACTGGAGTAATTCAGTTTATATAAATGAGACTCTGGTGGAATAATAAATAACTTATATCTGAAATATAAAATTACGAAAGAATTCTAATCAAATATTTAAAACAATTGATATGAAAAAAATAAAATTACTTTCAACTATAGTTGTATTCAGTATTATTTGGATTCATACTAGTGCTCAAACACATTCAAATATTATCCCTAAAGATAGTCTGGTAGAAGACACCCGTCAACTTGTTAAAATATTGGAAGAAAGTCATCCAGATCCATACTCAAGCTTTGGAGGAAAGATAGCTTTTCACAGAGACTTTCAAAAAATAATAGCTTTAATTCCTGAAGAAGGAATGACAAACACCGAGTTTTATAATATGCTAATGCCTTTTATTGCAGCTGTTAGAGATATGCATACTGGATTAATAAATCCCGTAAAATCTGGACAAAATGGTCATGGGCTTCCTTTGAAATTTAAAGTAATTGAGCAGGATTTGGTAGTAATGGAAGCACTTTCTAATGAAAATAAAGATTTGCTTGGTAGTAAATTAGTCTCTGTATTATGGATTCCATTCGATACATTGGTCGAACGCCAAACACGATTGAGAGGAATTGAAAATAAACCCGGAGAATTGGTATTTCTTTCCATCAGTTTAAAAACGTTAAATGGTATTAAGAAGCTTATTCCCGAATGGACCGATAATGGAGAAATAACAGCAGAGTTTAGATTAAAATCTGGAGAATTAATAAATAAAGTTTTTCAGATTTCTTCGGAGAATTCAGGAGATGCATTAACATTTCCTTCCAAAGAACTAAAACCTTCAACCGAAAAGTCGGATGTGGCATATAACTTCATTGATGATAAAAAGCAAACTGCCCTTCTGGTAATAGCAAGCATGGAAAGATACCGCGAAGCAAGTGAATCATGGTTTGCAGAAGGAATGGAAGGAGCTGCCGAATATTCAGGTATTGCCTATCAACATTTTAACAATGAGGAACCACCTGTCAACAGGGAAGAACTGTTAAAAGGGATTCCTTCAGCAACAGAAACATTTATTGCTTTGATTCAGGATATAAAGAAAAATGACACTAAAAATCTGATAGTTGATTTACGCGATAATACAGGGGGGAATTCAATGATGAAAGAAATTCTCATTTATTTTTTATTCGGGAAGGACGGATTACTAAGTATGAACCAAGGATATCAAATAATTAAATATTCGGATTTGTATTTTCAAATCTATTCTACCGATTCATTATCCTTAATTAACAAGCAAAGAGAAATTCTGCTTACAAAAGAAGATTATGATTTTAGCATTGAAAAATCTTACCGGGAAAATAATGTTGACATTGAACAAGTAGATGAGTTTCTACGACGATCATCAACTTTTTGGAATGTATATAATTCCGGTCAATATAATAAGCCAACAATACGGCTTGAAAACATAATTGTATTATGCAATCCTTATACTACAAGCTCTGGTTTTAATTTACTAACAGCACTAACTGATAAGGGGGCTAAAGTGGTAGGAACAGCATCAGCTCAGCCTGGTAATAATTTTGGAGATGTTTTGTTTTTCCAGCTCAATAATTCAGAAATAAAGGGTTATGTTTCATTTAAACAAAACGTAACATTCCCTGACGACCCTGTAATAGGGAAATGTTTAATACCAGATTATCCATTAACATATTTGAAGTTTAAATCTTTAGGATTTGACCCTGATGCTGAAATAATATTTGCGCTTGAATTACTGAAAAAGTTATAAGAAACGTAACAATTCAAAAGTTGAATTAATTGAAGAATTAAAAATAAGAATTATGAAAAAAACAATTTTGGGATTGTTACTAATAATCTCACTGAATGGTATATCTCAGAATACAATTGATAATCCTATAAAAAATTTCGAAAAGCTTTGGAATGAGTTTAACGACCATTATGCTTTTTTTGAATTGAAAAATGTTGATTGGAGTGAAATGTATAGTAAATATCGACCAATGATTAATGATAGCACTAATAATAATGAACTTTTCACTGTTTGTTGCAAAATGATAAGTGAACTCAAAGACAATCATAATAGTCTTCTTGATAAGAAAACAGAAAAAAAATGTAATGCTGGAAAACAGATAAGGTTACTCAAAGAATTTCCAACTAATGATTCTCTTAAAATGTTACTGAATACAATTGATTCTACTTTAATTAGAAATCAATTTAAAGATTTCACAAGAATTAAAATGAAAATACCCTATTTGAATGGAAATGTAATAGAGTACACCGATAATGACAATTTTGGTTATATAAGAATCAACCTTATGTTTGGATTATCAAAAAAAGAATTAAATACGATTTTTGAGAATATTTTTAAAAGTTTTAATAATGTTCATGGTGTTATAATTGATGTTCGATTTAACTCCGGTGGATACGATAAAATCTCTTTTAATATCGCAGGTAGGTTCTTAAAAGAAGAGAGAATAGGACACTATAAATGCACAAAGAAAAAAAATGGTTTTACAGAGTTAGAAACTAAATATTTGAAACCGACGGGCGAAAAACAATTTGATAAACCTGTTATTCTGCTAATCAGTGATCAATCTATGAGTGCTACAGATATATTTGTTCTTATTATGAAAGATCTTCCAAATGTCACTATAATTGGAGATAATACCAAGGGTGTTTTTTCTGATATTAAAGAATTTATACTTCCTAACCGATGGCGATTCACATTTTCTACCCAGAAATATTTATCAGCAGATATGAAGAATTATGAAGGGATCGGAATATCTCCAGATATTAAAATCCTTAATAAAAAAGATGATGTAAAGAAAGGAATCGATCCTTTAGTAATAAAAGCCATTGAAGTGCTCAAAAGTAATACCACAAAAAAATAAATTTTAAACCTCCTCAGATAATTTAAAATATTATGAAAAAAGAAAAGATTGCTGTTACAAGTTTGATGATTATCAGTTTGTTTTTAGCTATAGTTTTAAATGCTGCAGAGATACACGAAACAGTAAAAAATGGAGATTTGGAAAAAGTGAAATCGCTTATTCAGAATGATAAACAGCTTGTTAATTTAAAAGATGATGCTGGTAGAACTCCTTTGCATTGGGCTTCGCGGGGAGTTTATCCTGAAATAATGCAATTTCTTATTCAAAATGGGGCAGATGTCAATGCTTTGGATAATAATATGGTAACTCCATTGATAAGTATTGCATCCAGAGGGCATCTTGAAGCAGCTAAACTATTGTTGAAAAATGGTTCTAATGTACATGCCGAATCAAATGAATACAACCGAACAGCATTGTTTTATTCTGTACTTGGAGGTCATAAGGAAGTTACAGAATTATTGCTGAAAAATGGGGCTAAAGTTGATATTAATGTTGGATTCGGGCGAACGCCTCTCTATTATGCCGTAATTAAAGGCCATGCAGAAATTGCAAAATCACTTATTGCTGGCGGTGCAGATAAAAATTTTATGATGAACGATGGTTTAAGTCTGCTTCATTTGGCCGTAATTTCAAATGATATTGAAATTGTTAAAACATTGGTATCTATGAAATGTGATGTAAATTCAAATCAAAAATCAGGACTTACGCCCTTGCATCTGGCTGCTAATTACGGAACTTCAGAAATCGCTAATTTATTAATAAAATCAGGAGCTAATTTAAACTTTAAAACTAAGGAAGGGGCAAGTCCTTACAATTATGCTATAGCTTCAAATCATGGTGAAATTACAAATCTGCTTTTGAAAAATAATGCAAGCAAAGAGGAATGGAATTTCCCGAAAAATGTAGATCCATATTTAAATATAAAAGAACCAGAATTAGAACCAATTGTTTTTAATCCATCAAATGTTATCCTAAATCTTTATATGCCACACGGAGGGCTTACTTTTTCGGCTAACAATGAAGATATTTTTTGGACCAGAAACTCGGCTTCCATGGGATCAAAAATATGGTATATGAGGAAAAAGAATGACACATGGTTACCACCCAAAATTTTTACATCAAATGATAAATATTCCGAGGAAGATCCGTTTTTTTCTCCCGATGGACAAAAGCTTTTTTTCTCTTCCGATCGGCCTTATGTTAATGATACGGTTACTAAAAGACATGATATCTGGTTTATTGAAAAAGTTAAAGGAAATTGGAGTGAACCTCAACCAACCGGCATACAAAAATATTTTGAATATGCAGAAGTATCAAGAGCTTCTGTAAGCAAACAAGGAACTTTATTTTTCACATTAATCAAAAGTGAAAATAATATGATTGTAGATATCTATAGTTCAAAATTTATCAATGGAGTTTATACAAATCCTGAAAAACTTGGTGAATCTATAAATACAAAATATATGGAACTTGGACCTTTTATTGCTCCAGATGAAAGTTATATTATTTTTAATTCTCATCGCCCCAATGGGGGATGGTTAATTAGTTTCAAAAATCAGAAAAAAAATTGGTCTGAACCTCAAAATCTGGATAAGGTATTGCCAGACTTTCTTACTTCTTGTCAGGGAATTTCTTCAGATGGAAAATTCCTGTTTTTTAATGGGCAGGAAGATAATATTGTAAATCATTATTGGATTTCGTCTGACATTATTGAAGATTTAAAATAAGAATTATCATGAAAAATATAATATACATTTTATTGTTTTTACCCTTTGTTGGGCTTGCACAGATTAGTAATTTTTCCGAATTGAAGGGTCCTTATCTTGGACAAAAACCACCGGGTACTAACCCTGAAATATTTGCTCCCGGCATCATTTCCCTTCCGGATATTTTTGAGCACAGTGCTGCAATATTTTCTCCGGATAAAAGTGAAGTGTACTGGTCAGGAAAACCCAACGGAGCACGGTACTATAAAATATATTTTATGAAAATGATAAACGGAAGATGGACAAAGCGGCAAGCTGCCTCATTCAACTCTAATTATAATAATCACCTTCCGGTCTTCTCTCCTGATGGCAATAAGCTTTTTTTTAATACAGAAAGTGATATTTGCTTTGTAGAAAGGCAGGGTGACGATTGGTCTGGGGTCACTAAAATATCATCGGTTATCAACTCTGCTGTTTCCGATTATCTGCACACCTTAATGGAAGACGGCTCAGCTTATATTAGAAGATATCACCCAAATGAACAATTAGGGAAAAGATCAATAATTTATATTTCAAGAAAAATTAACGGAAATTATACCGAGCCTGAAAAACTTGATGAAAATATTAATTCTAATGATGCAGAAGAGCTAGCGGTATTTGTAGCTCCAGATGAAAGCTATATGATTATTGAAGCAACTAAGGATATGAGAACCGGTAGCCTCTTCATCAGTTATAAAATGAAGGACGGTTCCTGGTCGGAGCGGATAAAACTTCCGTTTGCCTTGGGACGTTTCCCATCTGTTTCACCTGATGGAAAGTATTTGTTCTATATGACACGTGATGAAGGTATCTACTGGGTCAATACATCATTTATTGAAGAATTAAAACCAAAAGATTTATATTAAAACAGATTTTTTCATTCCTGTTTTAATAATTTCAAGTATTTATTCTTTAACGGTCTTTTGGAAAACATATAAAGCTGCAAGTCAGAATCCAACTGATTTGTTACGGTATGAGTAGTTTGAAATCTTGTTAAACTAAATAAATTCAGATTAATTCAGGAATTATTGAAGGATTGTGACTAATATAAAAAAGGTAAAAATCATGAAAAACAGAATCATAAAAATAGTAATAATTGCACTGATAACTCAATTGACAGGGTTAACACTTTTTTCGCAAAGCAAAATGGATAAAGCTTATAGAGCGTATAGGAGTTGTAATTACGTTGATGCTAACAAAGAATATCAAGGAGTATTAAAAGATACAATTTCATTAATAGCAGATAAGGTTGCTGCAGGTAATAAACTTGCATACTTATCATGGCATATTAATCGAAATATTAAGGATGCAAGAGATTTTATTAATTTAGCATTAGAATATAAAATTAATGAAATTGATCTGCTACTTGATTTATCTAATTATGAACTAGAAGCACAGAATTTTAAGCAAGCCCTTAATTTATGTAATCAGGCTACAAAGTTAATTGGAAATCAGTCAGACGAAATTGAAATTGCCACTCTAGAGTCAAGAATTATACTTGAAGAAGCTATATCTCAAATTAAGAATGGAGAACCAATAAATACAACTTTCCTGAAAAACACATTAATTAAAATAGCTGAAATCAACAAAGAAGAATCAGGTATACTGGATGTTAACGAAATACAATTAGGTTTAGCTTTAATATTAAAAGAAGGGAAATTAGCATATAAAGCTTGGAGAGGTTATTTTCGGATACCGACAAATAAAGCTGCAAAAGGAATACTAGCAAATGTTGAATTAGAATTGAAAGATGTACTTTCAAACTGGAATGGAAATCAACTTTCAAACGATCAGCGAAACACTCTTATATTGGGTTTAGCAAATTCCCGTTTTTATTTTTATGCCGATTTGATAAATAAGGTTTTTCCTACTACTGAAAATCCAGAAGAAATTAATGATATTTTATATTATTATTCATTTTGTGAATCTGCAAATTTGATCTCTGAAGATTATCATCGGAATATTGCAATTAATAATAGTGTAAGTAAAGAGCTTAGAAAAAAGTTTTATCAAGATATTCGGAATGTAGAACTAATTTTATGGAATAAATTAACATGGGATAAAAAATCAGCAAAATTTTCTGACTCAAATTTTAAAGAAGAATTATACATTAGATTTGGAACAATTTTTAAAGATGTCAAACCATATTATACAAGTATGGGTAAAACTGGATTGTTTCTTTTTGCGCATACTGTTAGTGATGAAGAAATAGTTGTAAAACAATATGGATACGAGCCTGTTATTCATCTTGTTAGCTTGGATTTTATGTATTCAAACTCATACGATGGTTGGTTTTTAGGAAGTAAAACAGGCCGTTTAGGGGGTTGGAACGATAAAGATATGATTGTGCAAATGAGACGTGCATATTCAGATAATCCGTTAGTAATGTGGAACAAAATAACAGAAAAAGAAAAAAGAATGGATTGGGAACAATCCATTAAAGAACTTTCATTTGAAGATGAAAATATTGCAAAAGGAAATTCGTACGCATATTTACCGGGATTAGTTAATCGATTGCAATATGATGCATGTATTAATTTAAAAAATTCCTTAAAGGATAATGGATTCGTTGGTGATGAACTAAGAATGGCTTTTATCTCAAAATTTGAAGAAATGAATATCCATGCTAGTATAATCGGGCATGAAGGAAGACATGCTGTTGATAGTAAATATCGTTTCATATTTGAACCTTTATGTAAAGATTTTGAGTATAGGGCTAAGCTTTCAGAGATCTTATTTTCTGAAGATCCTTTTTTTACTTTTGCTTTTAGTCCGGTATACATGAGAAATATGACATCAAAAAGTAAGCATTCTAAAGGTAGTAGAAAGGTAGTGGTTAATTTAGTTAACTGGATGAATGGAAATAAAGAATATATAAATGGATTTGATACAAAAAAGTCAACTCTTACTCAATTAGATTTATTGACTAAGGTACAGTTGAAAGATGCTTTTAAGACAATGGACCCTTTATATAAAAAAAGAGGAGGTAGATGAATTGTAAAAATTTGAATAGGTACTCTATAAAAAGAAGTATCCATCAAAAAGAATAGACGGAAAGGGATTGTTTATTAGCAATCCCTTTCTTTTAGGTATAACTACTAAAGAATTTTATTAATCTTCAATATTTTAAAAAATATAAAAAGGTCTCTGTCTGCAAGAAGTTCGTTTTCTTACGATAGTATTGAAGTTAAGACATATTGAAATAGTAATTATATTACTATTGTAAATGTTGATCCTTTACCTAATTCTGAGTTTACATTTAATTCCCCATTGTGGGCAAGAACAATTTGTCTTGATAAACTCAAACCAATACCATCACCTTCACTTTTAGTAGTATAAAATGGAATAAAGATTTGAGATTTTATTTCCTCAGACATTCCTTTACCATTATCAGAGACTTCTATATAGCATTTTTTATCTACGGTATAAGCATTGATTATAATACTTTTATTCTTTGTGTTTTCTACAGCCTCAATTGCATTTTTAATTAGATTAATAAGTACTTGAGAAAGTAAGTTTTCGTCGGCATGAATACTTTCTATTTCTTTACTAATTGTGAACGTAGCTTTTATATTATTTTTAGAAAAATCATCTTTAAATAGTTGTTCCAGATTTTTAATGAGTTCGTTAATTTGAAAATTCTGTTTTACTGGAGTAGGTACTTTGAGCAGTTTTTTATAAGATTTTACAAAATTCATTAAACCTTCATTTCTTTCCTGAATTGTTTGTAATCCTAATACGGTATCTTCAACAATTTCATTATCAATATCTTTTACATCTACGGTGATGTTGTTTTTTTGGAAAAGGTTTAATGTTGAAGTAGTAATTGATTTCATCGGACCAATAGAATTCATTATTTCATGTGTTAAAACTCTAATAAGTTTTTGCCATGCATTCAACTCTTCTGTTTCAAGTTCCGATTTAATATCTTGTAATGAAAGTAACGTAATTTCTTCCTCCATTAAGATAAAACGGGAAGCCTTTACTAAGATGCGTTTTTTACTTTCTTTATTCTTCAGTTGAATTAGTTTATTTTTGCCAGCTTTAATACTTTTTAAATCTCCGCTCAAACCTTTAATATCATTAATATTTTCTAAGTTTTTAATATGGAGGATTTTTTGAGCCGATTTATTGAATAAATCAACCTTGCCATCATCTTTATAGGATATAATTCCTGTAGAAAGATGTTCGAGTGTATTTTGAAAATATAAATACTGAGTATGCTGATCAAGTTTGGCTTTTTTAACAATTTCAATAATATTATTATACGATAGATTTAATTTGTTAATACTGCTGGCATTTTCTGTATTTTTTATAAAATCCGAATCTTTTAAAGCATCAAGAAAAACCGATAAAGATGAGTTGGTTTTATTTATAAAGCGAATTAATATTAGAAGTTCGATTAGCCATGAAACTAATATTAAAAATTTTCCCACAATCAGATAGTCTTTCCCAATGGTCCATACAAAAACAAAGCTGGTAATTCCCATTAAAATACTAAGCAGAATTACTTTTAAATGAAAGCGATTAAAGATCATATTTTTTCATTTTATTATATAGTGTTCTTCTTGCTATTCCTAATTCTTGTGCTGTTTCTTGATACTTCCTTCCGGTTTTTTCTAAAGCTTTAGCAATGAGCATTCGTTCGTGAAATTCAATTTTAAGATTTTTAGTTTCAGACGCATCAAACTTAGTATTTAGTATATTGTCTTTTGTATCACCAATATAACCAAGTATAATGAATTTTTCAACCATATGCTGCAGTTCACGTATATTCCCAGGCCAATTATAATTTTTAAAATCATTGAGTGGAAATTCATGTGAAATCGAAGACGCTTTGGAGTATTTTGACTTGTATTTTTCCATAAAGAATGATACCAATGCTGGAATATCTTCCTGTCGTTCTCTCAATGGAGGTATTTTTATGATAACTGTATTGATTCGATAAAATAAATCTTCTCTAAACTCATTCGTGTCAATAAGAGCTCTGATATCTTTATTTGTGGCTGATATTAATCTAATATTTATAGCTTTCGTATGCGACGATCCAACAGGTGATATTTCTCTGTTCTGCAGCGCTACAAGTAATTTTGATTGAAGGTTTATAGGTAGATTTCCTATTTCGTCAAGGAAAAGAGTACCATTAGTTGCAAGCTCGAACCTTCCGATTCGATCGGTATTTGCATCGGTAAATGAACCTTTCACATGACCAAACATTTCACTTTCGAATAAATGTTCGTTAAGTGAAGCCATATCAACATTAATAAACATTTCATTCTTTCGATTTGATTGATGATGAATATCTCTCGCTATAATTTCTTTTCCTGTTCCATTTTCACCTAATAAAAGTACATTAGCATCTGTCTCCGATACTTTTTGAATCGACTCATATACTTTTTTCATTGCAGGTGATTTACCCTTAATCAATTGATACTGCTGATGAATATTCTGATTAATATGTGATTGATTATTTTTCAATCGTTTAATTTCTTGTCTTGACTCGCGTCTTTCGATTGCTTTATTAATTGAGTTTAAAAGTTTTTCATCATCCCAGGGTTTTTCTACGTAATCAACTGCACCTTTATGTATGGCTTGAACAGCACGCTCTATATCGGCATAGGCAGTAATAAAAATAACTGATGCATCTGGATCGATTTTTAATATTTCCTTAAGCCAATAAAATCCTTCATTTCCGGTGTTTATTCCTGAAACAAAATTCATATCAAGAATAATTGCATCGTAAACATGTTTATTTATTTTCGATATTAAACTATTTGGATTCGTAAGAATATCTACCTGAGAGAATTCATTTTTGATAAGTAACTTTAAAGCAATGGTTACCGCTTTATTATCATCAACAATTAAAATATGCTTGTCCTTTTTCATATGCACTTAAACAATCAATACGTATTTTAATTTCTAAATATATTAAATTGAGCAATAAATTCCCATTAATTTGGGCAAAATATTCCCGAAGTAAAAATACAAATCCTTTAAATACCAATTAATGAGAATGTTAAGATTTGTGGCATATCGATTGGTTAATTAATGCCAACAATTAACTAAATTTATAATCATGAATAAATATTTTTTTAAGTTAGTATATCGAACATTTCTTAGAAATAAGCTAAATTCCATTATTAATATTCTTGGGTTAGCTATAGGGCTATCTTCTTTTATTTTAATTTCTCTCTATGTTAACTTTGAACTTAACTGGGATACTTATCATAAAAACCATGAAAGAACATTTTTATTAAATCAGGTTAGAACTTATTCGGGACAAAAGCGTTTTTTTAGTCAAACACCTTCAGGATTGGCATTTGGGTTAAAAGAACAAATTCCTGAAATTGAGAATGCAGCATGTATTAGAGAAATTTGGGGAGAAATTTTATCAAGTTCAAAAGACAAAACGTTCTACGAACAATATGGGTTTTATGCTGATAGTTCAATATTTAAGATACTAAGTTATGAGTTTATCTATGGAGATTCCAATAGTGCACTTTCTAATTCAAATTCAATTGTACTAACTGAGTCGCTAGCCAACAAGCATTTCGGCACATCAGATGTTCTTGGTAAGATTATTAAAACGGACAGTAGAACTTATACTGTTTCTGCAGTAATAAAAGATTTACCATTTAATAGTCACTTTACAACAAACTATTTAGTTTCATTAAGTATTTATGAAGAAAAAGCGGATGTTGATATATATTCTGATTGGGAAAAAACATATACACGAACTTTTATACAGTTAAAAGACTCAAAGGAGAAAGCAATTGTAAGCGAAAAGGCTGCTAAGATTATTAATAGCAATATATCTGATTCGGAAAAACATTGTAGTGTATTACTGCAGCCAATTTCAGAAGTTCACTTAGATAAGAATCAGTCAGGATATTTTTATGTTATGATAATATACGGTGTGCTTGGTTTTTTGATATTAATACTTGCAGCAATAAATTTTTTAAACTTGTCAACTGCTCTTTCAAGTGTACGAACCAAAGAAATTGGTGTTAAAAAAGTATTAGGATGTAAAAGGTTCATATTAACCAAACAGTTTTTAGCAGAATCCTTGTTTAACTCCATGATAGCTTTAATTCTGGCATTTGGAATAGCCGAATTTCTTCTTCCTTTATTTGGTGTAATGACAGACAGAATATTAGTGATAAATTATATTTCCGATTGGAGATTCATTCTGTTTATTGTTGGTTCAACTGCTGCCATCGGATTACTTGCAGGATTGTATCCATCCATATATTTATCGAGATTTAATCCTCTTAAAGTTTTAAAAAGTGGAATAGTTAATTCAAAAAAATCGAAACGATTTTCGGGTAAGAAAATTCTAATTACTTTTCAATTAGTAATTTCAATTGCATTTGTTGTTGGTACAACAGGCTTTTTTGCCACTATTAATTATATTACGAATATGAATGTTGGTTTTGAAAGAAATGGAGTTTTATTTACCGAAATTGATAAAAGTAAAAATTCAAAAATAAATTCCATTGAGTCTCTTAGATCCGAATTCCTGCAAATTGATGATATTGAAAATGTTGCAATCTCTCTTTATGTTCCTTTCTATGGTTATAATACCTCCTTTATCGATTTTGAAGGTGCCGGTGAAAACCAGAAAATAATGACAGCTTATAATAGAGTTGGAGATCAGTTTTTAGAAACATATAAAATACCTATTATAAAAGGGAGAAATATTTCAAATAATTTGGCATCAGATTCTTCAGCGTGTGTTGTAAGCGAAACATTTATTAAAAAAGTTGGTTGGGACGAACCTATTGGCAAGAAAATTAAAGATAATAAGTTTACAATTGTGGGTGTATTTAAGGATTTTCATATAACAACTCCTTTAGATCCAATTGATCCTCATATGCTCGTTCTTCATAATGGGAATTTAGATAATCACAAAAAAATATCATTTAAATTAAAGCCTGGATATTCCACGAAAACAGTAGAATTTGTTAGTGAAAAGATGCGAGAATTATTTCCTGATAACCATTTTGAAATAAAATTTATAGAGGATATAATGTACAATGAAAATAATAGAATGCTATTTAAAATTGCACAAACAATGATGTATTTTACTTGTATAGCTATATTAATTGCTTTGGCAGGTGTATTTTCTCTACTATCGTTTTCCTTAAAACGAAAGGTTAAGGAAATAGGTATTCGAAAAATTATGGGCGCAAGCGTAAAGAATATTTATTTTTATTTGTCAAAAGAATTTATAATTCTACTTATTATATCAAACATTATCGCTGTTCCATTGGGCTTGAAGCTTCTAGAAGCTATTCCTTTCGCTTATACACCCGAATTTAGTATAATCCCAATTCTAATAATAGTAATTACTTCATTCATAGTAACACTTGGTAGTATTAGTTATTGGGTATTAAAAACTGCACGAGCCAATCCTGTCGATAGTTTAAGATACGAATAAGCTAAATTTTGAATTATGAGAAAATACACACTCGTATTTTCTCATAATTCATCGATCCTTTTTTATATCGAATATATTTTTATTCACTATCCTTATTTTTTACCAACAAATAAAGTTCCTTGTCATCTAAATAAAGATATCCCTGCTCATAACAAAAGTTGTAAATATCTCCTTTCTTAGTTTTGTAAGTATGAGTATGGTAGGTGAAATTAAAACCACTAGTGAGCAACGTGTCTTTGTTTACCATTGTTTTACCCGATTGCTTGTTAAGCTCTTGTAATATCCGTCGATTTTTTCTCAAAATATTATTAATATTTCGTACAGTATTACTCGCATCACTATTAAGCTTGTTATTAAATGTATTCCGACATTGATCGGAGCAAAACTTCTTATCGGCACGTCCAATTATTTTTTCACCACATTCGGGGCAATTTCTTGTTCGATTTTCCATTATTTTTTATTGCATTATTATATTGAAAATCAAATATAAAATAATTTGTAATTATTTACAAACGACAACAAATGAATATTAGTCGACTATACCCATTTAATAACCGAATCGTATGTGAATCAAGTTATTTCTTTGTATCAAAATTATTCAATTAACATTTTAAAACTAAAAACATGAAACCTTCATATATAGTTAGTACTAACACGCATAATGATAATTACAATAGCTATTTAATGTTATTTTATACTACAAGGAATGGAATAATGAAGGTTCACGAGCAGGCTGTGGTTGTGGCATGTGGGAGCGAGTAACTAAGTAGGTGCATTGTCTGGTAAGCTTTATAAGTAAATAATATAATATCAATAAACTAAAAAAAACAAAAAGATGAAAACAATTAACAAAGTAGAAATTCAAGGATTATTAGGAAAAGATGCAGAAGAAAAGACATTTGATAGCGGACGTACATTAATTAATATGAGTATTGCTACAAGTGAAGGTTATAAAAATAGTGATGGAGAATGGATTAATACTACTACATGGCATAATGTGGTGTATTGGAAAAATAAAAAAGATGAGGATTTAAGCTTTTTGAAAAAAGGAGAGCCGGTATCAATTGTAGGTAAATTAAACAATAGAAAATACACGGATAAAAATGGGAGCGAGAAATATATTACTGAAGTAGTTGCTTATAAAATTAATCTTGTTGAGGTAGAAGCTTAAAACATTCTTTAAAAAAGAAGAGGGATTGCAAAATAATGTAATCCCCTTTTTTGTTCAAAAGCTAAGTGAAAAGGTTTTGTCATTTCCTTTTTTAATCTAAAAAAGCCCTTTTTGTTTTATTGTTTAATCTTCAATGTTATACAACTTTGGTCTGCTATGTTTTTTTATAGGTATTATTTTCGTAATTTTCTGAAACAAATTAAAAAACAGTCTTAATTATTAACAAATTCATTCATGTTGACAATTTGAAGTTATTTAAAGTAATTATGTCAGTATTGGATTTAGAATTAAAAACAGAAAGATTAGTCATGAAATTAAAACTTTTTATTGTATTAGCGGTAACTCCGTTAATTATGAAAGCAAATCCAGGTGTATCAGATGATATCCCGCAGACTGCAAATAAATGGCAGTCTCCACCTGAGGAGATACTAAAAGTTCTAAATGCACCAAAGCTTCCTTGGGTCTGGACATCACCAACAGGTGAGCATTTATTACTAGCTGACCCAATGCTTTATCCACCGCTAGAAGAATTAGCAAGCCCAATGTACAAGTTGGCTGGAATAAGATTAAATCCAGCCAATAACAGCTATCAGGGCTGGCACGGAGGTACTTCTCCGCGACTTGTCAAGATTGAGGATGGAAGTACTACATCTCTTAGTTTGCCAACTGATGCTGAGATTTTGGAAGTTTCCTGGACCTCAGATGGTCAGCGCTTTGCGTTAACCGTAGGGTATACTGATCGTGTTGAGCTTTGGATGGGTTCTGTTAAAGGGGAAATAAAGAAAATCGAAAATATTACACTTAATCCTTTAATAAGCACCACAGTTAGATGGTTACCTGATCAAAAAAGGGTATTAGTTCGCAAAATTCCTGCTCGTGGACTGGCTCCTGAATCTCCAGCAATACCAATAGGACCTGAGATTCTTGAAGGAGATGGGGCTTCGGCCAGATCTACATACGAAGCACGTAATTTGCTCGTGACAGCGCACGATGATGCTCTTTTTGAGTATTATACCACTTGTGAACTTGCAATTGTAGATCCTGCTAATGGAAAAGTAAATGTTATTGGTAGACCTGCACCTTATACAAAGGCAGTATTTTCACCTGACGGAAAGTATATTCTTGTTGAACGCATGGTTGGTCCTTGGTCTCACGAAGTAGCTTTCTGGCGTTTCGCAACTGAAATTGAAGTTTGGAATGAAAAAGGAGAATTAGTTAAAACAATTGCATCCTTGCCATTAGCAAATGAAGTTCCTGCGCACGGAGAACCTGAAGGTCCTCGCTCTGTTTCATGGAGACCTACTGCTCCACATACATTATATTGGGTTGAGGCGCTTGATGGGGGTGATCCTGTTGCAGAAGTGTCTCATCGTGACAAACTCATGTTTTTAGAAGCTCCTTTTAAAGATGAACCTAAGGAGGTTTTTAGAGCTGAACATCGTATTCAACCCTGGAGATTTGCATGGGGAGCCGAAGATGGAATGCTTATGCTTACTCAACGTGAGAGAATAAGACGTTGGCGTTATGTATGGCTGCTTGATGTTGATAAAGGAACATCACGTCAGTGGTTTGATCTGGATGAAAGTGACCGATATAATGATCCGGGTTCTCCAGTATTTCAACAACTACCAAATGGAAAAAGAGTTATGCGTCAGAAGGGAGATGCAGTTTATTTTAGAGGGAGTGGTGCCACTAAACAAGGTGACAGACCTTTTCTGGATCTTCGTCAATTAGAGACAGGTGAGAGCACACGTTTATTCCGTTGCGATCCTAATAGATATGAAAATTTTATTGCTTTTGCAGGAGATGAAGATAATTTTGTTTTACGCTCAGAGTCGGCTGTTGATGTACCAAATTATTATTTAGTTTCTTTTGACAAGGAAATAGAAGCAGATGAGGGTGAAGCAGAAATGTCTTTAACAAAGGAGCTGATTACTCATTTTACAGATCCTACCCCAGAGCTCCGTCAGATTGAAAAAAGGCTTATTCGATATGAACGTGAGGATAGTGTTCCGCTTAGCTTTCAGTTACTTCTTCCTCCTGGATATGTAGAAGGTACACCTTTACCAACTGTTGTTTATGCATATCCTTTAGAGTATGCAAGTGCTAGTACTGCAGGACAGGTGAGAGGATCGACTAATCGATTTATGCGTTTATGGGGTGCATCACATCTTTACTTTCTTCTTCAAGGTTACGCCGTTCTTGACCAGACAGCAATGCCTATGATAGGAGATCCAGAGACAACATATAATACATTTGTGCCACAACTAGTAGCAGATGCAGAAGCAGCAGTTGCAAAGGCTGTTGAGATTGGAGTTGCTGATCCTGATAAGATAGGTGTTATAGGTCATAGCCATGGTGCACTTATGGTAGCTAACCTGCTTGCACATACTGACCTTTTTAAAGCTGGAATAGCTCGTAGCGGCTCATATAACAAGACAACTCAACCTTTTGGTTTTCAGTCTGAGCGTCGTTCTCTATTTGAAGCAAGAGATGTTTATATTCAGGTTTCGCCTACTTTCTTTGCTGATAAGGTTAATGAACCAATTCTCATAATTCATGGTAATGACGATTCTAATCCTGGTACACTTACTTTTCAGTCGGAGGTTTTTTTCGAAGCGGTAAGGGGATCTGGTGGAACTGCCCGTATGGTATTGTTACCTTTTGAAGATCATGGTTATCAAGCACGTGAAAGTATTGAACATGTGCTGTGGGAACAGATTATTTGGTTTGATAAATATTTAAAAGATTCAGGAGTAAAAGAGCCTCAAAGTCCAGATAAATAGCAAAATAAATAAAGGTTTAATATCTTTTTAACAAATATAAGGGAGCTAAATCAACAATATTTTACTAAGTTAAATGTTGGTTTGGTTCCTTTATTTTTATTAAAATATTTATTTGTAGCTTTTAGTGTTTTCTTTAAAGTTCAGATTGATTGCTTATTATCAATATTTGCGAATTGAAATATAAAGCTCCAGTTTTCTTAACCAAACAACTATAATAGCAATTACTACTCTTGGAATAATTAACCAAACTAAACTGTATCCAAGTGTTAAAAAAAGTAGTGGATCTTCAAGTTGTGAGTGTGATACTGAAATGTGATGATTTAGTAAATCAGCTTGTTTTTTATCCATTTTATTTTCTTTAACCTGATTTATCATTACTGCAGATCCATAGGCTAAACCTAATGTATTGGCTACAATCCACGAAAATGAAGTTTTTTCAGGAAGACCAAAAAATTTCATTAAAGGTTTCAAAGGGCGTTCTAGCCATTTAATTATACCAAACTCTTCTAATATTTTCTGAAAAATTAATAATAGGTTCACTAAGATTAATATTTTTAATACCGTTTTACCAATTAGCAATAGCCAATTTATGAATACATCCGAAAAAATAAGTTGTTTTTGAATAGTGATATGATCATTAATAGTAGAGTTACCAGGTATAATCATATTTAAAATCCATCCAACAATAAAACTGGAGAGTATTCGAAGTAATATCATTCTTGTGGGCGATGATCCGGTTTTCTTAAGAACTGCAGTCTCAATAATAAATCCATGTGAAATTAAACACATAACAGCTATAATGGTTCCATCTCTTACCGGTAATGCTAATGCCGTTAAAACTGCAATTACAGAATAAATATTTGTAAATACGCTAGTTATAATTACTATTGCTGCAACACCGGGTAATCCAATCAATTTAAAAACTGGACTTGTATATTGAGCAACGAATTCTAATCCTCCAAAGTAGTCTAGTAATAACACTCCAAACGAAACAGGAATTGTTATTTTAAGAAGCCAGAGAGCAGTCTTTAACCCTTGAGGTAATGCTTCTTTAATGCAAAACATTAATCTTTCTGTCTTAGAAAGAGGTTTAAGTTTTACTATAACAGGTTTCATTTTTAATCACAGTTGTTAAAATATTTGCAATAATAAGTAAATGTTGTTTTGGAAAACGATTATCTAAATAATTTATTTAAATTTATTAATTAGTAAAAACTAATTAACAGAAAATAATATGGAAAATATGGAAACACCTGTTGACAAAATGAATGAATCTCAAGATTTAGTTTTAAATAAAGAAAGTTTAGGTTATTTAATAATTATTCGCAAGTGGGCAATGTTTTTTGCTATTCTTGGATTTATTGGAATTGGTTTTATGGTACTTTTAGCATTGTTTATGGGAATTGCTTCATCCATTGGTACAGCATTTGGTGGAATGCATGAAACATGGATTTTAGTAGTTTTCACTCTAGTCTATTTACTTCTAGCAGGATTATATGTTATGCCTGTGTTATATCTTTTAAGATTCTCAACTAAAATGAAAACTGCAATTGAAACATCAGATCAGAATAATTTGGTTTTGGCATTTCAAAATTTAAAATCGCATTTTAAGTATGTTGGAATTATGACGATTGTTATAATGGGATTATACATTCTTGGTATTTTTGTGTTTTTGATTGTTGGCGCAGCATCACTTTTCTAAAATTAATTAATAAGAATAGTCCTTAATCAAATAATTCTGTTACCTTTGCGCCCTTATATTAATTAATTGGTGTTTTTAGGTATCTAACCGGCTTTTGGCAAGTTGTTTAGGAATCCAAAAGCACGGGAGGAAATAAAAATGACAAAATTTACCGATTTAGGTCTTAGCAATGAGATCCTAAAAGGAATTAATGAACTTGGTTTTGAAGAAGCAATGCCAGTTCAATCAGAAGTAATACCTGTAGTACTTGAATCAGAAAGCGATATTGTTGCTTTAGCACAAACCGGAACAGGAAAGACAGCAGCATTCGGATTACCGATTGTTCAACAAGTAGACGTTTCAAGAAAACATCCACAAGCTTTAATTTTATCACCAACACGTGAATTATGTGTTCAAATCGCCAAAGATTTGATGGCATACTCTAAGTATGTTGATGGTTTAAAAGTTTTACCCATTTATGGTGGTGCAAGCATTGATACACAGATTCGTGGATTGAAAATGGGAACACATATTATTGTGGCAACTCCTGGTCGTATGCTTGATCTTATTAGAAGAAAAAGAGCAGACATTTCAAATGTTCAAACTGTTGTTCTTGATGAGTCTGATGAAATGTTGAACATGGGTTTTCGTGAAGATTTAAATGATATTCTTGAATCAGTTCCAAATGAACATAGAACATTGCTTTTTTCTGCTACAATGCCTAGAGAGGTTGCAGCAATTGCAAGAAACTATATGTCAAAACCTAAGGAAATTACAGTTGGGAAGAAGAACGCGGGTGCCGATAAAGTAGAACATAAGTATTATTTGGTTCAGGCCAGAGATAGATATTCTGCATTAAAGCGAATAGCAGATATGAATCCAAATGTATATGCAATTGTTTTCTGTCGCACGCGAATGGAGACAAAAGAAGTTGCCGAATGGTTAATTAGAGATGGTTATCCTGCAGATGCTTTACATGGTGATTTATCTCAAGCTCAACGTGATCATGTAATGAGTAGGTTTAGAAATAAGAGTTTACAGATGCTTGTTGCCACAGATGTTGCTGCTCGTGGTTTAGATGTAAATGATCTTACTCATGTAATTAATTATAATTTACCAGACGAAATAGAATCTTATACACATAGAAGTGGACGTACTGGTAGAGCTGGAAAATCAGGAGTCTCTATTGCTATTATACACTTACGAGAGAGATATAAAATTAGAGAAATAGAAAAAAGGATTAATAAATCTTTTGAAAAAGCTACTATTCCTACCGGTAAAGAAGTTTGTGAGAAGCAACTTTTTCACTTTATTGATAAAATGGAAAAAGTTGAAATTAACCATGATCAGATTGAAGGATTCTTACCTGCTATTAATGAAAAATTGAAATCTTTAGATAAAGAAGATATAATTAAACGATTTGTTTCTTTAGAATTCAATCGTTTCTTAGAATATTATAAGCATGCCTCTGATTTAAATGTTCCTGACGAAAGAGATTCTGGTAAAAGAGAAAGAGGTGGGCGAAGAGCTAGTAGTGCAGATTTTAACCGATTATTTATAAATGTTGGTAAAAATCATGGTTTAAATCCTCAACGTTTAATGGGGCTTGTTAATGAAGCTACTAATGCAAATAATATTGAGATAGGCCGAATAGATGTGATGAAATCATTTTCATTCTTCGAAATAGACAAACAATATACAGATAAAGTACTTGATGGTTTGAATGACGCAAGTTTTGAAGGTGTTAGCGTAAGTACTGAAATTGCAAAAGAAAAACCATCTGGAGGCGGTGGCGGTGGAGATCGCGACTCAAGAAGAGGCAGTTCAAGAAGAAGTGGTGGCGGAGATAGAAGGTCATCTGGAGGTGGAGATAGGAGATCATCAGGAGGAAGAAGCGAAGGCAGATCATCTGGCGGTAGTGATAGATATGGAAAAAGATCAGGTGGTGGTCGTCCGAGTGGTAGCTCTGGAAGATCTGGTGGATCAAAATCCAGCAGTGGAGCAAGAAGATCAAGACCTAAAAATTAATTTTAATATATTATAATAAAGATGCCGGTAATTTATACCGGCATTTTTTATGGTATACTTTTTCTACTATTTTATAGTAGACAATATTGTACATTTGTGTTTCAGAAAAAAATAATTATGAAAAAGATAGAAAATCTTGCTCTTGTAGCTCACGATAATAGAAAAGTAGATTTGATAGAATGGGTAGAGCATAACGCAGAAAAGTTGTTTAAGTACAACCTTACCTGCACAGGGACTACTGGAAAGCTTGTTGAGGAAGCTTTAACTAAACTTAGTAATGGGAAAGAACTACTTCAAATGAAAAAGTTGAAATCTGGACCTTTGGGTGGAGACCAGCAATTAGGTTCCTTGATTTGTGAAGGCAAGATTGATATGATAATATTTTTATGGGACCCTATGCAACCACAACCTCATGATGTAGATGTAAAAGCTTTATTAAGAATTGCCGTATTATATAATATCCCAATTGCGAATAATAGATCAACAGCTGATTTTCTTATCACATCAAGTTTGCTAGAAAAAGAATATGAAATAAAAGTTAAAGATTACTCTTCGTATATACATCGAAAATTATAATCTTTTACCCATAAAATCTTATTCTATTATAATATTATAATTATCCAATAAGCCGGGAAGTCCTTCAAGTGAAAATTTTGCATTTGCAACTTTGTTAGCCTCGGGATTTATCGAGTAGTTAAAAGAACATGTAAAATCAGCGTTTTTTAAATCTGAATTTTCAAATTTTGCACCTTGCATATCACTGTTAGTAAATACAGCATTCTTTAAATTTGATTCAATAAAGTCAACATCTTCAAGTTTACATTCCTTAAAACTTGTATTTTTTAGATTGAGTTTATAAAATGAAGAAAAATTAAGAATGCATGACTCAAAGTCTAATGCAAGCAAAAAAGGATTGCAATCATTAAAGTGTAATCCCAACAATTTGCAGCTTTTAAATTTCACATCTTTAAACGATGTATTATTAATTTTAGCATTGCTAAAATCACAATTTTTAAAAATACATTCAACGAAATTAACTTCAGATAAATCTGAATTGGCAAACACACAATTGTTAAAAGTGCAATTTTCGTAATCTCCTTTTGCTAAATACTCTTTTGTATAACTTTGATTTTTAAAATCTTCTCCTTCGAAATATTCTTTATCCATTTTACTTAAAAAGTTCTATTAATTTAGCTTGTAAATCATTTCAAGCACTCCCGTTTCATGTGATTTTGAATTTATTAGCTTTAATTTTGTTTCTTTTGGGATATCTTCAAAAATCTCAATACCATCAGGTAGGATAATCGGCATAATAAAAATATGGATCTCATCAATTAAATCATTATTAAGTAGTAATGTGTTGATTTTCCCTCCGCCAACTAACCAAATATTTTTACCTTCCTGTTTTTTTATCTTTTTAATAAATTCAATTTGATTGTCTGGCACAAACTCAACATACTTAGTGTTTTTTAATTCATGATTTGTAGTTAATACATAATTTTTTTTGTCAGAATATGGAAAATCAATTCCCCAAGAAATTATTTGTTGGTAAGTATTATTACCCATTATTACAACATCAACTGATTCATAAAATTCAGAATAACCGTAGTCGTTTTTTTCTGGATTTGGGATCGATTCTAACCAATCAACACTTCCATCTTTGCGAGCTATTTTACCATTTAAACTTGTAGCTATATAAAGTTTAGTCTTCCTCATTTTTAACTGATCTTGAAAAACTTGTTAATCCTTCAACAATAATAACAATTTCGCCTTTTAAAGTAGATTTTTTATAATATTCTATTATCTCTGTTAGAGTTCCTCGAATATTTTCTTCGTGTATTTTTGTTAATTCACGTGAAACACTCGCACGGCGATCTTTACCAAAAACTTCAGCAAATTGCTCTAATGTTTTTAATAAGCGATAAGGTGATTCATAAAAAACCATTGTTTTTTGCTCTTCGGCAAGTTCAGCAAGTCGTTTCTGACGACCTTTTTTTTGAGGTAAGAATCCTTCAAACGAGAAGCGATCGTTAGGTAAGCCTGAGTTAACAAGAGCAGGTACGAAAGCAGTTGCTCCAGGTAAACATTCAATCTCAAGGTCTTTTTCAATGCAAGCTCTGGCAAGTAAAAATCCAGGATCCGAAATTCCTGGTGTTCCTGCATCGGTTATCATTGCAAAGTTTTCGCCTAAAATCATTCGATCAATAATTCCGGGTATTGCTTTGTGTTCATTAAATTTATGATGAGCAAATACAGTTTTTTCAATAGAAAGATGTTTTAATAGTATTCCCGATTTTCTTGTATCTTCAGCAAGAATAATATCAACTTCTTTTAATAAACGAATAGCTCTTAATGTAATGTCTTCCAAATTGCCTATTGGTGTTGGAATTAAATATAATTTACCGATTCCCATTGTACTTTCAAATTATTAGAAATAATAATGTAAATTTTGTCTTGATACTCTAAGCTAAATTCTTTTGTCTTTGTACTTTTATCTTTATACTTGGTTAAGAATATTTTCTTCGAACCAACTCTTTTAATCGTTCAAAGTTTGGATCATCAGATTCCCAGTTAAAATTCTCATTTAGAAATTCCAAAGCATTTTCGAATGTGTCAAAATTATTTAAAACTTGAACCGTTTCATGATAATGTTCCTTATTGTTTCCGAATAGTTCTTTTATAAAAATAAATTTATCGTTTAATCCAATTGCAGAATTAATATCTTTAATTGGTTTCGATTGCAATTTAGTAGAAACATCTTGTTTTGGACTTTTCTCTGAAATAGTATCGTGAACAAACTTTTTTGACTGGAATTTATCCGCAATTATTTCTTGAGAATTTCCATTTTTTGGAGCTTCTTCAAGTTCTACTTTAACATGAGTATCACCTTTTGGCTTTTCAATTTCAAGTTCTGGTTCCTGAATTATAATTTCTTCTTGTTTAGGCTCAGGTTTTATTATTTCTGCTTCATTAACTACTTCTTCCTTCTTTTCCTCAATTTTTGGTTCAGCTTGTTTAGGTTTTGTTAATAACTCTTTGTCCTGATTTTGAGGTTTATATTTTGTCTTTGGGTCAATAGTTAATAATAAATCGTAAAGATTTCTTACTTTTGAAAGAGCAAGATCAATATCTATCTGATGAAGATCGTCAGAGTTCTCAAATTTACCTGAGATAGAGTATATTTCTTGTATGTTTTTTAAGATGGTTTTAACCAGTTCGTTTTTGTTCATAGCGTTAAGGTTATTACATGACACAAAAATAACGATAATAGTTTAGAATTTGGTATAAGATGTATTTCGAAGGTACAAATAAAAAAAGCAAGCATCGAGGTTGGGTTGAGGTTATATGCGGATCTATGTTTTCGGGAAAAACAGAAGAACTCATTCGAAGATTGAGAAGAGCAGAATACGCAAAATTGAAAGTTGAGATCTTTAAACCTTTAGTTGATGTAAGATATTCAGAAGAAGATGTGGTATCGCATGATGAAACTACCATTCGTTCAACACCTGTAGAATCATCGGGTAATATATTATTACTTGCCGGAAATGTTGATGTTATTGGCATTGATGAGGCTCAGTTTTTTGATAAAAACCTTGTTAATGTTTGTAATGAATTAGCAAATAGTGGAATACGAGTTGTGGTTGCTGGCTTAGATATGGATTATCTTGGAAAACCTTTTGGTCCAATTCCCGCTCTTATGGCCGAAGCTGAGTATGTTACTAAGGTTCACGCAATATGTATGCATTGTGGTAATTTGGCTCAATATTCTCATCGAATTGCTGAAAGTGATAAATTGGTTCTTTTAGGTGAAACTAACGAATACGAACCATTGTGTAGAGTGTGTTTTAATAAAGTGATGAATAAAACTGATTCATGATATATTATATCTCCAGAATATCAGAAATAATAAATGCTCAATTTGAAGGTAAAAATGATTGTGAAATTGAATATCTACTTATTGACAGTAGAAATATAATTTCTTCAAATAGAACTTTATTTTTTGCAATAAAAGGAGAGAGACACGATGGACATCAGTTTATTGATGAGCTTTATAAAAAAGGTGTAAGATGTTTTGTGGTTGAAAAAATCCCTCAAAATAAATCAAGTTTTCCTGAGGCAAATTTCTTAGTTGTAAAAAATACTTTGCAGGCACTTCAAAAACTTGCTGCAAATCATAGAAAAAACTTTAATTATCCTGTTGTTGGAATTACAGGAAGTAATGGGAAAACTATTATTAAAGAATGGTTATTTCATGTATTGCAAGGTGAAAAGCAGGTGGTTAGAAGCCCCAAAAGTTATAATTCGCAGGTTGGAGTTCCCTTATCGGTTTGGTTAATGAACGAATCATATAATTTGGCAATTTTTGAAGCCGGAATTTCTCTTCCAAATGAAATGGAAAAGTTGGAACAAATAATTCAACCTAATATTGGACTAATATCAAATATAGGCGAACCACACCAAGAGAACTTCAAAGATTTCAATTTAAAAGCAGAAGAAAAGCTAAAATTATTTAAGAATTCAGAAATAATAGTTTATTCGGCAGATCATGAAATAATTGACACGAAAATCAAAGCCAATAAGGATTTTTCAGAGAAAAAAATAATTACTTGGTCTGAGAAAAGCAATGCAGATTTACAGATTGCTTCTAAAATAATTGAAAACAAAAAGACCTATATTAAATACCGAATAAAAAAGTCGGAAGGTGAAATATGTATTCCTTTTATTGATAGCGCTTCGGTTGAAGATGCTATTCATGTTATGGCAGTTTTAGTTGCCATGGAAATAAATCCAGAAGATTACCGAAATAAATTTGAGTCATTGCCATCTGTAGCAATGCGCATGGAGCAAAAAAAAGGAATAAACAATTGTACTATTATCAACGATGGTTATAATTCCGATTTGAACTCATTAACCATAGCTCTAAACTATTTGAGCCAGCAAAATCAGCATAATAAGAAAATTGTTATTCTTTCGGATATTTTACAAACTGGTAAATCCGGAAAGGAATTGTATAAAGAGGTAGCAGAGCTAATTAAAAAATTTAAAATTGATCAAATTATTGGAATTGGTAAATCAATATCAGAACATTCAGATCAGTTTAATATTGAAAAAGCTTTTTACCCAACAACAGATGCATTTTTAAAAGATACAAATAAGAAAAGATTTGCCGAAGAAGCAATTCTTTTAAAAGGAGCTAGGGATTTTCTTTTCGAAAAAATATCAGCATTTCTTGAAGAGAAAACGCACCGAACAGTTCTAGAAATTAACCTAAATGCAATAGTTCAAAATCTGAATTATTTTAAATCGAAGTTAAAGCCTGAAACAAAAATAATGGCTATGGTTAAAGCTTTATCGTATGGGAGTGGCACCTATGAAATTGCAGGAGTTTTGCAATATAATCGTGTCGATTATTTGGGTGTTGCTTTTGTTGATGAAGGTGTTGCATTGCGAAAGGCAGGGATTGTTATTCCTATAATTGTAATGAATCCAGAGCAAAGTACTTTCGATTTAATGCTTGAATATAAACTTGAACCTGAAATTTATAGTTTTAATATACTTCAGAAATTTAAATCCGCAATTAAAAAAACGAATAATAAAAACTATCCTGTGCACATAAAACTCGATACAGGAATGAATCGTCTCGGTTTTGTTAGAGATGATATTGACAAACTTAGTTTTGAATTATCCTGTTCTGATTTAATAAAAGTTTCTTCCATTTTTTCTCATCTGGCTGCCAGCGATAGTAGCTCACACGATAAATATACTTTAGACCAGATATCTTATTTTGATCAATTGAGTAGCAGATTAGTAGAAGAAATTAAATACCCTATTATTAGGCACATTGCAAATTCTGCAGGAATAGAACGTTTCCCTGAGGCCCAATTTGATATGGTTAGACTTGGAATTGGCTTATATGGTATTTCAGCATCAGGAAAAGACAAGCTTGCAACTGTCAGCACCATGAAAAGCATGGTTATTCAGGTGAAGCAGGTTCCAAAAGACGAAACCATTGGTTATAATCGAAAAGGAAAAGCTACAAAAGATATGACAATTGCTATTGTGCCTGTTGGATATGCCGATGGTTTAAACCGAAAATTAAGTAATGGTAAAGGTAAGCTATTTATAAAGGGCTTTCTTGTTCCTATTGTAGGTAATATTTGTATGGATATGTGTATGGTAGATATTACTGATTGTAATATCCATGAAGGAGATGAAGTAATTGTATTTGGCAAAGAACAATCTGTGACAGAACTTGCAAATTTGCTTGAAACTATACCATATGAAATCTTTACAAGTGTATCTTCACGCGTAAAACGCGTATATTTTCAAGAATAATTTTTCCACAATCAAAAGATTATTGCCTCTATTTAGAAAAGAAGGTGTTGATAACTATCTAACTATCTCAAAATAAAGATATAATAAAGATCATGTTATATGTTTTACAGGTGGGTTTTAAGCGTGAAATTGCGATTCTAACGTTTGTGGCTTTGATTCCGTTTAAAAAATGTTTTATTTTGTCGCCTTATTAAAAAGAACTGTAACCCAGTTCTTATTTAGTTTATGGATTATAAGTATCTTAAAATATATACATTTATTTCATTACTTTTTGTTGTAGTAGTAATATCTGCAGGTATTCATTATACATCACCAGGAGCTACACGAAATAAGAAAGAAATTATTCCTAATTCTTCGAGAAAAGAAATCGAGAAAATATTCTATCAAGGAAAAGCAAATAAGATAGATTCTTTGATGCAAAGAAGAGCAAAGCAAAACTATTTTAATGGAAATGTACTTGTTGCTTATAAAGGGCAGTGTATTTATAAT